>Ga0180437_10010814_pt1 | contig 11069 bp, 8 predicted proteins | sample SS_ome_4_FD_132410 | JGI IMG/M metagenome (GOLD analysis project Ga0180437, IMG submission 132410) | Hypersaline lake sediment archaeal communities from the Salton Sea, California, USA - SS_3_D_1 metaG | ecosystem: Environmental > Aquatic > Non-marine Saline and Alkaline > Hypersaline > Sediment... | reverse complement strand
GGGGTTGATATTGTCGAGCGCCGTCACGAGAGCGCTGCCCGAGTAGGTGGGTGTTTGAGTTGTGTCGGGGTCAGGGGAGTACGCGTACAGGGCCGTTTCGGGAAAGGTGTCCAATATGTCCGGAATGCTGTCGCCGTCGGTGTCATGCCAGCCGATCTGCCCTTTGGTATAGAAGCACACCCTGTGGTCGAATAGACCCACATTTCTCATGATGCACCATACCACGTTGATGGCGCAACCGTTCAGAGTCATGCTGTTCTGATTCTCAACCGCCTGGTAGCCGGACGTCCTCGTGCAGGGGTTGCCTGCCGAGATGTGCTCGTCTAAAGCGTAAAAGACATGGCAGGTCTCGTGGGCAAGTATGGCGCCCATGTACTCAATGCCGCCATCGCCGTTGTCATAGGTCATGAAGATTATGGGCCCGCCGAGGAACGTGAAGGCAATATAGCCGTCGGCGAACGCCCCGTCGGCGTCGTTACTGCTGTCTACTACTAATACGCATGTCCCCCAATCCGTCCCCAGGGAATCCCTGAGCGCATTGACATATGGGAAGCCCGGGTAGGTATCGCCATAGCCCAACGCGGTGAAGCATTGATTGGTCCAGAGCTCTCGGTCCGTGGCCGGCCGGGTTATGGGCTCATAGCCTGTGGGGACCTGATATTCAAAGACCACGTAGAAAGTAAGCGGGCGCCAGGCTGCCTTGTTCACGAGCCAGTTAAGTCCGCTTATGACCTGGCTCGCAACCTGGTCCATTTCCTCCTGCGTCCAGTCCTCGGTCTCGGGGTCGATCGTGCCGTCGCTCTCGGGCAGGATGACCCCTACGGCGACTGTCCCAAGCATGTACTCACTGACGTCATAATAATCGTCGTCTGACGGCTGAGGTAGAGTCATGTACTCGCGGGGCAGTAACTGGACGTCATTAGTGAGCGGCATGGGGTTGGAGATTCGCTCCGGCGACGGAATCCTCGACATGGTGTTCCAGGCGGCAGCGATGTTCCGGCCTGTAGCGCCGTAGACGGCGAGATCATCCGGATTCACCGGACCATCGTAGACTCTAGAGACCAGTCCGGTTGCTAGCAAATCTGCCTCACGACCATTCGGGATATCGGCTATTATGAAATTGGCCGGAAGGACTATCTTGGCCCGGCCTCCGCAGGCTTCAATGGCCCGAATGGCGGTCCGGGTATCGCGCAGATTCGCGCCTTCCATGGTGACAAGCCTGTCCGAGGCGAACGCGGTTGCGGCAAGGGCAATGCCGAGGGCCGCGAGCCCCGATGCCCGCATGAACGACATATTTGGGTCTCCCGCCGTATTGGTTGCCAGGCCCTCGCGCTCATACCATACGCATGCATTCCCGGGCCGTCTATGGCAATTCGTAGCGATTGCCGGCCTCGGGGCAAGAACCTTACAGCCTGCAATCAGGAGGGGGATCATCCCCCCTGGGCAGCGTTCTGGTACAGCGAAACGTCGTCCGGCCCCCCAGAAATGCCTGGGCGCGCGGTTGGTTAATGCAGGTCGTCACCTATCTTGTGTCTTAATATGTATTTGCTATAATCAACGCGTTCACGTCCCGGGTTGGGTCAATAAACACATCAAGGAGCTGATATGGATTTCGTGATGGCAGAATTCAACACTATCATCACCTTCCTCGGTATGCTCTGTGCCACAGTTCAGGGCTGCACTGGCCTATATGCCATGGTCTACAAGAAGAAGATGGGGCTCATAAAGCTTAACGATGTACTCTTCCGTTCACACCGGGCCTTCGGAGGTTTCGCGACCACGCTCTATCTGCTTGGCCTGTTTTCGGGCATCAACAGTTTCGTGGGGGCGGTCACCCGCAACAGCCCGCCCCTTGAGCTTGAGAGCCTGTCTTTCAATCTTCATACGTGGCCCTCGTTCCCGGTGGTCGTTGTATTCGCGTGGAAGACCTACCTTTCATACTTCAAGAAGGGCCCGCTTTACGGGAAGTACCGATGGTTGGGACCATCCCTGTTCGTTGCATGGACATACACGTGGGTAACAGCGGCAGTCTCGTACTACCTGAGAACCCTTCCTTCCAATCCCCAGCATCCCGCGCCGAGTTTCCTGCTTCCCTACTCATATATGGGGCTACAGATTGCGCTGCCGTTCATACTCGGTGGCCTGATCGGCCTGGTAACCCTTAGAAGGTCGACGCGAGCCGCCGGGAGCACCCCGGCAAAGGCAGGTGAAGATACCCGATGAAATCCAGCCTGCCCGCCTCCGGCGGGACCATATCGATCCTACGCCCGTGCTTCCGCCGCGAGGCTGGACTTACCTCAGGGCCTGGTGTGTTTCAGTAGCCGGACTGCATGTAGGTTTTTAGAAGCTGGCCCTGCCGCCCCGGGCCTGTCGGCGCGGTCGGCAGGGCCAGGAAGATTTCTACTTCAAGCCTTCATAGGGGAATACGAGAAGGGTGAATGTGCCGCCTGCGACATCGCCAACGGCGTAAATCCGATACGCTGTGAACGGCTCGAGTTCGACAGGTATGGGTCCGAACACGGGTGTCATATCGCCGGCCGGCATTATCGACACAAACCACTCGCCGGGACGAGTCTCGGCAACAGCCTGGTCACCGTTTGAAAAATCTGAGACCATTACCTTGGGCGAATTGCCGCCATTGCGGCTGACCTTGATATCCACCATCGGTGCATAAGCCGTATGGTGCACGATAAGTCGCGCCATCCCGCGCCCAGTAGGGGAAAAGTCATTGTCGAACTTGCTGGCCGTAGGATTTCCCATGTCGTCGAGATGCGCCACGATTGTGACATTCTCTCCGGCCGCGAAGGGCACATCTACGTCTATGACGGGCGCTTCGCTACACGGGGTCATTGCATTGGCCGGCCTTACCTTGATATTGTAAGTGCCTTCGGGCAGTGACAGCGGTCCCGCTATATCGCCGAAGTCGAACTGTGTAAGCGCACAACCTACACCTTCAACCTCAACGTCGACCACGACACCGGGTATGCCATGTACTACGTATACAGTAGCCTCGTGCATATCAGCCGAAGCGCTCCCAAGCATAAGCATTAAAGCCAAACTCGCTGCTGCAAACATCTTCATGGTACTTGAACCTCCTTGACGCTTTGATTATTACGCTCCAATTCGTTCACTTGGTGCTCTGATCCGCCCCTACTTCACCACCTCCTCATGGTATTCACCTGTCCCAAGCATCCTGCTCGGGTCCAGGTATCTCCACAGTCGCCGCCTCCTTTCGGCGAACAAACTTAATCTCTCTACTTACCATTAGATGACATATGTGGGCGGGAGGTTACAGAATATCCCCAGATATATCAGGGCCTGAGCAGGGCTTCATAAAGAGCTTCGTTTTTTTGAGCCGGGAGAGTATTATAATCCGTTGCTGGGTATAGACCTTTAAGCGGAGATAAACTTGCGGCGCAATGCGGGCCTCTGGCTTCTGGCGATAGTCATTACTCTGGCTTCTGCCGTATATCAGCGTATGACCGGTCCGACCTATCCCGTAAGTGGAGAAGTACAACTCCCGGGTAGCAAGGTCTCCTATGAATTGCTCAGAAGTCATGGTGGCTCCGGGGATCAGCCGGTGACCGTGACCGTGCCGGACACGACGGTAAGCGGAAGTCTTGTCTGGCGGCGCTATAAGACCGATGAGCCATGGACCAGGCAGCGCCTTACGCGTGTCGATGACAAACTCACCGGCGCCTTGCCTCATCAGCCGCCCGCCGGCAAGATCGAATACCATATCGAAGTGACCAGGAACGGCGAGACGCTTATGATCCCAGGCGATGAGAATGTTGTAACACGCTTCAAGGGCGATGTCCCGCGGGTGGTGCTGTTCCCTCATGTGCTGCTGATGTTTCTCGGCATGCTCATATCCAACAGAGCGGGCCTGGAGTCGCTGACCCGCGGCAGCCACATGGCTCTCTATACCTTCCTGGCAGCTGCCCTTATATTCGCTGGAGGTATGATATACGGCCCCATCGTTCAGAAGTATGCTTTCGGTACATACTGGACGGGTTTTCCGGTCGGCATGGACCTTACAGACAACAAGACTTTGATCTCGATGATCATGTGGGTGATTGCACTTGTCGCCATCTGGAAAAATAGCAGGCCCCGCTGGTGGGTCTTTGCCGCGTCGATCTCAACCTTAGTCATATTCATGATTCCTCACAGTCTCCACGGCTCAGAGCTCAAGTATGCCGATAGCCCGCCACCCGCTACCACGCACTCGACGATTAGCCGCCGGTAGGTTATGGGAATAAGAGGCTATGGCCCGTGAGGCGGGCAGAGGTCCGGGAGAACTTCCCGGGCTCAGATCAGTGCCCCGACCCCGGGGGAACAGGTCTCTCCGGGGCCGGGGCATCCGTTTCTTTATAACTCTTTATGACAGAAATCCTGGTATCCGCTACCTCAGCAGGAACATCTTTCTCGACTCCGAGAACGCGGGCGCCGTCATCCGGTAGAAGTAGATGCCGCTTGCCATGGGCTGACCCTGGTCATTCCTGCCGTCCCACCTCACTGTTCTTGCGCCGGCCGGCTGGTAGCCGTCGACCAGCGTCTTTACGAGCCGGCCCGTAGCGTCATAGACACTCAGCCTCACTTCCCCGCCCCCATCCGGCATCTGGAAGGATATAGCGGTGGAAGGGCCAAAGGGATTCGGGACATTCTGCCGCAGTTCAAACTCAGGCCGGAACGGAGAATCTTCCGCTCCGGTCAGGCGACCCAGGGGGTCAGCATCGCCCATGGCCTGTCCCAGGGGACAATCGAACGAGGGGTCTACGGCGCATCTGTAATAAGTTCTGAACGCTCCGGTCGGCTCGTCCAGACCGGGGATGTTGATCATAATATCGCCCTCTGTGTAGTAGTCCCTTGCATAATACGCCTGAGTTTCTCTGGGACGGAACTTCACTATCGACATGCCCTTGGCAGCGTAAGGGACACCGTTGAATGAGCCGTACATCGTCCAGGTCGCCGCGTATATGCCGTCGATGCAGATTTCGTCCTCCACCACAGTGATCAGATCCGGACTGCTCCCAAACAATCTCGCGAAAAACTGCGCCATCATATCGATTCCATTTATGGTGACGATCGGATCATTGTATTCAATGTCATCGGCGTAATATTGCAGTAACGACGGCCAGTTTCCGGACTGAATTTCGATCAGCGCGCGCCCGATGGCTTTTCGTTCCCTGTCTATGTGACTCATATCGCTTCTGGGACCGCCCATGCCAACCGGCAGCATATCCGGAGCTGGAGAATCTCCCTTCATGGTCGCCTCGCCCAAGAAGACAGCGCCGGAATTGGCCACCTCCAAGGGGCAGTCGAACGAAGGGTCCACGGCGCATCTGTAATAAGTTCTGAATGCCGCAGTAGGCTCATCCAGACCGGGGATGTTGATCATAATATCGCCTTCGGTGTAGTAATCTCTCTGATAATACACCTTGGTTGATTTAGGGAGGAACTTGATGATGGTCATGCCCCCGGCACTATAGGGGACACCGTTGAAAAAGCCGTCCATCGTCCAGGTCGCCGCATATATGCCGTCTATGCAGATCTCGTCTTCAACCGTAGTTACCAGATTCGGAGTGCTCCCAAACAACCTCCCGAGGAACTGTGCCATCATATCGATTCCGTATATGGTGACGATCGGATCATGGTATTCGATATCTTCGGTGTAATTGTGCAATAATGAAGGCCAGTCCCCGGATTGCATTTCGAGGAGCGCGCGCCCAATCGCCTTTCGTTCCCGATTCAGGCGACTCATATCGCTTTCGGCGCTGGCCATCATGGTCACCAGCATAATAACCCCGGCGAATACCAAGAACGTTGCGACGAACCTTCTCATTCTCAACCTCCTATCTCATATTCGTTGACCCTTGATGCAGTAAATTCCCTTTCAGACACCATTCATTCCGGCGCGACAGGAGCACTTCTTGCAGGATTTCCTACAGGCCTTTGATGCTTATCATGCAGCCCCGGTTGCAGCCTAATTCAACGCGCTCTGCAGTCCCCTCATATCTGACGACTCACAGCCTTCTCAATAGTCCTGGAATCCGGCCCCGACTGCCCAGCTGGCTCCGCGATCCAGCACTTCTGTTCAGAAGAGCTGCAGAAACCGCCATTCGGCCGCCAGGCACAGGCCGTCCCCCCATAGGTGGAGCCCATCATCGAATGCCAATCCAGCGGGGTCAGGAGAGAGTCAACATCGCCGGTGTTCCGACCTGCCTGACCGTCGACGTTCTCTGTATCGTAGGTGCTCACCAGCGCCCCTATACCAGTCGCGTGAGCCTGTGGTCTCCGGTGTCTTCATCTGCAGACTGGAATCTCGGGGTTTCACCATCACGAGAAAGATGGTGTCGGCACGATAGTGATCTGCAGCGTCGCCCCGGCGAACGAGAAAGGGTTATCGGTCAGCTAACCGGTAAGTGCGGCCAATCTAATTGGGACTTCATCGCACTCATGTCCCCCTGCGGTTAGAGGCAAGAGCGATGGCTCCCCGTACTGGTGTCCGAGAGCGCGGATCTGTGTGATATGGCAACTCTCTTGGCATGCGGTTCCCGGTTGCGCGGGCAGCACACCCTTGGTATCATCAGGGCATGAGTACACCCAGGGCTAGGATGTGGCGGGGCAAGCCGAGAACGCGTTTCCACGCCATGGCCAAGCCCATAGGGCCCACCTGCAATCTCGACTGTACCTACTGCTATTACCTCAGCAAGGAAGGCCTCCTCAGCACGGAGAATAACTGGCGCATGTCGGACGAGCTGCTCGAGGAGTATATCCGCCAGTACATAGAGGGGCAGAACTTCGAGGAGATCGTTTTCTCATGGCAGGGAGGGGAGCCCATGCTCTTAGGGCTCGATTTCTTCAAGAGAGTCGTAGAGCTTGAGGAGAAATACCGCCCACCGCACAAGCGGGTGGAGAACGACCTTCAGACGAACGGGACCCTGCTTGATGACGAGTGGTGTGAATTCCTGGCCGCCAACAACTTTCTCGTAGGTCTCAGCATAGACGGACCGAAGGAACTCCATGATCACTACCGCAAAGACAAGCGGGGCCGGGGCTCATTTGACCGGGTGTTCCGCGGTGCGCGGCTTCTCACGGAGCACGGGGCCGCATTTGCCACACTTTCATGCGTAAACCGCCTGACCGCCCGACATCCGCTTGAGGTCTACCGTTTTTTGAGGGACGAGGTAGGCGCCCGGCGCATGCAGTTCATCCCGATCGTCGAGCCCAAGGTGTTCCGAAGCACAGCGCCGCAGAGCTGGTCCCCCACGATGATGCCTGTAATGGGGACACCCGACGCCCGCCCGGGTACGCCTGACTCCGTCGTTGAGGAGTGGTGCTGCGATCCCGACGACTTCGGCGAGTTTCTGTGTAAGATCTTCGACGAGTGGTACGAGAAGGACCTGGGCAGAATCTATGTGCACTACTTCGATGCCACAGTTGAGGTCTATATGGGCCGCATCTCGCCGCTCTGCACGCTGGGGCCGATGTGCGGCAAAGGCCTGGCGATAGAGCATGATGGGTCGGTGTACGCGTGTGACCATTACGTCTATCCGGAATACTGCCGGGGCAACATAAGGGAAACACCGATAGAGAAACTCGTCTTCACCGAAGCGCAGGAAATGTTCGGGACCAATAAAGAGAGAATGCTTCCGCGGCAGTGCCGCGAGTGCGATTACCTCTACGCCTGCTTCGGAGAATGCCCCAAGAACCGTTTCATCAAGACTATCGATGGCGAACCCGGCCTCAATTACCTCTGCAGCGGCTGGAAGCGCTTCTTCTCTTACGCGGGCCCGAGAATCGCCGCGATCGCAGAGCGAATTCAGGCGAGAGGTTAAGTGGCCCCGGCGAGGATATGGCCCGCAGGGAACGGCGAAAACGCGAAGCGAACAGGCGATACCGAGAAAGGGCTTTGCGTTCAACCAGGATAGTGGTAGTTTCACAGTATCCTCAACACAATGGCCTCTGGCCCAGTTCACTGGGGACTGAGTTCAGGTTCATTCAACCAAGGAAGGGGGAACCCTATGGAGCATGACTGCCTCCTTTCGCCCCAGATCAGGCCAACAGAGTGCAGCCTAATTCAACACCTCTCCGTGTCCAAATTCATCTGACGTCGAGCATTCGTCGACGGCGAGGTAAGAGGTGTCGCACCCCTGCAACACGTGCCCGAGCTCGACCGCTACCTGACTTTCCTGATGATTTACAGCAATGAGGTCGAAGGCGAGTCGGTCACATTCCAGGCCTATGACGGGGCCGGGGACAGGCAGGTGGGGCTCAATGAGACGGTGGCATTTGCAGCCGATGGGACTGTGGGTCTGCTGGCCTCGCCCCAGGTCTTCACCGGAGACCTCGGGGATACCACCGGCCTGCCGGCGGCCTTCAGTCTCGGTCATAACTCGCCCAATCCCCTCACCTCGGGTAGCGAGGGACTCATTGGCTACGGCCTGCCAAGGTCTGCACATGTTGTCCTCAAGGTCTATGACGGCCGCGGCAGAGAGGTGACGACGCTGGTTGACGGGGAGCAGCCGGCCGGCTGGCATTGTGTCAAGCTCGATCCGGCTGACTTCGGTGTCGGCATCTATTTCTACCGCATAAACGCAGGGGGATTCGTAAGCCAGAGAAAGATGACCGTGCTGAGGTAATATGACCCTGTCTTTCACCGGGCCTGGCTGCTCCAGCAGGCCCGGGCCCGTAGTCAAAGATCCCCAGATTATGAGTTTTTTGAAACTTCAGCGGCCCCTGACACGTGGTAATGATGGTGGTTTAGCCCGGCGGGCTATGCTAGTGTGCTGTCATATTCGGTATATACTCCCCTAAAGAAAGGACAGGTGAAATGCTGAAGGTATCACTCTGCTCGGTCATCTCTGTAGCTTTGCTGTTATCTGTCTCAAGCATAGTCGCGCAGGAACTCAGCCCACCCGAGGAGAACTTTGAGTACCTGTGGAAGACTCTGGATCGTAACTATGCGGTCTTTGGGCCGAAACACGTGGATTGGGACGCGCTCTACAGCGTGTACAGGCCGCGGGTCGCGCCCGCGACAGGCGACGACGATCTCTTCGAGATCATGTCAGACATGCTGGGCCACCTGAACGATAATCATGTCTTCTTAAGTTCCGATGACCCGGGTCGCTTCTTCTGTGCCGGTTACCTCTCTCAGGTCTTCTCCGGGCGGGGACTTGAGGTGCTTGATGAACTGAAATCCCGGAGACCCGCTCCAGATTCTTACTTCGAAACCGGCCTCAAGGAGGGCGAACTGGGAGTATTCGGGTACGGCTGGCTCAGTCCCGAGATAGGCTATATCCACATAAACCAATTCACGAGTCTGAGACGCAGTGCCGCGATTATGGACGGCATCATTGCGGAACTCGAAGATGCGAAAGCGATTATTGTCGATGTCCGCAGGAATGTGGGCGGGGACGACAGAGTGGGCAAGGCACTGGCTGATAGATTCGCCGACAGGAAAAGGCTGTACATGACGACGCAGGTCCGAAACGGGGAGGCGCACGACGACTTCACTCCCAGGAAGTACTGGCATGTTGAACCGGGTGGCCCGGCTCAGTTCACGGGGCCGGTCATTCTCCTGACCGACCGGACCACCATCAGCGCGGGGGAGAACTTCGCGCTCGCCATGAGGGTGCTCCGGAACGTGACCGTGGTTGGCGATTTCACATCGGGTTGCTTTGCGGACATGTACATGGACCGGCTTCCGAACGGATGGCACCTGTCGGTATCCTATAAGCTCTTCCTGGACTACACCGGATTCTGCTGGGAGGGAATCGGAGTACCGCCGGACTTGAGAGTGACAGGAAGTGAGATGGATTTCGATGAGGGGAAAGACAGGGTTATGGATCTTGCCATTGCCCTGGCGGAGTCCGGCCGACTTTCACTCCAGGACGAAAGCAAGAGCGCCCAAGCCGCCCGCCCCTCACTTGTTGCGGAGTTGGAGAAGGAGGCCGGTGAACGCGGAATGCAGGCCGCCCTCGACCTCCTCCGCCGCCTGGAGAATACGGGGTTCGAAGGCTATGCTGTCGATTTCGATGAAATGGCGGCGCTCGGCGGCGAGCTACTGGGATCCGGGAACACGGACGAGAGCATAGCGATCTTCGCCGTAATGACACGGGAGTTTCCCAGGGCGCCATCGGCCTTCACCTCGCTGGGCAAGGCATATTGGAGAAGCGGACAGGCGGATCTCGCCATAGCGGCCTTCGAGGAAGCCATTGCCGTCAACCGAAGAAGTTACCCCTGGGAAGTTGCTGAGTATCGGAGCACGCTTCTCATGAAAGCGCTGTATGCCGAAGGCTACGATGCCATGGAGAGAGTTTACATTGATATGAGAGCTGAGGATCCGGATGCTTACAACGAGGGCGTATTGAATGCGCTTGGCTATGAATTGCTATTCGCCGGCAGAACGGAGGACGCGATAGACGTTTTCACGTTGAACGTCGAGACCTATCCCGAATATGCCAATGGCTACGACAGCCTTGGTGAAGCCTACATGAAGAACGGAGACAACGAGAGGGCAATAGAGAACTACAAGAAGTCGCTTGATCTGAATCCCGGCAACACCAATGCGCGGGATATGCTGGAAGAACTGGAGGCAGATTAGCGACCGCCCCTGCCTGTTTTGGCCCTGTCCGGGGGGAATTGAAGAAGGAGCCTTAATCAAAGGAATTTCCCTTTCCTTACCCGATTCGAGGCCGGGGTTTTCCTGGGATATCGAGCCGTCGGGAGCCATTGGCGGCAGGGGAATTACTGCAAGATCAGGCTGTTGGGTCAGAGATACGGACTTTTGGGGGCCGCCGGGGATGTGGCGGGTTACCTGAAGGCCGCATGAGGGGAGAGTGCTCCCGGTGACGGGCTCTATGGGCCGTGGGTAAGCGATCGGAGTCGGGATAGTTCCTGCCGCCTGGCGGGTGGCGGCGGCCCCTTAAAGGTGACGATGATTCCCGGGTGGTGGATTATGCTGTCGATAGCGGTGCAGTCGATAATGAATGCAATGGACTTTGTCCCTTATCGGGGATATGTGCGGTGACGCGTGCGATGAAGTCCAGGTAGTCCATCTCCACCTT
>Ga0180437_10010813_pt1 | contig 11069 bp, 11 predicted proteins | sample SS_ome_4_FD_132410 | JGI IMG/M metagenome (GOLD analysis project Ga0180437, IMG submission 132410) | Hypersaline lake sediment archaeal communities from the Salton Sea, California, USA - SS_3_D_1 metaG | ecosystem: Environmental > Aquatic > Non-marine Saline and Alkaline > Hypersaline >... | reverse complement strand
TTCGACCTTATCTGCTTTGAAAGTCGATCCAGCACCACCCCCTGGCTGGGCGCTCTTTGTCATCTCACCAGTGATTGGGTCGTAGGTGTGACGGAAGAAGCGGTAGAGATCAGAGGCAGTCTCGCGAAGGTAAAGGTTATCGAAGTCTACGGTAAGCTCACCAGGAGTAGTTTTTCCTGGGTAGTGGACCTTATCGTTGACACGATCAATAACGATTGCCTCGTTCTTCATCTCAAGACCACCAACTTTCTTAGCAGCGAGAGTTAGATCAGTTGTGTTGGTCACATCCTCAGGGAGACCGAAGAAGTGAATCTCAAACTGATAAGCCCTTACTGAATCGAGATCAGTAGAAACAGTTGGCAGCCCCTGTCCAGGGGTGAAGTCTCTACCGTATTTATTCTTGTAATAAGATGTTGCCATTATTTATCTCCTTAGAGGCTACCCAACTGAGCCGACTGGTTAGTCAGGTTAATTTCAAAGATTAGGATCTCAGCAGTCTTGGTGGGCTTGACGAGAACCTTAGTCCAAAGCTCGTTACGATCAACGCGAAGTGGAGTGTTTACTGTTTCGTCGCAAACAACACGGAATTCAGTGATACCTCTGCGTCTGCGGATATCATCAAGGAAGGGGTTAAGGACACCCTCAATCTGTGACCAAGTAAACTCATCGTTTGGCTCGAAGACGAATCTCTGGGTTGCGAGAAGAATAACCTTACGGATGTAGATCATTAGTCTGCGGACATTAATTCTGTCTAGAGCAGTGGGGTTTCTTTGAGTGGTTCTTTGACCAAAGATTGTAATACCCTGCTGTGGGAAGTTAACGATTGGGTTAATCACGTTACCACCACTGTAGAGGCTGTCTCTATCGCCTTGGTTCAGCTTCACTTCAGTTTCGCTAGGCTTGGTGAGGCGACCTCTGCGGAAACCAGCAGGAGCAAACCAACTATCAGCTACAGCGTCTGTGAAAGCCATCTGTCTCGCACCGAAGATAGATGGATCGTAGAAACGATCTTTGCCATCAAAGGTTGAGAAGATCTTCACATGAGGCCAGTAGATAGCGCAGTAAGAACTGTTAATCGCAGCAGTTCTAGACTTGCCTGTAGTGCTTGATTTACCATTTGACCAGTCGATAGCGTCCTGAACAGTTCCGATTGCGTATGGAGGAGCAACCAGAGCTAAGAAGTTTTGAGTGGTCTCTGCTAAGGTAATCAGAGCATTTTGAACACTTTGAGTGTAGATACCAGGAACAAGAGCGATTCCAACATTCAGAAGTGGATCATCAAGAGCTTGCATACCTGTCTTTGGATCACCCGTAGCATCACCAATCAAAGCAGTAGCGTTCTCGTTAGCAGTTCCTGTACCGTTGGTGCCCCCTGCGAGGCTGGTAGCCGCACTTTGAACTAGCTTTAGGAATCTACCACCTTTATCTGAAGTGCTAACTTCAGTAGTGGCATCACCGACACCATCACTTTCACTAGCATCTGGCAGTAGTGCTTGTGTGGTCACACCAAATCCAGTGGCTCCAAACAAACTGTCAGCAGTTCCAATAAATCGGGTCAACTTTGTGGCTCCAGCGTCAGCACCATCCTTAAGAAGGTTTCCTTTAATAACGTCAGAGATAGCATCGGTTTCGCCTGTGTTGATAACGTCTTCAATGAAAGCTCCAGAACCAACAAAGCTAGTTTTGAAAGTTTCAAGGGCAACACCATCTTCATTAACGACCAGGCTAAAGTTTTGTGAACCTAAGCCATTTAGAGTTATTGAGTTACCGCTGGTGTCTCCATTTGTTTTAGTTCCACCATTGTATCCTGCTCCAGGGTATAAACTCTCTACAAGGTAAGCAGCAGAGTCGGTGCCAGTGGAAGCGAAAGTTGAACCGTAAACTTTTACAGCAGAAGCGAAGTTACCAGAAACGCCAAAGTCTGTGGCACCAGCACTGGCAGCGTTAACCATCATAAGAGCTGAAACACCTTCGGCCTCATCGAACGTAATACCTTTACAGGCTGAAACGCTCATGTAAGCGCCTGAACCCGCGTAGGAACCAACAATAGCGCCTGAAAGACCTAGAGAGCCCGCTGTAAGGGCGTCGTCTTCGAAGACTCCAACGTGTTCGGCGTCTAACGCACCACCGATAACACTTCTTAGGGCTAAGGCTTGGCTTGCACCACTGTTAGTTGCTACAACAAAGTCCTTACCTGCTCCACCATTTTCTGGGAACTTAGAAACGCCTGCGTTGTCTACAACTTGAATTCTAAGAGTTATTGAGCTTGCATCTGCGCCAGTTCCTCCAAAGCATTGAGCAGCGTCAGCCTCAGCAGCAGGACCCGAAACAATAATCGCAGGGCAGCTACCAACTGACATGGTTGCAGAAGCGTCAGCAGCAGAATCACCAGCGGCTCTAATAAAGTAAACCGAGTTGGTGGTTTCCAGGATCTCTAGTGCGCCCTCAAGAGCCTGACCGTCAATGTCCTCGCTTGGGTTTCCAAATGTGCGAAGTAGGTTGTTTTGGCTAGTTATTAGAGTAGCCTTGTTGGTTGGGCCTTTTGCTGCAAAACCAACGATACCCACGATTGATGTATTAATCGAAGGTGCGTAATCAGAAATATCTTTTTCAATGGTGTAAACACCAGGGCTCACATAATTAGGCATAACTTAGTCCTCATGCGTTAGAAATTTTAAAAACTCTGCGTCTGTGTAGAGTTTTGATTTGTTCTGTGATGTAAGACTCAGGAACTACGATGGTCTCTCCTGGTCTCATTGATCTCTCTTTGCACCCCGTTTCTGTTTGGAAAAAGACAGTTATGGTTTGCATACAATCATTTTTTACTACTTTCATAACAAATTCCTTCCTTTATTATGTACCACTCATGGTAGGTGTTTTTGAAACTTTTTTATGTAGCAAACACTTTATTTTGTGTTACTAAGGTTGTGGCTGCCACATGAGGAGGGAGGGGAGCATGGGGAGCAATAGCATCACCAATTAGTGAAGCATTGTATCCCTCAATAAATACTTTAGAGGCCCCTGGACCTGTAATTAGCCCGCCTGCTGTATCTATACCGACTCTAGAAGCACCTTTGCCTTGAATGAAAACTTTGCTACTTCCAGTTTGTGGGTGTCCACAAGTGCAGGCTGTCCCTTGATCTGATATTAATTTTGCCATCAGGTAATTTCGATATTAAATTCTTCAATCTCGCCCGTAGAGGTGACGAGGAACTTTGGACTTGGAATGTAAGTTCTTAGAACTATATTCATAGTTTTCTTAATAACTCTATCTTCCTTATCTGAAGCTGTCATAGAGCCAATCGCTTCTTCGGATTGTAAAAATGCTTTTGCTAAAGTTGAATACTTTGTTGGCACATTCATTTCTGGATTGAACTTAAGACGAACTTGCTCTAGAACCTGATCCATATCGGACATGTATTTACACCAAATATTGAGCTGATAACTAATATTTACAGGTCTTGGAGCTAGGCTAAGAATTCTTATAGCCCGATGTTTCTCCTCGTCCCAATACTTTTCGTGAACTAAAACACTTTCGTAGCGCCTACGTTCGTCATCATTATCCGAGACAGTTTGAGCAATAGATAGCATTGGAAGAATTATGCTATTCTCTTGCTTAAGTTTAGCGACGGCACGTTCAGCGTTACCATGAATACATTTGATGTCTACAAATTTATCTTCAGCATCAAAATATCCAATGTCATTAAAAGATGCTATCATGGATCTAAGTGACTCGCGATAAATAAAAGAAATATTAGATTTTGCTTGAGTCATCTTAAAGATCTTAGCACGGACATCACCTTCTCTTGTAGGATACTTGTCACTTCTACTTTCTATAGCAGAAGACTCCCAAGATACATTCAGATCTTCATTATTTGTAAAATCAAATTCAGCCATCTATTCCTGCGTATCCTCCAATATCATCACTGACATCGGTAAGTGTGGTGTCCTGAACTGTATCAGAATCGCGGAGGAGTTTAGCAGAGCAAACCAAATGGTAAACACCATAGGCTTCGAAGCTATCCTCAACCACCTCAAAAATCTCATACTTTTGTTCCTGGAACATAGGCTTGATTACGTCGCCAGGGATAACAGACCTACCAAGCTTACGCTCAATGTAGCTTTTATTGAAGGTAAATAGCTGATCGTTTGTAAGCTCGATACCAAACTGAGTTAGCTCCTCACTCATCGCTACAGGGTCGTAGTGCCCGTGAACAGTGATTGGAACTTTAGCTATTGGCTTACTACGAGACTCCATGTAAACCTCATCAAATTCATCAGTCTGGTAATATTTGTAGAACAAAAACTTAGAACCAGCTAGACGAATCATCTCATCATCTACAAGGTTAAACAGATTTATATCAGGGTTATCCTGATCAAACAGGTTAAGAAGCTCCTCACCCCCATCTAAATCAGGGAGTTGAGGAAGCTTCGTAGTTACCTTGTAGTTTTTCTTTTTCATATTTTATCTTCTAGAGCGTTCCCCAGCAGCACGGATTTTAGCTTTAAGACCTTCAATTCCACCATCCGCACCTACTTTTTTTCTACCCATAACGTCATCAACACTTTTATTAAAGTTTTTAGTCTCTTCAGGAGTCTCTCCTCTTACTGTTTTTTTGGTATGAACCTTCCTGTTAGCTGATGCTATTTCCTTATCTGTGGGCTCTGCCTCTTCATTTGTAGGTGATTCTGGTTTATTTAAGTCTCTAAGACGTTGTTTAAGTTTCTCTGATGCTGGTTTAATTTTTGTAGTTTTTACTGGTTTTGGTGGTTTTCCTCCTCCAGGATGAACATGTCTTTTTTCTGAAGCACTATATGGGGGTCTTCCCTCAGTAACAAGACCAAGAGCTTCCGCAAGAATAGTAGCAGATAATTTATAAGTATTCCAAATTGATTCTTCCATACCTTTCTCCTCTTGGGGTTTTGGGTTTTCAGGCACCATTCTTTTAGCTGCGCCTACCGCAGCTTTTCTAGCAAGCATTTTAGCACCCTTTTTAGCAACCAATCTAGCCGCGCCCGTAGCTAAAGGAGCAAGGAATGCTGCCTCGTTAACAGAGTGGTTTAAAGCATCAATATATTTCATTTTAGTCTCTTCTGTTTTTTCTACACCTTCAATGGTGCCTTTGTTTTTAGAGGCATAGAAAACTTCTTTGCCCTTTTGTTTACCATACTGCTTCACCATGGCAGCCATTATCTTTTTTCCTTTAGATGTTAATGGCATTAGAACATTGTGAACGCAGGGGGTTCTTCAATTTCAGATAGAAGCTCTTCTTTGAGCTTTTCTTTTTCCTGTTCACTCTGCTGAGTAAGAGCAGCACCATTTAACGATGCACCACCACCAGGAGAGGGCAGTGATGTATACTTACCTCTTATCTCACCAAGGATGCCTTTGGAGACCGCAAGAGCGTAGCGTTGAATCCAGTTCTTGTAATAAGGGTGCATGGTCGCTGTATCGAGACCACGGTAAACCAAGATAACTGTTTCTCCATTTCTAGATGGAGTTGGGTATAGCTGGAGGATGTTTCCGTTGATGATATCCCAAGAGCCTTCTTGGCTAAGGATTTTACGGATCATCTCTAAGTGTGTTTGTAGCAGGTAGAAATCAGATACAGCAAAGTTGCTGAACAGGAAGTTGTCTTGGAAGTATTTAATAAAGAAATCATACTCCAAAGTCCCCGCCATGTTCTGAATACTAAGCAGGGACTTCTTGTAAGCACAGTAAGTAAGACCGTGAGCGATATGCATTGGCAGCATATAAGCGTTTACTCCAGCGGAGGTCTCAAACGCAGCCATCTGAGTACACCAAAAAGGTGCATGATAGTCTAGATGTGTGATTGATTCATCAATAGCTGTCTTGACCTGAAAATCAGTAAGCTCTACTCTGATTACAGGATATCCCAGCCTACCTAAGATGTAATCCTTGATCGTCTGTTCGAACTGGTTAAGTTCAATCCCATCTTCAAATGTACTAATGTTGAGTTTAGTCGTGTCAATAGCAGTTGAATAAATGTCTGTATCCCCAAGGTTCCTACCTGCGTAGGTTCCAAAGGTATCACCATAACCTAACAGTCTAGGATCTACTTTGGGTGCTGCTGCCATCTAAACTCTCCGTTTTCTTTTTTGAAGGTCGCCCAACTTTCTTGGGCTCAGAGACTAATTCCAAATATCTAGAGTCTACAGGGCCTTTTGATTCAAAAAGCTCTGATGGTCTAATTTCAACCACTTCCCCATCAATGTGAAGAAGCATGTTCCAACGACACTTGCTTCTGTATTTATGCATAATATTTCTAACTTATATAGGAAAGAAAGAGGGCCAGAGGAACAAAAAACCTCTGGCCCTCAAAAGTTTGATTACCTAGTCAGATCAGCTCACTGAACCACCCAGGGCGGTGGTGTTTCTACTGAAGGGGCTGAAGAGGTAGTTGGCAGTTGGGCCAATGATACGGATGATGCGATAGAACCTGTTCATAGGCTCAATCTGGACCTTACCGTAACGGGTAAGGATACCCTTCCTGGGCTGGAAGGACTCAGGATCCGTAATAGTTGGAAGCTGCTGGAGTGGGATGTATGGAGCGTAGATGTAACCAGCGTCCATAGCGTTCGCACCCTTGTAACCAACCATAATTTCGTCAGTTGGGTACATTGGGTCAACATATAGATCGTAGCGACCCATAAACTTGCCCTTGTACTCAATTGAGTTACCACCGATGTTGGTGGGGCCATCGGCAGGCTGAACACCACCCTCAAGCTTGGAAGCACTCTCAAGGAGTGAAGCAACTAGGGGTGAGGTCAGTAGCCAGTTACCAGGACCACGCATGGTGGTGCGGTAAATATCCTGCGAAGCAAGGTTGATGATTGCGAGCAGGTTTGCGTAGACCTCACCAACGTGGCGTGGGTAGAGGGCTAGGCTTGACTGGCTGAAATCAATAACAAAGATATTAGAGCTTTCAGAGCCTGTGGTGGGGACATCGCTCGCAAAGTCGTAGGTGAACTGAGCAGGAACGAAAGTGGTAGCATCAGCAGCATTAGTAGCACCGCCAAGACCAGGGAATCTCTCACCAGTAGTGCCTAGAGAAACATAATCAGAATCCATGAGACGCTGATCAACACCGCCAAGGTTACGATCACGAAGACCGTAAGCGATCATGCGGAGATCTTCGATAAGCTCGCGATCGATCTCAAGCTGAAGCTCCTTCGAGAGAAGGTCAGTAAGCTCGCGCTCAAGGTCAAGGTTGTGGTAAGCCTTAAGGTCCTGAGAAGCCTCAAGAGTCCAGAGAGCACGCATCTTACGAGTGTTGGCAACAACGGCCTCCTGCTCGATGTGGAAGGTCATCTCTGGAATACCAGTTCCAGTTAGACGCTCACCAGCAGAAACATTGAAGCCCATAATAGCGTTCTCGTTAGGCCAAGCAGCGATCTGACCACCGAAGGTGCCTGATGGAGCACCAGCGCCTACCATCTCGGTGCTACCAGAGAGGGTGTCGAGGACGTTAGAAAGGTCGAAGCCGCTTTGAGCGTCATCACCATCTAGACCAGCACCAGTGTTGGGGGTGAAACCACCGCCAGCAGCGCCAGTACCAGAATCAGAACCGATAGCGGAAGCAGTCAGACCTCTGTAGGTCAGGTTGTACTTGCTGTAAACAGTTTGTACATTACCAGCACCACCACCTTCACGGGCACGGTCGTTACCGAGGTAGAAAACCTGTGAGACGGGACCCTGCATGGGCTGAACGCCAACAAGGCTGTTGGCTAGAAGTTGGGGGTAAACCCGACGAACGAGAGGGAAAGCGAACTTTTGGAAAGTACCAAGCTGACCAGTGGTGGTAGCAGCAGCGGTAATATCTTCAGAAAGTCTTTCCTCGACAATAGACTTAGCTTGGTTCTCAAGAAGTTGAGCTGTGATACGACGAGTATAGTCACTGTCGATGCCCTCAAGGACAGGCTCCCACTTCTGGACAAGCGAATCGTCTGTGCGATGCATCATTTCCATTTGAATAAATTCCTATTATTTTTGGGAGGAAAAGGGCATGAACTTCATGACCTCATCAGTTAAAAACTCATTACCAGTTTGAGTTTTCGATTCGTTGATCTCAACATCGGCTTGAGATACAACTACTGCTTGCTCAGAGGAAGCAAATGCCTCGTCGCGTGCAGCTACTAAATTCTCAACTTCTTCAAGAAGCTGTGCTTTGTGGCCTTCAAGCTGTTCGACTGCTCCCTCCGAAATGGAAACTTTGTCGTTAAGAACTTTGATGGTGCCTTGAAGCTTTTCGTTTTCAACTACCAAAGCATTAACTTGGTCAGTTAAAACGTCAAACTCTTCCTGAAGTTCGCCGTATTGGCTTGTCATTTCAGAAAGAGCATTGTCTTCGTCCGCACCATTTAGTTCTAGGGCCATTAGAGTTCTCACTGATTCAAACAGACGAGCGTTGCGGAAAACCTCGTTCTCTTCACTAAGTTCAGCAAGAGCTTGTTCCTTTAGCCGATCAACCTTTGTTCTAAGATAAGCGTTTACTTTGGCCTCAAGTAAACCAACTTTCTCAGCGACTTGCTCATTAATAGTGGAATCCACCAGTTCAAAGACAGCTTGAACGGTGGATTCATCAAGTCCTTCAGGAAGAATATCAGCAATATTCTTTAAATTACTCATGAGTTAGATCTCCTAGATTCTATTAGATATCTATAGGTTCGTTTTCTAAAATATGATTTTTTTTAGAAAATGTATGTAATCAACGATGTTGTTTTGCCTTCTCGCGTTGCTTCTTTTTCAAGTTCTCAAGACGCTTCATTTTTTCGTTGTGAGAACTGTACCGACTCTCGCCTCTTGGTCTCATAGCTCCTGATTCCGCCTGAGGGCCGCGCTGTCCTGCGGATTCAATAAGACCGAAAGCTTCGGCAAGGTGAAGACCAATTTGCTTGTATTCAGTATGTGCCGCTAGGCCCATTTTTTTACCAAGCCTTTTAGCAGTTCCTATTACTTTCTGGCCTGCCACTCCTGGTAAGGTAGTAGCTCCATACCTTTTACCTCGCGCTTTTGCGAGTTTGGTTTTGGCCGCTTGGCGGGCCTTTTCTCTTTCAACAGTGCCTTGAGCTTTTTCGCGTTCAGCACCAGCACGACCAGCAGAGCGAGCTTTAGCAACATCAATATCGCCTTGTCTCTGGGCTTGTTTTACTTCACCACCTTGAGCAATTTTTTTGCCAATTCTTTGTTTGACGGCTCCTCGAATGCCTTGACCCTTCGCTTCTCTTTCTGCTTGAGTGGCTTTTCTTCTTTCCCTTGCGGCCTTAGCTTCGGCTTCAGCAGCCCTTTCTCTTTTCTCTGGATCGTCGTCTTGCTCACCTTCATCATCAAAGGCTTCAGCAAGAGCATAAGCAATCTGGTGCCAGCTACCCTCTGCCTTAACGGCCTCCATCTTCATCTTCTTATCGGCTGGAATAACACCTCGACCAACGAGAACATCAGCCTTTGTAATTTCACCATCCTTATTTAAATCAGGGAACCCACCCTTTTTCTTTTTGGTTTTAGCCTCTTCAATCCAGGGATCGTAAGCTTCACGCAGCTTGGCTTGGAGCATGGTCACAAAGTTGGACTCCTTCTCAAGCTTGCTTTGGCTTTCTCTTGCGAACTGGGATTGAGTAGATTCGGAAAGACCAGGAAAAGCTCCACGGGTGGATGGATCGGCAACAAGATCGAAGGTGACTAGGCGGAAATCTTCGTTAACGATCTTGTTACCTTGGGCGTCCTCAGATAGTGTGCCCATTCCACGGGAAGAAATACCAATTTTAACACCACCCTCTACGAGAGCTTTGGCAGTAAGACCAGCAGGAGTTTTGAGGATTTCAGCTTCTCCAATAAGTTCGTTACCCTTCATCTCAAGCTTAGTGATTAAGTGAGATGCATTTGAAAGCTTGACGGTATCGTTTTGTGGGTGATCAAGCTCACCGCACAAACGCCGCTCTGAGATAAGGGGTTGAACCTTTTTGAGTTGACCTTCAAGAACAGTGGTAGGATAGATTCTACCATTGTTATTCTTTTCATTACACCGACCAAAGACACCCTTGATCTTCATGGTGTCACTATTCTTACCCTCGGTAAGAACTTGAAGGTTTTCTACAATAAATACATCTTGGAGTAACTGTGTCATTTGTACTTTAATCCTCGTTCTTTTTTGATAGATCTACTACCGTATTTTTGAGCTAACTTGTTGGAAGCTTTACCATACCTAAGCATGGTTCTAGCAGCGTGTTTCTTGACACTACCCCAATCTGCTGATGGAGTTGCGCTACCTCTTGTGAAGCCTTTCGCTATCTTGCCTCTACCACTCTTGCTTCCCCACTTACCCTTAGAAATAACATACAAACGACTAGAAGCTTTGGTAGTAAATATCTCTCCATACTTACCATCTGATAAAGCACTCTTGATACTATCGTAAGTTCTAACTCGGCCTTTGAAAGACTTCTTTACGTCACGCTTGGCTCCTTCTCTAGAGGTGTAGGCTTTTCTACCCTCTTTAGAGCCTCGCGCTTCCGTAATGCTATCAATGGCCTCAGTCAGTTTCATCGTCTTCTGGCTTTGTTTCTAATTGATTGTTTAAGAATTTCTTTCTTTGATGTAGCAGGGCGAGCAGAAATATAACCATACTTCTTTTCTTCTTTACCAATGCAGCTATCACTACTTTGGGAACCAGTCATATTAGTGCCAATCTGACCTGTGGTTGTGGCAGCAGCACTCATTTCCTTTAGGAGATCTCTGACCTCTTCTAGAAGGGGAACAAGTTGCTGTGCAGTCTCCTCAGTTAAAGATTGAGCAGGCTTCTCTGATTCTGCTTCTGACCAAACTAGCTCAGGAATAGAGTCTGTGGGTGGAGTATCCTGTGGGTAAAAACTTTCACCCAGGACCTGACGCATGAAAGTATCAGGAACCTCAACATTTGAGATATCCCTACCAGCAGGTGCTAAACCACTGCTCTTAGCTTGGGGAGGAAGTTCTTTTCCTTCTTTGATGCTTTGAGTCTGGTTTAGGATTAACTGTTCTGCGAAGTCTCCGATACTTTTCATTTGTAGGTCCA
>Ga0180437_10010812_pt1 | contig 11072 bp, 7 predicted proteins | sample SS_ome_4_FD_132410 | JGI IMG/M metagenome (GOLD analysis project Ga0180437, IMG submission 132410) | Hypersaline lake sediment archaeal communities from the Salton Sea, California, USA - SS_3_D_1 metaG | ecosystem: Environmental > Aquatic > Non-marine Saline and Alkaline > Hypersaline > Sediment... | reverse complement strand
TCACCGTCTGGAAGCGATTCGGAAAGCCCGACCTCTCCATGGCAATGAACGGCGCACTTGCAGGCCTGGTCGCCATAACCGCACCATGCGCGTACGTCGAACCATGGGCCGCAATAGTCATAGGCGCGGTCGCCGGATACACGGTTGTCAAAGGCGTCGAGCTCCTCGACAAACTGCAAATCGATGACCCCGTCGGGGCGGTCCCCGTCCACGGTATCTGTGGAGTATGGGGCACTATCTGCGTAGGTATCTTCGGCAAAAGTTCACTCGGACTGTCCAACAACGGCTTTATTTACAGCGGCAACCCCATGCAGCTCGGAATCCAAATGGTGGGCAGCGTCACCGCCATCGCCTTTGTGGTTGTCGCTATGGCCATCGTATTCAAACTGATTGACCTGACCGTTGGCCTGAGGGTCAGCCGCGAAGAAGAGCTCAGGGGCCTCGATATCGGGGAGCACGGTATGGAAGCTTACGGTGGCTTCCAGATATTCAGCACAAGCTAATAACTGCCGGCAAGGAGCCAAATATGAAACTCATAATAGCGTACATTCAGCCCCATAAGCTGCAGGACGTAAAACAGGCGCTCTACAAAAAGGAAGTCTTCAAAATGTCAGTGACCAATGCTCTGGGCTGCGGCGAACAGATGGGGTATCAGGAAAGCTACCGTGGCATCAAGTTCCAGGTCAACTTGCTCAAAAAAGTGAGGCTGGAGATCGCCGTCAACGAAGGCTTCGTTGAAAAAACCGTTGACGCCATTGTCGAAGGCGCAAAAACAGGACAAATCGGTGACGGCAAGATATTTATCCTCGACCTGGGCGAATGCGTCCGAATTCGTACCGGCGAACGAGGTCAATATGCCATCGGTTAGAGCCCGATTTCGCTCTTTGGCCAGCACTTCGCGCGTGTCTCTCGCGCCGAAGTAAGGGGCTCTGCCGAATTGCAGTAAGCAGAGCCCCCTCATGAAAAGCAGATAAAAATACATAAATGTAATTTAACATGGCTACATCTACAAAAAAGTAGACTTCAAACTGAAACATAAATGCAACGCAACGTACATAACTAATTGTAATCAATGGAGTTACAGAAAGGCACGCTCCCCGTGTCGTTCTGGCACGTGTGTTGCAATAGGAAATATGAGGCTTTCCTCCACGCCGGCGAGCCGGCATGGGTCCGCATGCTGTGATGGCAAGAGTTTCTGGAGACACAGAAGTGATGGCAGAAAGAGGACATCAAGTCCTTCTTCTCAGTATTCGTCCTGAATTCCCGCAGGCCCACCCTCTTGGTCCGCCCTCGACAAGAGCTGCGGTCAAAGAAGCCCGCAAAGGCTCTTTCGACCCAAAGAGGCCTGACCTGAAGTTCGCCGACCTGCTTCAAACAGGGCGGCACTGCATATTGACGATGGAACGCTCCGGTCAACATACGTTCGCTGAGCGTGTCGGATTTGACGCCTCTTCAATTTGTGGCTGCCGCGCGATGCACGTCTCACAGGCGCCGCCGCTGCCTGATACGACTGCTGCTGTTATTGACCTGTTTTGCAGGGAACGCATAGAACTTCTTCTTTGCTCGGATGTGTTTTGCGAAGAAGTCGCAACAGATGCAACGTCAAAAATCGGGAGAAACAAATGATGCGAATACAAGCAAGGCCGTTACCAAACTTCAAGTGGTTGTTTTCGATTGCGATCCTGGCATCGTGCCTGATGGGCCGGGCCGCATCCGCCGGCCAGAACGAGGCAGCTATGCCGGTAAAGGCGGCTATAGACTCCGGCGACACCAGCTGGCTGCTGATGGCAACCGCACTGGTAATGCTCATGACACCCGGACTGGCCTTCTTCTACGGCGGCCTCGTGCGGCGAAAGAATATGCTCTCCGTGCTCATGCAGTGTTTTATGGCCCTGTGTATCATAAGCATCCAGTGGGTCATTTGTGGATATAGCCTGTCATTTGCCCCGGATAACAGTTCCGTAATTGGTGGACTGCAGTGGTTCTTCTTGAAAACCGTCGGAATGGAACCGAACCCCGCCTACGCCGCCACCGTCCCGCATGAAGTATTTATGATGTTCCAGATGATGTTTGCCGTGATAACACCGGCGTTGATAATAGGCGCATTTGCCGAGCGAATGAAATTCTCGGCTTTCTGCGTCTTTATACTGCTGTGGGCAACCATTGTCTATGACCCCATGGCACACTGGATATGGGGCCTCGGAGGTTTTCTCAGAAACCAGGGAGTCCTGGATTTTGCGGGCGGCGCGGTCGTTCATATTAACGCCGGTATGACGGCTCTGGCCGCTGCGCTGGTGCTGAGAAGGCGACGTGGTTATCCGGACAGCATCTCCCCTCCCCACAACCTGCCGTTCGCCGTACTCGGCGCAGGTCTGCTCTGGTTCGGATGGTTCGGTTTCAATGCAGGCAGCGCCCTGAAAGCGGGTGCTCTCGCAGGAAGCGCATTCACCGCAACACACATTGCCGGCGCCGCCGCCGGCGCAACCTGGGCCATACTTGACTGGCTCAAGTTCAAAAAGCCCACAACGTTGGGTATGATTACCGGGGCAATAGCCGGCCTGGCCGCCGTTACCCCCGCATCAGGATTCGTTACGCCCGCGGGCGCAATCTGGATAGGTATAGGCGCCGGGATATTCCCATGGCTCGCCGTTACGTCCCTCAAAGGACCCCTCGGCTATGACGATTCACTCGACGCCTTTGGCGTACATGGAATAGGAGGCATCTGGGGCGTCATTGCAACAGGTATATGGGCCACAAAGACGATCAACCCCGATGGAGCTGACGGTTTGTTATATGGTAATCCCGTCCAACTGTGGATTCAAATCAAGGCCGTGGTTGTTACAGTAGTATATTCATTCGCCGTCGGTGCCGTCCTCCTCAAGTTCGTCGATGTCGTAATGAAACTCCGCGTAACTGACCATGAGGAGCGCGTGGGGCTTGACCTCACGCAGCACCGTGAAGCTGCTTACACAATGATTGACTAAGAGCCGGTGATAGAACTGGCTTTGTAGCGAGGTCGAGCGAAAAGGTCGGCGACAAGGCCGCAGGTGCCAAATGCCCGGAGCCTCTCCTTGCACCTGGTCGTCGAGGACATTTGACGCCGAGAACGCCGATGCCGATCTTTGCAGCCGACCGTAGTAGAAGTTAAGTTTTGTTACAGGCTCTAAATAAGAAAGGACGACATAAGTGAAATACATAGTTGCCGTTATTCAGCCCGACTGCCTGGACGAAGTGCTAAAAAACCTGACGGAAAAGGAGATACACCTCGTAACGGTTTCGAACGTTGTCGGTCGAGGCCGACAGAAGGGCATAGCGCAGGTCTACCGCAGCCACAAGGAGCAGGGCAGTCTGCTGAAAAAGATAAAATTGGAGATCGCCGTCAACGAGGTCTATGTCAAGCCCACCATCGATGCCATTACGGATGGGGCAGGAACCGGGCAAATCGGAGACGGAAAGATTTTCATCATGGACCTGGCCGAATGCATCCGTATCAGGACACGTGAAACAGGCAGCGAGGCGATAGGCTGACCCATAACCCTTGTTTTCTAAGGAGCCGGATCTTTTTCCTGTGCCTCTTTTTATCTTGTGGCCGCCGAAAATTCGGTCTAATGTATTGAAGAAACAAAGCATGTGTGAAAAAAAACGAAAAGAATGTTTACAAAAAGGAGAAATTCGATGACGCCAAAAGATTTTTTTGAATTTGCAAAGAAGAACAACTCAAAAATGGTTGACCTGAAATTCACCGATCTGCTCGGAACATGGCAGCACTGCTCCTTTCCCATAGACACATGGGACGAAGATACCTTCAAGGACGGCGTCGGTTTCGACGGCTCGTCAATCCGCGGCTGGCAGGGAATACACGTCTCAGACATGCTCGCCCTGCCAGACCCTGATACCACCGTCCTGGACCCTTTCTTCAGAGAGCCGACGGTCAGTATCGTTGCGAACATCGTCGACCCTATCACCAAAGAGGATTACAGTCGCGACCCGCGCCACGTCGCCAGAAAAGGCGCCGCCTACCTCAAGCAAACCGGCATCGCCGACACCTGCTACATAGGCCCCGAACCCGAGTTCTTCATCTTCGACGAGGTCCGCTACGAGCAGAATCAGCACACCGGCATGTACTCCATCGATTCCGTCGAGGGGGCATGGAACACCGCGCGATTCGAAGAGCCAAACCTCGGCTATAAACCCAGCTTCAAGGGCGGGTACTTTCCCGTCAGCCCCACCGATACATACCACGACCTGCGCGGTGAAATGGTCGCGGAGATGCAGAAGGTCGGAATAGCCGTCGAGGCGCACCACCACGAGGTCGCCACCGCCGGCCAGGCGGAAATCGATATGAAGTTTGCAGAACTCGTCAGGATGGCCGACCAGTTCATGTGGTACAAGTACATCGCAAAGAACGTTGCAAAACGACACGGAAAAACAGTGACGTTCATGCCAAAGCCCGTCTTTCAGGACAACGGCAGCGGAATGCATACACACTTCTCCCTCTGGAAAGGCGGAAAGCCCCTCTTTGCTGATAAGGGATACGCCGGCCTCAGTGACATCGGACTGTACTCGATTGGCGGTATGCTAAAACACGCCCCCGCGATCCTCGCGTTCGCCGCGCCGACGACAAACTCCTATCGCCGCCTCGTGCCCGGCTTCGAAGCCCCGGTCAATCTGGTGATGTCCAAGCGAAATCGTTCCGCTGGAATCCGCATCCCGATGTACTCCGAGAACCCAAAGGCCAAACGCCTCGAATTTCGCTGTCCCGACCCCACATGCAACGGCTACCTCGCATGGACCGCCATGCTCATGGCCGCCATCGACGGCATCACAAATAAGATAGACCCGGGAGAACCGCTCGACAGAGACATCTATGAGATGACACCCGAAGAACTCGCAAAGTATCCCAAGACCCCGGGCTCTCTCGCCGAGGCCGTCGACGCCCTCGAAAAGGACTATGAATTTCTTACCGCCAGCGGCGTCTTCACCTACGACTTGATCGAGACTTGGATTAAATGGAAACGCGAAAACGAGCTCGACGAGATGGCTCTTCGACCCCATCCGTACGAGTTCCATCTGTATTACGATAGTTGACAGCCCAACCGGCTATCGCTGAAACGTTGAAGCATAAGGCCTTGGGCCGACCCTTCCTTCAACCGGCTGCCCAAGGCTTTGTTGCGCATTGGAAAAAGAATGGCTCTGCACTGCTGACACGTATGCGGCAAAGCACGTGCTATTAGAAACACTGTTGACCTTATGGGTTTTATTTATAGTATGTATTAACAGAATATGCCCATTGACTTTAAGCAACTGGCGTAGTGATATGTGAGGCCCGCTCTGGTTAGTCGGGGCTTGCACGCACCCGCGATTACATAAGTGCCCATGATATCAGTCGGTCTGTGATTGCAATATACCGCAAGAGACTGTCGAATGGCGGTGGAACTGACAAATCAAGGTCTCTATGAGACACGGCGCGAGCACGACGCCTGCGGAATAGGTGCGGTTGTGAACATCTCCGGCCGGGCCGACCACGCAATAATCCAATACGGCAAACAGATCATACTAAACCTGCATCATCGCGGCGCCGCCGGCGCCGACGAGGTCACCGGAGACGGCGCCGGGATTCTCTTTCAGCTTCCGCATGAGTTCCTCGCTGCCGAGTGCGAAAATCTCGGTTTTGCTCTGCCCCCCCCGACAGAATACGGTGTGGGAATGGTCTTCGGCTCCGGAGATGCCAAACTCCGCCGCCAGTGCGACGAGATTCTCGAATCGGCAATCACGCACTATGGAATGAACGTCCTGGGCTGGCGGGACGTGCCCACCTCAAATAGCTGCCTCGGCGAAATTGCTCTTGGCGCAGAGCCTTCCATCAAACAGATTTTCGTCGACGGTGCAGGTGCTCACGATGAACGCCTCGAGTGCCTCCTGTACCTTGCTCGCAAGAGGGCCGAAAAGATTGTGCGAGAAACATTCGCCGGGGATGGCCGGGATTTCTATGTCACTTCGCTTTCGGCCCGCACCATCTGCTATAAAGGAATGTTCATGGCCTGGCAGTTGTTTGCGTATTATCCCGACCTCGCCGACCAGCGAGTCAAGTCCGCTATGGCGATTGTTCACCAGCGCTACAGTACCAACACCCTGCCCAACTGGCGGCTCGCTCAGCCGTTTACCTGTATCGCGCACAACGGAGAAATAAACACACTAAGCGGCAATCGCAACTGGATGCGGGCCCGCGAGACCGAAATGGAAAGCGACATCTTCAAAGACAACATCAGGGATTTGTTTCCCGTTCTGACGCCCCAGATGAGCGACTCGGCGTGCTTCGACAGCGCCGTCGAGCTGCTTGTCCGCGCCGGCCGAAGCATGCCCCACGCGATGATGATGCTGATACCAGAAGCGTTCGGGCCGAAGTACCACATCAGCACCGACAAACGCGCATTCTACGAATACCACTCGGCCATTATGGAGCCCTGGGATGGCCCCGCGGCAATGGTGTTCACAGACGGACGCCTAATAGGCGGAACACTCGACCGAAACGGCCTGCGCCCCTGCCGCTACCTTGTCACAACCGACGGCATCGCAATACTCGCCAGCGAAGCAGGCGTCGTAGAGTTCCCGCCGGAAAAGATTCGCAGAAAAGGTCGCCTCCGGCCGGGCCGCATGTTCCTCGTCGACACACTTGAAGGCAGAATCATCACCGACAACGAGATCAAAAGCAAAATAGCCCGGCAAAAACCCTACCGAAGGTGGCTCGAAGACAACCGAATCGAGCTGAGAGGCCTGTTCGATACGCCAAAGCTCGTCCACAGCGACCCCGAAACCATATTCGAGAGAATGCGGGCATTCGGCTACACACGTGAGGAGATAAAAATGATTTTGCTGCCCATGGCCGTCAACGGCCAGGAGCCGATCGGCTCGATGGGTAATGACACACCGCTCGCGGTCCTCTCCGACAAGCCCAGGCTCGTCTTCAATTATTTCAAGCAGTTGTTTGCACAGGTGACAAACCCCGCTATCGACCCCCTTCGCGAGGGCCTCGTCATGAGCCTGATGATGTTCACCGGAAGAAAAAGAAACATCCTCGATGAGACACCGCAGCACTGCCGCCAGTTAAAACTGCCACATCCAGTGCTCACCAACGAGGACCTCGAGCGCTTACGAACAGTCAACCGGAAGGATTTCAGGGCTGTTACCGTGCCGGCCGTATTCGAAGCGGATAACTACGATGCCGCTTCCGGTCTTCGTCGGGGTTTGGACCGGCTCATCGAAACTGCACAGAATGCCGTAACCGAAGGTGCATCTCTGCTTATTATAAGCGACCGTGACATCTCGCCGAGCACCGCGCCGATTCCTTCATTGCTGGCAACCGCAGCCGTTCATCACGCCCTGCTCAATCGCGGCCTGCGTGGCCGCGCCGGCTTGATCATAGAAAGCGGCGAGCCCAGAGAGGTCATGCATTTCTGCCTCCTGTGCGGCTATGGCGCCAACGCCGTAAATCCCTATCTCGTCTTTGAGTCCCTCGACGAGCTGCACCGCCAAAATGAGTTGCCGGAGGCGATTGAACCAATTCAAATAGCTGACAACTACATTGCAGCAATCAAGAAAGGCATCTTGAAAACAATGAGCAAGATGGGCATCTCGACACTTCGAAGCTACACCGGTGCCCAATTGTTCGAAGCGATCGGCCTTAACCGCCCATTAATCGATGAATACTTCACAGGCACAAGCTCGCGCATAGGTGGAATTGGGCTCGAAGAAATTGCCCGGGAGGCGATGGCACGCCATCGCCAGGCTTACCGCCAGCGCCCCGCCGGCGCCCTTGAGCTTGATTTCGGCGGCGAATATCACTTCCGCCACAACGGCGAATCCCATCTCTGGAACCCAACGACCGTTTCTCGGCTTCAGCACGCCGTCAAATACGATGACCAAAACGCGTACGATGATTATGCCCGGGCAGTGAACGACCAGGCACGCCGCTTCTGCACCCTGCGCGGATTGTTCGAATTTGTCCCGGGTGACTCGGTACCCATCGATGAGGTTGAGACCGCTGCTGATATCGTCAAAAGGTTCTGCACCGGGGCCATGAGCCACGGCTCCATCAGCAAAGAGGCCCATGAGTGCCTCGCCGTTGCCATGAATCGCCTCGGGGCGATGAGCAATACGGGGGAAGGTGGCGAGGACCCGTCACGCTATTCGCCGCAGTTGAACGGCGACTCAAAAAACTGTGCCATTAAGCAGGTTGCAAGCGGTCGGTTCGGCGTCACCATAAACTACCTCACACACGCTAAGCAGCTCCAGATTAAGATAGCCCAGGGCGCCAAACCGGGTGAAGGTGGCCAGCTGCCGGGACATAAGGTAACCGAAGAAATCGCGGCTCTGCGCTACTCGACACCGGGCGTGACACTTATTTCGCCGCCGCCGCACCACGACATATATTCCATTGAGGATTTGGCCCAGCTCATCTACGACCTCAAATCCGGCAACCCCGCTGCCACAGTATCGGTCAAGCTCGTCGCCGAAGTCGGTGTCGGCACCATTGCCGCCGGAGTCGCAAAGGGCAACGCCGACGAGGTCCTTATAAGCGGCCACGATGGAGGCACCGGCGCAAGCCCCCTGTCGTCCATCAAGCACACCGGTTGTCCCTGGGAGCTGGGACTGGCCGAAACTCAGCAGGTCCTCGTTATGAACGGTCTTCGAAGCAGAATCTGCCTTCAGGTTGACGGACAGATCAAGACCGGCCGGGATGTTGTTGTCGCCGCCATGCTCGGCGCCGAGCGATTCGGCTTCGGAACCGCCGCCCTTGTTGCGATAGGCTGCACACTCCTGCGAAAGTGTCACCAAGGCGCCTGCCCCTTCGGAATCGGAACACAGGACCCCGACCTGCGCGCGCGATTCGCCGGAAAGCCGGAATATGTACAGCGATTCATGAACTTTGTGGCTGAAGAAGTACGCCGGCTTATGGCGCAACTGGGAGTTAGAAAGTTCGAAGATATGGTCGGACGCGCCGACAGGCTTCAAATTCGAAAAGCGATTGGACACTACAAGGCAAAAGGGCTGGATTTTTCGGCAATCTTCCATCAGCCGCACTCCGCGCGGCCGCAGACCCTGCGATGCAGCGAAAGCCAGCCCGTCAAAATTCACGACCACCTCGACTGGCAGATTCTTGAAAAGGCAGCCGACGCCGTCGAACACAAGAAAAAAACCGTTGTCAAAATGAGCGTTCGCAATGTTAATCGAACGGTCGGTGCGATTTTGAGCAGCCGTATTGTCAATATGCACGGCCCGGCAGGACTGCCCGACGGGACACTCGAGATTGTCTTCGAAGGCTCGGCCGGACAGAGCTTCGGCGCATTTCTTGCGCCGGGTATTACGCTAAGACTAATCGGAGAAAGCAACGACTATCTCGGAAAAGGACTTTCAGGAGGTCGAATCGTCCTCGTAACACCCGAAAAGTCACCCTTCCTGGCCCACGAGAACGTTATCGCCGGAAATACGGTCCTCTACGGCGCCACCGCCGGAGAGGTCTTCATTAACGGTGTCACCGGCGAGAGATTCTGTGTCCGAAACAGCGGTGCCACAGCCGTCGTCGAGGGCCTCGGCGACCATGGCTGCGAATATATGACCGGAGGGACGGTCGTCGTGCTTGGTCAGACAGGATGCAACTTCGCAGCCGGTATGAGCGGCGGTCTCGCCTATGTACTTGATGAAATGCAGTTATTCGATACACTCTGCAACCTTGATATGGTAGAACTCGAAACCGTATGGCAGGAAAAAGACAAAACTCTCCTCCGCCACTTGATTGAGCGACACTTCAGTCTCACAGCAAGCAAGCGCGCGCGGCAGATATTGGAAGCCTGGCCTGATATGGTCGGCAAATTCGTCAAAGTCGTCCCGATAGACTATCGAAAGGCACTCGAAAAGATGCGGGCCGCCGAAAGAAGAGACACCGAAACAACCCCTGCCACCGAGGAGGTCTTCCAATGGGCGAAGTGAAGGGCTTCCTGAAATACAAACGACGGAAAGTGCGCCACCGCCCCGTGCAGGAGAGAGTCCACGACTTCAAAGAGCTCGAACTGCCCCTGACGCCCGATGAGATTCGCGGCCAGGCCGCTCGCTGCATGGACTGCGGTATACCGTTCTGCCACGGAGTCGGATGCCCCCTGAAAAACGCCATACCCGATATCAACGAGCTGGTTTACAGGGACCGCTGGCGGCAGGCCTGCGAGCATCTTCACCTTACGAACAATTTTCCGGAAGTCACCGGCAGGGTCTGCCCCGCACCATGCGAGACCGCCTGTACCCTCGCCATCAGTGATGAGCCCGTTCTGATTAGACATATCGAGTTTCAGATTGTCGAACGCGGGTTTTCCGAAGGCTGGATCAAACCAAGGCCCGCCAAAAACAAAACGCAAAAACGCGTTGCAGTCGTAGGCTCCGGACCCGCCGGTCTGGCCGCCGCACAGCAGTTGGCACGAGCCGGACACGATGTCGTCGTCTTCGAAAAGGACGAAAACGCCGGAGGCATGCTCCGCTACGGCATCCCCGACTTCAAACTCGAAAAGCACATTATCGACCGCCGCCTCAACCAGCTTGCAGCCGAGGGCGTGCAGTTTCAAACCGGCGTCAACGTCGGAGAGGATGTCTCCGCCCGCTACCTCCACAAGATGTTTGATTGCGTCTGCCTCACAATGGGCGCCCGCCTGCCGCGCGATTTGCCCGTCCCGGGCAGAGGATATGAAAACGTCGTATTCGCAATGGAATACCTCACCGCCCAAAACAAGCTTTCTGCAGGTGAGCCTTCCACCAACGCTCCCATCAGCGCCAAAGACAAGGCAGTCATAGTAATTGGCGGCGGCGACACCGGAAGCGACTGTGTCGGAACTGCTCGCCGTCAGGGAGCAAGAACCATACATCAGCTTGAGATATTGCCCAGGCCCCCAGACTCTCGCCCACCCGATACCCCCTGGCCTATGTGGCCACGTATTATGAGGACCTCTTCTTCACAAGAAGAAGGCTGCCAGCGTATGTGGGCAGTTATGACAAAACGCCTCTCGGGCGCCGAGACGCGCGTCAGCAAG
>Ga0180437_10010811_pt1 | contig 11072 bp, 2 predicted proteins | sample SS_ome_4_FD_132410 | JGI IMG/M metagenome (GOLD analysis project Ga0180437, IMG submission 132410) | Hypersaline lake sediment archaeal communities from the Salton Sea, California, USA - SS_3_D_1 metaG | ecosystem: Environmental > Aquatic > Non-marine Saline and Alkaline > Hypersaline > Sediment... | reverse complement strand
CTGTATAATCCTCACCCCTCACCTGTCAATCTGGACGGTCTTTATCTGACAGATAATCCTGTGACACAACCGGACAAGCATCGACTCGGCCCGCTCAGCTTTGTCGCAGCTCATGGCTTTGCCGTGCTAAAAGCCGACGGTCGGGACCGGCCCGGCCACGTTAATTTCAGACTTTCCGCTGATGGCGAGATGATCGGCCTGTTCGATGCCGGGCTCAATGAGATTGATAAAGTGATGTACGGCCCGCAAGCAACTGATTTCTCGCAGGGCAGGGCGCCCGATGGCGCCGATAACCTCGTCTTTATGTATCTGCCTACTCCCGGCGTCTTCAATCCGATGACCGGAACAACCACGGTGGCCGAGTTTAGCCTCCTGCCGGAGAACGCCGACAAACTAGTACTGGTTCCGACCGGCAACGTCAGCCAGGCATGGAGAACAGGTATCCGCTTCAATGACTCAGACTGGATACTCAGCACAGGCAGCCCCGGCGGAGTAGGTTATGAGAGAAATTCCGGCTATCAAAACCTGATCAGTCTCGATCTCGAAACACAAATGTACGGCCAAAACACATCCTGCTACATCCGAATCCCGTTTACCGTCAACGCGGCGGATCTGGCCGGATTAACAGAACTTGCGCTCAGAATCAGGTGTGACGACGGCTTTATCGCATATTTGAACGGCATTGAGGTGGCCCGGAGCAATTTCTCCGGCACACCGGCCTGGAATTCCAGAGCAAGGGCCAGCACATCGGATTCGGCAGCCGTGCTACTCGAGGATATCGATATCTCCGATTACCTGAATGCTCTTACTCAACGCGACAATCTCCTGGCTGTTCACGGCCTGAACAGTTCTTTGACCAGCTCGGACATGCTGATCAGTGTCGGGCTCGATGCGGCTATCACCGAGACGGCCCGGGATTATCCTTTTGTTGACGCCATGGAACTGCTCGCCGGTCTGCGGGTAACCGAACTGATGTACCATGCCGCCGACGGCAGCAATTTCGACTACATTGAGCTACAGAACATCAGCGAGACGGCACTGGATCTGGGCGGCGTTCGACTGGCCGGGGGCATAGACTTCGTATTCGACCGGATGACTCTCGCTCCGGGCCGGCATGTTGTGGTAGTTGACAATCTCGTCTCCTTCCGTTCAGCCTACGGTATGGGAATTAACATAGCAGGTGAATATTCCGGCAACCTCAGCAACGGCGGTGAACAGATCATCCTTCAACTACCCCAGCCTCTGGAAGCGGCGATTCTGCGCTTCCGATATAACGACGCATGGCATCCGGCTACCGACGGCCGGGGCAATGCACTGGCGATCGAAGATCCCTTCGCCCCACCGGCCGCATGGAACCAATCCGAAAGCTGGCGTGCAGCTATACCAACTCCAGGCCGGCCGTAGTATACATCGGCAAAAACAATGGGGCCCGTACCGAGTTGATCGATACAGGCCCCGAGTTGATACAAATCTACGTTGTCAATCACACTGACTAGAATCCTACAGTAAAGCTCCAAACATCACCTTCGGTAATACTGCCGTCTTCTGCGACCTCATCGACACGCCAGTAGTAGGTCGCGCCAATGGCCAGACCGCCCGAAACAGGCATTCCGGGCACAGGCAAGCCAACAACAGCAACCGTATCGGTTTGGTTGCCTGCGAATGCCGCTTCTGCGCCTGCGGTAACATCGTCAAGGCTGTCGCTGATGTACAGGTCGTGCGAGACTGCACCTGCCACGGCCGTCCATCCGAGAGTCGTAAACGTACTCAGGATATTAGCCCCGTCGGCCGGCGTAGGATCGGAAGCCTTTGGCTTCGGCTCCGGCTCCGGTTCCGGCTCCGGTTCCGCCGGTGTTGTCGTAAAGCTCCATACCACGCCTTTAGTGGTGGTAGACCCGTCGAACTCGTCGACACGCCAGTAGTAGGTCTTGCCTGCCTCAATCGCGGTCACGCAGATCTCAGTCATAGGCAGCGGAGCTTCTCCGGTGGCTTCGGCGACGGCGTTAGGATCGTCGCCAAAGTAGAAGGTGTGCAGCTTCGCGCCGAGACCGCCTGTCCAGCTAAAACATACGCTTCCGTCGTCAGAACGATCCACGTTTTCGGCTCCATCGGCGGGGCTGGGATCATAGGCCTCCAACGGTGGCACCGTGAAGCTCCAGATCTCGCCCTCGTGCACGACGTTGGGATCGTCTTCAACAGCATCGACGCGCCAGTACCACGTTGCGCCGGCAAGACCGTCCGGAGCCGGCGAGTCCGGCACCCCAACACTGAGATTCGTTTCCGTCAGGTTACCGGCAAACGCTGCTTCTGCGCCCGCAACCACGTCGTCCATGTTGTCACTGATGTAAACGTCGTGCGACGCTGCGCTGAGCCCGGCTGTCCATTGAAGCAAAGCAAATGCCTGCTCGAGTACAGCACCATCAGCCGGATCCGGCTCCGAAGCTCGCCCGTTCAGACTGGCGAATGTCCAGACGTCGCCAACATGTTTGGTGCCGTCTTCTTCGATAGAGTCAATCCGCCATGAGTAGGTATTGCCCACTCGAAGCCCGCCGAGCAGTGCAGTATCAAAGCTGCTCTCTGTCGTGATACCCATAGGCGAGAGGTCTGTGCCGACGCCGAAGTATATCTCACTGGCAACGGCGGTTGCTCCCGGTGTCCAACTGAGAACTACATCCAAAGGCACCTCTACGGCCCCATCGGCCGGATCGGGATCAGTGGCTTCACCGATTATGGTCGTGAAGCTCCAGACCGGGCCTTGGTGCTTAGTGCCGTTGGCCTCGATCTCATCAACTCTCAAACAGTAAGTTGTGCTGACCGCAAGCTTTCCGGGCATGTAGGTGATACCTGATGTGGTGCCCACAAACTTGAGTGAACCCTCGGTGCCGAAATACACATCACGTGCAATCGTGCTGTTTCCGGGCTCCCAACTGAAAACAATATCATCCTGCGCCAGATCCACGGTGCCATCGGCCGGCAAGGGCTTCTGAGCAGTTTCAGTTACGCCCACTATGCGCAGCAGAGGCGCGTTAGCGGCTGACCCATCGTAAGACTCGGCAGCTCGAATGCCTTCGGACGGATTATCCGGATCGTCCTGGATGGTAAAGACCATGGCATTGCCGCTGGCCCAATCATCAAGGCCGATCAGCTCCTCGACGAGAGCAGTAATATCCGCACTCTGGTTCTTCGCGCCTGCCGTAGCCCAGGGATCAATCGCCCACGGGGCAACCGCATTTGTGAGGGTCCTCTGCGAGATATTCATGGCCTCGTCCGCGAATGCCTCGGCATCGCCGGCCAGTTGAGCACCGATAAGCACGTTAACCAGCTCTGTGCCATTGTCACGTGGTGCATCTCCATCAGTTGTGAACTCGATGGACGCCTCGGTGATCTGGGCGCTCGCGGGAATTCCGACATCCACGAATCGCAGGCCCACAATCTGGGGATCGTCCACGGGGAAGTCCTCATAGGGGAACTCCAGATCGCTGCTGGTCAGATCCATGCTGTTGTCATTGAGGTGTTCTTCGGCGTCATCGTCGCCGGCAGCGATTCTTACTTCTGCCGAGGCGTTGCTGGGCGCAGTCGCAAAGCTCCAGACTTCGCCGGGGCCCACCACGACATCGTTGGCATCGACCGCATCGACGGCCCAGTAGTAAGTGGTGTCCCACTCAAGGGCCACGGCCTCGGTTTCGGCGGCATCGCCTGCCAGGCTGGCAAGTAATGCCCCTCCGGCGCGATTGCTGACGTCGTCGAAATCATCACTTAAGTACACATTCTGCCCAGACGCGTCAACTCCGGGATTCCAGCTAAGAACAATGGGGCTCGCCACGACTACCTCCCATGCATTGAGAGTGCCGACGTTGCCTCTCCAGTCGTCCTCGATTTTGAGCACCCAGCCGCCCGCGGTATTTCGACCGTCGAAGTCCCGCAGCCTGCCTTCGGGCTTAAAGATTCCAGTAAACGACCCGGAACCGTCTCTTATCGACTTGGACGCCTCGTCGTCGATAATAGTGTTCTTGAAGTTGCTCTGCTCGAAGCCGACGTCGGTGAACAGCTCCACCTGCTTCCCGTCAGGCGACTTCAGGTAGACGTTCAGATCGGCGTTGTTGCCGGGCATCCTGATGTCAAGCTTGACGTTGAGGTCCAGGATCGTGACGGAATCGGCGATATTCAGAATCGACGTAGTCCTGCCCAAAGTATTGCTGGGCGTGGTCGGCTGCAAGTCCTGGATCGTCTTCGGCACGTCTTCACTGACATATGTGGTGATCACAGGCGTAGTGGACATTCCCGTGGCACCATCAGCAGGATTAGCCGACCAGGCCGAGACCAGCGGCTCACTCAATATGGTGTAGTTGCCGTCGGTGGCGATGAACAGGTCATCTCTTTCGAGAACGATCGTACCGTCATCGATCAACTGCTGCATGTCTTCTTCGCTGACGTCGGCACTGTTGATTCGCAGTGTGCCGCCGGCAAAAATGATCTTGGTGTCGGTAATCTTGATGGCAGAGAGTTCCTCGGCCTGAAGCAGACCGCCGTTCATGAAGATCCTCACCTGGCCGGTGTCCTCGCCGCCGTCTTTACCTAATCTGAGCCGGTCGCCGGTAATCATCTTACCGCCGTTGATCGTCAGATGTGCGGTGCCGTCGAGGTTATCGCTCACATTCAAATAATCACTGCAGTAGAAGGTCCCGCCGTTCAGGGTGAATGTGGCCGTCCCGTTGTTGTCGTCGTTGATCGTGGCGCTTTCCTCCACGGTAACCGTACCGCCATCCATTATCACCTCGCTGGTTGCCGGGTCACCACTGTCATTGTTCATGTAGAACAGGCGCATAGTGATCGTCGGGTTACCACTGATGTGCAGGTAGCCAGAGTTGCCTCCGTCGTTGCAAACCTGAAGGTCATCGCAGCTTACCACAGCGTTGCCGCTGATGGCCATGCTGGCTTCGATTCCATGCTGATTGTGGGGGATGTAGATCGTGTCGCCAACGGTGACGACCGCGTCCTCACCTATGTTGCAGACGGCGGGGCCGTCCTCACCAACGTCAAGGTCGTCGCCAACATTGAGCGTGGCGTTTCCGTTTACGTCCAGGGCGGCCGATGCGTTGGGGTCGTCTGCAAGGTAGAACTCATCGGGGGCGTTAACCGTCGCGTTTCCGGTTATGATCATGTGACCCACTGTTCCGGCGTCGTCGGCGATGGTAATATCGTCGCCCACGTTCAAGACCGCGTTGTCGGTTATGGTCACGGTAGCCTCGCCGGTCTTGTCGGGAAGGTAACCGTCGTCGTCAAAGCTGACGACCGCGTCGCCGCCGATAGTGATGGTTCCGATACCTTCATCGACCTTGAAATCATCCGTAAGGTTGACTGTCGCGCTCCCGCTAATGTCCAGGTAGCCCACACCATCGGCACTGTCTGCGACGGTTATACCGTCAGCGGTTATCGTCGAGCTGCCGCTGATATTGATGTAGCCCTCGCCCGAGTCGGTAACGATAGTGTCGGCGACATCAACAATGGAGTCAATGATGTTAATCGTACCGGTTGAGCCAGAGTCATCGGCGGCGTAAAGGTCATCACCGTTGTCGCCGGCCAATATGGTCAGAGTACTTCCGCCAAGGACGTTCAACTCACCCATCAGATCTTTACCGACTGACAATCTGCCGGTTACGGTGAGCGAGCTGGCATTGTCCAGCGTAAGCACGGCGGTCGTCGACTCGTCGCCGTTTTCAATGTGCAGCCTGTCTCCACGCGTGACCGCGCCGCCATCGAGGATGTCGATCATGAGGGTGTCGAGGTTAATGTCCCGGTCACCGGTCTCCTCATTGGGCCAGGTCCACGTAGAGCCGGCTACGGTCCAGTTGGCTGGCGTCTCCCAGAGCCCGTCTTCAGCGCTGCCGTTCCAGACGTATATTGCTCCCGGTCCATCGCCCGACCAGAGTCTTACGTTGTCAAACTCGACTCCTACAGGCGTATCTGCGGGAGGGCTATCCTTATCGAGCTCCAGATTGAGCAGGCGAATCTCCAGGGGCTGTCCCACAAGGGCCTCATCGTTCGGATCGTAGGTGTATGCAACGGTAGAAGTGGCCCACGCCTTGTATTCCGGCCACAACGTGTCATTATCCTCGGCAATAACGGTTTCGCCGGCCAGGAGCTGGATGCTATAGCCTCCGTTGTAGTAATAGTACGAGTTTCCTACCTCCACGGTCAGCGTGTAGTCCGTGTCGGCCGCGAACGTTTCGGTCAAGACCTGCGCCACGCCCTTGGCTATACCTTCGGGCAGGTACTCGGTAAACAACACATTCTCGCCCTCGGGCGCCATCACCGGGTCGAAGTCATTGAGTGTGACGTTCCATACGCCGCTGCCCTCGACGTCGGTGGCCTCGCCACCTACCAGGGTCCAGCCGGGAACGTCGCCCCAGGTCCAACCATCTTCGTCCAATACCGGATCCTCGAAGCCCGGATTGACGACTGGGATGGTCAGGGCCGAAGCGCTTCCCGCCACCAAAAGAACAAGGGTTAACAAAAACAGTTTTCTACACATAATTGTTCTCCTTATTAGAGTTTAATAAAATGGCCTGAATCAATGACAGTCTTTATCCGTGTATAAGATCGTGTCTTTACAATATCTGCCCAGGATATGCATTTACGATCTAATAACGTTGTTCCACCTCCTTTCGTCAAAAATGACAATTGACTTATCTATAGATAAAGACTGCAAAGTCAAAGCTCCACTAAATACGCCGATTGCCCGGACAGTCCTCTTCCTCATCTGGTTTCTATGAGGAACCAGCGGAGACTATCCTTGCTCTCGGAAAAACACAACTCCTCACGAACTCGCAAATGTTATTGCGAGCATTTATTGTCCAACAATATGAACCTTCGCTATCGGCGCCTTTTTATACCTGACGCGGATAGCTCAGGTCCATAAAAATCCATGTCTAAAATATCAATCGGCTCCCAATCGTCACGGAGCAAGCCGATACAGCCGGAAGTCGTCGAAGAAAACCGTGCCCGATCCTCCGGCGGCGGCCTGGCCGCTCTGGGCGCCAAGACCGACCGCGATCTTATCGATGTTGGTCAGGTTAATACCTTTATCTGCGAATTCCTGCAGCGGGATTACCCACTCAGTCCATACGTCGGTCGTCGCCGCGGCCGGATCAGGATGGGCCACAACCGCCGGCGCGCCTGTGGCGTTTGCAACAGACACATACATAGGCTCGGCCGCGTTGCTGGCGATCCCGATGTCCTGGCTCGTCCACAGTCCGGTTACGTTGCCGGTGGTGCTGACGTTGGAGAACTTCGCCTCACACGTCGCTCCGGCATTATGGCTGGTTAGCGCCAGACCTATGTAGACGGTCGTATCCATCACAATCCTCTGCGATATAGCGCCCCCCATAGGCATCCAGGTCGAGCCGTTGGTCGAATGGGAAGCCGTGAAGTAACCCGCGACGTCACGCTCGATCTTCACCCAATGCGGGGCGGTAATTCCTGTTTCCTGCCCTGCAGCACCGACGTTGTCGGCGCCCGCGGCGTCACGGTACTCGAAAACAGCACCCTGAGCGGGTGTGATAAATGCCATCGCGTGTGCAGAATCGGGACTGAGTGTCTCGCGAATCATCACGCCGGCCTTTGCCCACTCGCTGGTGTTGGTAACGCTGTTTACGCGTGCGATAATAGAGCCGGCGCCGCTGAGCATCTTGTAGGCATAATGGAACTCATCGGAAGAACCGGTGATATCCGTCCCGGAGCCGGTCATAGTGACTGTCCCGACCGGGCCCTCCGTAAAGCTGCCGACGGACGCCGGATTGCCTCTGAACCAGATCGACAAAGCTCCGACGTCGTGTAAGGTCCAGTTGCGCAGAGAACTCACGGTCTGCACCGCCTCGGAGTTCATCACACCAGCCGTGTTCGTGTAAAACAGCGGCATGGACTGGCCGCCGCTTTGGACAATCGTTGTCTCGGCATAAGGTGGAAACAGGTTGCCGGCCTGAGCGCCGTTGCTTGGCACGCCATAGCCGTCGATCCATTTATCGAATATCCGGTTGCCGGCTTCACCCTGGGGAGGATCGATATCGTCGTAACTCTCGAAATCTTCCACGATGAGGTAGTCAGCCACCGAGAAGCTCCAGATGCTGCCTGCACTGACCGAGCCGTCGGCATTGATCTCGTCGATTCGCCAGTAATAAGGGCCGGTGCCCCACGGCAGACCTTCGGGCGGGCTGTAGCTGGTCCCTGCCTGGCGGCCGCGGTAGACGTCGGCCGTCGATGTATCGGCCAGGTCCAGCGCATCCCTATCGGTGCCGAAGTATACATCGTGCTGCGATGCGTTATCTCCGGCCGACCAGCTAAGCGGCTGCTTGCCCTGCTCGACGTCGATTACCTGGTTATTGGCGGGCTTCGGATTCCAGGCAACCAGCGGATCGCCTCGCATCAGCTCGACCACCTCATCCGGCGTCAGAGCCTTATTGAAGAAACGGCAGTCATCCACCATGCCCGTATAAAAGTTGCTGGGAGTGGAATCATCCCATTCTTGTCCTATCGACCAGCGTGTCTCCGTGGTCACATCGATGGTGCTTGAAATATTGCCGACCTCCACTCCATCGGTGTATATATATGCATTCAATCCGTTCTTAACGAACGTAATCATATGCCACTTGTCATCATTGACAGCAGGTGGAGACTGTGTTTCGGGACCATCATCCACATATACGTTCCCATCTTTGACGCCAAACAGGAAAACGTGACCACTAGCATTATCATTAGATGCAATCACATTTCCCTCGCTGCTCTGTTCTGTGTGGTTTTGATCCATATGCTAACGGTAAAATCTGTGCTCGTCAGGTCATCAGCCACGGGGTCAAGCGAAACATAATCGTTGCCGTCCAGGTCCAGGCCGAGGTCTATGGCGCCCTCCACCGATTTCGGGTCGCCGCCGAGTGTTCCGTCGTTGCCGTAGCCCGACCAGTCGATGACGGTGTTGCCGCTAATGTAATCAAACTTCCACCAGCCTATCATATCGGGATCTGTGATGACGATATCAGGCAAGGTTCTGAAACTCCAAACGTCTCCCTTGACCAGCTCCGGCGGATTAAATTCATCCACTCGCCAGTAGTACATCTTGTCCTTTTCCAGAGTTCCCGGGCTATAGGTCATAGCTCCCAGAGGAGGGGCTCCGACGGCATTGGTTACGGTGTCGAGATCATCGCCGAAGTAGACGGAGTGCAATTTCGCACCGAAGCCGGGCGTCCAGCTAAGTGTGGCATCATCCGAATCGATGCCTTTGCTCCCGTCGCGTGGGGAAGGATCGTACGCCTTCTTGGACGGAATCGAGAAGCTCCAGACCGGGCCTTCGTATTTCGTCGCGCCGTCGGCCTCGACCTCATCGACTGCCCAGTAGTAGGTCGTACCCGGGGCAAGACCGTCGGGATAGGCAAATCCTATGAAGCCAACGGTAAGGAACGGCAGTGGCTGGTTGCCCCGGAACGCGGCGGGGGTGCGATCATTGACATCGTCAAAATTATCACTCATGTACACATCGTGGGTGGCCGCGGTATCTCCCGCTGTCCAGCGGAGGCTCGCCCACGTTTCCTCATACAGGATGCCGTCAGGAGGGCTGGGATCAAAAGCATACTTACTCGTAAATTCTATATGCAGCAACGGCGCGTTGGCCGACTCCCCGTCGAAAGCTTCGGCACATCGAATGCCTTTCGAGGGATTATCAGGGTTGTCGCCGATTATCAGCACCAGGGCATTGCCGCCCTTCCAACCGTCCTGGTTCACTATTTCCTCAATGACAGCGGCGACGTTCGAGGTCTGGTCCTTTTGACTTGTTGCAGTCCAGGCAACAGGTTCCCATACAGCCTTTGTTGTCGTCCTGGGCCTGTTGGCAATCTCAGAGTCAGTTCCGGCAAACGTAGCAGCATCGGGACTCAGCTCACCTTCGATGATGAGACTAACAAAGTCTGAGCCGTTTTTTGTCTCATCAGCCTCGAACTCAATATACGCTTCAATGATCTCGGCGCCCTTGGGAATAGTAATATCTTCCCAGCGCATAGCTACTATCATCGGATCGCTGGGGGGCGTACCTTCATCTTCATAAGGCATCTCTATGTCGGTGCTGTCCACACCTTCGGCATCTCCGGCCGGATCCTTCTCTTCGTTATCGTCGGAACTCTTATTGACTCGGCGTTCGATCACAGTGCCGCCAAAGACCACATTTGTGCCAACCAGAGCCAGCACCAAAGCAAGAGAAGTCAAAATGAAAAATTTCCTACACATCGTCAATAGCCCTTCTTCTTCAAAGGCGCGGTAGACGGCATAAATCTACAACAATTCATGCCATCTACCACGCAAATCTTAGTTGTCTCTTCAATAAATTTCCGGTCGTTACGGAGCGGCTTTGTACAGACGAATATCGTCGAAGTACATTATACCCCTGCCGGACCCGCCGCCGGCAATACCGAAACCAATCGCGATGCTGTTCACATTGGTCAGAGTAACGCCCAGGTCGGCAAATTCCTGCAGTGGGATGATCCATTCCTCGTAATCGCCTACCTGCGTCGCATTGGTATTGTCATGAGAGATGGCAATACCGTTGAGAGCAACGTACATCGGCTCTACAGCATTCGTAGACTCTCCTCTGAACCACAGCGACAATCGCTCGACGCCCTGGCGGGTAAAGTCACGCGCGGCGCCTGTCAACGCCAAAGTCGCCACTGAGGATTTGTCATTGTTCCCGTAGAGGTACGGCATCGCCTGAGCGCCGCTGTGAACGTAAGAAGCCCTGGTCTCACAATAAGGAGGAATGTCGTTACCAACGAGCGCTCCGTTTGTCATCGGCGTTGCGTAACCGTCTACCCATGACCCGAATATAGTATTGCTCTCAGGATCGGGCGGATCAATGTCATTGTAGGATTCGAAGTCGTCCACGTTGAGGAAGTCGCCTACCGAGAAGGTCCAGACCATACCTTCGCTGACCGTTCCGTCGGCCTTGACCTCATCGATGCGCCAGTAGTACGGACCAGTACCCCAGGCAAGATCCTCGGGGGGAGTATAACTGGTGGTATTCTGCCGGCCTCGAT
>Ga0180437_10010804_pt1 | contig 11076 bp, 16 predicted proteins | sample SS_ome_4_FD_132410 | JGI IMG/M metagenome (GOLD analysis project Ga0180437, IMG submission 132410) | Hypersaline lake sediment archaeal communities from the Salton Sea, California, USA - SS_3_D_1 metaG | ecosystem: Environmental > Aquatic > Non-marine Saline and Alkaline > Hypersaline >... | reverse complement strand
GGCGATAAAGACGGGCATATCCAGGCACAAGACGGTGGTCGTGGTAGGTAACTGCTGGGTGGATTAATCCCAACGTAATATTTTATATAATAGTGGTTACCACGTTGATACTGTGGAATCCGTGAGCAAGAGCGGAGATATTTTCGAGGAGGCCCTCGAGGCGGTGGCGACGAAGACGGCGAGCCACTATCGGAGGGCCCTGGACCAGTTCCTGGAGCATATGGGTCTCGACCATGAGGACCTGTACGAGATGCACCTGGCGAATTGGAAGAGTGATGACCCCCGGGACTTCTATGAGGTGGCCCGGAAGCTGAGGAACTACGTAAGGAAGAGGGTGGAGGTCGAAGGCCTGTCGACGAGCCACGCCAACCAGCACGTGAAGGCGGTCAAGTTTTTCTTCCGGGCTCTCAATGTGCCCTTCGACATGAACGGTAATAAGGGAATTACCGTCGTCAGCGAGCTGAAGGACTCGCCTTCCCAGGATGAGGTTAGGCGCCTGGTTCTGGCTGCAAGGCACCCCCGGAACCTGGCCGTGATAATGGCGTTGAAGGACTCGGGCCTCAGGGTCAGCGACGTGGTGCAACTTAACGTGGGCGACGTGGACCTCTCAGACGAGTTCTGCGTCATTGAACTCAGGCAGCATAAAGACCGGGGAAGGACGGGCGGACGCCATGCATACCCGTGCTTGGGCTATGAGGCTGTTGACGCCGTCAAGGACTGGCTTAGATGGCGGAGAGAACACGAGGGCGAGTACGGGCTTGGGGATCCCCTCTTCACTGACATACGTGGGGAGGGCAGCCTCGATAACCGAATGAGCGGGGAGTCCGTCACCCAGGTCGTCCTCAGGACGGCTGCGATCGCTGGGCTCCAAGGAGTGTCAGCCCACTCGCTTCGGCGCTTCCATACGACCCAGCTAACGGGGGCCATGGCAGAGAGCTTTATCGCCTTGGTACAGGGACGGAAGATCCGGGACACTCGGGCCCGCTACGTGAGGCCCAAGGCGGAGGCCCTCCTCGAGGCTTACAGGAAGGCCTATCCAAATTTGGTGGTGCTCTTCGACCCGAGGGAGGAGCAGCGGAAGATGACGGAGAAAATGAACGCGATGATCGTAGACCTGCAGAAGAGCTATAACCAGGATATGCGGGAAGCCCACCTGCAGATCAAGGAGCTTAGGGAGCAAGTTGCACTCCTTCTCAGAGAACGCAAGAATAAGTAACAAACCTCAGAATTTATTACGTCTGGCATAATACATTTTATATACACATTTACAAATTTTCGTATAGAGCCGAATGGACAAAGGCCAGATAACCGTTCATCTTGGCACCAAGCTCAAGCGTGAGCTGAAGGCGAAGGCCGCCCTCGAGGGCACAACAATGAAGGCGATCATAACGAAGCTCCTCCAGATAGCCCTCACCGAGGAGATCCCCAGCGTCAGAGAGCCTGGGAAGTGATCTGGGCTGCCGGTTGGACATGTCCTTGAGCAGGAGTACGGGCTCCGGGAGCCTTTCCTGGAGGAGGGATTCGTCAGTTGCGAGCAGACGAATGGGGATATAAAGAATATAGTGTTAAAGAAATTATTATTCTACCAACTGACTAATAATTATCTAAATGAGCTGAAGCGGGCTCACCCGGAATTAGTCAGCCACTACCAGACAATTCTCAACGGGGAGACGGCGATTCAGATCGTGGCCAAGGCCCGGGAGCTGGACGTCTTCACGGTGCCCACCCTCATCCGTAGCCTCAATCTCCCGTACAGGACGGCCAGGGGCTACATCTACGAGGTAAAGACCGCCCTCGAGGTGGAGAGGCTCATCGAGAGGACCCCTTACAAGGCCCAGCACCCTGACCCAAGGGCTCCCGGGCCCCGCCCCTACTTCTATAGGTTCACCGACGTCGAGGTCACCGGCTGGGGAGACCCTGCCCTCAAGAAGGCCCAGAGGGAGTACGAGGAGGCCCTCCTCAGACACGACCCCGTAGCCAGGGAGAAAAAGTCCGCCGAAGACGGACTAATCCAGATCTGTCAGTCAATAACGGACGAATACCGGAAGCACGAGCGCATAGGAATCCACCGGGCTCCCTCAAAAGCCGAGGTCCTCACCACCATCAAGATCCTGCACCCCGATCTAAACGGGAAACAGCGAGCCCGCCTCGGCGACATGATCGTCCACGAGCTCAACAAGGAGGCGCCCCCATGACTGCTGAGACCAGCAGGGAGGCCTGGGAGGCGATCCGGCCCGACGTCGGCAGGAGGCAGCGGCAGGTCCTCGACTTCATGCTGGAGCACACCACCCCCGACCGCCCCGACTGGACCAGTAAGGAGCTAAGCCAGGCGATTGCCCTCCCCAGGGACTCAGTCAGCAACCGCCTCAACGAGCTCAAAAAGCAGGGCCTCGTCGTCGTCTCAAGGATACGCCCATGCTCCTATACCTACAGGAACGTCCAGGCCTGGGCTCCCTCGGGGGTGTTCCTCGCATAATGGTACCATTCCGGGGCCCTTTTCGGTCGGCGCCCTTGCAGGAATGCGTCGGGGAGGGGGGGCGGTGAGGCGGGACCTCATGGAGAGGCGGCTCAAGCTGCTGGACTACCACTTCTCGGGAGGCCTCACTCAGGAGTCGGCGCAGAACTTGGCCGCAGAGTTCGGCGTCTCCCCGGACACGATCTGGAGCGACTACTCGAGGAGGGCGGATTGGATCCCCGACCTCTTCGTCCTCAGGGATGGTGACGCCAAGGTCAACGAGCTCGCTGCCTTGCTGGAGAAGGCCCTCCGCAGCGCGTACAGGCAGATGGTGATGTCCTCGGGCTCCGTCAAGGTGGGCGCCCTCCGGACCGTGAGCATGATCGCCGGTCAGCTCGCGAGCCTCTACGCCGACACGGGGATCACCAAGTCCGTCTGGACGGAGTTTCTGGAGAAGCTCGCCAAGCTCGAGGAGGATTTTGATCTTGGAGCTTAGACGGAAGGCGGACGCCCTGAGGAAGGCCCGGCGCCTCGAGGAGATCCTGTCGAAGCCGCCCGAGTACTATCAGGCCATGATGCACGTCGACGTCTTGGAGGAGGAGGCCCTCGAGGAGGCTGAGCTCGTCGGGGAGTACGTCAGGGTCGGAGGCCTCATCCCGGCCAACCGTTTGGCGAGGTTCAGGCAGCGCCTCGGGAGGGGGAGGCCTTGAGCTACAGGCCCACGAGGAAGGAGGCCGAGAAGATGGTCGCCCGCTTCAGGGAGGCCATGGCCAGGGCTCAGCGCCGGATGACGTTCAAGGAGAGGGAGCGCTTCTCCTGGGACGTCGTCATGGAGATGTACGCCAAGTACGCCGAGGCCCGGCTGCCCCCTGAGGAGGAGGACTGGGCCGTGATCGAGGTTCTCAGCGGGCCAGACCTGGAGGCCTGGATCCGGAAGAGGACGGAGAGGCAGACGGAGCTCCTGGACGCCTTCCTCTCGGCGTCCAAGCGGGCGGAGGCCTTCGACGTGGTCAGGATCGACCGGCTCTTCCCCTATGTGGAGGCCTTGGCGGAGGCCTTGACCAGGTACTACGTCGAGGGCGTCAAGGAGATGCTCGAGCAGCCGGATCCGGAGGCGCCGAGGGATTGGGAGAATTTCAGATGATGAGAAAAATATTTAGGAACGTGGAAGAGGTGCCAGACGATCGCCCACTTGGAGACAAGGATCTCCGCAAGCTTTGGGCGGTGGTCAGGCACAGCATCCTTGTCTCGACGGGCTGCGACCCCGGGAGCTGGTCGACGGCTCTCAACAACTTCAAGAGCAGCAAGCTCTACGAGCAGGAGAAGGCCAGGGTCCGGTCCTTGAGGGAGAAGGCGACGATGGAGCGGGCCCGATTCGGGGAGCGTCTCGTTAAGGAGCTCTGGAGGACCTGGAGGAAAACGGGACAAGTCCAGGGAAACATCAACGGGGCCACCTGGCAGCTCGTCGCCGTCAGCAGGCACGCCCGGGACTCGGATGACTTCAGCGAGGTCCCCTCCAGGATCGAGCTAGGGGAGGTCGGCGGGAGCCCTCACCCGGCTGCGGCATTGTGGCAGCCTCAGATGCCCAAGGAGGTTCCGCCCCTCGACGTCGTCTCCGTCGCTCCGCTGAGGATCCAGGAGGTAATCGACCGGGTCAGGGAGGAGGCCTTCGAGGCCCGCGGCGTCCTTCCGTCGAGGCCCGTCCTGGTGTCATGGTGGAATCCGCAGCAGAAGGTCCTCGGCTTTCAGCCTGGCCTGAAGATCACCTTCGAGGAGGGCGGGCGATGAGCGAGGAGGAGATCTCGGCGCTGCTCAAGAAGATGGGGGAGCTTTTGGACCGGGCTCAGCTCGAGCTGGATCAGAAGGACGAGATCATAGCGGCTCTGAAGGAGACTGTCGAGATTCTGAGGGAGACCGTCCGCCTCAAGGACGAGCTCATCGAGGAGATCTCGTTCAGCGCCGGTGTCGACACGGAGCTGCAGAAGGCGACCGCCAGGAAGAGGCGGCCACGGGGGATGGTCGTCTAAAGTGCTACAAATCCTCAAAAATTCAGGGGAGGACTTCTAAGCATGCCCTCTTCCCGACGTTACTTAGCGAGGCCTCCGCCCAGGCGAGCCAAGCGCAGCCTCTTCCCCGACGAGTCAGGAGTTCAGCGTATTGTCCAGACACGGAAGAGGGAATTGGAGACGTCTGGGCCCCGAGCCCCCTGCCATTCGCCACTCATGGATCCGCTGGGGGCCCGGGTTAATCACATGAGGGCCGTGGCCATGGCTGCGGAGGCCTCGGCTGCCGCCGTCTCCCTCTTCCTTGAGTGCCTCAAAAACCTAAAGGTTCTGACGGTCAACCCTGTGCCGACGATCGCCGAGGGAGCCCGCCTCGTCCGGCCCGGCGTCTTCGCCTTGAGCTGCGAGGGCGGGATCTGCAGGCTGCCCTCTCTCCCCGACCTGGATGATCCCAAGTTCTTCGAGGCCGTCGAGGCGGGCCCTGTCGCCATCCCCAGGGACACCGTCAGGTTCCTCGAGAAGGTAGAGGAGGGCCTCGACTGGCGGGCCGAGGAGCGGCTCCAGGAGGAGGTTATGATCCTGGGTCGAATGACGGAGGGGATCCACGTCGACGAGAGGGAGGCCATGAGGCGCTACTCCCTCCTCGAGCCGTATATTCAGCGGGCTCGCTTCGGGCAGGGGGTGACAGCATGAGCAGCGAGAGAAACGTCAAGAGGTTCGACCGTCCCAAGGCCAAGCCTGGGGAGAATCCTGAGGGCGTCCACTTCAGCAGACGCCTCCCCGAGGTCGACTACACCGACGACTACGACCTGGACAAGATCGCCAAGCCCCTCCGCCGGAAGCGGACTGAATGACTGTGCACGCCGCATCTGTTCCTTCGCCCCTCGGGGCGTCGGCGGCGGCACCGGGGCCCTCGGGATTCGTGGAGTTCCCTCGAGGGCCCCGTACATTTTTTAGACCTTTATGGGTAATTTACACTCATGAGTCTTGAGCTCAGGGTTCTACGGTTTTTCTCGCAGGGCAGCGCCTCCGTGGCCATGGCGGCCCGGGCCCTCAACGTCGACCAGGAATTTGTCCAGGATCTCGTCGACGGCGACGATTTCGGACTCCTTCTCTCGACGGGCTATATCTTCCGTGAAGGTAGTTTGCAGCGGGGCTACTACCTGGACCTTGTGAACGTCCATCGGGGCGTCCGGGACTTGTCCGAGTTACTGCAGCCGGAGCGAGTCCCGACGGTTCTGAATCCCTTTGAGAACGAGCTCGCGATGATCGGGCTTGCTCCTCCCACCACTCCAGCAGGAAGTCCAGGGGCCCTGGAACTGGATCTCCGCCCATATTCAGTACGCCCGCCCGACGAGCATGAGGCCCAGAAGCCAGGCGAGGACCCAGAAGATCATCGTGAGCGCCTCGCCTTGACGAGGATCCGGGAGGGGAGCTGACCGCCTTCAGGGAGGCCCGCGCGCGCAAATTATACACCGTAAAATAATAGATTGTATTAATTATCATTTATCAAATTGTTATTTTTAATACTACTTCTACCACCTACCAAAAACCATGTAACTGCAGCATTGACATTTAAACTAATCCAAGCGTATATAAAAGCCATCATAGGTTTATGTAATCCTGTTACTACATTCCAAATTGAACCACCTGTTAAACCAATAAAAAACAGCGGAAACGTTAAGATATACCAAAATATTCTATCATTTCTCTGCTTTTGAAAAACTAATAATGAAGAAAATCCAAATAGTATACTTGAAACTGTTATTAATCCATTTATATATTCTGGATCAACTGGTGTATCAATTGAAATTTTTTTAGTAATATATATATGGTAAAAAGGTGATAAAACCATAGAAATCAGAAAAATAAGAAAAATTAAAACATAAAAATTTTTTGAGGATATTAAACTTTTTAATTTATTTTCAACCATAAATACTAATTAAATATTAAAATAAAAAAATGTTATGCCGAACAATGTAATTTACTAAGTACTAAGGTAGTTCCCCGGGTTTGAGGCGATAGTTCATTCCTACGAAGCCAGGCCTTTTCTCTACAAGAGGTTCGCCCTTGAAATATTTTAGTTTGGGATTGGTGTCCTCAGAGAGTTTGATGCGCGCGCGCGAAATAAACTATTAAGAAATGCATATTCCCATGGTCTATGGAGGTATGAAGACGATAATATATTTTATTTAGAAAACGCCAACTCGCCCAATATCCAAAAAATTACTGTTGAGGATTACTTTTCGATTCTTCCAGTGCAGAGTATGTTTGGACAATGTTTAATTTGGGTTGTCGGTGAGTTATTGCGAGAAGGGTTCTTTAATCCATAGGGTTATAGAGCGTGTTGCGTACGCGAATTCTTATCTTATAGGAAAACCCATAAAAAATAGTGAAATCTCCAGAACAGAATATTTTAAAAAATCCTTCATTGAAAGAAGCACTAAAAATAATTAGATTTGGCATCTCCCGAAAGAAGACTGTCTTAATAATTGGTAGATGTTTTGTTGAATACGAAGGACGTGCAAGTTCAAAACTTGAGCTTGGGGAAAGAATAGTCATTTTTAAGCCAGATGGATCAGCTCTCGTGCATAGGACTTCTGGTTATGCTCCCGTAAACTGGCAACCTCCAGGATCTCTATATAGGACAAGATTAGTAAATGAGAAGCTCGTCGTAAGGGTATTTCGAAAAAAAGAAAATGAAGTTCTCGAAGTGTTTTTTGAAGACATACTTCTCGTCGCGACTTTGGATCTGAAAGACTCGGGAGAATTTTATCTATATGCAAGCGAAGAAGATATGAAACAAGCAATTCTGACGCAACCGGAGATTTTGGAAAAGGGATTCAGACCCATCGCGTCAGAAAGGCCTGTTGAACCTGGTTTCATAGATATTCTCGGTATGGACAGGAATAACACGTTGACTATCGTAGAGATCAAGAGGAGACCAGCTACAAAAGAGGCTGTATTTCAGCTAAAGAAATACGTAGATGTTTTTACTATCGACTCAGAACGAAAAGTAAGGGGAATATTGGTGGCACCAAGTCTTGCAAGAGGTACACAAAAAACACTCGCAACATTAGGACTTGAATTTAAAGCCCTTCAACCTCAAGAATGTGCTTTTGTCCTAAAAAACAGAGACAAAACTCGAATAACAGATTATATAAATTAGTTATTTGTGAGCGGACTACAAATTCGAACGCTCACGTAAAATTAACTCTGCAGTAGAACGCCACACGCGCTGGACGACGTATACGTATCTGATTAGCGGATTTGTGGACGTACGCCTTCGCGTAAATTACGAATTATTTCATCGGTTTTAATTTTGTTGAATATCTGAGTATGTAGAAGATACATCAAACAAATAATGATAATTCCCACAATAAATACAAATTGTTTATATTTTAAGTTATCATAAAACATTGTATAGCGAAAAACCCATGCTAAAATAGATACTATAAAAAATACAAATGTAATAGTAACTCCTCTTTTAAAAAATGGATTATGTTCTCGCGCGCGTACGTCCAAGGTATGAACCAGATTTTGAAGTTGAATATCAAAACCTATATCTGTTATTTCTATTTCAATTTGATGCATTCTTATTATCGCTGCTAAAACCCAAGGATTTACATTTTGATTATAAAAATACCATATAAAAATTAATCCAATAGAGATAATACTCAAAAAAATAACATAAATATTATTGATTTCTTTATTTGTATTATTAATGAGATATTCTTGAAATGAAAAACCAAATAAAGTGAATGAAGCAGCAATAAATAGAGAACCAATAGTCCAGCTTAAACTATCATAATGATTTCTTTGCCTATAACATGCTTGATATTCATTAAGATAAATATTTAATTGGTTACGAATAAAATTATTTTCATCAGCATTCATTATTTGTAGTAACGCATATGAAGTATCTAAAATTTTTTGTACGTAAAAAGCTCCTACAATTGTCTACGTATATGCTAACCAAAATATTGATAATTATTACGTATGGGATATTATACTGCTGGGTGGACTACGAGGGGAGAGCGAGCTCAAGGCTGGAGCCCGGGGAGAGGATAGTCCTGTTCAAATCGGATGGGTCCTCCATGGTCCACCGCCCCAGGGACTACGCCCCCGTGAACTGGCAGCCCCCAGGCTCGATATTCAGGACCCGATTAAAAGGCGATGAGCTCAACGTCCGTGTGTTCCGGAGGAAGGACAACGAGGTCCTCGAGGTCACCTTCGACAACATCGCCCTCGTTGCGATACTAGATCTGAAGGACTCCGGTGCCTTCTACCTCTACGCAAGCGAGGAGGACATGAAGCAGGCGATCCTGGCGCAGCCGGATCTCCTAGAGGAGGGGTTCCGGCCCATCACCTCGGAGAAGCCCGTTGAACCTGGCTTCATCGACATTCTGGGAGTCGACAGGAACAACGTCCTGACGCTCGTCGAGATCAAGAGAAAGCCGGCGACGAAAGAGGCGGTGCTCCAGCTGAAGAGGTACATGGACGTATTCACCATCGACGAGAAGAGGGAGGTACGGGGAATACTGGTCGCCCCCGAGCTAGCCAGAGGAGCTCAGAAAATGTTGGCCTCCCTGGGCCTAGAGTTCAAATCCATCTCCCCTCAGAGGTGCTCGGAGATACTCAAGTCGATAAAGACCAAGCAGCTCACGGACTTCTTCCAAGCATAGATCGGGCTCACCGAAATTAGATATACCCTGCAAGCCCTAGGAATATCGAGGCGAAGTCCCCGTGAAAGTGGAGCCCTTCCTCGTGGAGAAATGGCTGAACAGGTACGAGCACGAAGTCGAGGTAAACATCTCCGAGACTTGCGTGGATCCCTTCACCCTACGAGAGTTCCTTGCCCTCGCGGGCAGGGAGGGCTTCCTCGAGGAGTTCCAGGACACCCAGCTCACATATGGCTACATACCGGGCTCCCTTCCTCTCAGGCAGGGGATAGCCGACCTTTACGACGACCTCGGGCCGGAGAACATCCTCCTGGCCGGGGGCGCGATCGGGGCCAACTTCCTAACCTTCTACAGCCTCGTCGAGCCCGGGGACACGGTGATATCCGTCTTCCCCACCTACCAGCAGCTCTATAGCGTCTCGAGGTCCTTCGGGGCCAACGTGAAGCTGCTGAGGCTGAGGATGGAGGACGGCTGGCTGCCCGATGTAGAAGAGCTGGAGAGCCTAGTTGATACAAAGACGAGTCTCATAGTCATCAACAACCCCCACAACCCCACTGGCAGCCTCATCGAGGAGGAAGACCTCGCACGGATCTGCTCCATAGCCGAGGATGCAGGGGCTCACCTGCTCAGCGATGAGTCGTATCTGAGGACCTACGTGGATCCAGAAGCCCATGCGCCATCGGCCGTCGACTTGAGCAAGAGCGCTATATCTACAAGCTCCTTCTCGAAGTCGTTCTCCCTGACGGGCCTCAGGCTGGGGTGGATAGCCGCAGACAGGAGCGTCATCGAGACGGTTGAAGATCACAGGGACTACACTACGATCAGCAACGGCGTGATCGATGACGCCCTGGCGACGATCGCGATGGAGAACGTCGACAGGATCCTCCAGAGGAACAGGAGGATCATTGATAGGAACTACGACATCCTATCGAGGTGGGCTGAAGAGGAGCCCCTCATCGATTGGGTGCCCCCGAGGGCCGGGACAGTTGCCTTCCTGAGGTACAAGATGGATGTCCCCTCCAAAGACCTGTGCAGGCAGCTCATAGACGAGCAGAACGTGCTGCTGGTGCCTGGTCACTGCTTCGACGTAGAGGGATTCCTGAGGATAGGCTTCGGGGGTAAGACAGAGGTGCTCCGTGAGGGATTGTCGAGGTTCACACGATTCTTGAAGAAATACCGTGGTTGAATCACATAGATACACAGGTTCTAGTGCTGGCTAGATTGATTCATCCAACTTGTCCAGAATAAAAGGGTAGGGAAGGTTGGTTTCCCTGGTTGCTGCTTATTAAATTATGTCGAGTTCCTTGCCAATCTCTTCCAGGTGGGTGATTACCTTGTCAAGCTGCTCAGTCGTCAGTTTGGCGTGCATCTGTACCCGTATCCTCGCCAGGTCCCTCGCGACCATCGGGAAGACTATGGGCACCGCGAAGACGCTTCTCTCGTAGAGCTTGTCCGCCAGTGCTTTGGCCTTGCTGCTCTCACCCACTATGATGGGTATGATCGGCGTCTGGGACTTTCCCGTGTTGAACCCGAGGTCCTGCACTGCCTTCTTGAAGTATTCTGTGTTCTTCCAGAGGTTCTTGACGTGGTGAGGCTCAGTATCGAGGACCTCTACGGATGCTATGGTGCTTGCCGCAACAGCCGGCGGAAGCGCAGAGCTAAGCAGCCAGGTCCTGCTCTTGTTCCAGGCGAACTTTACGAGATCCAGTGAGCCTGAGACGTGGCCGCCTACGGTTCCGTATGCCTTGCTGAAAGTCCCCATCTCCACGTGGACCTTCTTGTGATCCAGCTTGAAGTGCGAGACTATCCCTCTTCCACCCTCTCCTAGGACGCCCTCTCCGTGAGCGTCATCAACGTAGAGCATGGCGCCGTGCTCCGCCGCCCTCTTGGCGATCTCATCGAGGGGCGCCATGTCTCCGTCCATGGAGAAGACTCC
>Ga0180437_10010803_pt1 | contig 11077 bp, 6 predicted proteins | sample SS_ome_4_FD_132410 | JGI IMG/M metagenome (GOLD analysis project Ga0180437, IMG submission 132410) | Hypersaline lake sediment archaeal communities from the Salton Sea, California, USA - SS_3_D_1 metaG | ecosystem: Environmental > Aquatic > Non-marine Saline and Alkaline > Hypersaline > Sediment... | reverse complement strand
TCCATCCCAACATAAGCTATACTTTTCATGACCGGCTCCTTCTTGGGCTACGCCAACGTTACTGAAACAGTACAACACCTTACTGTAGCTCATTGGCGCCGGTCATTCCATTTTATCTACCGAGATCTAAATGAACGCACAGAGCCCGTTTTTCTTGGGGGAGTGTGAGGGGACTTCTTTTTGCTGAAAAAGAAGATCCTCTCACCGTGTTCCCGCCCCTTCCGTCCTCCCCGAACCTGGCCGGCGATGACTGCCGGTACTCCAATGTCAACCTCGATCCGTGAGGGATGACCGCGCCTGCGCCAAGGTTCTCCAAGTAACGGCCTGGAGAATCATCAGTGCAGCAACGAGCAACCATCGTGAGATGGTGTTACTGACAGGCACGACCGGTGCGAGAACAACGTCAAACAGATCCGTGTTGTCCATCAGCCCTGCAACCAGAGCAGCGTTGCAGCCCCACGTGTAGACCGGAACGGTGGAGTTTGTATGACCTGTCGAGAGCCACGACACCGTCGGCAACTCGCCCGTACCGTTGTTTTGCAGAACCGTCAATCCACCGGTTTCATGGTCAGCGGTGACAATTATCAGAGTGTCCAGGCGTCCCGACGCCCAGTCGATAGCTGTCGCTACCGCGTTCGCAAATTCCACCGTCTCGAGCACGTTGCGCTGGATGTCGTTCGCGTGTCCTGCGCTGTCGATCCGGCCGCCTTCGACCATAAGGAAGAACCCGTCCGGGTCGTTGTCCAATACAGCTAGAGCAGTCTCTGTCATTTCCGACAGATGAGGTAAAGCGCCAAGCCCATCGTACTCGTACGGCATGTTTCCAACACCGAACTGTCCTGAAACCATCGCAACGGACTCGGTAGCCAAGCTCTGCATAGCGGAACGGTCTGTTACAACGGTATAACCTGCAGCTACGGCAGCAGGTCCTGACATGCCGTTACCTCCACCTCCGAACAAAACGTTTGGACTCGTCTGGTACAGGTAATCCCCTGCGATCGCGGTCGTGTTGTTGCGGCTGGGTTCATGGGCACCGAAACCTGCCGGCGTGGCGTGAGTAATGTACGTTGTCGTGACAAGTCCAGTTCTCTTACCTTGATCTCGGAAAATCTCCAACAGCGTTTGCAGTTCGCTGCCGTCGCCCGGGAACTCCATGCTGATGACGCCGTTGTTAACCTTCTGCCCCGTGGCCAACGCTGTCGCACTCGCCGCCGAGTCGGTCACCGGCAAATTCGCCGAGTGCGTCGTCATTTCTGCACGGTACGGGAATGTTTCGAACGATAGGGTGCCCGGTGCACCCGCGTTATACATGCCAGCAGCTGCTACCTGCTCGAACCCCATGCCGTCACCGATGAAGAAGATGACGTTTGCGGGCGGAGCTGCTGCGGCTTCGACAGCCACAAAGCAGCAGACCGCGAGAATAGCTATTAAAAAAAGTCTCTTGAACATCTGTGGCTTTTTCATGATCTGCCCTCTCATTGAGTCTCAGGGATTGATGTGCCCGAGTTCTCTGGAACCCACACGGCCATCTCGCCCGGCTCGCGGTTGTCCCACGCGTAGTAGGGGACCGCCACGAACTCGATGGGCCTGCACTTGCTGACTTTCCGGTATAGCTTACCTTCCCAATCTTCAGAGGATGCGGGTACGGCGTTTCCCTTGATTACCGTCACGCCGCCCAGCAGTTCCGGTCGGTGCTCGGCCGTCAATTTCGCGTCGCGTGTTACCACGAGTTGCCTTACACTCCCGCCGTTGTCGACCGCTTCGAGACAGTACACGATCGGTCCGCGCTGGAGCGCGACACGTCCCACGTTACCCTTAACGTTCGGATGAGCCTCGATCCGTTCTATTGGCATCGGTAGTTCAAGTTCGATGATGTCACCGTCTTTCCACTTGCGGTTGATACGTACATAACCTTTCACCGTTTCGAGCTTGTGAACGGCGTTACCATTGAGTTTTAGCCGCGCGTTCTCACACCACGCCGGGATGCGGAGGCAGATTTCGAATGTTGCAGGCACCTTCGGCTCGACGATGATCTTCACGTTCCCGTCCCACGGGTAGCGGGTCTGCTGGGTCAGTTTGACGGAGGTGTCGTTGAGCTGCACGGTACTCTGTCCCGCCACGTAAAGGTTCACGTAGATACCGTCTTCGGAGCGCGCGTAAACGTACCCGCCGACGGTCGGCATGAACCGCACCACGTTGGTCGGGCAGCACGCGCAGTTGTACCAGGGTTTGCGGTGGTGCTTTCCCTGACTGGCGAGCGGGTTGACGTAGAAGAATCTCTCGCCGTCGAGCGAGAGTCCCGATAACAGCCCGTTGTACAAGACGCGTTCGACAACGTCGGCGAACCGAGCGTCGGCGTGAAGCAGGTTGAGCCGGTGGTTCCACAAAACCATACCTATCGACGCGCAAGTCTCCGCGTAAGCGGAATCGTTAGGCAGATCGTATGCGACGGTGAACCCTTCGTTTGAAGCCGACGGGCCGATACCGCCGGTGATGTACATCTTCCTGAACACGACGTCGCGCCATATCCGCTCCATCGCATCGATGTAACCTTTGTCGCCGGTGATCGCCGCGATGTCCGCGACGCCGCTATAGAGGTACATCGCTCGGACCGCGTGCCCGCATATTTCGCTCTGTTCTTCAATCGGCTTGTGGTCCTGACAGTAATCGCCATAGAGCCGGCGGCCTCTTTCCCGCCCGCGCTCGTCGAGGAAGAACTGTGCCAGCTTCAGGTATCGCTCCTCGCCGGTCACACGCCACAACTTTACCAGCGCCAGCTCGATCTCTTCGTGTCCGGGCACGCCGTGTCGTTTGTCTGGTCCGAAGGTGGAGTCAATATGGTCGGCAAACTTACAGGCGACGTCGAGCAGCGTCCGTTTGCCGGTCGCGCGGTAGTGGGCAACGGCTGCTTCGAAGAGATGACCCGCACAGTAAAGCTCGTGCTTGTCCTTCAGGTTCGTCCACTTCTTGTCCGGCTCGACCAGCGTGTAGTAGCTGTTCAGGTATCCGTCATCCTGCTGAGCGGCGGCGATCCAGGCGATTATCTCGTCCACCTGTTTGTCCAGCTCTTTGTCGGGATGGCTCGCCAACAGGTAGGCGGCTCCTTCGAGCACTTTGTAAACGTCGGAATCGTTGAAGTAAATACCTCGGAACTCGCCCTCCATCAGGCCGGCCGCTTTCGCGAAATTGCTCAGCCTGCCGGTTCTTTCACAGAACTCTAGGTTGTGCGGCAGTGTCTTCTCGCGGACAGTCTCAAGCTTCGGCGCCCAGAACTCATCTTCGATACGCACATCCGTGAACGGTACCGGCGATAGTCCTTGATACTGGCTCTGAACCTCAGCGGTACTGCACACAACGCCTATCATAAGAACAGAAACCAGCGTTTTTCCAAGTTTCATTTTGCAGTTCCTCGTCGATTCCTGTTTGGGGGCTTCGAGAATCCCCGTTAGTCGTCCGCCTGCTCTACCTTCTCTTGAGCGAGTCGGCGCCGTCCGTGAGCCACTCGATTGGGAATCGAGCGAACGTGATTGTCTCGTAGGGAGTTTCTTTTCCTCGCTCGTAAAGGCACCCGATTGTCATGTCTGGAAGAACCGCCAACGCCGAGTAAGCTGAGGGTCCCTCGTGAAGCACCTTCGAGACCGGCCAGCTTCCGCCTTCATCGTAGCTGACTCGGACGGTCAGGTTGATTCGTCTGGTGCCGGCCGGATTAGAGAATAATAATCGGTTCTTGAAGTACGTCCGCTGGTCGGTGAAACGCAATAAGCTGGCCTGGCATACAGGCTCGATCAATGTCCGGTCGAGAGTTACCTGTGACCAGGTGAGACCGCTGTCCCTGCTGGTGGCGATAGCTCGGCAGCCTTCCTGATGGTAGCTCCGCATGTTGATGAGTAATGACCCGTCCTGCAGTTCGACAACCTGACACTCGTTGACGTTCTCGCCCACGACACCTCCCAGTTGCCAGCTCTCCCCTTGGTCGTCGCTGTAAATGACGTGGGATCGGTACATCTTGCTGACGGCGACCGCGTGGTCGCACGGAATGACCAGCCGACCGCTCTTCAACTGAATTCCGCAGCCCGGCCCGGTGGCGTACCACGTCCAGTCAGGCAATTTCGTCGTTTCCGTGATCTCGACCGGTTCGGACCATGTCTCGCCGTCGTCGTCGCTTCTCATAATCCAGGCTTCGCGGGTACCCCTGCTGGTTCCATCCATGATCTGACGCTCAGCGTCCTCGCCGAGATTCCGGGTGATCGGCAGCCAGATAATACCCGTATCGCGGTCGACCACCGGACAAGGATTGCCGACCGTGTTCGGACCGTCGTCGGCGATGACCTGCATCGGCCCCCATGTCGCCCCGTTGTCAGAGCTCCGTTTCAGCACGAGGTCGATATCGCCGGTGTCCGCTCTTCTGTGTCTTCTGCCCTCGCAGAACGCGAGTACAGTCCCTTCAGGCGTGACGTACAGTGACGGAATACGGTAAGTGTGATAGCCGCTTTCACCGGAAACGAACACATTTGTCTGTTTCAAACGGCCAGTATCCTCAGCGCTCGCCGCTCGCAGAGTTGCCCCCGCAATCAACACTAACAAGATCAAGAGTCTCATCACAGTTTCTCCAGGATCATCCCAAGGTTCCCGAGCCAGACTGCAGCGTACCGCCTCCTGTTCTGCCGCCTATTTATACCTTGCCCGGGCGGTGTCTGCAAGCATTTTTTTGTGATTCCCCGTAGTTTTCTCCAGGAAACGCGGCAATCGACATGATACGTATATTGGTACAATTGCTCTGAGACGCGAATCCGTAGCGGATGGATGTTGACATTCGCGCCCGCGTGACGATAATCTCTTACGCGTGCGGGCCTGAGCAAAAGCCTGCCGCATACGGTTTGGGATTCAACACGGACAAAGTGGCTACCGAAGGAGTTTCACATGAAGTATCTCAGTTTAGCGTTTTTGGTCGCTCTTCTCGTTGTTGCGAACACGTGCGCAGTCGTCGCAGCGTCCGACTGGCCTACGTATCAGCATGACAGCCGGAGAACCGGCGTGACGGGGGAGCAGCTCGATTTGCCTCTAACCGAGCTGTGGGTCTGGACGCCGACGCGTGCGCCTCAACCGGCGTGGCCGGATCCTGCCAAGGCGGACTACTGGCATAACAAAGTGGGCCTCCTGCCGAGGGTCACGTTCGATCGGACGTTTCACGTGGTTGCTGTCGGCGACTCCGTTTACTTCGGCTCGTCCGCCAACGACAAAGTGTACGCACTGAACGCGGCAACCGGCAAGGAACAATGGTCGTTCTTCACGGACGGTCCTGTACGCCTCGCGCCGTCCGTCTCTGAAGGCAAAGTGTATATTGGTTCCGACGACGGCAGGATGTACTGCCTCGATGGAGCAACGGGCGAGCTCGTCTGGAAGCACAGACCGGTGCCGATCGAGCGCCAGGTGGTCGGCAACGGGCGGATGATGTCCCTCTGGCCGGTTAGAACCGGTGTTCTCGTGGAGGATGGCGTCGCTTACTTCTGTGCGGGACTGTTTCCGGCACAGGGGCTGTACGTGTGCGCTGTTGACGCCGCCGACGGGTCGGAACTTTGGAGTAACGGGCCGGTCTACGAGCTCGACAGGCTGTCGCCTCAAGGATACCTCCTCGCGTCTGAGACGAAACTTTATGTGCCGGCCGGGAGAGGCCGTCCAGTCGTGCTCGATCGCCGGGATGGAACGTACGTACGCACGCTGAACAGCACCGGCGGAACGTACGCTTTACTGACGAAGGATATGCTCGTTTCAGGCCCTGCCAGCAGCACATTGACACTGAGCGAGGAAGCGGGCGATACATTCGCCACGTTCCAGGGACGCCGCATGATCGTAACTGAGCAGGTGTCTTATCTTCTCACGGACACAGAGCTATGTGCGCTCGATCGGGTGAAGCGCCAGGCGATAATGAACGAGCGCAATACGATTTCGGCGGACCGAAAGAAGTTGGCTGCCAGGCTGTCGGATCTACGGAAGAAACGGGCCGACGCGAGTACTCGGGCACTTAAGGAAATCGACAAGGAGATTACCCATGTCCGGGAGAGCATTGTCAAGTTTGATAGAAGGCTGAAAGAGCTAAGAGGCAGCGAGTACAAGTGGCGACAGCCCTGCAACAATCCCGATTCAATGATTCTGGCAGGTAACGTGCTTTTTGCTGGCGGGGACGGCGCTGTCGTCGCCTTTGACACCGCCAACGGCGACGAAGTCTGGACGGGCAAGGTCATGGGCAGGGCTTACGGGCTTGCAGTTGCGAACGGTCGGCTGTTTGTCAGCACCGACAGCGGGGCAATCCACTGTTTCCGTGCAGGTGCGTCCGCGGCGCCTGCCGCTACCCTGGTTCCCGACAAGCGTCCTCCCTACCCGGAGGATCAGTGGACACAAACCTACGCGTCGGCCGCGGAGCACATCGTAAATGAGACCGGCATCCGGAAGGGTTACTGCCTGGTAGTCGGCTGCGGTGAGGGACGATTGGCATACGAGCTGGCGAGGCGGACCGATCTTAACGTCATCGGGGTCGAAGAGGATGCGGGGAAGGTGGCGGCTGCAAGGACGGCTCTCGACAGAGCGGGACTTTACGGTGATAGAATAACCGTTCACCACGGTTCGTTGTCCGACTTGCCGTATTCGGACTACTTCGCAAATCTCGTTGTCGCCGACGACATGCTGACGTCCGGGACCACGCACGGTTCGCTGGAAGAGATACGTCGTGTTCTCAGACCGTGCGGCGGCGTGGCGTACCTCGGTCAGACGGTTGATTCGTCAGAACGCGGCGGCAAGCTGGATCGAAGCCGGCTGGAAAGTTGGATCGCGGAGTCAGCCGGTACCGGCTGGAAAACGATCGACGAAAACGGCTTGTGGGCGGTTAACCGTCGGGGCAAGCTCGATGGCAGTGGTGAGTGGACACACCAGTACGCCGACCCGGGACATTCAGCGTACAGCGGCGATCAGCTGCTTAGAAGCCCGATGGAAGTGCTCTGGTTCGGCCAACCTGGGCCGCGAGACATCATCGACAGGCACCATCGCGGGATGGTACCGCTGTCGAAGGACGGCCGACTGTTCGTACCTGGCGACGACCGCGTAACTGTAGTGGACGCGTATAACGGTTTCCCCTTATGGGATGTTGTTGTACCCAACTCACGGCGCGTTGGCGCGCAGAGAGATGCCGGCGGTCTCGCGGTCACCGACGACTATTTGTACGCGGCTGCCGAGGACAAATGTTATGCGCTGGACGTGGCGACCGGCGAGCGTTCTCTCACGTTCGAAGCGCCACAACTTGTGCCTGGAACCCGCTACCACTGGGGTTACGTGGCATCGGTCGACGACCTGCTGTTCGGCAGCGGGAAAAAGCAAAGCGCGTCATACACCGAGGTAAGCCGTGCCGGCGATATAGCGGTCCAGTTCAGCGACTTCGGGAAACTGGTCACCAGCCACTACCTTTTCTGTCTCGATCGCCGCACCGGCGATACGCGCTGGACGTACAAGAACGGGGCCATCGTCAACCCCACCATCGCCGCGGGAGACGACAGGATCTACTTCGTTGAAAGCGACAGTCAGAGAGCTCTGAAAGACGACGTGGGCAGGGTTACTTTGCAGGTCCTACTGAAAGGCACCGCGGAACTCGTCTCATTAGACATGCGGACCGGGAAGAGGTTGTGGAGCCGTCCGCTTGACATCACCGAGACGTGTAACCATATATTGTTCTTGAATTACGCGAAAGATACCGTCCTTCTGACCGGAACGTCGAACAAGAACCGCAAGGTCCACTACCATCTCTACGCGTTTGAGGCTGAAACCGGCGAACCGATGTGGTACCGGGAACATTTTCATCCGTTCTGGCCGGTCGGCGGTGACCACGGCGAGCAAACTCGTCATCCGGTCATCATGGACGATGTTATCTACGCGGAACCTTACGCCTATCACTTGAAAACCGGCGAACCGGTGACGCGGGTGCATCCAGTCACCGGCGAAGAGGTGCAGTGGGACATTTACAGGGGACACGGATGCGGTACGTTCTCGGCTTCAGACGGGTGTCTTTTCTACCGTTCGACCTATCAGGCCATGAACGATTTACAGGCCGATGCCGGGCCGAACACGTTGACGGGGATCCGTCCGGGCTGCTGGATCAATATGGTACCCGCCGGTGGGATGCTGCTCGTGCCTGAAGGCAGTTCCGGCTGCACCTGTCCGTTTCCGATCCAGACTTCCGTTGCGTATTATCCCACTCAGAGAAAGGAGAACTGGTCGGCGTTCCAGAGTCATGGAGATATTCAACCGGTCAAACATCTTGCCGTCAATCTTGGCGCTCCGGGCGACCAGCGCGCGAAGGACGGTACGTTGTGGTTTAGCTTCCCACGTCCGCCGGACGGGCGCACGGTCAAGCTTCCCATCGAAGTTCAATTCGCCGAAGGTTCCGGGTACTTTCGAGAGAACGCCGACGCCGTGTCGGTTCAAGGAACGGACGAGCCTTGGGTATTCACCTCCGGCTGTTCCGGATCGCTCACCTGCAGCGTTCCAGTGACCGGCAAGGACAGACCTGGTCTCTACACTGTGCGCTTGGGTTTCGCGGAACTATCGGACGTTCCTGTGGGTCAACGGGTCTTTGACGTCAAACTCCAGGGCAAGGTTGTACTGGACAAATTCGACGTCGTCAAGGCCGCCGGCGCAGCCAACACGGCTGTCGTCAAAGAGTTCACCGATATCGCGGTGAACGATGCACTGTCTATCGAGCTGGTTCCAAAGGTTTCAGCGCCTGTGCTTAACGGGTTCGAGATCATCAGGCAGGATGGATAGCGGACCCTGTTACTGCGGTAGATTCGCGAACAGATCTTCCACGGGTGTCACGAATCGTTCCTGGAAAAAGCGGTAGCACTCGTACGGATGCATCAGGACGTCGTTGACATTATCCCGCTCGATAACGGCACCGATACTCTTCTGCACCTCAAGACCGCGTCGTTTGAAATCCAGGTAAGGTTCCACATGGATCCGACAGTCAATGTTCTCCGGCGGCTCCGCATATAGTGGACGCATCGCACGCGCCGCTACTTCCTCGGGTATGCACTGCATCGCAAAACGCCGCAGTTGATCGCTCTTACTCCTGAGTTCGACGAACGCGCGTTTGACTACCGCATGGGTGATAATGTGGTCGGTGAACCCGGAAATGCCGTGCGGTCCGTAGCTGATGATGACCTGTGGTTCGACCTGCAAAGCTATCTTGGTAATTGTCTCTTCAAGCTCCCGCGGGTCGAGCGTCTCGAGCCCGCTGTCAGGGAAATCCATCAGGAAAAGCTCGGCGAGCCCGTACACCCGGGCAACCTCCACCATCTCGCGCGAGCGCATCTCGCCCATCTGTTCCTTGGTCAGACCGAGTTTCGGCCCTTGACTCGAAGCCTCGCCACGTGTGAGAGTCAATAGAAAGACGTCCGCTTTTTCTTCCTGCACATATTTCGCCATCGTTCCGCCGCAACCGTACGACTCATCGTCCGGATGGGGGAAGATCAGCAGTAGACGCTGTCCGGTTCCCATCCCGATCACCTCCTCGGTTTGAGGCTATCAGAACTGTGAATCCGTGTCAAACGACTTTTCGAGCGACTCGAGAACGTATCCGTGAAACTGAGTTATCGCTGAAACACTGGGATAAACCACGTCGGTCTGGTATAATAAACGACGCAGGGTTTTCGGGAAGGGCTTTCCACCCCACAATGTCGGTGCGGATTTGGGGGAGATCATGAGCAAGCTTACTTCTCCGCGGTTCCAAGTCACGCCTCTGCTCGAGTGGATTGGGAGATATTACCTCAAGTTGTCCGGCTGGAAAGTCGAGGGCGAAGTCCCGCCCGATCCCAAGTGGATTGGTGTGATCGCGCACCACACGTCGAACTGGGATTTTCCGGTCCTCATAGCGGCAAGCTTCTATTTCAAAATTCCGGCATACTGGCTGGGCAAACGCACACTGTTCTGGTGGCCGTTGGGCTGGCTGTTGCGCCGGATTGGTGGTGTTCCCATCGACCGGCGGTCGAGCCACAACGTTGTCGAGCAAGCGGTCCAGGCATTCGACGAGCGGGAGCGATTTGTCCTTGGAATAACGCCCGAAGGCACCCGCAAACGCACTGACTACTGGAAAACTGGATTCTACTTTATCGCTCAGCGCGCAAATGTGCGTCTTCTGCTCGTTTTTATCGACTGGAAACGTAAAGCCTGCGGTCTGGGCCCAATATTCGCGCCGAGCGGCGATCTTGAAGCCGATATGAATAAGATGCGAGAGTTCTACACTCAGATTGTGGGCAAGTATCCGGCCAAGCAAGGGAAGATCGAGGTGGCTCCACGGAGCGCAGACGCGAAACCGGCCGACAGGCAAGGCCGCTAAGAAGCCGCCGAAACCGCAAGGGGTGTGTTTCCCGGCCAAATCGGGTCGAATTTCACGGGCCGTACACTCGGCTTTTTCTGTTGACCTGGGCCGGGTGTTTCAACCATACTATTCAGCAGCGGGCTTTGACCTTCGCAATCACGGAGATGATGTAGAAATCTGTTTGAGGAGGAACTGATGATGGGTGTCAACACACCAACGAGAACGCACCAGGGTAAAAGAATCTCCCGCCGCACTTTTGTGGGCGGTGCCGCAGCCGGGGCTGCGTTGATGATAGTCCCTCGGCACGTGTTGGGAGGCGCCGGTTTCACGTCACCGAACGAGAAACTCAATATTGCAGGGATCGGCGTGGGCGGTCGCGGCCGCAGCGTGCTGCGCGATTGCAGAAAGGAGAACATCGTCGCCCTGTGCGACGTTGATGACAACTACGCCGCGAGGACGTTCAAAGAGTATCCCAGCGCCGCCAAATACAAAGACTTCCGCGTGATGTTGGAGAAACAGAAAGATATCGACGCGGTAATGATTGCTACGCCGGATCACACCCATGCCGTTATCTCAATGGCGGCGCTCAAGATGGGCAAACACGTCTACTGCGAGAAGCCGTTGACACACACGGTCCACGAGTCCCGCAAACTTGCCGAGGCGGCCCGCGAGGCTAAAGTGGCCACGCAGATGGGTACGCAAGGTCATTCCTACGAG
>Ga0180437_10010801_pt1 | contig 11078 bp, 5 predicted proteins | sample SS_ome_4_FD_132410 | JGI IMG/M metagenome (GOLD analysis project Ga0180437, IMG submission 132410) | Hypersaline lake sediment archaeal communities from the Salton Sea, California, USA - SS_3_D_1 metaG | ecosystem: Environmental > Aquatic > Non-marine Saline and Alkaline > Hypersaline > Sediment... | reverse complement strand
ATCATCCTTACCCGGATGAGTGGAAGGGATACAATCAATATCAACTTTGGCTAAAGGAAAACGGAAAAAAGTGCGAAGTTCGCCCCCATCCGGATTCACGCTTTGTTGCGTTCAGCCCCCCGGAGGAGCTGCATCACACCACCTGGTGCGCAAACAAAGCTATCGATTTTATCCAAGCCCGGGCAAAGGAAGAATCACCCTGGCTTTTTTCCATGAACCTGTTCGATCCTCACCATCCCTTTGATGCGCCGGAATCCTACCTTAATCGCTACCTCCCCTTCCTGGATGAGATTCCGCTTCCCAATTACGTTGAAGGGGAACTCGAACATAAAACTCCGTTTCAACGGATCGATCACAGGGGGGCTTACGGAAGGAAGAACCTGTATCCTTTTACGGAAATGACTGAAAAGGATCACAAGCTAATTCGCGCTTCTTATTTTGCCATGTGCGACCTGGTAGATGCCCAGGTGGGGCGCATCCTGGAAACTTTAAAGAAAACAGGTCAATCCGAAAGAACCATCGTCATCTTCAGTGCGGATCACGGGGAAATGTTAGGTGATCATGGGATTTACCTGAAGGGACCGTTTTTTTACGAACCAGCCATACATGTGCCCTTGATTATTGCGCTTCCCGGAAAAGTCAAACCGGGGCGAAGCCCCGCATTGGTAGAACTTGCGGATATGGCGCAAACACTCCTTGATGCAGCGGGGCTTCCGCATTACGACGGAATGCAGGGCAGATCCTTTTGGTCGCTCCTAACCGGAGAAAAACAAAGAAGCATTCACAGGGAAGATGTTTACTCAGAGTATTACAATGCCCTGGACAGCCACAGGGAACCAACCGCCCAGCTGACAATGGTTCGAACTGAAAACACCAAGATTATTGTGGATCACAGTAATTCATCGGGGGAATTGTATGATTTGAAGAACGATCCGAAAGAAACGAATAATTTATGGAACGATCCGGCATTTGGCGATTTAAAAACGGAAATGCTGCTCCGGCTTTGCAATCGCATGGCGTGGACGGTTGATCCTCTGCCAAAGCGAAGATCAGGATGGTAAGGAGAAATAATGAATCAAAAACCGAATGTCATTATTATAATGACGGATCAGCAGCGAGCGGATTTGTCGCGTAGGGAGGGGTTTGAGCTCGATACAACCCCGTTTCTCGATTCCCTGGCGCACGAAGGCGTATGGTTCGATCATGCTTATACATCCATGCCCATATGCGGACCTGCGCGGGTGAGCCTGCTCACAGGAAGGTATCCGGGAGCAACACACGTGAGAACCAACTGGAATATCGAGGATGCCTATTATAAGGAAGATATGTTCGACGTGTTTCAACGCAACGGGTATAAAACAGGGCTTTGCGGAAAGAACCACTCTCACCTTACCCCGGAAAAGACGGATTTCTGGTATGCGGGCGATCACCTGGGGATTTACGAAGATTCCCTTACTGAACAGGAAAAACAGTTCAATGAATTCCTGAAAGACACCCATTTTCATCTTTCAACCGAGCCTACGCCGTTTCCCCTGGAATGCCAGGTTCCGTATCGACTTGTTTCCCGTGCGCAGGAGTGGATCGCATCGCTGGGAGCAGAGCCTTTCCTGTTGTGGCTGAGTATCCCGGAGCCGCATAATCCATACCAGGTTCCTGAGCCTTACTTTTCCATGTTTTCATCGGATTGTCCTCCTGCATCAACGGATGAATCCGCACTTGGAATCAAGGGATTCAAGTATAGGTTTTGCAGGGAGAGTTTTATCAAAGCCTTTCCCGGGTATGAACATCAAATACACAGAGCCCGTTGCAATTACATGGGAATGCTGAGACTTATAGACGACCAGGTGAAGAGATTCATGGGGTTTCTGGAACAGAAGAAACTCAGGGAAAATACCATTATTGTTTTTCTATCCGATCACGGGGATTTGGTGGGAGAGTATGGATTGCTCAGAAAGGGACCGGAATTGCCGGAGCCGATTATCCGAATTCCGCTTCAGTTCGTGGGACCGGGCATAAAACCCGGGAAAAAGGCGCATCCTGCCCATGTCTCCATTGTGGATATAATGCCTACCCTGTGCGAGGCGATCGGGGAGCCGATCGGGGAAGGGGTCCAGGGAAGGAGCCTGTTGCCCCTGTTATACGGGGAAGATTATCCTGTGGAGGAATTTTCCTGCGCTTACGTAGAACAGGGGTTCGGGGGTTTGCATTATACTGAAGAGGAGGCTTTGAATCCGGAGGACGATGGGTTGGAGGTTTCGCGCGATGGGAAACCAGGGGCTTTCGATTGTCTGAACAGCCGCACCCAAAGCGGAACAATGCGCATGGTGCGAAAGGGGGACTGGAAGCTTATCATGGATATGCAGGGCAAGGGGCAGCTTTATCATTTAAAGGAGGATCCCGCAGAGCTGCGGAACCTTTACGATGACAAGAAGCATCTGGAAAAACGCCTGGAGCTCCAGGAAGACCTTGTTACGTGGATACTTCGTACCCAGGATCCCCTGCCGCTTCCGAGAAGGAGATATGTGATGAAGCGCGATGAACGAAACTTTTGGACGCCTTATCAGGCTCATTCTGACTCCGCTCCCAAGGAGGATGAAGGACTTTAGCCTTGACTTTTAAGGAATCGATACAAATCTACGAGAGAAATATATACTTTTTGCGAGTATTGATTTTTCCTGGTTCAATAGCCGAAGCGTTTTCAATACAATAATGGTATCTGTTTCTATTATCACAAATCTATTATGGGGCGGGAATACTTTGATGAAAATATTATCCCTTTTTCGCCGTTGGTTTCTTCAATTCTGTATTATCTTTATTATTTCCGTGTGCGCCGTGCGGCATAGCCTGGCGGAAACACCACCCGGGCGTCCTCATATCGTTTTAATTCTTACTGACGACCTGGGTTACGGGGATGTGAGCTGTTACGCCCCGGGAACAGGAGTGCCAACCCCGAATATCAACAGGATAGCTCGGGAGGGCATGAGGTTTACCCAGTTTTATGTAATGGCGCCGATCTGCTCTCCTTCCCGAGCGGGAATTTTAACCGGGCGTTTTCCCGCTGAAGTAAGATTAAACAGCTATTTGCAAAAGAGGGACGGAAACCGTAACTGCGACCAGAACGATTACCTTGATCCCACCATTCCCACTTTGCCGCACACCCTGAAAACTGCAGGTTATAAAACCGCGCATATCGGCAAATGGCACATGGGCGGGGGACGCGACGTGGATAATGCCCCCTCCATCGGAAAATACGGATTCGATGAATGGATCGGAACATGGGAAAGCCCGGAGCCGCACCCGGACCTGGGAGTAAAATTCGCCCCCTGGGATCGCAGAACGGAACCGGGGCAGGTTCCCAGGCATGATCGCACAAAATACATGGTGGATAAAACCCTGGATTTCCTCCGGCGAAATAAAGAGCATCCCTGTTACGTAAGCTTATGGTTCGATGACGTGCATACACCTCACCGCCCCACACCGGAGATGATGAAAAAATACGGAGGGAGCAAAAAAGAAAAGAAAACCCCCTTGAAAAACTTCCAGGGTGTTTTGGAGGAATACGACAGGCAGATCGGGAGGCTCCTGCAAGGATTAGAGCAGCTCGGGATCGAGGAGAATACGATCCTGATTTTCACATCCGATAACGGACCTGCGCCGCATTTCGATCACAAGAGTACGGGCGGATTGCGCGGGATGAAACTCAGCCTTTACGAGGGCGGCATCCGGGAACCTTTCCTTGTAAGGTGGCTTGGGAAAATCCCTGCAGGAACAGTGAACGAAGCAACGGTTTTGTGCGGTGTGGACCTTTTTCCCACACTTTGCAAGCTGGCAAATGTGGAAATACCTGGGGAGGTTTCAAGGAATTTTGCCGGTGAGGATTTATCCGCAGCGTTTTTCGGAAAGAAAAAGCAACGCTCGCGTAAGATCGTGTGGGAGTATGGGCGCAAGGAAAAAGGGTACGGTCGCCCGCGCGATCCCTTCGATCGCAGCCCGAATGTGGCGATTCGCAAGGGCAAATGGAAGCTGCTGGTGAATGCGGATGGCTCGGAACGCCAGCTGTACGATATACTAAAGGATCCGAAAGAAACAACGAACCTGGCGGAAAAGGAAACACTTGTTGCGGATGAGCTGACATCCGAGGTTTTATCCTGGAGAAAAAGCCTCCCCGGAAGGAGTCATAAATAACATGAAACTAAAAACCTTGATGATTGTTCTAATAGTGGCGCTTTTCATCTCCATGCGAACAGTGCTGGAGATATTTGCAGCAACGCCGGAGCGCCCCAATATCATTGTAATCATGTCGGATGATATGGGATGGTCGGACCTGGGATGTTACGGGGGTGAAATTCACACGCCGAACCTTGATGCGCTCGCCAAAAACGGGCTCCGATTCACGCAGTTTTACAACACAGCCCGATGCTGCCCCACGCGCGCCTGCATTTTAACCGGCCTGTATCCGCACCAGGCAGGAATGGGGCACATGACCAGGGACAAGGGATACGAGGGCTACCAGGGAGACCTGAATGACAAATGCGTAACAATTGCGGAGGTATTGCGCCCGGCGGGTTATTCAACCTATGCTATCGGGAAATGGCACGTTACACATTACGGCGGACCCGAGGGACCGAAACACAATTGGCCCCTGCAACGTGGATTTGAAAAGTATTATGGCTTGATCTGGGGGATCAGCAGTTTTTACGATCCTGCAGTGTGCCGCGGGAATAAGTATTACAGCTGCGAAAACGATCCGGGGTATAAATCCGACGAATTTTACTTTACCAATGCCCTTAGCGACAATGCGGTGGAATTCCTGAAACAGCATGAAAAAGAAGCCCCGGAAAAGCCTTTCTTCATGTACGTAGCTTACACAGCTGCGCATTGGCCCATGCATGCACTGGAAAGGGATATTGCAAAATACAAGGGAAGATTCGACGCTGGTTACGATGTGCTACGAAAAGAACGCATAGAACGGCTCAAAAAGATGGGACTTATCGATCCCAAATGGGAACCATCGCCAACGCAAAGAAAATGGGAGGATGTTGAAAACAAGGAATGGGAAACAAGGTGCATGGAAGTTTACGCAGCCATGATCGATAGCATGGACCAGGGGATCGGAAGGATCGCCAATGAGCTGAAACGGCAGAACAAGTTGGATAACACCCTGATCTTATTCCTGCAGGATAACGGGGGTTGCGCAGAGAAAATCGGGCGCGGTGTACAAAAAAGATTACCTAAAAATCTTCGTCCCTTGCGCCCGGACGAACTCCCAGCGAGCGGGCACCCGATCCAGACACGCGACGGACGCCCCATTCGGCACGGACCCGGGGTGATGCCGGGAGGTCCGGATACCTATATTGCCTATGGGCTCGGTTGGGCGAATGTTTCAAACACTCCTTTCAGGGAATACAAACACTGGGTGCACGAGGGGGGCATTTCCACGCCCCTGATTGCGCATTGGCCCCAAGGGATATCCGAATCTTTAAAGAATAAGCTCGTAAACGATCCCGCTCACCTGATCGACATCATGGCGACATGCGTGGATTTGGCGGGAGCAAAATATCCGGTGGAAAACAAAGGAGAAAAAATCGTTCCCATGCAGGGCGTGAGTCTTCGCCGGGCTTTTCAAGGAAAGTCTCTTGATCGAAAAGAACCAATTTTTTGGGAACATGAAGGCAACCGCGCGGTGCGGGAGGGAAAGTGGAAACTGGTGGCAAAGGAAGATAAGCCGTGGGAACTTTACGACATGGAAGCGGATCGAACAGAGATGAACGATCTTTCTGAAAAATTTCCCGAAAAGGTGAAGGAACTGGCTTCCAAGTGGGACGGCTGGGCAGCCCGGGCGAACGTGCTGCCCCTGGGCGCCTGGAAAAAGGAGCCGGAACCGAAAACCAAACAAAAATTTTTCGAGCTGAAAGACGGCGATGTGATTCAACGGGAAAACGGTCCGGCTGTGAAGGAACGCGATGTGATCATCACAGCAGAAATTTTAGAACACGGAGCGGATGGCGTTATTATTGCCCACGGAGGCTTGGCACACGGATACACGCTTTACATGAAGGAAAAACGCATTCATTTTGCCATTCGGCGCGAGGGGGAGCTCACAACCATTGCAGCCAGGGAGCCGCTCCCTCCGACGCCGATCAATATCATGGCGAAAATTGACAAGAAGGGCTCGATCCGTATTATATTAAAAGGTCGCGATCTTGCCATTTCCGAAACCGGGGGACCCCTTGCGATCACGCCTATCGATGTGCTGAGCGTGGGGCATGACGCCGGAGATCCTGTGGGAGACTATAAAGGACCTTTTGCGTTCGGGGGAAAGCTCGGAAAAGTCACCATAAAAACAGGAAAAAAATAATCCGGGAGATCGAGAGATGAATTCGAAACATATAAAAAGAAACGTTCTGCGAATAAAAACACTTTTGATCGTAATGATGCTGGGGCTTTTTTTCACGTTCCGCTCCATCCTGGATGTTTATGCTGAGAAGCCGAAGCGCCCGAATATAATATTAATTTTATCGGACGATATGGGATGGTCGGACCTGGGATGTTTCGGTGGCGAGATGCACACGCCCAACCTGGACGCCCTTGCCAAAAACGGTCTCCGGTTCACCCAGTTTTATAATTTTGCCCGCTGCGCTCCCACGCGCGCCTGCCTCCTGACCGGGCTGTATCCACACCAGGCTGGGATCGGGCATGCAACAAGGGATCTCGGAGAGGAGGGATACCGCGGGGACCTTAACAATCGCTGCGTCACGATTGCGCAGGTTTTAAAGAAAGCGAACTACCAAACTTATGCAATCGGAAAATGGCATTTGACCCGCTTTAATAATCCCACCCTTCCCATACACAATTGGCCCCTGCAACGAGGTTTTGACAAGTATTACGGGCTTATCTGGGGCATGAGCAGTTATTTTGATCCTGCAGTGTGTCGCGGGAACACTTATTATACATGTGAAAACGATCCGTACTACAAACCCGAGGAGTTTTATTTCACAGACGCCTTGAACTACCACACAGTTGAATTCTTAAGGCAGCATGAAAAAGAGTCGCCTGAAAAGCCCTTTTTTATGTATGTGGCTTACACAGCCGCGCATTTTCCCATGCATGCCCTTAAAAAGGAAATTGAAAAATACAAGGGAAAATACGATGCGGGTTACGATGTTTTTAGAAAGGCGCGTATCGAGAGGCTGAAGAAGATGGGGCTTATTGACCCCAAGTGGGAACCTGCGCCCACAGCTCTGGATTGGAAAGATGTGGAACACAAGGAATGGGAACTTAGGTGCATGGAAGTGTATGCCGCGATGATCGATAACATGGATCGGGGAATCGGGAGGATTGTGGCGGAACTGAAAAGACAGAATAAATTCGACAACACCCTGATCCTTTTCCTCCAGGATAACGGCGCCTGCGGTGAAAACGTGGGCAGAAAACCGGATAAGAAACTTCCGAAGAAGCTTCGCCCCCTTGGTCCGGATGAGCTTCCTTCCGGGGGGCATCCGAAGCAAACGCGCGACGGACGCCCTGTTCGCCATGGTCCCGGAGTGATGCCCGGAGGACCGGATAGCTTTATCGCCTATGGCACGGGCTGGGCGAATGTGTCCAACACTCCCTTGCGCGGATATAAACGTGAAGCCCACGAGGGCGGAATTTCCACTCCCCTGATCGCACACTGGCCCCAGGGAATACCAGAGCCGCTCCGGAACACCCTGGTTAAAGACCCGGCGCATCTTATAGATATCATGGCGACATGCGTGGAACTTGCGGGAGCAAAATATCCCGAACAATGCAAGGGTGAAAAAATCCTTCCCATGGAGGGAATAAGCATAGTACCGACTTTTGAAGGGAAATCCCTTAAACGCAATAACCCGCTTTTCTGGGAACACGAGGGGAACCGGGCAATACGCGAAGGCAAGTGGAAACTTGTTGCCAGGGAAAACGAGCCGTGGGAACTTTATGACATGGAAGCGGATCGCACAGAGACGCATAACCTTGCGGAAAAGTATCCGGAAAAGGTGAAGGAGCTGGCTGAAAAGTGGGATGCCTGGGCAGTGCGGGCGAATGTGCTGCCCCTGGGCGCCTGGAGGAACGTACCGGAACCGAAAACCACTAAAAAATTCTTTGAGCTGAAACAGGGCGATGTGTTGCCCAGGCAAAATGCCCCGGTAGTGAAAGCAAGGGATGTCATCATCAGTGCGGAGATTCTCGAACATGGCGATGAGGGTGTGATCATTTCCCAGGGGGGCGTAGCGCACGGATACACGCTTTACATGAAGGAAAAACGCGTTCATTTTGCCATTCGGCGCGAGGGGGAGCTCACAACCATTGCAGCCAGGGAGCCGCTCCCTCCGGCGCCGGTAAATATCGCAGCGAAAATTGACAAGAAGGGCTCGATCCGCATTATACTGAATAATCGTGATCTTGCTTTTTCCGAAACCGGGGGACCCCTTGCGATTACACCCATCGATAAGCTGAGTGTGGGAAAGGACACGGGAGATCCTGTGGGAGATTATACAGGACCGTTTTCGTTCAATGGAAAGCTGGGCATGGTCACCGTGAATACAAACATGAAAAAAACCAAGAATCAGGATTGAAAACATGGCTCTGAAAAAAGGGTTCCAGGTTATGGCAAAACCCATAGGACCTATATGCAACCTTGATTGCCGTTATTGCTATTACTTAGAAAAAAAGAATCTTTATCCTGATCAAACGGATTTCAAAATGCCGGAAGCTGTTCTGGAGCGTTTTATCGAATCCTATATTCAATCCCAGGATATCCCTGAGGTGCTTTTTGTGTGGCAGGGAGGCGAACCAACGCTTTTGGGTCTCGATTATTTCAAAAATATAATAGCGCTGCAGAAAAAATACGCTCACGGCAAAACCATCAAAAATTCCCTTCAAACCAACGGGATTCTCCTGGATGATGAATGGGGTGAATTCTTAGCAGAGAACCGTTTTCTTATAGGGATCAGTATAGACGGGGACATGAAGCTCCACGACGCTTATAGAAGGGACCGAAATTCCAAGCCCAGTTTCGACCGGGTAATGAAGGGACTGGAGATTCTAAAAAAACACAAGGTTGAATTCAACACCCTGACGGTTATAAACAGGAAAAATTCGTATCATGGTCTCAGGGTTTATAATTTCCTGAAAAACATCGGTTCCCGGCATATTCAGTTCATCCCTATTGTGGAACGCCTTCCCGGTCAAATAGCAAAAAAAACCAACTTGCAACTTGCCTTGCCGCCGGACAAGAGGAATCCGGATATGGAGGATTGCCCGGTCACTTCATGGAGTGTTACCCCTCATCAATATGGCGTGTTTCTGTGGAGTGTTTTTTCGGAATGGGTAAAAAACGATATCTCGAAGTTTTTTATATATACCTTTGAGCAAGCCCTTGCTAGCTGGTGCGGATTGGAACCCACGTTATGCGTGTTTAATAAAACCTGCGGAAATGCCATGGTGATCGAACACAACGGGGATGTGTACTCGTGCGATCATTACGTGTATCCTGCCTATAAAATCGGAAACGTGATGGAGCAATCCATCAGGGAGATGGCGACCTCCCCCAGACAAAAGGAATTCGGGAGATATAAATACGACGAGCTTCCGAAATATTGCCTTGAATGCGATGTATTTTTTGCCTGCAGGGGGGAATGCCCCAAATACAGATTTTTGAAAACGCCAGAGGGTGAAAAAGGCTTGAGTTACCTATGCGAAGGATACAAGTATCTTTTTAAAAAGATTGATCCGTACATGAAAAAGATGGCAAAACTGATCCGGGAGGGAAAGCCCGCGTATTTAATCAAGGATGAATTCAGTACATAGTTTTAATTCACGAATGAAAAGGAGTTGAACAATGACCAAGCAAATTTCAAGGAAACGAAATCAAGAGTACCTGTATAAAGCAGCGATTTATCTCGCAATGTTAGTTTTGGTATTCACCATGGCGCCGGATCGCACTTGGGCGGAGCAAACTCTGGAGGATGCAGACTGGTTCGAGCGGGACCTCGGAAACGGCGTGGTATGGCGGTATTACCTGTTCGACGATCTTTTCAGTTCCATGCAAAGCGTGAGCTATATTGACGTTGATCTTTCGAATCCGGATGTAACAGTGGAGTTTCCCTACCTTGCGGCGAGCCGTGAAAAGATCAGTTCCATGATCCCCTCCCAGTTTCCGGATTCCGTATGCGGGATCAACGGAACCTATTTTGACACATCTTCAGGAGGTCATGTAACTTATCTCCGGATCAGCGGTACTGCAATTCCTCCGGGAGGCACGCTTTTTTCCCCCTGGGGATATGAAGGCGCGATTGCCCTGGATGGCTCGGACAATGCCTCGATAATAGAGATGCCAAGCGGAGGGTGGTCCAATGATACAACACATCCGGATATTTTAGCCTGCGGACCTCTCCTGATTGTGGATGGCACCATTCCTTCCGCGCATCTTACTTCCATCGGTGGTCACTGTACAAATCGCCATCCCCGCAGCGCCGTGGGCATAACATCGGGTAATCATTTGATCCTTGTCACGATCGACGGCAGGAGTGAGATGGCTGCAGGAATGACGTGCGAAGAACTTGCCCAGGTGATGGAGGACCTTGGATGTCCTGACGCATTCAACCTGGATGGCGGAGGCTCCACTACCCTGTGGGGAGCCGGGGAACTATACAGCGGCGTTCTGAATTATCCCTCGGATAACGGCGTTTACGATCATGAGGGGGAACGCTCCTGTTCCAATGCCATTGCCATAGAATCCACTGCGCCGTCGCTGAAAACCTGGGATGCCCGCCTTGTAAGCAAGACTTTTTCCGAACTCATGGATAGCGGAGCGGATCAAACAGTTACGCTCGTTTACGATAATATCGGAACCGGCACGTGGACTGCTGCCGACACCAAGCTGGTTTTATCCAGACCGGATACGCGCACGAGCGATTTATACGATTCTGCCAGCTGGGAGTCCGCATCGCAACCGGCGCTCATGGTTCCCGCAACAGTGGCAAAAAACGAAACTGCATCATTCTCATTTGTGCTTAAAGCCCCGGATGTATCTGTAACAACCATTTTCAATGAACATT
>Ga0180437_10010800_pt1 | contig 11079 bp, 10 predicted proteins | sample SS_ome_4_FD_132410 | JGI IMG/M metagenome (GOLD analysis project Ga0180437, IMG submission 132410) | Hypersaline lake sediment archaeal communities from the Salton Sea, California, USA - SS_3_D_1 metaG | ecosystem: Environmental > Aquatic > Non-marine Saline and Alkaline > Hypersaline >... | reverse complement strand
TCCTTATAGGTGCTGACTGTTGTTATGACTTGTAGAATACTAAATTGGAATATTTTTATCGTGTATAGTCCTGCGGGTACATTTTTAAGAAAAATTTCTGCGTTCTCATCAGTAGTTAGAGACGCCAACGGCTGAATATAGTCATTTGAAATGTAAGTTCCATAGATTTTTCCATAGTAGTATAACTCAACAGTTAGTCCTGTTAAGGGCATACCAATATTATCCAAGATTATCATTTTCAATTCTTCAGAAGCTTCATACTTGATTGAAAATGGGCATGTCTCTCCTTTTATTATATAGGGAAGGGTTACATTCAAACCTAATTTTTCTTCAGGATTATCTGTTATAAGTACAGGATCACTCTCCCAATCAAGAATACTCGCATTATTACATGGATCAGTTGGATTTCTATTAAATAATGTCGTGTAATCAATGTATTGGTTAATGTTAATAGAATTTTCAAAGATCTTGAGATTTTTCACATAAATATGTTCTGGACCTGAGATTATCGAAGGAAGATAAATACGCTCTCGAATGTCTCTTTGGCTAAATAACCTATCAACACTCCAAGTTTCTCCAACGGGATCAATGAATTTTAAAGTAAAATTTACTGTAAAAGTAAGATTGAACCAACTTACACTTGCGTTTAATTCTTCTACTGTAATAGAGTTATCTGCGTTTAGATAGTTATTATTAAACTCATTTTCGGGAATTATCTCTTTATTTATGCGAAGTTCTAAATTTTCAAACAAGTTCTTATCAAAAGGATTAATTGTTACATTAACTAATAATTCCTTCGCAGGGACTATTTCAAGTGTATCAGAGAAATCATTACTGATAGTTTCATTGTATTTTCCACCAGAAAAAATAAAGAAATAATCATATTTCATCGTAAAATCCTGTTCTTGGGCATTTATCGGAACGATAGCTTTCTCATGCTGAGAAAGAATCCATGGAAGAATAGTTAAATTGTAGCTCCAAATGAGAAACATCCTGAAGTTTAAGATTTCTGTTCCAGTAAAATAATAATCATAATTGAAATATAAAAAATTACTATCATCTATGGTATAATTTACTTCGTCTACTTTTTGAATTACTGAGCTACCTTCCTTCATTATATACATTTCTTGTAATTCTGTATCATACAAGCGAGGACCATATATTAAAAATCCTTCTGAATCAGGATTAGTGGTATTATATCTAACTTTTATAGATTCATTTAACCTAATATTTATCATATATCTATATGATACATTTTCATTTAGATTATCACTGATTGCAGGAGCATTAGTTTCGATAAATTTAATATCTTCAAATGTTATATTTAGAGCACCATTTTCATAATCATCATTGAGTTCTGGATATTTTTTACTATTGAGATGAAAACCTATTCCTAAACTACCAAAATTGATGTCATTTACCGTAATATTTCCTAAACCATGCTTTTCTTCGTTAAGAATAGGCTCATAATCCTCTTTTGAGATATCTTGCACTCTTAAAATATCCGTATCAAGATTTAAATTGTTAATACTTGATATAGAATCATTTTTAATAATACTTAATAATAGAGGTGCAAGAAAAATTATCATTAATACAAGTGCGAATAGCTTTTTATTTTTAGCATTCATAATGCTTACTGAATAGATGTTAATAACTTCAATATGGAATTTATTTAATTAAGTAATTTTTCTTTAGATTTTAATTTTTTTTATTGGCTTTTAGAAATACGAATGCATAATCATATAAATATTTAAGAAGCTTTACATTGAGTATTTAATATAATAATTTATTTTTTTTATTCTAACTATCGAATGGAAAAAACATTAATGACCAAGGAACTAGATCGCACTAAATTTTTGGAGGATCTCAATAGTGCTATAGATAACTTTGAAGACAGTTCTTATAACAAAGTAGTAGCTATTTCTCACAATGATGCTGATGGAATTAGCAGTTTGCATCTTATACAAAATCTTTTATACAAAATGGGCTTGAATTACGATTACTTTATATATAATAGGTCCGTATCTTGGGCCAATTATTTAGAAGGTATCATGTCAAGAAAACCATCACAAAAAACAGCATATATATTTACGGACGTAGGTTCAAATCTCTTAGAATTGCTGCCAATTATTAGCAAAAGGGAAGAGCATTTTTACATCCTAGATCATCACGAAGTAGATTGCGATTTTAGCGAATGCATAATACCTGAAAACCTGCGATTTGTCAATCCGACTGTGTACGGTTATGACGGTCTCGAACACATCGCAGGATCAACTTTAGCATATATGTTCGCAAAAAAAATTAAACCTTCATTGATAAAGCAAGGGTGGTTAACGATAATAGGAATTGCAGGCGATTCCTTAACTTCGATGGATAAGCTTCAATCTTTTAATAGGGAGATTTATGAAGAGATCTTGGATGAGGAAGTGTTTGAAGACCACAAAGGGCTGATTTTATATGGCTCAATGTACGATACGGTTAAAAATGCCTTGAAATATAGCATACTCCCCTATGTTAATGGATTTGGCGGTGAATCAGATAAAAAGATCAAAAATGAATTGAACGCCTTAAAAATTGATCCAAACAAGAAAGTAATTGGTTTAGACGAATCAGAACTCCAGAAAATTCAAGAGAAAACGCATACTAACATGGGTCATTATGCATTACTACATCAAAAGCAAGGAATTTTAAGATTTGCTTTTGAACACGCGTTATTGCTAAATATTTTGTGTTTCAAGAATATAAGTGCTGCCATATCGATTATTCAACTTAAAAAAGCGACTCGTTATGCAAAAGATTTATATCACGAATATATAAATAATCTTACAAGAAACATGAAAACATTATCGACCGAACTACCTCGAGTTGAGACCAATAAAGCAATCTTCATTGATGTCATGGGGAAAATTCCTCCAAGTAGTTGGTCCGACACGGCAAGTTTTAGTTCCGTTAATGAACTCCTAGATCCCTACAAGATTTTAGTGCTTGGAGGGGAGGAGAAGAAATCGCGTACAATCAAGCTTAGCATTCGTTGTACCAAAAAATTTTTGGTAAAAAACAATGGAATTGGAATTAATTCAATTATAAGTAAGATTAAAGGAGAATATGGAGGAATGGGAGGCGGTCATAAACTAGCTGGCGGGATTCGCTTATCCAAACCTTCGTATAACTTATTAAAAAACAAGATTGATGATTTTATATAGATATTAATATTTTTAGGTTAAAAGCTTCCTTATGAATTCTCCTTTATTAATGTTTGTTGAAAATAATACTTGAATTACTTTATCTTTACTTTTTGCCCCAAACACAATATTTAATTGGTTGGAAGCGATATTTAATTTCTTTCTAAGAAGATTCAATACTTCTTTATTTGCCTTATTTTGTATCGCCTTAGCTCGAACTTTTATAGTGAGGGTATCTCCATCAATTATAATCTCTTGCTTTTTGGAATTTGGTTTTACACGAATTTGTAAGAAAAAGGAGCCATTTGATTGTTTTTCGAGGAATTTCATCATTAGCATCATTTTTCATTGATATATTCTCATGAGCCTATTTTAATCATTTTTCCACACTTTAGGCATATTATGAAGTGTGTCATTCCCTCATCTGCACTTCGCGTTTGTCTAGTCTCTAATTGAGCTTTATCGTAGCCGCAACGGCGACATTTAAAGTTCTTGATAGTGCTTTTTAAGTTTTTCTCCTTCCATTCTATGATATCCACGGTGGAAGTAATTTCTTCCCTTAGAGAATGCTCGATCTTAGTTTTTAACCTATAAGAATCATCATTCTGATCGATGGGCTTAATAGCTCCACATTTACACTTAAGCACCTTTTTTACGCCAATACCCGCGCCATCCGTGCTAGGAAGCATTATTGAACCGCACTCATCGCAAAATTCTACCACGATATCACTTCTGATTGTTTGAAATGTCACCTGATATTACTAATATAATAATGATTTAACAAAAAATTTTGCATTTTCTAAAAAATCAATCCAAATAATAAAGCGCATAAAATGATTCCCGCAGTAAGATCTGCTATGGTACCGGGATTTAATTGCCCTTCTTTCTTTTGTAGCATTTTATCTAATTTCTGAGTTAACCTCAAGCCTTTCTTTATATGTATTCCTCCCGATTTTATTATTTCAGCGGCTTTTTCTGACACCTTTATCGCGCTATCTAAACCTGATTTCCTAATAATTAGACTATCGGGGTGCCCAGAAAGAATTTTCAAGAAAGTATTGACTGTTGCAATATTGATATCGCTAGTTTGCTTGAAAACTGAAAAAAAGTAAGGTAATCCTTCGGTCAAGACTATGTTAAATCCCATGGCGTATTCCAAACCGATCAAATCATATTCTGCCGAAATTTCGAAAATTTTTTTTAATGTTACATTATCTTCGCGAATCTCTTTTTGAGAATTTTCATCATTGAGATCGTACTTATCAATTTTTCCGAGCCCTCCAGGGTTGCTCGTCCTTATCGCATCGTAGAGATTTATTGTGTCTTCAACCGTGGCGTCGCTAATTACTTTATTAAGGGTATTTGAAAAATCACTAAAGCTTAATTCTTGCTTTTTTAAGCATATTGCTGCTGCTGCAGCTAAGGGGGCTAAAATCAAAATATGCCCTAGCAAAACGTTTCCTCCTTTTTGCCATACCATCATTTTTTCAGCAGCTTTTTTAAAGAAATTTCCTAACCTAACATGCGAATAGTCATTATTATCAATGCTTAACTTATCTTGAGCTCTCTCACATAGTTCCTTGAAACTTGGCGTTATCGCGGTAATTCCCGCTAAGAAGTGTTCGTAACGTGTTTCTTTAAAATTTCGAGTACGATGTATGTTTCCAGGTTTAGGATGCCCAGATACTTCTAACAAGCTTGCTAAACTAATACATCGTGACAAATCTTCGATTGATTTGATCGTAATGTATTTTTCTTTTAAAGACACAATAAAATTAAAGCAATGATGTATTTAATGGTTTTTGAGGAAAAAGAGGTTAATAGTAAGTTAACTCGAGGATTTTCTTCTCCTTGATGGTATAACCCTCTTTATCTGCTGTTTTAAGCGAGATTGGTCTAAAATCGTTATCGATCCCTTTTTTATATAGGAACTTTTTTATTCTGAGCTTTATTGCCCTTTTAGATAACTTTTCTGGCATTTCAATTCCAATCTCGTTTCCCTCTCGGGTAACTTTTAGTTTTGGTAAGGATTCTATAAGAAACCTGGTTAAATCGTCAACCAATTGATCGCTTTTGAAACTTAAGTCCTTGGTGTTAATAACAATTGGTTTAATACCTGCTTCACTCATTATTTAATCACTATTAATGAAAATTGCCGATTCTATAAATTTTTTTTGGTTCTAAATCTTTGATTTTCCATTTGGATAAGATTTTTCTTAGATGTAACACTATTTTTAAAAAAAAGGTGAAAATAAAATGGTAAATTATGTAAATTTAGATTATGAGCCTGATGACAACGATTTAATTGCGATGTACTACGTTGAAAAGGCTCCAGGATGTAGAAGTTTAGAACACGCATGTGAAGAAATTGCGAAAGAAAGTTCTATCGGAACATGGACCCATATAGCAACTCTGTCTGCGGAAATCGCACAGAAATTAAAACCTTCGGGTTATTATATTGATGAGAAAAACCACATTGTAAAAATTGCGTATTCTAAAGAACTTTTCGAAGCAGGAAACATGTCGCAAATTTTAAGTGCAATTGCCGGAAACATATATGGAATGAAAGTATTGAATAAATTACGATTATTAGATGTATCATTCCCCAAAGATATTGTGAAAGCTTATAAAGGTCCGAAATTTGGAATAGATGGGATTAGAAATTTGACAAAAATTCCAGAAAGACCCCTTCTTGGAACGATAGTAAAGCCCAAGGTAGGATTAAATGAGATAGAACACGCCAGAGTGTGCGGAGAAGCATGGAGTGGTGGTTTAGACATCGTGAAAGACGACGAGAACTTAACCAGCATGTCTTTTAACAAGTTTGAAAAAAGGATTGAAGAAACATTAAAGGTTCGTGATAAAGTCGAACAAGAAACTGGCGAAAAGAAGATATACATGCCAAATATAACTGCACCTCTCAGCTTGATGAAAGAACGGGCGGATTTCGTTATAAGTCACGGCGGGGAGTACATAATGGTTGATATAGTCACGGTTGGATTTTCCGCTCTTCAAGAGATTAGAGAATATCTAGATGATAAAAATGTCGTTCTTCACGCGCATAGGGCAGGACACGCGGCTTTTACTAGAGATCAAACGCATGGGATGACAATGCTAGCTTTAGCCAAAATCATGAGATTAATTGGCATGGATCAATTGCACACGGGAACGGTCGTTGGCAAGATGGAAGGTGGTAAAGAAGAGGTTGTTGAAATGAACAAGGTCATCACTGAACCTAAAATTACCGGCAACGATATTTCAATTCTTGATCAGAATTGGTATGATATTAAACCAGTTCTACCTGTCGCGTCTGGAGGATTGAGCCCTCTAAATATCCCAGATTTAATACAAATCTTAGGAAAAAACTTAGTTTTTCAATTTGGAGGTGGATGCCACGGACATCCAGATGGAACTAAAGCTGGTGCCACCGCTATAAGGCAGGCTATTGACGCTGTTTTGGAAGGTTCTAGTTTAGAGGATTATTCGAAGACAAAACCAGAATTGAGAAAAGCCCTTGAGATTTGGGGCTGATAGAATTTATTTATATATTTATATTTTTTTTATTCTTCATAGAAGAACAAACTATAGGTGTTAAGTAATGAAAAAATTATTAGAAGATGCAGAAAGAATTAAATCCTTGGATATTCAAGGAGCAACCAATGTTGCTTTAAGTGCAATTACTTATTTGGATGATTACGCAAAAAGAATGAATTGCAGTGATTTGGAAAACTGTTTTAAGCTATTAAATGAGGCGAAACAAATATTAATTGATACTCGCCCAACTGAACCAGCCATGCAGAATGGATTGGCTTACATAATGAATCAATTAAATAATTGCCGTGATGATATTTCCACAGACGATATTCCGCAAAAGATTGAGGAATATAAAAACATTTATCATAAAATGCTAACAGATTCAAAAAAGAAGATCGCAGAGATTGGAGCTCGGCGAATCCCTGAGATTAATGATAATGATGAAGAGTTCATTGTCATGACACATTGTCACTCGAGTTTAGTTACGGCGATTTTATTAGAAGCAAAAAAACAAGGCAAGGATCATTTTAAAGTAATTAATACAGAAACTCAACCTAAATTGCAAGGAAGAAAAACTGCTAATGAATTGTTAGAAGCTGGAATTGAAGTCATTCATGTTGTAGATAGTGCAATGAGATGGGCCGTCAATACATTTGATGTGAACCTCATTCTTATAGGCGCGGATAGCATAACTTCTGAAGGAACAGTCCTCAATAAAATCGGCTCTCGGTTATTAGCTCTCGTGGCACATGAAGAGCATGTCCCGTTCTATGTATGCTCGCCTTTACTAAAATATAATCCAAAAACATCCTTTGGACTTTTAGAAAGAATTGAGATGCGGAACCCAGAAGAGATATGGGAAAAAAAGGATAAGAATTTAACAATTTTAAATCCTGCGTTTGAAACGGTAAGTAGAAGATATATTGACGGGCTTATAACCGAAACAGGTATATTTGCTTCAAGTCACGTTCAAACCTATTTTGAAAAAATGTATCCTGAATTAATTGAATAAAATATAATACAGTTTTACCCTATTCTTTTTTTGATTTTGCTTCCCCCTCTAATTCATAATCTTCAGGGTCTATTTCAATGTAAAAACGTCCTACATACTTGCACTCGCTACATTCAAACATTTCTGGAGCAAGCCAACCACTTACATTTGTTGCGGGTCTTAATTTTGGTTGTTTACATCGGGGACAAATCCTAATTTTAGCCATTCTTCTTCAAGATCAAATAATCTCTAATTTAATATTTAGTTTTTTAAACATAGAAATTTGAAAATCTAAATACTATAATAATTAAATTTTAATCTTTTTTAAAATAAGAGTATAATAGAAACAATTAAAAAGTACTTGACTCCTCAATGGAGCGTGTTCTCGAATTTCAATTTCTAAACAAAGATGAACGATTTAGAACTGCAAAGAAAAAGCTTGCCAGATGAGCCGGGCGTGTATTTCTTTAAAGATAAAGAAGATAAAATCATTTATGTTGGGAAAGCAATCAGTTTAAAAAAAAGAGTCACTTCTTATTTTTCAAAAACTAAATTTAATGACCCGTATTACGAAGAAAAAATAAAATATTTAGTGAAAGAAATCAATTCCATCGAATATATCGTCACGCAAAACGAAAAAGAGGCGTACATTCTTGAAAACATGCAGATAAAAAAGAATCTTCCTCGCTTCAATGTGCGCATGAGGGATTCAAAAACCTATCCATGGGTGTGTATTTTTTATTCTGAAGAATTTCCAAGAATACAAATTATTCGAGGTCCAGAAAAATACTCTAAAAAAAACGTGTTCTTAGGGCCTTACACGGATAAAAAAGAAATAATGAGAATATTGCGTGATCTAAGAAAAATCTTCCCATATTGCTCATGTAGAAAAAAAGTAAGAAAAAAGCAGAGTCCCTGCCTGTATTATCAATTAAAACTTTGTCCTGGTCCGTGTATAGGTGCAATTGATAAAAAACCTTACATGGAAAATATAAAACAAATTGAATTGTTTTTAAGAGGCGAAACTAATGTGCTGAAAACCGAACTTGCAGAAAAAATGCAAAATGCTGCCGAAAAACAAAATTTTGAAATGGCTGCGTTTTGGAGAGACAAGTTAGAAGCAATTGATCATTCAACCTCAAGTCAAGATGTTCTCTTGCATCACGAGACAAACAAGGACATCGTAGGGTATTATAGCGACGACCAATTAAAATACGTAGCTATGGTAATCATTCACATTAGAGATGGAAGGATATCTAGTAAGAGCCCATTTACGATAGATCTGAGAGAAAAGATCATATATAAGAATGAAATATTCTCATCGTTATTAGAACAATTCTATCAAGAAATGAAATCCACTCTTCCAGACATTATCATAATCCCAGGGCTATTTAATGGATTAGAAGTTTTTAGAGCTGTTTTAAAAGATAAGAAAAGTGATATTCATGTTCGGGTTCCTTCTAAAGACGAGTACGGATTAATGAAAATCGCTAATAAAAACGCTAAAGTAATGGTAGAACAAGAAATTCAAATGGAGGATATTAAACTTAAAGAAGAAGATTCCATTCAAAAGGCCTTAGAAACTGCTAAAGAAGTTTTAAATTTACCAAAAAAGCCCAGAATAATCGAGGGATTTGATATTTCTAATATCGAAGGTGTTGACGCTACGGGTTCGATGGTGTATTTTCTGGAAGGGAAACCATATAATAAGTATTATCGCCATTTCAAGATCAAGACTAAGTCTACCCCTGATGATGTTGCAATGATGAAAGAGGTAATTCATCGGAGATATACAAGCATCTTGGAAAACAATTGGCAATTACCCGACTTGATATTGGTTGATGGCGGAAAAGGGCAATTGAATGCTGGTGTCTCCGTTTTGAAAGATCTAGGTCTTCAAATACCAATTATTGGTCTAGCTAAGAAATTTGAAGAAATCTTCGTGCCCAATGAGAAGGATCCAATAATTTTGCCAAAAAATTCCCCCTTATTAAAGATCTTTCAAAGCATTCGAGACGAGGCACATAGGTTTGCTGTTCGGTTGCATACAAAACAAAGAACTAAGCGAGTTACTGGCTCTTTGTTAGATGATATTAAGGGAGTAGGTCCCGCAACGAGAAATAAGCTCTTAGCTCGTTTTAATAGTGTAGACGGTGTAAAAAAGGCATCTTTAGAAGAATTGACTCAAGTTGTTGGAGAAAAGGTGGCTAAAAACATAAAAAATGCTGGTTTATAAAAGATAAAAGAATCGCTATTGCGTGAATCTATAAAGCCAGAAGTGAAATTAAATTATTTTATTCTCCCCAATCCTCTTCAGTCAGCTCTGCAACCTCAGCCTTTGCTATATTGCCCTCAATTTTCGTGATTTCAAGGTCGACACCACAATCTTCGCAAGGAATTACTTCTCCTACAATCGTACCATCGTCCAACTCAAACTCGTAATAGCAAGAGGGGCATTCACATTTAACCATGATCAATTTACCTATATTTTATGTAATCTTGAGAATATTGTTTAAAATATCTCATTAAAAATAAAATTTATGGTACTCGTAGAGTGTAAAAAAAAAATTATAAATATTCATTTTTCACGCGTGATAGTAATGCAAGGGCGATTATTGTTATTCCTATTATCAGAAAAACCGTATCTAAGTTAAACATCACGATATAACCAACCATTGGATAAAGAATAGCTTTTATACAGCTTCCAATCATGTTAATGGTACTGAGAATGGTAGCTCGATTGTCACCTTCTATGATTCTATTGATTCCATTGATATATATGACGTTTCTAGAGAAACCCGTGCCGACGATAGTCACGACGAGTATGATGCCGATTACCATTAAGTTTACCATCGATATTAGAATGAATCCAATGCCAGGAATTATCGTATAAAATACTAAGAATCGCTTTTTTTTGCTGATATTTTCATCTAACTTTGGAATGAGATTTGTAAATACGATTTGCATGACCGTTAAAGATGCTGCAACAAATCCGAAAAAAACTACTTGAATCCCTAATTCCTTTAGATATAGTTGATATGTCCAAATTATAAAAAACACTAGGGCATCAACTATTATCAGGTCAAATGCTAGAATTCTTAGGATTTTATTGCTCTTGAGTTCTTTGACTCCTGACTTTAAAATTATCAAATATTTCTCCGATTGCTTTTTTAAATCGTGATTTGGTTCCTTGAAAGTTAATGCAATCATTGCTGCTGCAAGAAATGGAAAAACCATCGCCGTTACCACGAATTGTATTGGCATGAACAGTGTAAATAAAGATCCTAATGGTCCTGCTATACCGATACCAGTCAAGAAAAAACTTCCATTCCTCGCTGATATTTTTGCCACCTCGTGTTCTCTACCCATTTT
>Ga0180437_10010799_pt1 | contig 11080 bp, 8 predicted proteins | sample SS_ome_4_FD_132410 | JGI IMG/M metagenome (GOLD analysis project Ga0180437, IMG submission 132410) | Hypersaline lake sediment archaeal communities from the Salton Sea, California, USA - SS_3_D_1 metaG | ecosystem: Environmental > Aquatic > Non-marine Saline and Alkaline > Hypersaline > Sediment... | reverse complement strand
GTCCAAAATAGTCCTTACTGTCTCGGCCGCACTTATCCTGCTCGGAACCGCTGCAATACTCCTGCTGGAACACCACGCCGTCGGCTCACAGGGCCACAACATCACACTCGCAGACGCCTTCTTTCAGTCCGTCACCGCAAGAACCGCAGGCTTTAATACCATAAACATCGAGCAACTGTCACCGCTCAGCAGGAACATCCTGGTTATGCTTATGTTTGTCGGAGGTTCTCCAGCCTCCGCTGCCGGCGGAATCAAAACCGTCACGCTCGCAATTGTCATAATGACCGCAGTCACCGCCCTTAGAAAAAGACGCCATGTCGAAATCTTCAACCGCTCAATCAGGCTCGTCGTTGTCGGCAGAGCCGTCACTGTAATGCTACTGTTTCTCTGCGTACTGCTGGCAGCCTCATTCGCTCTGGGTATCACCGAATCGGCAAACAATTTCACCGCCGAGCAGATTACATTCGAAACCGCCTCAGCTCTCGGAACTGTCGGCCTTACCTGCGGAATAACACCATTTTTGACTTCCACCGGAAAATTGATTATCATTGCCGTTATGCTTATCGGAAGGCTCGGACCGCTCACACTACTCGCTGCTCTGACTTTTAATATAAAACCCGTCCGATACAGCTATCCTGAAGAGGCAATCATCGTCGGGTAGCACAATAAACAATAAGCTGAACCGGCCGTGTAAGTAAAATTAAGGCCGCCGAATAAGGGAGAAAAAAATGAAAAATTTCGCAGTAATCGGACTCGGACGATTCGGACAGAAAATCGCCATATCGCTCGCTATGAGCGGCGCAGAAGTAATCGCTATCGACAAAGACAGAGACATTATCGAGCTTATCAGGGACCAGGTCAGCCACGCCGTCAGACTCGACTCGAGCGATGAGGACGCCCTGAAATCTCAACGGGTCCACAAAGTTGATGCCGCCATACTCGGAATAGGAAAGGCCGCCTTCGAATCCGCCATCCTCACCGTCGTGAACCTCAGGCAAATGGGCGTCCCGAAAATCTACGCCCGCGCAGAAAGCATCATTGCCGGGGAAGTCTTCACTAAAGTAGGCGCAACCGACGTCATCTATCCCGAAATAGAATCCGCACAGAGATGGGCATACAAGCTCATCGCTCCTCAAATCGGTGAAAAAATCGACTTCGCTCCGGGATACAGCCTTGCGCGTGTCAAAGCGCCACAGAGCTTCGGTGAAAAAACTGTAATGGACCTCCAGTTACGACAAAAATTCCACGTGAACCTCGTCGCTATCAAACGTGGAGAAAACGACTCTATCAAAAAAAGCGAAAGAGGCAAAATCATAAACGTCCCTATGCCAAACACCACTATCTACGAAGACGACATACTAATGGTCGCCGGCTCGGACGACAACCTCGCCGCACTGCCGCAGGAATAAACCGCCAAAAACTCTTACAGACTACCGCCTGTACCACGGTACCGGCGAAGCATATCTAAAAACCGCTCCATATCCTGTGCAGGCGGCGCCTCAAAACTTACCAGCTCCCCGCTTCCGGGATGCCTGAAGCCCAGAATATGCGAATGCAGTGCAGGACGATTGAGCACGGGCTCCTCCAACGCAGGCGCATCATCGCGGAGCTGCCACGGATAAACCACCTTGCCGCCGTACATATCATCACCCGCAACCGGATGCTTTATATGCGATAAATGCACCCGTATCTGATGCGTCCTGCCGGTCTTCAGAACGAGCCGCAATAAACAATAGCCGCGAAATTCCTCTAATACCTCATAAAACGTGACCGCCTCCTTACCATTCTCGGGACGAACCGCATATTTCTCACGCACCCTCGGATGAACACCGAGCGACGCCTTTATCCGGTCGGCATCGAGTTCCGGCCTGCCGTGAACCACCGCGAGATAGCTCTTTTGAACCGTACGCTCACGAAACTGCTTCGATAAAGCAAACTGCGCCGAATCATTCTTCGCAACCACCATCACACCGGTCGTATTCCTGTCCAGACGATGAACGATACCGGGACGAAACTCACCGACCCCGCTCGAAAGCTCTTTGCTGTAATGAACCAGCGCATTGACCAACGTCCCGTGCCTGTTCCCCCTTGCAGGATGAATAATTATCCCAGCCTGCTTATTAAGAACAATTATATCGGCATCCTCGTAAATAATATCAAGACAGATGTCCTCAGGCTCTATCTGACTGCTCGGCTGCTCCGGAAGCCTCAGGTCAATCACATCACCACTGCTCAGCTTGAAGCTCGGCTTAACTGCCGCGGCATTAACCTCAACCATACCGTTATTAATTGCACTCTGGATTGATGAACGGCTGTAGTTTCTGAACCTACCGTGCAGATACTTATCTATCCGCCGCTCCTTAATCCCACCGCCCACACGCAACCGCCTCTTTTCACCGCTGTTGTCCTTCAGAACCTCCCCGCTGCCTTTGACCTGTGAATCTCCATTCGCTCCGCCGCCGCAATTCATACATCCACCTGTCAACCGCCACGCCCTGGAAGCTCAGGAATCACTATATTAGGCATCTCAAGCGGCATCTCACCACCGCCAGGCTGAACACCTGTTTCAAAATCACCACTACCGCCAACTGCACCTTCAGACGCCTCTGCAGCCGCGAATTCCACCTTTTCGGTGTTCTCTGTCATAAACTCGGCTCGCCTGCCTGCCTCCACAGCCGACATCGTATCCTGCAGCCCCTTGTCGGATGATATCTCCTGATAAATCACCATCGCCTTATCAAAGTTACCAAGCTCCTCTTCGCACAAACCCAAACCAAGCCTGGCCTTACCCACAAGCTCCGCCTGACCCTCACAGGCAGACAAAACATCCAGGGCCCTTGAATAATTATTCTTCGCACGCCCTATCTGCTCAGATATATCACTGACGGATACACGCGAAAGACGATAGTGAAGCTCAGCTCGAAGTATATCGGCACGATTTATTAACGCCAGGGCCGACCGATTCGATTCAGACTTCCCGACGAATCTGCCTATTGATTCGGCCTGCTGAATCAGAACATAAGAATAATCCTGTCCCTCTTGCAGGGCTCGCAATACCTGCAGCTTCTTACCGTATATATTGTTCACCATGCTGCTGAACTCAATCTGCTCCGCCGGCCCGGTAACATTTATCTTATACCACTGCGAAAACGCTACACCGGCAACAACCGCTACTACCAATACTACGTACAGAACCACCCGATAATGCCCGCCAAACCACTCCGGAAAATGCTGGAGCCATTCAAGCAGCTCGTTCTCCTTCAGCTCATGTCGATGTTTGGACTTCATTTAATACACCTCTATCTTGTCGATTAATAACTCTTTTTGACAACCAGAACCAGGATTATAGCACATAACCTTTTAACTTGCAATACCCCGCAATACCAGCTAAAATCTGCAAATCTGCAAATATTTCTCGAAGGGAAAAAATGCTGAAACCTCACATAAAAAACTCCGGAACTATCGCCTTAGCCCTCGCACTGATAATCACACTGCAATCGGCCGCCGGAAGTCTCGATAAAACAAAATACATCACAATCGACGAAATCAAACCCGGTATGCCGGCCTACTGCCTCACAACATACAAGGGTAACCGGATAGAAAAATTCGACCTTGAAGTCCTCAGCGTTATGCACAATATCAAACCAGGCCATAACGCAATCCTCGTTCAGGGAACCGGCAAACAATTCATACACACAGGCCCCGTCGCAGGATGCAGCGGCTCACCCGTCTATATCGACAACAGACTCGCAGGCGCCCTCGCCTTCGGATGGACTTACAGCAAAGACCCTCTCTACGGCGTTACACCCATAAAGGAAATGCTCGATATCAAAACCTCAAATCAAGCTGCGAAAACACAACCCGAACCATACCTCGGAATCGACTATTCGATGCCAATAGATTTCGACCGAATCGAAAGAAAACTCTCAAATCCCGGAGAGACATCTTCCTCCGGCAATTCAAACGCTTCAGGGCCGATGCTGAAACCACTGGCATGCCCCATTATCGTATCCAGTCTGCCTGCTCATCTGATGGAAAAAATAAACAGCCAGCTCCAGCCGCTGCACCTGCTCGCCGTAACTGCTCCCGTAACCAGCTCCGATACCACCTTCTATAATAACATCTCGCTCGAACCGGGCGACTCCGTCGCCGTTCCGCTGGTCGCCGGTGACATCTCGATGCCCGTAATCGGAACCGTCACAGACGTCACCGAGGCGGGGATATATGCGTTCGGGCACGGCTTCCTCGGATACGGCCGGATAAATCTGCCTTTGGCAACCTCGAATGTACACACCGTCGTCTCCAACGTTTACCGCTCATTCAAACTCGGCTCGGCTGACAAAATAATCGGAACCTTATTGAAAGATGAGTCAACCGCCGTCTTCGGTAAAATCGGCGAAAAACCGGAAATGATTCCTCTTACAATATCGGTGAACCGCTACAACGAACCGGAAAAACAAATCTATAACTGCCGAATCGCAAAAAACAAAACTCTCACCCCGAAACTCTTTAGCTACACCGTCTTACTCGCTGCGCTTACCAGAGGTGAATTACCGCCTGAACACAACCTCAAATACGAAATTAACATCCACCTGGATGACTTCCCAACCGTCGCCTTCGACAATATCTCGTCCTCGCTGCAACTAAACCAGCTATCACGGGAAGCCTTCGCATCTCTCGCTTTGCTGATGAACAACCCATATCAAAATCTCGATTTAAAAGCACTCGACTTCCATCTTGACATCGAACCGGAAAACGTCCTTTCGCACATCTGGTCGGTTGAACTGTCAGACTCAAGACTTAATCCTTCCGATACACTCACCGTATCAGCCGTAATCGAATCCTGGCTCGGCGATAAAAGACAATACGACTTCCAATTCGAGCTGCCGCCTAATCTGGCACCCGGAAAATACAAGCTAATCGTTACAGGAGGACCCGAATATGAAAACTTCATCAGAGAAACCACACCATATAAATTCATACCGGAAAATATCGAATCACTTATCGAATGTATAAACCTCGCCGCAAACATCAAACGAGACAAATTGCACTGCATCCTTCTGCTGCCCAATGCGGGGCTTGCTCTGCACAAGTCCGAACTGCCGGACCTGCCCCCTACGAAAACTCTAATACTGAACGAAGTTAAACGTGCCGTTAAAACTCAGCAACAACCACGATGGCTCGAAAAATCCACCCGCACCGGCTCCATTATCGTTGACAGCAAAATAATGCAGATAACTATAAAAAATGATTAATTATATCCAAAAAAACGCACAAAAATCCCACGCCGAAAGGAAAATTATGTCGAAAAAACCTTTGTGCAAAATTATAAAATCCCGGCACAAAAAAACGAACTTCATCCTGCCCTGTGTACTCGCCACACTCACTGTTGCCTCGAGCATCGCTGCGGTAACCAGCAAAATTACCCGGCATCGTACACACGCAGACCTGCTGAAGGGTAAAACGATGAACACCGTCATAAGCTCCGACGGCACTATACAGCTCAGCCGGCACTGGGAACTCCTCAAAAAAGATTTCGGCGACGTCTGGGCTATAAATGCCATCGTCGTAACCCCCTCGGCGCTCTACCTCGGAACCTCGCCGAACGGTGCGATATACAAATACACTCTCGATAAATGGACGCAGCTATACCCACTGCCAACCCCGCAGGCTCCGAACCAGCCGCAACAGCCACCGGACCTGCCCGAAACAACCGAACCAACAGATACAAATCAGCCCGGCCAGCCGAAAATAATAAACCAGCAACAGCACCTGATAAACGAACACATCTTTGCAATGAAAATCGATTTCTCCGGCAGACTCCTCGCCGCAATCAGTGGAGATAAATGCTGCCTGCTCAGAATCCAGCCGGGCAAAATCGAAACCGTCTTCGAACCGAACGACGCAAAATACATCTTTGATATCGCACTCGATGACAAAGGAAATATCTTCCTCGCAACAGGACCCGCCGGAAAAATCTACCAGCTCGACTCACTTGCTGAAAAACCAGCACTCATCTACGATTGCGACGACAAAAATGTCCTGTCTCTCGCCACAGACGACCTGGGCTTCCTGTATGCCGGCACCGATACCAGAGGCCTTATATATAAAATAAATCCACGACAAAAAACCGCCGAAATCCTCTACGACAGCGACCTGCCGGAAATATCAAACCTGATTATCACAGAACAGCGGGAACTCTTCGCAGCCGCCACCTCCGCTCAAATCGAAGAAAGCGAAGCACAATTCGCATCAAAAATCTCACTCTCAGGACGACCGGAAAACACCGCTGAAAACAAAAACAACTCCGAAACACTCAAACTACAGGTCCCAAATACGAAACCGGAAGCACAAACACCACCACACCCCGCCGCACCACGTCCCACCCCGCACGCAAGACCGAAAAAAAACAGCTATATATACAAAATAACTCCGAAAGGCTACGTTACCCCTGTCCTCGAAGAATCCGCCGTCTTCTTCGACCTCGCAAGCCGGAACCGACATCTACTCATCGCAACGGGAAACAGCGGACAGCTACTCAGCCTCGACGTACCCGCACAGAGAGCCGCAATAATTTATCAAAACGAAAAAACCCCGCAAATAAGCGCCGTAACTGTCGCAGAAAAAAATATCTACCTCGGAACCGCGAATCCACCACAGCTAATTGTACTCGAAGACTCCCTCGCCGAACAGGGCACATTTACCTCCGACCTCATAGACGCCGCTCAACCTGCGCAGTGGGGAAAACTACAACTCGAGGCCGATATCCCAAACCACTGCCAGGTCTTAATGACCACCAGGACCGGCAACGTAAAAGATATCAATGACCCGACCTTCAGCGAATGGACAAAACCGGTCCAGCTCAAAAAACCCGCACAGATAACCTCGCCTCTCGCCAGATTCTGCCAGTACAAACTCATCCTTCGCTCACAAAACCCGAAAAATACTCCGCTCATAAGACAAATAGCAGTCGCTTCTTCAATCCCGAATCTCTCGCCGCTCCTCGAAGCTGTCACCATAATACCCACCGGCCAGGACAACGAAAAAGGAATCTTCAAAATCGATTACAAAGCCTCGGACCGAAACAACGACAAACTCACCTACGAAATCCACTTCAGAAAAATCCTCGCCAAAACCTGGATCCAGCTCGAAGAACAAACTGAAACCAATTCCTTCAAGTGGGACGCAAAAACCGTCGAAGACGGCCGTTACGAAATCAAAGTCACCGCCTCGGACCTGCAAGATAATACCTCAAAAACCGAGCTTACCGACTCGAGAGTATCCGACCCCGTCATCGTTGACAATACACCGCCGATAATCAAAAATCTCTCCGTTCTTCAGCCGGACCCGAACATCATCGTTACACTGACCGTCACCGACGAGCTGAGCACAGTTGCAAAACTCGACTACACTATCGACAGCAGAACCGACTACCAAGGCACCCTGCCGGACGACCGCGTCTATGATACCACCGAAGAAAACTTTGAAATCCATATCGAAAACCTTAAGCCAGGCCCGCACATAATCGCCCTGCGCTGCACCGATGCCGCCGGAAATACCATCTATAAAACCATCCCGGTCGATATCACGGAAAACAAACCAGATGAGAAAAATTGACTTCGACAAAATCGCACAAACCGTTGAATCTCTGTGCATCAGCGCCGCGTACGAACTGCCCGATGACATTATCGACGCCCTCAAAACCGCCAGAAAAAAAGAATCACACGCCCCCGCCGCCGACATCCTCGACAAACTCATCACAAACGCCGAACTTGCAAGCTCCGAATCAATCCCACTCTGCCAGGACACAGGCCTTGCCGTCATCTTCGTCGAGCTCGGTGCAGATGTCACCGTCTGTGCCAAAACCGCTGACAAACAACTCAATTTAATTGATGCCCTCAACGCAGGTGTCGCCGCAGGCTACGAAAACGGATATCTTAGAAAAAGCGTCGTCGCAGAACCTCTCAACGAACGTATAAACACAGGCACCAACACGCCCGCTATAATACACATTACAATCGTCCCGGGCGACAAACTGAAAATCTCACTCATCACAAAGGGCGGCGGCTGCGAAAATAAAAGCCGAATAAAAATCTTTCCCCCAACAGCAAAAAAACAGCAAATCATAGACTACATAACGCGCACCGCTGAGAACGCCGGTGCGGATGCCTGCCCGCCGTTCATAATCGGCGTCGGAATCGGAGGAGACTTCGAGCTCGCCGCAATACTAAGCAAAAAGGCCCTCTTGAGGCCACTTTCAAGCAGACACTACGACCCTTTTTATGCCGAACTCGAAGAGCAAACACTCGAAAAAATCAACCAGCTCGGCTTAGGCCCACAGGGCATGGGAGGCCATACTACCGCTCTGGCCTGCCTCATCGAAACCGCCCCATGCCACATCGCCTCGCTGCCCGTAGCCGTCAACATCGACTGCCATTCACACCGCCACAAGTCTGCAACTCTCTAACACCAATCGCAGACCCTTCCTGCTCACCTGCCCTACTTTCTGTCCGCTGCACGCTAACACATATCTCCTGCCTGATAAGAAAAGTTTATTATGGGAGACAATATGATCTTACAAATAATACCCTTTAGGGTAATAAGTTGCGCGTTTAGTTTTTGTAATTAATTGTCAGTAAGCTGCTTATGGTGCATTAAAACGCAATTATTAAACGAGATTGGTATAAGAAGATAGGCGGTTTCAATTTGAAACCGCCTATCTCTGATTACAGGTTACTCGTGACTAAGTCCCGAGTTCGGTTATCTCATCCTCTTTGATACATCGGACTTCTTCGATAGTTACAGACCCAAGGCCAATCGATGCCTTTGCTTCCACCGGCGGGGTATCAGGCGCTATAATGCTGTTGGGATCCGCGAGTGGGTCAAATGCATTGACATCGGTTGTGATCATTGCCATGACCTCGATCGTGTGTACACCGGGACCGAGGTAACTACCATCCACAATGAAGTTAAAGGCATTGGCTGACATTGTCCGTTGCATCAGCTGTATTTCTTCCGGAGTAACACAATTCATGTCAAGAATCACACTGTTAGTGTCCGGATCGATAGACAGACAATCACCAATCATCCCTTCCAACGCAGCGGAAAGCTCCTGTTCTCTCTCCGCAAAGACCACGATCCCGGGTGATGCAATGGTTTCTGTCGGTGTGTCACGATCAACCACAACTGCTACTTCAACCTTTGCCTCAGCCGACGCTGTGTCCACCTTGCGCCCTTTGCTTTTCACCCGAGTCTTGGTGTAAAGTCCGCATTGCATTGAAACATCAATGAAGAGATCCTTCTTATTTGCAGTTTTAATTGTACTCTTCATGACCGTTGTCAAGGGTAAGGTTTCTACATCCATGATGGCTATATCACCGCATCTTGCTGTGGCTTTTGCGGAAGGAAATCCTTCTGCCTGTACACATGTGCTCACCGCCAATACAAAGGCTGCCAGAATAATAATTTTCTTCTTCGTTTCTTCCACCTTCCAAATAGTTTCCATTTTAGTTCTTGTTAGATGAGAATGGCTCACACCTATCAATCTCCACTATTTAATATCCAGGGTCGTAAGCTTCTATGCATATTTCTGGTGTATGCGCACTGAGCTGGAAACCAGTCTGGGGGTCGATAAACTTCAGAACCGCACCAGAATTCAAACAATGCTCGCCGGTTGAAGTATATTCCTGATGGCCTGATTTTTTGCCTTTGCCGGTACCAGTGTTTATATCAGTGGAAATCTCAAGTACAAGCTCGGCACTGTTAGCATCGTTGACGTCTCCAACATCCCAGCTAATGTGGTGCTTCTCGGTTTTCCCGCCTTTCTTCTTTCCATTTTTCGTGCGGTCGAAAAGGCTGACAGGGCCTTCAGACTGAGAAACATAGTTTACATCATCAACTTCCAGTTCACCGCCCAATCTGTCCGTCACCACGATATCATTCATATCGATAATCTGGTCACCAGGTATGTTCTCGACCGTTATCTTCAACCACCAGTGCAAATCATGTCCTATCGGTACATAATTCGGCTCACCATCATAACCGGCGTTATCTAAATCATTAAAGTCGTTGACTTCTTTAGTGAAACCTTCGTAGGGGTTTAGCGTTAGGACCGCACAGTTGGAATCTTCAATCGGACTGAGCAAATCCAGCCTTACATAAGCGCAATTTTCGGCCACTGTGTCGCTTGCCTCTACCCCAACAACCTGAACATCAAATGTGATTTGATGTTCACCGCTTTCAACTTCGGTTGCAAGCATATCACCCATTATAATAGGTGTAACTGGGTTTGTATCAATCTCAAAAGTCCCGGAAATATAAGAAAGACCGGGGCCAACCAGCTCATCTATTACAAGGACGTTACTGTCACGCGGATTATTCACGTCCAGTAGCACCGTTACATGGTCGCCAAGGTTAGCGTCACTGCGATCGAATGACTTTTCAATGGAGGCCAAGGCAATTGCATTCGGTGCAACAACTGCGTCTAAATCAAATCCTTGTGTGGGATAGGCCGGATCAATATAATGGTTGTCCTGGCACACCATTACATATTTGACCATATCGATGCCCTCGCTATCGAGGTCTATATCGATGTTAGCTGTGTCTGAATATACACCTAATGGAATCCAACTCATGGCGTCCATACTTACAAGTATGTTTGCGTCAGCCCGGAAAAGAGTGTCCACAGTGTCAATGCTGAGGTCAACTGCTGCTGTCCCGTCTTGGACTGCCGCGTAATCACCAGGAAAACACAGTACAATCAAGCTGTTTACATCCATTTGTATGAACTTACCATCGTCTGGCGCTGCAACAGCCTCGGCTTCTGTGCCGCCGACGGGATTAAGATTCCCTGTATGCAAAACATACTCAGCGTTTACCACATCGGCTACAGCGGGCATTGCTGATGCGAGAACAAATACAACAACAACCATATTTGTCATTTTCTTCATCATTTTACCCTCCTCCTATGTTAAAAGTCTACTCCAATTTTTATTATTTTTTTACGCAACTACTTGTTAATACAAAGTTTGGGAAATCTTCGAATACCCAGTCATTCTTCAACGTATCAAAGATGATATTC
>Ga0180437_10010796_pt1 | contig 11081 bp, 10 predicted proteins | sample SS_ome_4_FD_132410 | JGI IMG/M metagenome (GOLD analysis project Ga0180437, IMG submission 132410) | Hypersaline lake sediment archaeal communities from the Salton Sea, California, USA - SS_3_D_1 metaG | ecosystem: Environmental > Aquatic > Non-marine Saline and Alkaline > Hypersaline >... | reverse complement strand
TCCCTTCGCTTCAGTACTTCCGGAGTGACCCTTTCGGGGCTCGCGGGCGGGGAATACTTACCCCTTCCGGTCTCTAAAGGACCGGCTTTCCCCTTCCCGCTCACCCTCGATGGGTAACCCACTCCTCCAGCAGATTTCGCTCAGGGACAACGGGTTTCCTCCACAAACGAATGAGAATCCAGAGCGAAAAAATCTTTAATGTGCGCTCAGAGCTCGTTTTTCCGTTTTCCACTGCACCACCGCACAACCGGAAATCGCTCAGGGCTCCTAGAATTTCCTTGACACTGGCTGTCGTTGTTTGTATTGTGAATTTATTCTCTTTTGGATACTGTATCCAAGACTCATGTGCTCATGAAGCCATTAAGGGAGGAGGCCATGGGAGGGGGAATTCTTTCGGACATCACGGTATTGAGCCTGGAACAGGCTACCACGTTGCCCTATTTGACCTGGAGATTGGTCCAGGATGGGGCTCAGGTCATCCGTCTCGAACACCCTGTCTACGGAGATCCTAACCGCCACATAGGGGATAACGTGCTGGGCGAGGAGAGGATGAACTCCTACTTCTTGGCCATTAACTCTGGAAAGAAGGCCATTACCCTGGATCTTGCCAGTCAAGAGGGACAAGAAATCCTTGCGGGATTGATCTCCAAGATGAAGGTGGATATCTTTTGCACCAATCAACTCCCCCGGAATTACGTTAAATTGGGAATCGAGTATGAAACGCTCAGGAGAATGAAAGACGACATCATCTGGCTTGGCATCACGGGCTTTGGCCCAACTAGCAACGAGGCCGCCTATGACCCCATTCTCCAAGCCAGAGGGGGGCTCATGGAAGTAACGGGGGAGAGAGACGCCGATCCACAGGTTGTGGGGATACCCTTGGCCGATATGGGGGCCAGCGAACACGGTTATGGGGAGCTTATGAAGGCCCTATACAAAAGAGCGACAACCGGAGGTGGAAGTCGAATCGACATTTCCATGTTTCAGAGCACGGCCTCCTGGTTAACAGTCCCCATTACCTTAAGCAGGTCCTTCGGGAAAAAGATCACCCGGAGGGGAAACACTCACGAGTTTTTCGCCCCCGTCTCAGTCTATCCCACCATGGATGGCTATGTCTATATAGCCGTTGGAAACGACAGGCAGTGGGATACCATCGCCAGCATGCCCGAGTTCCGTCATCTGACCAAAAAGGAGTATGAAACGAATGCTGGGCGCATAGCCGATGTGGATCGCCTCAACAGGGAGATAAGCGAGGTTACCAAGACGAAAACAACCGAAGAATGGATCGACATTTTTGTAATGGCAACCCTACCCATTTCAAAGGTGAACAGCGTCGAGGAGGTCACCCAAGACCCCTTCATCAGGGATATCCTGCTCCGTGCGAAGGACCTCAAAACGGGTGTGGAACTTACGCTTTCCCCACCTCCGTTCACGACTGCCTATCTCAAATCCGTCGACTTCACCCTGAGCTTCCCACCCCGATTTGGCGAACATAATGAGGAAATCTACAGGTCGATATTAGGATATAGCCAAGATCAGTTGAAGGAGTTCAAGGAGAGGCAGATTATCTAGAACCCTCTGGAGGATCGGGAAAACGAGCTCTGAGCGCGAATGATATTTTTTCGACAACCACTCCCAGGCCACGAGCGGGAAAAAACCCAGTTCTGGTTCAAAGGAGGCCTAAACGCTTGAATCGTCGGAAAAATATGTTTGAGTGGGGAAGATCGAGCTTTTCAGAGACCTTATCCAAACCCCATCCATGGGGATTGATGTTAATATCGCAGGGAGGCGCCAATGGAATTCTCTTTCACGGAGGAACAGGAATTCTTCAGGCAAACGGTGAGGGATACCATCGATCGCATGATCATGCCAAAAGTCCAGCAACTGGACGAGGGCGAGGAATTTGACTTCGACCTTTGGCATGAGTTCGCCAAGTTGGGATACTTGGGCATCCGCCACCCCGAGAAGTACGGCGGGATGGACCTCGACATCATCTCCCAGATGATCTTCTACGAGGAGCTCTTTCGGGGGGATGTTGGCTTCGCCATGACGGTCACCATGCAGATCCTGATGGGCACTTACTTCGTCGGGCGGTTTGGCACAGACCAGATCAAGCAGAAGGTGCTCGTACCAGCCATAAAGGGGGAAAAGATCGGAACCATTTGCTTCACCGAGGATCAATCCGGGTCGGACCTCGCCGGCACGAGGACGATGGCGGCCCTGGACGGAGACGAATGGGTGATCAATGGCACCAAGATGTGGATCACCAATGCCCCTACCTGCAACTTCTGCACAGTCCTCGCCACGACGGATCCCAACCAGGGCCTCAAGGCCCTCAACTTCTACTTAATTGAGGAGGATATGCCCGGTTTTTCCCGGGGACAGAGGCTGAAGAAAGTTGGCTCCAGGAGTTCCACAACTGGGGAACTGATCTTCGATAATGTGCGTATTCCCAAGGATTACCTCTTGGGAGAGGAGTTGGGCAAGGGCGTCCGGTATGCCGGTGAAATCCTCAACGAGGTTCGGGTCATGACCGGCCTTGCCGCATGCGCCATCGCTAAGATGGCCATGGACGACGCCAAACAGTACGCTAATCGAAGGATTGCCTTTGGTAATCCCATCGCCCAATATCAGCTCATACGATCCAAATTCGCAAACTTCTGGGCTTGGTATGAGGCTGCCCGCTGGTACTGCTATCGATGCGCCTGGATGATCCAGGAAGGCATTCCCTGTCTCAACGAGTGCATGCTTGCAAAGATGTTCGCCACGGAGATGTGCCTGTCAGCGGTGGACGAGGCCACTCGCATCTACGGGGGAAACGCCTTTGCCATGGAATACCCGCCCCAACGGTACTTCAGGGATGCCAGGTTTCTCCTCTATGGGGGCGGATGCCACGAGGTGTTGCAGGACTATCTCGGAAGGATGTATCTCAGGGAGGATTGATTACATGCATATCCTGGTTCTGGTAAAACAAGTACCCGATACGGAGGCCATCATCAGGGCTCAATCGGACACACAATTGGATATCGAAAATAAATATGCCCTCAACTTCTTCGATGAATTCGCCGTAGAGGAGGCCTTGAGAATTAAGGAAAGAGTGGGAGAAGGAACGGTGGCGGTTCTCACATTGGGCTCCAAAAAGGCGGCCGATGCGCTGCGGAGGGGTATCGCCATGGGCGCCGATGAGGCGTTTCAGATCGAGGACCCCGCCCTGGAAGAGGTTGATGGTTACACCACCGCCAGAGTTCTGGCCAAATTCGTCGAGGGTCGAGATTATGACTTAATCCTGTGCGGGAAGCAGGCCATCGACGATGATTCTGGGGCCGTGGGCCCGGCCCTAGCGCAGTTTCTCGGAATTCCGTATCTCACCTCCATCGTCGAGCTCAAAATCGCCGCCGACAAGAGGGAGGCGCGAGCCGCGAGGGAGATAGAAGGCGGGAGGGAAATTGTTACGTGTCCCCTTCCCGCTCTGTTCACCGCGCAGAAGGGACTCAATGAGCCCCGGATTCCCCAGGTGGCTGGGGTAATGAAGGCCATGAAGGCCCAGATCGAGAAGATCGATCTCAAGGCCCTGGGGCTGACCCCGGAGGAGGTAGGGCCTAAGACCAAAATCGTGAAATACTACCCGCCCAAGAAAAGGCCGCCAGTGAAGATGATTGAGGAGGAGTTCCCGAAGAACGTCGAGGTCCTGGTGAAGATATTGAGGGAACAGGAGAAGGTGATATAAGGATCTCTGAAAGCAAGGGGAAAGAAAGCCGGAGGCTGGAGGTTTGAGGTTGGAGGCAAAGGGAAGGTCGAGGTTAAGGTTGAGGTTGCGAGTAGGGAATGCGGAGTAGGCAGTAAGCAGCGCGTTGCAGGTGCTCGAAGCTACGGGTAAGGTAATGTCTGAGGGTGGAGGCGGAAGGCAAAATTCCAAATGGCAAAGTTCAAATGACAAAGGGGAAAGGCTAAGCTTAAGGTTGAGGTTGAGAGGGTGAAGCCGGGGAGGAGAAATGTCCAGTAACAAGTAACGGATAACGGGCACGAGCACGGACACGATCCTCTAACGCGGTCTGCGGTTCGCCGTCTTTCCCGTCTTAACGGCGGTCTTCGGTCCTAATCATCACGAACACGAACAACGGACACGGACACGAAAATCTGAGCGAAGGGGAATGTGGACAACAGATCTCATGAATGAGGAGTAAGGTATGGCTGGTCTATGGATCTTCGTGGAACACAGGGATGGGACTGTAAGGAAGGTCTCCATGGAGTTGCTGTCAGGAGGGAGGGCGTTGGCCTCCTCCCTGGGAGAGGAGATGGCAGCCGTCCTCTTCGGGCATCAAATCGATCCCATGGCTGAGGAATTAGCCAGACGGGCCCATAGGGTCTACGTCGTTGATGATCCTCTTTTCCAATACTATAACGCCGACGCCTATGGAGAATGCCTGGCCACAATGGTCCGGGAACATGATCCCTCCGTCCTCCTGGCGGGGTCCACATTCATAGGGAGGGATCTCTTCCCCTGGGTCGCCAGCCGCCTCGCAACGGGATACGCGGCGGACTGTACGGATATTGCCATTGGAAATGACAAAGCTCTGATGGCGAAGAGGCCAATGTACGGGGGAAAGGTCCTGGCTGATGTTACATTTCAACGAGCCAGGCCGGCAATGGCCACCGTGCGACCCAACGTATTTCCCCTGAAATCACTGGAAGGAGAGACAAAGGGGGAGGTTACGCGCATCGACCCAAAGATTGATCCGGCAAGCATCCGTACCAGGATAGAAGACGTGGAAAAGAAGGCTGCTGCTAAGGTCGATTTGACTGAGGCAGATGTCGTGGTGGCTGTGGGCCGCGGCATAAAGGGGCCGGAGAATTTCCGCATTATCGAGGAGCTTGCCGAGGTGATCAACGCAACCGTGGGAACGACCCGGGCGGTCGTCGATAACCAGTGGAGGGATCACAATGACCAGATCGGGAAGAGCGGGAAGATCATCTCCCCTAAACTGTACATCGCCTTTGGCATCTCCGGGGCTATCCACCATACCATGGGGATCGATACGTCGAAGGTGATCGTCGCCGTGGATAAGAACCCCAATTCCCTCATCTTCACCTCTGCGGATTATGGAATCGTCGGCGACCTCTTTCAGATCGTGCCCGCGCTCACCACGGAGTTTAAGAAGGCCCTTTCGGAATAGACGAAGCGAAACGGGTTTTGGGCAGCAGCCCATTATGATCTGATCCCGAGAGGAGATCATGGAAAAAATCGACGTGGTAATCGTGGGAGGTGGTTTCGCCGGTCTCTCCTGTGCATATGCCCTTGCCGGTGAGGACTTGACGGTCCTGGTCCTTGAAAGGGGGGATTTCTCCGGAAGCAAGAACGTGACGGGGGGCCGCATTTACCTGGGGCCCATCCGGGACCTTCTGCCCGACCTCTGGGAGGAGGCCCCCTTTGAGCGACATGTCACCAAAGAAGCCTTAACCCTGATGGCCGAAGGCTCCTCCACCACCCTCCAACTTTCCAGTCAAAAAATGAACCAACGGCCATACCCGAGCTATACCATCCTCAGGTCCAGGTTCGATCGCTGGTTTGCCGATAAGGTTATGGGAAAAGGGGTCTACATAGTCCCCGAGAAGAGGGTAGATGACCTGATGCTGGAGGACGGGAGGGTAGTCGGAGTCAAAACGGGAGAGGAGGAGATAGGCGCTGAGGTTGTTGTGGCCGCCGATGGCATCCTCTCCTTTTGTGCGGAAAAGGCGGGCTTGAGGAAGCCCTTTGAACCACAACAGGTCGCCGTCGGGTTTAAGGAGGTCATCCAACTTCCCAGGGGAACGATCGAGGATCGCTTCGGGCTCAGCGGCGAGGAAGGGATGGCGCACCTCTTCGTGGGGGCCCTGACCAAGGGGATGATGGGGGGAGGGTTTCTCTACACTAACCTGGACAGCATTTCCCTGGGCATGGTGATCGGCATCGACGCCATCAATCAGAGGGAACCCCGGGAAGAGGTTTACCAACTCCTGGATGAGTTCAAGCAATCCCCCGAGGTCAAAAAGCTCATCGAGGGCGGAACCCTCGTTGAATACTCAGCCCATTTGATCCCCGAGGGTGGAATCAATGCCATGCCCAAGCTCTATGCCGACGGCATCCTGGTTGTGGGTGATGCCGCCGGGTTCGGACTCAACATGCTCATTACGGTCAGGGGGATGGAATACGCGGTTGCCTCGGGGGTCATGGCCGCCGAGGCCATCAAGGATGCCAAGAAAAAAGGGGAATTCTCCGTCCGATCCCTGGCGCATTACGAGGATCTCCTGCGGAACAGTTTCCTCCTGAAGGAGCTGGAGACCTTCCGCCATGCGCTGTCCATTTTGAAAAATCCCCGATGGTTCAATCATTACCCCCAGGTGATCTGTGATCTCTACGAAAAGCTCATGTGGGTAGATGAAAACCCCAAACCGAGGCTCTCCTCGACTGCATACGGGGAACTGCGAAAGAGCATCCTCACCCTTCAGGGGATGAAGGACATCTTGAGTTTGCGCCGAATCTAGGGAGGATTTTATCCATGACCATCGAGGATAAACTGGCCCAGGATGCGTTCAAGAACGACGAGGCTAGCCATATCACCCTGGATCAATCCATCTGCAAGGACTGCCGGGAACGCTTCTGTATTTACTCCTGTCCGGCCCACCTCTACTCCCTCAACGAGGAGACCGGCCAGATGCAGGTGGAGTTCGCGGGGTGCCTGGAATGCGGGACGTGCATGATTGCTTGTATTTACGGATCGGTAAATTGGAACTACCCCAGGGGCGGGTTTGGCGTGCAATACCGATATGGATAACAGGAAAATCTGTGGGCTTTTTATGCCAGTAGGCAGGAGGATACAACTGGAATATTCTTGACTTCGAGCAGTGAATTCAATATGATGAGGGCACTCTCGAAGAGGAGGGGGGTGAAAACGCCGAAATCTCTAACTCAAATAACCTCAATGAAAGGGGGAATGTACATGCATAGTCGATACCTATCCAAAATTCTTATCCTAACAGTCATTTGTGCCTTTGCCGCGCCGGCTTTTGTGGGGAGCCCATCGGCCGCGGAGAAGAAGGAGATCTCCCTGGTTATTGCCACTGCCACCACCGGAGGGACATACTATCCCATCGGTGTCGGCATGGCATCCCTCTGGAGCATCAGGCTAAGGAACAAACATGGTATTAAAGTCGATGCCATTACCTCGGCGGGCTCAGGGGAGAATGTGAACATGCTCAAGGGCAAGGAGGTAGATCTTGCCATTCTCCAGGGGCTCTTCGGAAAAATGGCCTGGAACGGCATGGGGATCTATAAGGGGAAGCCTTACAAGGAACTGCGCACCATCAGCATGCTTTGGCCCAACGTGGAGCACTTCGTGATCTTTAAGGATAAGGTGAAGACGGGCACCATTACCGACATCAAGGGGCTCCGTTTCTCGATCGGCAGGGCGGGAAGCGGCACGGAGCGATCCGGGCTCACCATCATGGAGGGGCTCGGGATGACGAGGAATGACGTCAAGGGGGAATACCTGGGCTATTTCGAGTCTGCCACGGCCATGAAGGACAAGAGGATCGATGGGGCTAATCTCTGCGCTGGTCCGCCGGTGGCCGCGGTAATGGACGTTTTCGCCAGCCCAGGAATGCAGGCGGTGATCCTGGAGTTCACCGACGAGCAGCTGAAGGAGGTCAACGAGAAGAGCGCCTACCCCGGCTTCCGCTATGTCATCCCGGCAAACACCTATCCGGGTCAGGATAAACCAGTACCATCCATAGGTCAGCCCAATTTCCTCGGGGTGAGGACGGCTGTGGACAAAGAGGCAGTCTATCTCCTCACCAAGATCCTGCTTGAAAACACCGAATACATGAAGCAGGTTCACAAGATGGGGGCGTTTATAACGCTGGAAAACGCCCTCAGTGGTCTGCCCGCTCCGCTGCATCCCGGGGCCTATAAGTACTATATGGAAAAGGGATTAACGATTCCCGAGAGCCTCGTCCCACCAGAAGGAGCTTAAAGGGCTGGACGTGGGCCATGGTTTTTCCTCCAGGAAGATCATGGCCCACTATTTTCCACTGGCCATCCAAGGAGGCCCTTCTGATGGAAAAGGACGAGAGGAAGGAAATCGAGGATCTGGAGGATAGGGGAGAGGTCACCACCGCCTTCCGGAGGCTCCCGAGAAAATGGGAGCCCGTTGTCTATGTCATAGGAATCGCCGCCTCCGCCTTTCATGTCTGGGTGAACACCATCGGGGTAATGCCGGGCATCTACCGCAATGCGGTTCACCTCGGCTTCATCCTGGTTTTGGCCTTCTTCTTTTACCCCATGTTCAAGAGGAAACCCCAGAAGGGGCTCGGGTTTGATCTCGGTTTTGCCCTGCTGGCGTGCGTGGTGGCCGTTTATATCCTGCTGTTCGAGGAGGAGCTCCACCTGGAGAGGGGTTCTATCCCCATCACGCGGGATTACATCTTTGCGGCCATTGCCATCATCATTCTCCTCATCGGCACCTATCGGGCTACTGGATGGATTATTCCCGCCCTCTCCATCTTCTTCCTCGCCTATGCCCTCTTTCTCGGCAAATACATCCCCGGTTCCTTCCACTACCGGGGAGTGGCCCTGGGGAGGCTGCTCTACCGCATGTACCTCACCGATGAGGGGATATTCGGCATCGTCTGTACGGTCTCCTCAACCTTTGTCTACCTCTTTATCCTCTTCGGGGCATTCTTGTTGAAATCAGGGGCAGGGGATTTCATCATCAGATTGGCCCAGGCCCTTACCGGTCGCCGGGTTGGGGGCCCGGCTAAGATCGCCGTGATCGCCAGCGGCTTCATGGGGTCGGTCTCGGGCAGCGCCGTCGCCAATACCGTGGCCACTGGATCCTTCACCATTCCCTTAATGAAGAGGATTGGATACAGGCCCGCCATTGCGGGAGGCGTAGAGGCGGCCGCTTCCACGGGAGGGCAATTGATGCCCCCCATTATGGGGGCAGGGGCCTTCATCATGGCCCAGTGGACGGGCATCCCTTATCTCAAGATCATCGCCGTGGCCGCCATTCCCGCGGTGATGTATTTCCTCTCCGTGGGTTTCTTCGTGCACGTTGAGGCCCTCAAAATGGGGATGAAGCCCATGAGCAAGGGGGAGATACCCAATCTCAAGGAGGTCTTAAGACAAGGGGCAGTCTTCCTCCTCCCCGTGGCGTTGTTGATCCTGCTCCTGGTTAGGGGCTTTACTCCCACCTATGCTGCCTGTGTAGCCATGCTCGCCATTGTCGTCGTGAGCTGGTTTCGCAAGGAGACCCGCATGGGGTGGAGGGACATCCTGGATGCCCTCTATATTGGGGCGAGGAACAGCGTCTCCACCGCCGCCATCCTCATCTGCGCAGGGATCGTCATCGGAATCGTGGGAATCACCGGGGTGGGGGTTACCTTCTCCGGCATGATCATCGATCTCTCCGGAGGCCATTTGTTCTGGGCCATCGTACTGGTGATGTTGGCCTCCCTCGTGCTGGGCATGGGGCTGCCGGTGACGGCTTCGTACATCTTTCTGGCCGTCCTCGCCGGCCCTGCCCTGCAGCAGATGGGGATCTCCCTGCTCGCCGCCCACATGATCATCTTCTGGTATAGCCAGGATGCCAACGTAACACCCCCGGTCTGCCTTGCCGCTTATTCCGCCTCGGGGATAGCGGGATCGAAGCCCATGGAGACCGGCATTGCAGCCTGGAGGCTGGCCAAGGGGCTTTACATCATCCCCTTCCTCTTCGCTTATACCCCCCTGCTTTTTGAAGGACCTGTCCACCAGGTGCTCATTACCGCGGTGAGCGCCACTTTGGGGCTCATGGCTTTCACCGCCACCATGCAGGGATTCTTCTTGCGGGGGCTGTTCCTCTGGGAGAGGGGCTTGTTAGGTCTTTCCACAGTAGGGCTGCTCTGGCCTCATACGACCTTCAGAATCGTGGGTTTTCTCATCTTGGGGTCAATCTATCTGACCCAGAAGCTGACCGCCAGACGAGCGGCATTACGGCTAGCGGATTAATCGCGGCATTTAAGATCTCGGCTCCCTCAAGCCTTGCTGTTAGGGCTCCTTTCGAGGATCGGCGGAATCCCACAAGAATTGACACCCTCAGAGGGCATGATGTATGATGAAATTAAAGGAGCAAAAAGGCATGAAAGCTGATGAGGCGGACCAAGCCCCGGAAGAGGCAGGGGACATAAGGCAGCAAGAACAGCCCAAGCCCAAGAGGTCGCCCGTCAGGAAGATCGATATCTTCAGGGCCTGGTGCAAGGGTTGCGGAATTTGTGTCGCCTTCTGCCCCAAGGAGGTTTTGGCCGTCGATGAGGCGGGCTATCCATATGTGAAGGACTTGGATGCATGTACGGGATGCGGGTGGTGCGAGATTCGATGTCCGGATTTCGCCATTACGGTGGAAAGCAGGAGGAAAAGGAGGAAAGTTGAGAAGCGTGATGAAAAAGAGGCAACCGAATGAATTCCTGATGCAGGGGAATGAAGCCGTTGTGGAGGGAGCGTTAATCGCCGGGTGTCGCTTTTTTGCGGGATATCCCATCACGCCGGCCACGGAGATTTCCGAGGTGATGTCCGTCAAACTCCCTCAAGTGGACGGAACCTTCATCCAGATGGAGGACGAAATCGCCAGCATGGGAGCAATCATAGGAGCCTCTCTGGCAGGGCTCAAGTCCATGACGGCCACAAGTGGCCCCGGTTTTTCCCTCATGCAGGAAAACCTGGGATTTGCGTGTATGGCCGAAGTGCCGTGCGTTGTTGTGGATGTGATGAGGGGAGGGCCCAGCACGGGAATCCCCACGTATCCCTCCCAGGGCGATGTGATGCAGGCCAGATGGGGGACGCACGGTGACCACCCCATCATCGTTCTGGCTCCCTCCACCGTCAGGGAGTGCTTTGACCTCACCGTAAAGGGCTTTAATTTTTCCGAGAAATATCGCACCCCCGTTATCCTTGTCTTTGACGAGGTCGTCGGTCACATGCGGGAGAAGCTCACCTCCACCTCCTTTGGGCGGGGGAGGTGATTGACAGGATAAAGCCCACCATGCCACCGGAATGGTACATCCCGTAT
>Ga0180437_10010795_pt1 | contig 11081 bp, 8 predicted proteins | sample SS_ome_4_FD_132410 | JGI IMG/M metagenome (GOLD analysis project Ga0180437, IMG submission 132410) | Hypersaline lake sediment archaeal communities from the Salton Sea, California, USA - SS_3_D_1 metaG | ecosystem: Environmental > Aquatic > Non-marine Saline and Alkaline > Hypersaline > Sediment... | reverse complement strand
CTGCAGAGGCAGCTCGGTACCAGATCCATCCAGCAGCCGCAAGTGCTCGCACGAATCGAGCACACCCTGCGGGAGCGGCACGCCTCCGCTCACTGGCCAGTGGTAGCGGCGTGCACCGGTGGGTTCTTCCAACTCGAAGAGTATCCGTTCAGCGGCAGTCATGATCTCCCCTTGCTCAACTGGTGTGATGGGCTGGCTAGCGGAGGCTTCTCCTGGTCATAGACATGGCCCAAATGCGGCCTTTGGGCGCACCGCCGTGCGATCCATCGCAAGTCGATGATGATGGAACAGCCAGGCGTGTGGCGATCACAGGGGTGGTGAGATGATTCCCTTCGCGCAGGCGCGCTACAGCAGAGGGGCCAGCGCGTTACACTGGCTCTGGCCTTCCTGTCTCCAGTGACCTGTGCAGGGCCACAAGTATTCTGGTGTTCAGCAAGCCGTCCTCCATGGGCACAAGCGGTGGTCGGTCGTTCAGAATGCTGCGCACGAACATATCGAACATGTCGACGTGCATGCCAACGACCTCGTCTGCCAGAGAGACATACTCCGCTGAGACCTGACGATGACGATCGGAGATGAGGTCGATACCCAAGGGCCTCAGGGCCCTCAGACTGCCCTCTGTACCTGTGATCTCGTAGTCGAAGACCCATCCGGGATGCGCGTCTGGCAGTACCCACGATCCTTCGTACATCGCGTCCGTGCCATCGTCATTTGTGATAACCGCGTGTATGATGTCGTAGGTCAGTATCCCGGACCCTATCAGCTTCTTCCTGACACCCGTTGCGTATACCTGTCGCGGTCGGTGACCGGTGATCCACATGCCCAGGTCGATGGAGTGGCTCAGTAGGAACCAGGCGACCGTCGTTTCACCCGCCCACCTTTGCCCGGGCCGGCCTGCGTTGCAGCGGCTAATCAACGAGAGAAAGCTCCCGATCTTGCCCTCGTCCACAGCCCGTTTGGCCACGACAAACTGCGGCGTGAAGCGGTTCTGGAAGCAGATGTGACATTTCACGCCTGCCTTCCGTACCGCCTCTACCATCGCCTCGGCGTCCTCAACAGTCGTCGCCAAAGGCTTTTCCACCAGGACGTGGCATCCTTGCTCGGCCGCCATGATCACTGGCTCGCGGTGGGCGAAATCCGGGGTAGTCACGACAAGGATATCCAGCGGCTCTGCATCGAACATGGCGTCGACATCGGCGAAGGCGCGTATGCCATGTCTTGTCTCTGCGTCGGTTCGGCGACTCTCGTCCGAGTCACAGCAAGCGACGACAGACACGTGCGGGTTGTGCTTCGCTACTCTAAGGCGGGCATTGCCCATCCCGCCCATCCCTACCACTCCTACCTTCAGCATGACCAACGTTCTCCCTAGGGAATTGCCCTCGCCGGCCACGGGTCCGGCACCCAGGTTGCAAGCATGCCCGGCGATCTCCTTCCCGTCATGGAGCCTACATTCAGCAATCAGTATTCCACGTCCGTGGACAGGAACTTGAACTGGATGATGCTCAGTGTGACGACAATGAGAAAGAGCACAATGGCCTTGGCGGAAGCATAGCCGAACCGTAGATCTAGAAACGCTGTCGTGTAGATGGAGTACACCAGCGTGCTAGTTGCATAGTACGGACCACCGCGAGTCATGACGTACACGGACTCGAAGACCTGATAGGAACCGATGGTGCGGACGACGAGGAGATACAGGAGAGTGGGCTTCAGAAGCGGCAGCGTGATGCTCCAGAACTGGCGTATCTTTCCGGCGCCGTCCATCTCTGCCACCTCATAGAGCGTGGTGGGAATGGCACCCATACTGGCTGTGAGCAGGACCACAGGGCTCCCAAAGCTCATGAGGACAGACATGAAGATCACCGAGGGCAGTGCCATCGTTGGGCTCTGGAGCCACTGGTACGGACCGAGCCCAACCCTGGATAGCATGTAGTTGAGAAGTCCGTTGTTGGGGTGGTACATCCATACCCAGATCATCCCCACAGCTACGCTGGAGACCACACCTGGCAAGTACAGACCGGATTTGAAGAAGGTCTGCAGCCGCGGTGAAAGCTGATAGATCAACCCAGCCAGTATCACGGCCAGTATCAGCCCTATGGGCACATAGGTTAGGGTGTAGATGGTGGTGACCTTGAGCGCCTTCGCGAAGAGCTCGTCTTCCAGCAGATGAGTGTAGTTGGCTAGTCCCAGCCACTGCGCCCGACGCAGCCCGACACGCATGAAGCTATACCATACGGCACGCACGACCGGATAGAAGACGAATAGCCCGAAATAGGCCAGATGCGGCGTGAGGAGCACGTAGGCCCATCTTTGCTTCCACATCCTTCGCAACAGACCGCCCAAGAGGCTCCTGGGGAGTTCCCCCCAATGGGGCGTTGCATTGTCATATGTCAGTCTTGGTCTCATTGAGCAAAACCATTGGACTACTCTCAGGCGACCGCCCTGCCATCGGTACTCTCTCGCCCCTCCCGCTCGTAAGGGACCCTGTCGCCGGATCATGGCGCGCACCCTTGGCGCTGCACGAGAGGCGTCAACAGACCACCACACCTCTTGGCGGGGCCTGCGGATGGGGGCAGAGCAGAGTGTCGCCCCGCTCTACCCCCCCCGATAGGATGGTGTGCTGCCCGAAGCCTGGATGTCGACTCTTCGGCTAGCGCTGTTCCTCTCTCCACGCCTTGATCTGAGCTCGCCACTCGTCCATGCGCGGCTCAATCTGCTTCTGCATATCAATCAAGGCCTGCTCGGGTGTTTTCTGCAGTGTGAGGGCTGCCTCCACCTCAGCAGCCGTGATATTGCGGTTGTTGGCGCACGGGCCACACTGACCCAGATCGTAGCTCTTGCCCCGCAGGTAGTAGGCCATGGCCATGTACGGATCGTCTTCGTACATCACTGCCCACGACTCCCTGGTCGGCAAGTAGCCGAACTGATAGAGATACGCCATGGTAGGTTCGGCAGTCACGATCATTCTGGCGAACTCCATGGCCATCTTGGTGCGATAGGGATCAGCGTCTCTCTGGTGCTTGTAGACGACGATTCCCCCGACCCCGTAGTACCCATGCGGATCATCGACGGCGTTCGGAACTGGTGGCGGCACAAAGGCCGGCTCGATCTTGACCCCGGTCTCCTCCTCGTTCTTCGCCAGCTGAGCCGTTACTGCCTCCACCGGGCTGGGGCGCGTGAATTGTATCACCGCCTCGCCGTTGTAGAAGTTCAGTGTGGTCTGGCCAGTGGCCATAAAGGCAACCTCGTGCACGTTCACCAGGTCGGTCATCAACTGCAGACTCTCCACAGCCGACGGATTGTTGAGGATGAAGTACATGCCATCCTCAGAGTACCAGGGGTTGTCGTCAAACCAGAACCAAGGCGGCGTCCTGGGGTGGATTTGGATAGCGTACACCTTGCTACCGTCCTCCTTCTGGTGCGTGACGGCCTTGGCGAACTCGAGGAACTGGTCATGCGTCCATTCCCCTGTGGGGCTAGGCAGCATGCCGGCCACGCCACGTTCTTCCGCGATGGTCTTGTTGACCATGAGCCCGAAGGCGATCTCTAGCAACGGCCATGCGTACAATCTGCCCTCGAAGGAGCAGTAGTCGAGGAGGTGTGGATAGAAGTCCTCCCAGTCCTCCTCGGTCAAGTAGTCCTCGACGGGCTCCACAGCGTCTTCAAGGACGTATGTGCCGATGTTGGCCATATCCATGTAGCTCAGGTCGGGCAGCTCATCAGCCGCTGCCGCAGCCTGGATCTTTTGCCAGCCCGACGCCCACTCCAACAGCTCCAGCTCTACACTTACCTCGGGGTGTTCAGCCTCGAACAGGGCGATCAGCTCTTCTCCCCAAGGTTGTGTCTGCTCACCGGCGGTGCTGCTTCGTGGGAAGTCCCACCACGTCAGAGTGATTGGGTGAGGCTCCGGCTCGGCCTCACCGGGCTCAGGAGTGGGGGTGACCACTATCAGCTTCTCCACTTCCACCGTTTTCACAACTTCCTTCTCGACGACCACGGGCTTCTCGACCTCGACAAGCTGGGGCGTAGGCGCTGGGCAACCAGCCAAGATCAGCGCCAGCACAGCGGCCAAGGCCACAAGCTCCCATAGCTTCCTGTGAGACATTGCCTTTCTCCTTCCACTCTTGTGGTTCCGGCAGCCCCATGCAGATGGGACTAACCTTAGCAGTAGCCGACAGAGTATCTTCAGCGTTTCGTTTGCTTGTCAGGTCATAGAACACCTCCTTTCGGGGCTCGCGCTGCGAGCCTGTCATGCCTTGATTGCGCCGACGGTGAGGCCGGTCAGGAAGTATTTCTGCAGGAGCAAGAACAGGACAACGGCCGGTAGCGCGGTCCAGGCGGCCCCGGCAATAACCAGACCGTAGTCCTGCCAGTAGAGATCCTGAAGAGTCGTCAATCCCACCGGCAGCGTGCGCATCTGGCCCTTGCTGGTCACCAGCATGGGCCAGAGGAAGCTATTCAGATTGCCGATGAAGATGAATATCGCCAACACGGCCAGAGCAGGCTTGGCCAGAGGCAGTATGATGCGGGTGAACGTGCCTAGCTCTCCGCAGCCGTCTATCGCCGCGGCATCGATGATCTCAGATGGGAGTGTCTGCATGTACTGTTTCATCAAGAAGATGCCGAAGGCCCGAACTGAGACGGGCCAGATCAGCCCGCCGTATGTGTTGAGCAGATCGAGCCGAGCCGCCATAATGTATAGCGGTACGATGGTAACTTGGGCGGGGATCATCATCGTGCTGAGGATGAGCCAGAAGAGGGCGTCTCGGGCGGGGAAAGTGCGCTTGGCAAACAGGTATCCGGCCAGGGAATCCAGTACCAGGTTCATCACAGTCACCGTGACGGCAACGATCCCACTGTTCAGCGTCCATCGCCAGACAGGTGCCATGGCGAACATGCGGCGGAAGTTCTCAAGGCTCGGGTTGGTGGGGAACCACTCAGGCGGCATGGCCATCACCAGCGTAGTGGGTTTGAAGGCCGTTGTGAACATCCAGTACAATGGCAGCAAGGATGCCAAGGCAAACGTGAAGAGCAGTAGATACACGAGGAACTTGAGAACGACGACAGCGAGTCTTCTTGGCATAGGCAACACCATCTCGGGGCTCCGCTGTTCGATTACCAATCGCCGGCGATCGGCCAGAGTCCGGGCCTAGGCCCGCACCTCTCATGTCACGGACTCACACTGCATGGCGCCTGATGCTGTGCCGGGGTTGGCTCTGCTCTATGTGGTAGGCGCGTCGGGGGCAGGTGGCAGCGCACAAACATGACCGCCCCTGCGCTTAGCGCACCGACAACCATTGTGCGTGGTGGCCGGGCTCACCAGCAATTCTGCGTATCTGCTGGAGCCGCAAGCCGGCACCTGGTCGTCCACACACAACGTTGCCCTGGGGAGCGACATCAGCTCAGGCTTTGCCTGCACCGCTCGAGTATGCTATACTTGTGCTCCCTTCTTCATAAGTATGAACCACTGGAGACTGTCCGTCAAGGGGCTTTCGGACGCCATGAGGCCATGAAGAGGTCATATTGAGGACGAGATGACCTTCGATGAGTTTGTCACCTGTCTACGTGACGCCCTTACGCACCTGTATGATCCCGACGGCCTGCGCTACAGCCCTCTGACTGAGATCTTGGGCCTCACCCCTGGTGTGGATGTGCCCATGACTCTCCGCCAAGTGCTCTCGGAGGCGGTGGCTTCTTTGCAGCCCGAGAGTGACACGCCGCCGGGTTCTTCCGTCTGGCGCGCGCATGATGTACTTACCTATCGCTATATCCACCAGCTCGCGCAGAAGGATGTGGCGAGGCAGATGGCCGTCAGTGTAAGGCATCTCAGGCGCATGCAGACCCGTGCCCTAAGAACGCTGGCAACGAGACTATGGACTCAGTGCCATCTAGATCAGCGCGTCGCCGGGCCCGAGCCTGAAGTGGCGGACGCCAAGGCAATACCCTCAGATGTGCCCACGGTTGACGACGAGCTTGCATGGGTCAGGGACTTGCCTGCCGGCCAGCTATCTCCATTGGCGCCCATTGTCGTCGAGGCAGTGGAGCTGGCGAGATCGCTGGCGTCACAGCATGGCGTGTCGCTCCACGAGTCGTTGGCCGACGAGCTCTCGTTCGTGGATGTGCATCCCACAGCTCTGCGCGAAGCGCTGCTGAGCCTTCTGGGAGTGGCCATTCGTCAGTCCGTTGGGCGAGGGCCAACTGTTGCCGTGAGGCCTTCCGGACAGCAGGTGGAAATCGAGATCCTGGCCGAGGGGACCGGCAAGGGCAAGGTCATGCCCCAAGATCACGACGCAAGCCTGAGCATAGCTGAGAAACTTGCGCTGCTATGTCGCGGTCGGCTCACAGTGAGGGTTGACCAAGGGCGCTTCCTCGCTTCTCTGGTGCTGCCTGCCACCGAATGGGTGCCCATACTTGTAGTGGACGACAATCCCGACACCCTGCAGTTGATGGAGCGCTACGTGTGGGGCACGCGCTATCAACTGATCACCACCCGAGATCCAGAAGAGGCACCCTGCCTGATCGAGCAGAATCGGGTCCAAGCGGTAGTCCTGGACGTAATGATGCCCGGGACCGACGGGTGGCGATTGCTCCACCAACTCCGCCAGAGGTCTGCCACGGCTGAAGTCCCCATCATCGTCTGCACTGTGCTGGCGCAGGAGGAGCTTGCCCTATCCCTGGGTGCCAACGACTTTCTGCGCAAGCCCGTGAGCAGGAGCACGTTCATCGCGGCACTCGACCGACAGGTCAGTCGACAGGAGACAGGATCTCGGTCATAGCCCCTATACAGGCCAACAGATCACCAGCCGAAATCCCTCCATGACGCGTTGCAGCCACAGCGGGGCTGATGATCGGCTGACCTGCCGGATCTATCGCCGACACGATGACGATCGGCGTGTCTGCCAGTGCAGGTATGCTATCTCTCGCGGCCAGGATGTCCCACCCGCTCATGCCCGGCATGACGAGGTCAAGAAGGATTGCATCGGGTCGGGTCTGCTCCAGCAAGGAAATGACTTGCCGACCATCCGTGGCCCGAAGGAGCTGGTAACCGCGTTCCGCGGAGAAGAGCATCCTCGCATAGAGCTGCAAGGCCTCGGGATCGTCGTCAGCGAGCAGAACCGTCTCGATGTCTCGCCCCATGCTGTCCAGAGCAGCCAGGATGCTGTCGCGACTCACGGGCTTGGTCAGGTATGTCACAACTCCCAGCTTTCCTGCCGTCTCCTCGCTGCCAAGTACGGAACAGGCTAGCCCAGGCGTTCCACTCAGCAGATCCTCAAACTGCAACAAGCGGCTGAGCGCGCGATCGAAAGGGGTGTCGTTGACAAGGAATGCACTACAGGGGGTGGCTTCGAGTTCTCGCCTTGCCTCTTGCACATCACCGACGGTAACGATCTGCAGGCTGTCCCCTGAGCGATCTAGCAGTCGAGTCAGGGTATCTCCCTGCTCAAGCACCAGCACACGCGCGGTGGGCACTTGGTGAGGAGCGAGTGATCGACGGTCGCGCTCACGGTAGCGGCTGTGGGGCCTGAACCAGCGACGGGCGCCGGCCTCACAGGCAGGGATCTCGGCTAGCGGTAGGCTGAAGGTGAATGCGGCTCCCGCACCAACTTGGGAATCGCACCAGATCTTGCCGCCATGCAGCTCCACCAGGTGTCTGCTAATGCTCAGGCCGAGGCCGCTACCACCATATCGCCGCGTGATCGAACCATCGGCCTGCTGGAAAGGTTCGAACACCTTCTCCAGATTCCCTTTCTCGATGCCGGGTCCGGTGTCCGACACGCTGATCATGACTTCCCCACCGTCAGCCCAGGCGCGGATGGTGGCTCCTCCTTGCTCAGTGAAACGGGCGGCGTTGCTCAGGAGATTCAGGATCACTTGTCCAATGCGGAGGCGATCGCAAGGGAGCAGAGGGAGGTCTGGAGGCACCTCCACGTCGAGCTTCAGAGCTTTGGACCCGAACAGGGGAGCGATGGCATCAGCGGCCTCCCTCACGACATCGGAAACAGAAGCGCACTCGCGGTTGATGGCCATGCGCTCGCCCTCCAGCTGGCTCAGGTCAAGGATGTCATCGACGAGCCTGGAGAGGTGCAGGCTGTTGCGATGGATGATGGCGATGTCGGCCAGGAGCGCAGCAGGCGGTGCTGCACCATAGATCGTCGGCCTCTGTAGGATGACCTCACTGAAGCCGATGATCATGTTCAAAGGTGTACGCAGCTCGTGACTGACCTTGGCCACAAACTCCTCTTTTGTCTTGCGCGCCTGCTCGGCCACCTGCTGCAGTGCCCTGACCCTTTCGTTGAGCCTAACCAGGTTCAGGTTCGCGTCTGTCAGATCCTCCAGCGTCTGATGAAGGACCATCCTATGGGAGCGGGCTTGCTCGAGCTGGTCACGAGCCCCCTCGTAATGTGCCCAGGACCATTCCATAGCGATCTCCATGGGTTTGATCGAGAGCCAGGCCAGGCCAGAAGTGCCCCACAGCGTGGCCAAGGCGGCCACCACAATATCGTTGCCCGCAAGCAACGGCTCAACATGCACAACGACAAACACGAGAGAGCTTAGGGCAGCACTTGTGGCCATCCCAGCAGCGAGCCCGAGCAGATATGTCGCCAGGAGACCTGGCAGCGCCAACAGACAGAGCAGGGCACCATATCCTGTAAGTGCAACCGCGACGATGGTAATCGCTGTGAGGCCGGCAATCAGCGCCCAGACGCCGGCGCGAGCGTCCCTGCGGAGGAGCACGACGACGGGAAGAGGCAATAGGATCAGCACAACTCCCAAGATGCCACCATAGAGTGGGTCGCCATGCACAGGGATGAGCACCAGCGCCACTCCGATGAGCGGCAAAGCCATGATGACGTACTGGCTGAGTTCCTCGCGCAACTCGCTGATCCAAGAATGTGGACCGTACGAGACGGATTTGATGTCTGCAGGCTGTGGGCAGGTCATATCGAGCATACTCCCCCTCCCGCATCAGCAGGAACCGAACGTACGTTGCGCCAGCATCGATTACTGCAGTTTCCTGGACCTGTGGAGGTGTACCGTGCCTCTGCGATGCGTCATCGGAGATCCAAGCCGTATCGAGGCGGAAAACACCAGAAGCTCGGCCGAGAAGCGGGCTTCAGACCGCCCAGTAAGCTCGAATTGAGCTCGAGGTGCGACAGATGCGTCCAGATCGACCTTCCCAAGCCCAAGATCGTAGAAGACGAAGAGAACGGCGGGGTGTCCTGAGCAACTCTGTCTTCTGTCTTGTTTGCTACCAGGGTCAGGTTGGCGACCGTGGCGGTCAGTAGGAACTGGCCCAGGGTTTTCCGTCGCCCGAAGTAGCGTGCCTGCCGGATCCCCAGCTGTACCAGGCGCGCCAAGAGATGCTCTGCCGCCTGCCGTATCTGGCTGTGCTCTTGGACAGCAGCGCTATCCTGAAACTCTCGAGCCTCTTGCAGCAGACGCTCCTGCGGATGCAACTGGATGGTTCGCCCACGCGGCTTCTTGGCCCTCACGCATTCCAGCCGCCGGGCACAGGCACCGCTCACATCGGCGGCAAACAGGAAGGCCCGTTTCTGGTGCTTCGTTCCGTTGCCGTCTGTTTGCCGGCCTGCCTTGATCAAGGTTGGCGTGGTCTGTCCGGCAGGGCAAGTACACGTCATCTGCTCCAGGTCGATCTCGAACGCCTCCTTGGCTATCTGCCCTCGGCGTCCAGGCCCGCTGACTTTGGCTACCAACTGGCGGCCCTCATCCGCAAAGGCCTGGCGTGTGCTTCCACTGCCATACGCACAATCGCCGATGGTCTCTCTCACTTCCAGGCCTGTGTTCTCCTCACTGGCTCGGGTCAGCTCCAATGCTCCCTCACTGTCGCCGGCATTACCAGCCAACACGTCCACCGCGGTGATCAACTGGCTCTCCGCGTCCACCGCAATGGCCGCTTTGTGCCCATCAAACCACTTCGCACTGCTCTTGCGCCCATGCCGCATCTCCGGATCATGCAACGAGACGATCCGGTCGCGAGCCACACCCTCCTTGAGCCTGGCGCGGCCATCATCGACCTGCTCCACATCCTGGCTGATCAGCTGCCTCAGCAGCCCCGCACCTCTCTCCCTACCTACAGCCCCTTCTGCCAGAGACGCCAGCGCTTCCTCCGCCAGCTGCAGCAGGCGATGCCCATGGCTGACGATCCCGGCCAGGAACGCGTTGCGGGACTCCTCGCTGTCCCAGTCCACCTCAGCCTCCCCTTTGATACTCGAGGCCAGGTAGCGTTCATACTCCCGCTCTGCAGCCCAGACGGCCCATTCCACACCCTCGGCCTGGGCCAGCGCCCTCAGCAGTTGCCGGATGCTGTCTGCCAGCAGGTTGTAAGTGTCCTTCACGGCCCCCCCGTCCCAGGATGAAGGTCGTGTTCAGCACCGCCCGCAGCTTGCGCTTCTTCAGATACCCCGACTGACGGGCCACCTCCAGACTGCGCTGGAACACCGCCCCCATCTTCTCCTTCAGCACCAACTGGGCCCGGAACCGCTGCAAGGTGCTCTTGGCGAAGGGACGCTCTTCCACCTCGATGCCCAGCGCCACCTTCCAGCGCAAGTCATAGTCTGCGCACGCCTTCGCTTCCTCATCCGATACGCGATACGCGATCATGGGTCTGCAGCAACAGCGCATTGGTCAGCAGACTCGGAGGCACGCTGGGACGGCCTTGGTCCGGACTGTAGAACAGCGCGAAGTCTTCGTCGCAGAACAGCTCACCGCGGTGGCAAGCCAAGAAGCCCTAGAAGGTATCTTGGCCCACATAGTCGAGGTACAGCTGGTCTGCCTCAAACATGCCGAGTTGGGGAGAGCGCTTTCCGAGCATTGGTCACTCCAGCAGGATTGTCCCCAGCAGTGTAGCATAGATTGGCCGAGCCTACGAATTCCTCGGCCGGGTTTCTAGGGCGACGACTGCCAGCTGGGTGCCGCATACGTGTACCACTGGAACGGCCAACAGTGGCTGGAGGAAGCGAAGCTGGCGGCCAGTGTCGGCGAGCGCGGCGATCAGTTCGGCACCAACGTGACCATCAGCGGTGATCTGATCGTGGTGGGCGCGCATGGCGACGATGACAACG
>Ga0180437_10010794_pt1 | contig 11081 bp, 9 predicted proteins | sample SS_ome_4_FD_132410 | JGI IMG/M metagenome (GOLD analysis project Ga0180437, IMG submission 132410) | Hypersaline lake sediment archaeal communities from the Salton Sea, California, USA - SS_3_D_1 metaG | ecosystem: Environmental > Aquatic > Non-marine Saline and Alkaline > Hypersaline > Sediment... | reverse complement strand
GTAGGGTGTTGAGCAGGAAACGGCCGTATTGGACGTGGAGGGGATCATCGAGGCCCAGCCGGTCTCGCAGGTAGGCGATGGATTCGGCTGACCCTCCCGATTCGGCCAGCATCAGTTCGGCCGGGTCGCCCGGCAGGAGGTGGACGGCCAGGAAAACCAGAGTGGTCACACCCCACAGCACGGGGATGAAGGCAAGTAGGCGTTTGCCGATAAACTGTAGCACGGACTCACACTCTCGATTAAGGAAACCTGGTTTTTCTGCCAGAGGCGGGTCAAAAACCTGGTTTCTGATCCAGGTACGCGTCATACAACCACGGGAACCAGCCGCGCAGATCGTAGCGCAACCCCTCCACTGTGGCACTGGCCGCGTTTAGGTTGACATAATCTCGAACAGGGAGGATCAGGGCCTCGGCCATGATGAGCTGCTGGGCTTGGGCATACAGTTCTTTGCGCTTGCCCGGGTCCAACGTGCGGGCTCCATCCTCCAAAAGCCTGTCCAGATTGGGGTCCCTGACCTTGGACCAGTTGAAGCCACCCTCGGCGTTCCTGGAGTGGAAGAAAGTGCGCAGGATGTCGGGGTCACTGCTGGACAGGCCGAAGGGAATCAGGTTGTGCTTTCCCTCGCGGGCTGCCTCCAACGCCGCCGGGTAGGCGACCACCTGGCTTTCCATTTCGATGCCCACGGCTTTGAGCTGCGCTTGCAAGAGTTGGGCCACCTCTGGGACGTATCCCCAGCCCATGAGGTAGGCTTCCAGCTTGAGCGGTTGGCCGTCCTTATCGCGGATCCCATTGCCGTCGCTGTCCACCCAGCCTGCTTCCTCCAACAGCGTCTCAGCCTTGGCCGGGTCATACTCGTACATCCTCTCCACGCCTTTGTCGTAACCAATGGTGAAAGCGTTGAGAGGACCGTGGGCCACAGGTGAGTACTCTTTGAAAATGGCTTTGACGATGGCCTCTTTGTCGGCGGCATAATTGATGGCCTGGCGGACCCTGATGTCATCGGTGGGAGCCTTTTCGGTGTTCAGGAAGAACTGGAGCGACTGACCGGGTATGGCCACCGGCAAAGGGGTGAAAGCGGCATTGTCTGCCAGGCGCTCCGCATCGTGGGGCGGGATTTCGCCCATCACGTCGGCTTCACCTCCCTCCAGGGCCAGGGCGCGGGTGGCTGGCTCGACGAAGAAGCGGAACTCGATTTCTTCCAGGTAGGCTGGCCCTTGATGGTCAAAGATCGTCGGTGCCCAATGGTAATCGGGGTTGCGCACCAGGGTCAGATGGTCCTGGGGAATGTGTTCTTTCAGGATAAAAGGGCCTGTGCCCACCTGGTGCAACTGGTAGTCGGCCCCCCACTTCTCGACGGCTGTTGGTGAAGCCATGCCCAGGTAGACCTGGCTGGCAGAGTCCAGGAAGGGGGCGTAGGGCTCCTTGAAGTGTACCTTGACGGTGTGGTCGTCAACGATCTCTGTGGACTCGTAAGGTCCCAGCATAAAGATGGCTTTCTGGGACTTGAGGGCTGGATCGGCAATGCGGTCGAAATTGAACTTGACCGCCTGGGCGTTGAAGGGGGTGCCATCGTGAAAGACCGCGTCGTCCCGCAGGTGGAAGGTATAGGTCAGCCCATCGTCAGAGACCTCCCAAGATTTGGCCAGGCCAGGTACAAACTCCCCGCCCAGGTCTTGCCAGACCAGAGTATCGTAGACGCTGGTCAGGGGGATGCCCAGTTCGGACGAAGCGTTGACGTGGGGGTCAATGCCTGAAGGGGCCAGGGTCAGGCCATAGATCAATTTGCCCCCGGCGAGGGCAGGCGTTTCTGCCGCTGGAGATTCCTCACTGGCAGCGGTTGGGACCACTGTGGGGGGTTCCGAAGCAGGCCCACAGGCTGTAGCGACCAGAATGAGAACCAGGGTCATGATGGTCCATTTGGGCGATTGGATGGATTTCATCGTCTCTCCTCGGGCGTTAAATTTGCAATTATTATACCATCCTCTGACTATCCTGGCAATGTATACTCAGTAGATCACAAATTCCCAGCAGAGGCGGCTCCCACGCCGCCGGTTCGCGGGCATGGGAGCCCGCTCTGCTGGGATCGCCAAGATGCCATCTTGCTATTTTGACGGGCGGTTCGATTGGTGGTATATTTGACCAGTAGTTCAACATTTGGAATCCATCGCGGGCATGGGAGCCCGCTCTGCTGGGATCGCCAAGATGCCATCTTGCTATTTTGACGGGCGGTTCGATTGGTGGTATATTTGACCAGTAGTTCCATATTTGGAATCCAAAGCGTCTTATGATACAATTCTTTTTTAGTTCTAGTTGCTGAGAAGTGGTTGGCCGCCGGGTGGTCCCGATTTGAACCAAATGTAGGACAAGTTGCCAACTTGTCCCGAGAGGCAGCGAAAAAGGTGAAGACCAGCGACTTTGACTATGAATTACCCCAGTCCCTCATCGCCCAGACCCCCATCGAGCCCCGTGACGCCTCGCGCATGATGGTGCTCGACCGGCGGACGGGGACCATCGAGCACCGGCATTTCCGAGACATTCTGGATTACCTGCAGCCGGGTGACGTGCTGGTTTGCAATGAGAGCCGCGTTATCCCGGCCCGCCTCTATGGCCGCAAGGTGCCCAGCGGGGGCAGGGTGGAACTGCTTCTCATCGCCAGGCGGGGAGAGAACCTGTGGGAGGCACTGGTCAGGGGACGGAAGATCAGGGTGGGGACGATGGTGGAAATAGGGGATAGGGGGCGGGGGATAAGGGATAAAGAGTTCGCCCCCGTCCCTTATTCCTTGTTGCCTATCACCGCTGAAGTGGTGGGCCAGGCAGAAGCGGGCAGTCGGTTGATTCGATTCGATAGACCCATCGAATGGTTGTTAGACGACCTGGGTGTCACGCCTCTGCCTCCCTACATTCATGAGCCCCTTTCAGACGCCGAGCGTTATCAGACCATTTACGCCCGCGTCAGGGGCTCGGTGGCTGCCCCCACGGCTGGCCTGCACTTTACCCCTGGACTGATTGAGGAAATGCAACAGAAAGGGGTAGGGTTCGCTTTCGTCATCCTTCACATTGGCCTGGATACCTTCCGGCCGATCAAAGAAGAGGAGGTGGAAGACCACCACATCCACACCGAGTATTGCGAAATCACCCCGGAGGTGACCAGACAACTGAATCGGGCCAGGGCTGAGGGGCGACGCATCGTTGCCGTAGGTACTACCTCGGTCAGGGTTCTGGAGACGGCCGCCCAGACAGGGAAGCAACAGGCCGACGCTCCTGTTTCCTTGTCCGCCCGTTCACTTGCCCCCTATTCTGGCTGGACTGACCTTTTCATTTATCCGGGCTGCCAGTTCCGCGCTGTGGACGTCCTCCTCACTAACTTTCACCTGCCGCGTTCAACGCTATTGTTGCTCGTGGCAGCCTTTGCTGGCAAGGACGCAATGGACAGAGCTTACCAGGAGGCAATCCGAAAAGAATATCGCTTTTACAGTTTCGGCGACTGTATGCTCATACTGTGATAAGCATTTTCCCTTCCCTCCGATTTATGTTATAATAACCGCGGCTTGGTCAATTCGCAATGGGAGGGATGTACTTTGTCTTTCAGTCTTTTATCCAGTATCGCTTTCCTGATCGCCTTGATCATAGGTGTCACCGTTCACGAATGTGCCCATGCCTGGATGGCTAATCGGTTGGGCGATCCAACGGCGCGCTTGATGGGACGGATTTCTTTCAACCCCGTGGTCCACTTTGACCCTTTGGGAGTCTTGATGATGGTCATCATGGCCTTTCAGCGGGTCGGTATTGCCTGGGGGAAACCAACTCCCGTCAATCCCTACCGCCTGCGTCACGGGCCACGGGTTGGTATGGGCATTGTATCGCTGGCTGGCCCTTTGTCCAATTTGCTCGTGGCTGCCGTGGTAGCCATCCCTTTGCGCCTGAGGGTGTCCTTGCCAGGGCTTCTTGGCCTGTTGGTCTGGACGGTGGTCATCGCCAACATCGGCCTGGCCGTCTTCAACCTGCTACCGGTCCCCCCTTTGGATGGGTTCAGTGTATTGATGGGCATTCTCAGTACCATCAGGGCGCGATGGGCCTACGAATGGTCTTCCACTTTGGCCCGCCTCGAATCTCAAGGGATGACGGTGCTTTTCTTCGTCCTTATGTTTGATATAGTGGTTGGCAGACTGCTGGGCTTTAGTCTGCTGGGTTTCATCCTGGGACCGCCTATTGAGCTGCTCATACAACTCATAGCGGGTTGATAGGCGTTGTTTAGATCATTAAGGAGAAAGTCATGTCCAAACCACGCATCACCATAGTGGGCCTGGGGCTCATCGGCGGCTCCATAGGCCTCGCCCTCCGTCAAGCCGGAAACGATTATGAGATAGTTGGTCATGATCGCGAACATGCTGTGGCCAGCCAGGCCCGCAAGCTGGGGGCGGTAAGTACTACAGAATGGAATCTGATCTCTGCTTGTGAAAAAGCCGACTTGGTCATTATCGCCACCCCGGTCATGGCTATCAAAGAGACTTTGACGGCCATCGCTTCCTACCTCAAGCCTGGCTGTCTCGTCACCGACACGGCCAGTATCAAAGGGCCGGTTGTGGCCTGGGCCAAAGAGATATTGCCTGAGACAGTCCATTTCGTGGGTGGTGACCCCGTCATCAGCCAAGAGACCGGCACCGGGGGCAGCACACCGACGGGCATCGAAGGAGCGAGGGCCGACCTCTTCCAGGGAGGGCTGTATTGTCTGACCCCTTCGCCCGAGGCCGCGCCTCAGGCCGTCCAACTGGCGACGGACCTGGTTTCTCTTTTGGGGGCCAGCCCCTTCTTCCTCGACGCGGCCGAGCACGATGGCCTTGTGGCTGGCGTTGATCACCTGTCTTTTGTCCTATCGGCCGCTCTGTTGGGGACTACTATGCAAAGTCCTGCCTGGCGAGAGATGCGTAAACTGGCTGGTGATGCCTTTCAAAGTGTGACTCGCTTTTCCTCCGGTGATGCCACCACCTATCGTGATGCCTGCCTGACCAACGGGGAAAACATCGTGCGCTGGATAGATGCCTACCTGGTCAGGTTGCAAGAGCTGAGAGAGGTCATCGCAGCTCAAGAGGCTGAGGAACTGGAAAAGACCTTTGAAGAGGTTGTGTCGGGTCGCGACAGGTGGCTGAGAGAGAAAGCAGAGGGACGCTGGGAACTGGCCGAGGCCACTCCAGAATCATCTGCCCAGAGGAATCCCTTGCGTCGTCTCATCGGTCTGGGCTGAGATGTGGGGTGCGAGAGAGTCCCCCTACGAGAGGGTCGGAGGGGAGTGCCCCCTGAGCACTGTCTCTCTTCACGGTGTTAGAACATGGGGCAAATTGAAGCCTTCACTTACATCCTGGAATGTGCCGACGGCACACTCTATGTAGGTTGGACAACTGACCTGGAAAGGCGTTTGCGCGCTCACAACGCCGGGCAGGGAGGGCGCTACACCCGTGGCCGGCGACCCGTGCGGCTGGCCTATTTTGAGGAGCACTCAACACGACAGGAGGCCCGGCAGCGGGAGGCGGTTCTGCGCCGTCTGCCACGCACGAAGAAGCTCAGGCTGGTCAGCACTTTGAAAAGTGGGGTAGTGTAACTTGTTGCGCGCTTCTTCGAGCAAGGGGAGGGCCAGAAGATGCCTTTCGCGCCGGGACAGCCAGCATCCTGACTGAGGAAATCGGCTTGAAGGTAGAACGTTACTGGAGAATGGAGACCTATACCTCGGCCCGTGATGTACGAACATAGGAGAATCAACTTGCCAAGTATATCCGTGGTGCTACCAGCTTACAACGAAGAGGAAAACATAGGCCCGGCGGTGATGGAGGCCGTTGAGATTGTGGGGCCTATCGCTGACGATTATGAGGTTGTCGTCATTGACGATGGCAGCCGGGATAGTACGGCGGAGAAAGTACGCCAGTTGGCTGAGCGTTACCCCCAGGTGCGACTTGTCCAACACCAGGTCAACCAGGGTTACGGGGCAGCCCTCTACTCAGGTTTTACCAGCGCTTGCAAGGAGCTTGTCTTCTTCACCGACTCTGATCTACAGTTCGATCTGACCGAGATCAAGAAACTACTCCCCCTCATTGGTGAGTACGATCTGGTGATCGGCTATCGCGCCCCACGCCGCGATCCCTTCATGCGCAAACTCAACGGATGGGGGTGGAGTGCTCTGGTGACGCTTCTGTTTGGCTATACAAGCCGTGACATTGACTGTGCTTTCAAGCTTTTCCGGCGGGAGATCATGGACCGGATCAACATTGAGTCAAGGGGAGCTACTTTCAGCGCCGAATTCTTGGTGCGAGCCAAGCGGGCTGGCTACCGCATCCGCGAGGTGCCGTTAGCTGGCCACAGACCTCGTGTGGCCGGCAGTCCGACTGGCGCGCGCCTCGATGTGATCACCCGCGCTTTCCGGGAGTTGATCCGTTTCCGGTGGCGATTGTGGGTGGAGGGATAAGGGGTGCCAGGGGAGCGTTACAATGTTCTCATGATCGCCCCCACTTCTTTTTTCGCTGACTATGGATCCCACGTACGCATTCTGGAAGAGGCTTGTATCCTTCAGAGGATGGGTAACCGGATCACCCTTTGTACTTACCACAGTGGCCAGGACGTTGACAGCCTGACCATCGAGCGCACCGTTGGCATACCCTGGCGGAAAGGCTACGAAATAGGCTCTTCGTGGCACAAGATAGCCTTCGACATTCTTCTCTCGGTGAAATGCGCCTCAGTGGCCAGGCGACTGAGGCCCGATGTCATCCATGCCTTTTTGCATGAAGGGGCCTTGATCGGCTGCTTGCCGAGTTTGTTGGGCGGTGTGCCCCTGGTTTTTGACTTCCAGGGCAGCCTCACCAGCGAGATGATTGATCACAAATTCTTGCAGCCTAACAGTCTGTCCCATCGTCTCCTGTATCGGCTGGAGGGGGGCATTGCTCGTTGGTCTCAGGCCCTCATCGCCAACTCGCAGCATGCAGCCGAGTTGTTAGTAAATCAGTTCGGTTGTGACAGGCGGAAAATTCATATTGTGCCCGACTGTGTGGATAGTGACCGTTTCAGACCCGGCGTCATTGGCGGGGAGGAACTGCTGGCTTTGAGGGCAAGGCTGGGGATTCCATCGGGTTGTAAGGTAGTGGTCTACCTGGGTCTTTTGGCCGAGTACCAGGGCCTCGACCTGCTCTTGCAGGCAGCAGGTCACTTGTTGAGGGTTCGCTCCGACGTCCATTTCCTGATCATGGGTTTCCCTAACGTGGAGCACTATCAAAAGATGGCCGGACGGCTGAGCCTCTCCAGGCACTTTACCTTCACCGGCCGCATCCTGTACCAGGAAGCGCCTTTCTATCTGGCTCTCGGCGATGTGGCCGTCGCGCCCAAAATATCGGCCACGGAAGGCAGCGGCAAGCTCCTGAACTATATGGCTATGGGCCTGCCGGTGGTGGCTTTTGATACCCCGGTCAACTGGGAGTATCTGGGGGAGCAGGGGATCTATGTTCCGGTGGGGGATACGGTGGCCATGGCCGGGGCTTTAGGAGCGCTCTTGGATGATCCCATGAGGGGTATGGCGTTGGGTCAGCAGTTGCGGGAGAGGGCCACTCACTATTATTCATGGCCTGAGGCCGGGGAAAAGATTTTGCAGGTCTACCGGGAGATCTGTGGGGAAGACAGTAGATCTCTTCGATAGGCAGGCCAGCGTGAAGGTAGTTGGGATTCCATCTGGAGGTGAGAAGCATGATCCACCCTACGGCTGAGGTCTCGCCTCAGGCTGAGGTAGGCGAAGGCACAAAGATATGGCACCAGGCCCAGGTGAGGGAAAGGGCCAGAATCGGCCGAGATTGCATCATCAGCAAGGGAGTTTACATTGACTTCGATGTGGTCATCGGCGACCGGGTCAAGATCCAGAACAGGGCTTCGATCTATCATGGGGTCACACTGGAAGACGGGGTGTTCATTGGCCCTCACGCTTGCCTGACCAACGACAAAATCCCCAGGGCTATCACGCCCTCGGGAGAGTTGAAGGCGGATGCCGATTGGGAGGTAGGGCGGATCGTAGTGAAATATGGGGCTTCGGTGGGGGCTGGTGCCGTGGTGTTGCCTGATGTGACCATTGGACGTTTTGCCATGGTGGGAGCCGGTGCGGTGATCACACGGGACGTGCCCGATCATGGGTTGGTAGTGGGTAGCCCGGCTCGCCTCCAGGGATTCGTCTGCCGCTGTGGTCATAAGCTGGTCGTGGCAGAGTCCGCTGATGTAACAGAGATGCGTTGCCAGGTCTGTGATGTCACCTATTCCTTTCCGCGCGAGGTGGTTGATGAGTTAACGGGATAATGATCCCCTGGGCTGTTGGATGTTAACTGTGCAATTTCCTAACAACTTTTCGAGGTAAACGGATGGCATATCACTTCGAACTCGATATTGCAATCAATGCGGTGGTGAAGGCTAGTAGACTGTGTCGTCATGTTCAGGATTCTCTGGTGAGCGACGATACGGTTGAAAAAAAGGATCGTTCTCCTGTAACTATTGCAGACCTGGGAAGCCAGTCTGTGATCAATCTAGAGCTCCTTCAATCTTTTCCCAATGATCCGATCATAAGTGAAGAGGATACAGATACATTACATAGTCATGACTACCTGAAGGGAAAAGTTCTGGAACTTGTTGACGCTCAAGTTGATAACGTTAGCGAAGCTCAGGTTTTGGAAGCTATTGACTATGGAACTCGTGAAATGGGTTACCAAAGCCGCTTTTGGACCGTTGATCCTATTGATGGCACGAAAGGTTTCCTGCGTAAAGAGCAATATGCGATTGCTTTGGCGTTGGTGGAAGAAGGTCAGGTTGTCCTGGGGGTTTTGGGATGTCCCAATTTCCCGCTGGATGATGATAGACCTGAGGAGGGCAAAGGGTGTCTGTTTTATGCGGTTGAAGGAAATGGCGCTTTTATGCAGGGATTGGATCAGGACAAACGGGAACGGATCCACGTTGATTCTATATCACATTCACCAAATGCGCGGTTTGTGGAGCCCGTTGAAAAGGCTCACGCTTCGCATACAGCTCACGCTCAAATTTCATCAGCCCTTGGAATAACAGCGCCATCGTACCGCATGGATAGTCAATGTAAATATGCTGCTGTTGCTCGGGGAGATGTTTCCATTTATCTCCGCCTGCCTAAAGACAAAAGTTACCAGGAAAAGATCTGGGATCATGCAGCGGGTTCTGTCATTGTTCATGAAGCAGGTGGGCGAGTAACCGACATCTATGGCAAGCCTTTAGACTTTTCAAGGGGCAGGAAGCTTCAAAAAAATAAAGGGGTAGTTGCGACGAATGGAAAGTTGCATGAAAAGGTGCTGAATGCCATACTTGCTCATGCCCATGATCTTGCAATTTAAAAGAAAGGAATCAGATTAGTGATACCGATAGCTAAACCATTGATGGGGGAAGAAGAGAAGAAAGCTGTCGTCGCTGTCTTAGAGTCAGGGATGCTGGCCCAGGGGCCCAAGGTCGAAGAGTTTGAAAAGGCTTTTGCCGCTATGTGTGGGGTGCGGCACGCTGTGGCGACCTCTTCGGGCACCACTGCGCTGCATCTCGCCCTTCTGGCCCATGGCATTGGCCCTGGTGACGAAGTCATCACGTCGCCCTTCACCTTTATCTCTTCAGCCAACTCGGTCCTTTTCGTCGGGGCCAGGCCCGTTTTCGTGGACATTGACGAGTCCTCCTACAACATGGCCCCCTCTCTGATCGAGGCCAGGATCACCCCGAGCACTCAAGCTCTCATGCCGGTGCATCTCTTCGGAAACCCCTGTGACATGGAGGCCGTCATGGCCATCGCCGCCCGACATGGGCTGATTGTCATCGAAGATGCGGCCCAGGCCCACGGGGCTTCTATCAACGGGAAAAAGGCGGGCAGTTTTGGAACCGGGTGCTTTTCTTTCTATCCGACCAAAAACATGACCACGGCTGAAGGAGGAATGGTCACTTCTGACGATGACCGGGTGGCGGAGAGGGCCCGGCTTTTGCGCCAACATGGCATGGAGAGGCGTTATTATCATGACTTTCTGGGCTACAATTTCAGGATGACCGACGTCCATGCCGCTATTGGGCTGGCCCAACTGGCCAAGCTCGAGGCCTTTAACGAGAAACGCATCGCCAATGCCCGCTATTTGACAGAGCATCTCAGGGATGTGGTGATTACTCCCCGGGTTCAGGATGGCTACCGGCACGTCTTCCACCAATACACCATCAGGGTGAAAGGGGATCGGGATCGGATGGTCGAACGGTTGAGGGAACGGGGGATTGGCACTGGCATCTACTACCCTCTGCCTGTGCACCGACAGCCCATCTATCGAGAGTTGGGCTACACGGACCGCCTGCCGGTTGCGGAAGCAATGAGCCGGGAGGTTCTTTCCCTGCCGGTGCACCCGGCCCTCAGCCAGGCCGATCTGGAGAGGATCGTAGAAGTCGTATCACAACTTTAGAAGTGAAGCAAAGCATAGGGGGTATTTCTTGGAAAGCGAATTGATGAAAGCCATCCGCGACAGGACGGCTGGGATTGTGGTCATTGGTCTGGGCTACGTCGGCTTGCCCGTAGCCTGCATGTTTGCCAAGGCCGGTTTTCATGTGGTGGGAATTCGGCGTGACAGTGAGAAGATAGCGCAGATCAACCAGGGCATCTGTCCCATTGAAGGCAAAGAGCCCGGATTGCAGGAACTCTTGGTTGAAGTCATTCGGCAGGGCAGTTTGAAGGCAACTACAGACTATACCGTGTGTCGGGAGGCGCAGATAGCCCTGATCGCTGTAGAGACACCCGTAGATAAGACGACCAAAAGGCCTGGCTATGAAGCGTTGCGGGCCACTTTGCAGGACTTGGGGCAGAATTTGCAGCCTGGAACCCTGGTCATCATCGAATCCACTATTGCCCCTCAGACTATGGAGACGGTGGTCAAGCCCCTTTTGGAGGAAGCATCCGGTCTGAAGGTGAACAGGGATTTCTATCTGGCCAATTGCCCGGAGCGGGTGATGCCCGGCAAGCTGCTGGCCAACATAGAGAATTGCAGCCGGGTGGTGGGGGGCATGAGTCCCGAAACCGCCCAGGCTGCGGT
>Ga0180437_10010793_pt1 | contig 11081 bp, 10 predicted proteins | sample SS_ome_4_FD_132410 | JGI IMG/M metagenome (GOLD analysis project Ga0180437, IMG submission 132410) | Hypersaline lake sediment archaeal communities from the Salton Sea, California, USA - SS_3_D_1 metaG | ecosystem: Environmental > Aquatic > Non-marine Saline and Alkaline > Hypersaline >... | reverse complement strand
GGCGTGGGCGGCGATGTAGGAGTAGGCGAAACGGGTGTCGCCGTAGGCGCTGCGGTTGGGCTGGTGGTAGGAGTGGGCGAGGGCTGCGCCGTGGGGGTATGACTTGGTTGCAAGGTGGGCGTTGGTGGAATGAACGTCGGGCTCGGAGAGGGAAAGGGAGTCCCTTCGGAGGTGCGGACAGTCGTCGGCACTGATGAGGGCGATGTCCCAGGAGTGATCGTCAGAGCACGATTATCCATGGCAACTGCGGTCATGATCTCTGACTCGACGCGGCCAATTACGATGCCGTTTTCCCAAGGACTGTAGGTAGCCTTCAGGTCAGTGACCATGCTGACGGGTAACCACTCTTGTTTCCCTTCGGAGACCGACTGGACGAACAGGAGCATACAGCAGCATAGGCTCATCAGCAAGGCCGCGAGGAGCAGCAACCACTCCCAATGTCGGCGGCGTGACCGGTCCTCTTCAGGGGGAGGCGAGCCCATTCCTATTTCTCCTTAATGGCAGACAGCAGATGGACACAAGAGAGAACAACAGGCTACATTGGGGGCGCCTTGGTTGGTCCTGTACGCTCATTTTTCATCTTTCATCTCTCGTGCGCTGAGTAACCCCTCAATGATCTGACAGTCATTCCCAACGTCGGCCAGAGGGGACTCCAGGTCATCTTTTAGGTACTGTATAACGCTCCACCGCTTCCGCGTTCCTTGCACCAATAGGAAGAGAGTTGGCCTCCTCGGATTCCTGGGTCTCAGCTATGGGCAGGGTAAAACTGAAAACGCTCCCTTCTCCCAGTCTACTCCTTTCCAGCCAGATGCACTCTCCGTGAGCCTCGATGAGAGCTTTGGCCATATAAAGCCCCAGCCCCGCTCCGCGCACATCGTCATGGGGCACATCACGGGCTCGAAAGAACCGTGTAAAAAGACGGCCCTGATCTCTCTCGGAAATGCCGTAACCGGTATCCTCTACGTCAACTCTGACTTTATTCCCATCTACGTAAGCGGTAACAGTTATTCTCCCGCCAGGCATAGTATAGTTGCAGGCGTTGCTGATCAAGTTATGGAGAACTCGCCTGATCCGATCACGATCTGCCCACACCGGAGGCAAATCATGCGACAATTGGGCGATGGCCGTGAGTTTCTTTTCCTCGATTCGTTCCTGCCAGGAGTCCATTACCTCCTGAATGAGCCCATCCAGCGGTGCGTGCGTCTGATCCAATCCTATGGTGCCGGCTGCAATGTCGGTCATATCCAAAAGCTCGCTGATCATAGTCACCAACTGGCTAGAACGCTCATTGATGTAGTCCACAGATTTCCGTTGCTGTTCATTCAGCTTGTCTCCTGCTGTCAGCATGAGCAACTCGCTGTAGCCTTTAATGGAAGTCAGAGGGGTACGTAACTCATGAGATACGTTCTCAATGAACTCATCTTTCAAGCGGTCTACCTCTACCTCGCGAGTAATGTCGCGAAAGACCATGACCCTGCCTAATTCGACTCCATCTCTTGTCGTCACCGGCGCCTCGCGGGCGCTGACCACTTTGCCGCCAGCCTCAAACCGTCTGTCCTCCAAACTGCCAGCGGAAGAAGGTTCAACTTCAGCATGGAGAACAGGTAGCTCTCTAATAGGGTGAACGGGGAACCCCTCACTCATGCTTCCCAGTATCCTCTCGGCGGCCGGGTTCATCAGGATGACCTGGCTCTCTCTGTCTTCTACGATCACTCCATCGGCGATACTCTCCAGAATAGCCCTGATTTTGCTGGCCTCCTCCTCCAGTTGCTGGGTGCGCTCTCGCAGGCTCAAGGTCATGTGGTCAAAGGAGCTGGCCAATATGCCGATTTCGTCACCGCTGCGTATGCCGGTCTGTTGGCTCAGGTCTCCATCTGCCACTGCCCGGGAAGTGTGCACCAGACGGATGATGGGACGGATAATACGCCGTGAGATGAGATACCCCATGACGAACACCAGCCCCATAGCCGAGGTGAAGATAATGCCAAACCGGAGGCGGCTGGTGGCCGCTTTTTCGACAATAAAGTTGCTGGGCAAGGCTACGGAGTAGATGCCCAACAGCTCTCCCCGTATCTGGAGGCGGGCGTAGACTATTCCATAGGTCCTCCCATACAGAGGGACTGCTTTGTCCTGGAGGGTCGCTTCGGGCCTGGCGAGGATGGATTGGACTAAAGGATAAGGCACCTCCAAAATGTCCTTAAACTGTTCTCTCCCTCCGGCGAACGTCGTGTCCAGCACCTGCCCTTGATTATCATAGAAGGTAACATCGGCCAGGGCCTCTTGTTTCATCTCTACCAGGAATTCATCTAGATAGGTCCCTACCAGAATAGCGCCAACTATTCGATCCTCTTGCTTGATCGGCCCCCCTGTATAGAACACGTAGCCGCTGGGCTCCTCAACCAGCATGACGAACTTGTCGCCAAGTGGATCAGGCTGACCGGCCAGGATCTGGGCGACGATGTGCCAGTCGGAGAGGTCGGTGCCGGTAGTCAGGGTGTAATCACTGACATCGCTTAAAACTTTGTAGTGCCTGAAACCCAGCAGTTCTATGCCCAGCTTATCTGTCACTTCAACGCTGTCTATCTGGTCGTTTACGGCTAGGGGGACCAGAAGCTCATTCAATGTGTGCATGTCGCCAGAAGCCACTGCGGCGTCCACTCCCTGGGTAAAAGCCATGGCCCGCAACGTTTCCAGATGGTCTTGCTCTTTCCTGACTACACTATCGCTCGCCACTCGTCCAGCTTCCACGAGCTGATTGACGAAGCGTTCCTCGAGTGAACCGGCCACCAGTTGGGTAACCACGAAAGTGCCAGCCACAGCCACTGCCAGGGTGAGGACGGCATAAGGCAGCACGATCTTAGTGCGGATACTAGAGGCTAAGCTGCTCGCCTTCCTTGATATTTTGTGCGAAAATCCGGTCGAGGCATCAGAAGTGCCCATGCCCTCTCTTCCTGAGCTTACAATCCCAAGCTTTTCTTGGAAAAGCCGATGTCTTAGACATAAGCTTGCATGGTGCCCTTTATCTAAGTATACATCCCCAGAAGAAACTCGTCAATAGCTCTTTGGTACTGTACTGCGACTTCGGGATAAGCCTGCTCCGCAGAGGTAATTGATAGTAGGAACTTTTAGCATAATGGGTGTGCATTGACAGTATAACATAAGCCTGTGGAAAGAGCAAGGTCACTGGCTAGTTGCCAAGGCAGTACTTATGCAAAGTTGCTTTTGCGGTGAGTTATGGTAAAATAGAGACGGATCAGCGTGGGATGGGGAAGATGTATAGCCTAGATGACACCATCGCTGCCATCTCCACCCCCATCGGCGAGGGGGGGATCGGCATCGTACGTATGACGGGATCGCAGGCAGCGGGCATTCTGAAGAAGATATTCTGTCCCGGAAAAGAGAAAGCAAGGGCCAGTGACAAACTTTGTCCCTTGTCCCTCATCCCTTATCACCTGCATTATGGCTACATCATTGACCCCCAGAGCGACGAAGCCGTTGATGAAGTGCTGGTCTCCTACATGCCTGGTCCTCATACCTACACCCGCGAGGATGTGGTGGAGATCAATTGCCACGGCGGGGTGGTGCCGCTGCGGCGTGTGCTGGAACTTACCCTGCTCCACGGGGCGCGTCTGGCCCAGCCGGGGGAGATGACCCTGAGGGCTTTCCTGAACGGACGCATCGACCTGGCCCAGGCAGAGGCCGTACTGGACATCGTGCAAGCCAAGACCGAGGCTAGCCTACGGGGGGCTGTCGAGCAACTGGGGGGGCGGCTGTCCGATGAGGTCAGGGCAATGCGGGCTCTCCTGTTGGATGTCCTAGCTTACCTGGAAGCGACCATTGATTTTGAAGAAGATGAGATCCCTTTTCAAGACGTTGGGCCGCCTTTGAGGGAAGCGATAGAGCGATTGGGTGAGTTGCTGGCCAACGCTGACCGGGGCATCATCTATCGTCAAGGAGTGCGCACGGCCATTGTGGGGCGGCCTAATGTGGGCAAGTCGTCTCTGCTCAATGCCCTGCTGCGTACCAGCCGGGCTATTGTCACCTCTATCCCCGGCACCACTCGCGACACACTGGAAGAGACCCTCAACCTGAAGGGCATTCCTCTGGTATTGGTGGACACGGCAGGCATTACCGCCGAGACCGATGATGCCATCGAGAGGCTGGGCATCGAACGCAGCCGGGCGGCCCTGGCTCAGGCCGACCTGGCTCTGCTGGTGATTGACGGCAGCGAGCCTCTTCAAAGTGCAGATAGCGAGATTGCGGACTTGGTAGGCGACAAGCCGGCCATTGTGGTCATCAATAAGACAGACCTGGCTCAGAAGGCTGAACCGGATGGTCTCCTTCCTCAGGCTGAGCGGGTCTCTATCTCGGCCTTGACAGGTCAGGGGTTGGAGAAACTAGAAGAGGCCATCATCGGGACGGTTTTCTCAGGTCAAGTGGTGACGGCCGACGAGCCCTTGGTGAGCAGCCCCCGCCACAAGGACCTGCTGGCCCGGGCCCTGGGTCACTTGAAAGCAGCCCAGGATTCCCATAATGAGGGAATGGCCTCTGATTTCGTGGCTATTGACCTGACGACAACGGTAGATGCTCTGGGTGAGATCACTGGAGAGACGGCTACAGAGGATCTGCTGGAGGCGATTTTCTCCAATTTCTGCATTGGAAAATGAAAGAAAGGCAATAGGAGACGGCGGTGAACGTGGGGAGAGTGGCCCGGCTACATGAAGCGGAGGGGGCTCGCCAGTCGAAAATATGGTGGGAACTCATCGGGTGGCTGTGCCTGACCAATGCCGTGTTCTACGTTTCCCTGTTCGCGGGGGAGTTATATCTCGCCTGGTCGTCGTTGAAGATGATACCTACGCTATCTGGTTCTCCCTCATCGGGGTCCGCTCTGTTGGCAGCGCCGAATCTCACTTCGCAGCCCCCGCCAATGGTCGAAACCTCCTTTGTACCCGCTACCCCTTCCTTTCTCGAGGCTCCTGCTCCGGCGGCAGTCCCTCCTACCCCAACAGCAGTCCTGGTTTTCACTGCCACCCTCATCCCCTCCCCCACGCCGTCTTCCGTTTCAGTTGCCGTAGCGCAGCCTGCTCCTACAGCCGTGCCACCGGTAACACTGCCCCCTGACACAGTTACTATTCTGCTGCTGGGCTCTGACCGACGGGAGGGACAGACCCACTGGCGCACTGATACCATCATCCTCGTGGCCGTTGATACCAGGGGCCATACGGCAGGTTTGCTCTCCATCCCCCGGGACTTGTGGGTTTACATCCCCAGCCGAGGCTACGAGCGCATCAACACCGCCGAGCTATGGGGGGAGTTGGGGAAATACCCAGGGGGCGGTCCGGCCCTGATCAAGAACACTGTCGAATACAATCTGGGGCTGCCCGTTCACTATTACGTGCGCGTTGATTTCCAGGGCTTTGTCAAGATCATGGATGCCTTGGGGGGGGTGACCGTTGATGTGGATTGTCCTCTCAGCGACAGGTTCCCCGACCCTGAGTCGCCCACCGGTTTCACTGATTTGGACTTGTCCCCGGGCATTTGCCATCTTGATGGCAAGACGGCTCTATACTACTCGCGCTCGCGCCTGAGCACCAGCGACTATGACCGCTCCCGGAGGCAGCAAAAGGTGATAAGAGGAATCTGGGAGCAGGCCCTACGGCTGGATCTTCTACCCAAAATCCCCGAGTTGTGGCAAACTCTGGGGGATACCTTTCAGACCGAACTCAGTTTGGAGCAAGTCCTGACTTTGGCCTATCTGGGAACCCAGATGGAGCCCCAAAACATTCACGGTCACTTTGTTGATGGGACCATGCTCACAGGTTGGCGTACACCTCAAGGTGCTCAAGTGCTATTGCCAAACCATGAGAAGATCCGCCAGGTTGTGTCTCAGTTCCTGGCCCCACCGCCTCTGGATCTGGTCTGGGCAGAAGGGGCCAGAGTCGAGGTTCAGAGTGGAACGGACCTGGCCGATTGGACAGCGCTGGTAGCCTCCCGCTTGCGCTGGCAGGGTGTCCAGGTAGTGAGCGTCGGTCCCGCTGACAGGTTTGATTACCAGGAGAGCCTGATTATTGACTACACCGACAAACCTCACACTTCGGCTCTGCTGGCCCAACTCCTCTACCTTCCTCCTGACCGCATCCAACGGCAACTGAATTTCTCCAGCCCTGTTGATATCCGCGTCATCCTGGGCCGCGATTTCCAGCCCTGTCACCGCTGAACAAGAGCTTCCCCGCTGCTATCCCTAAAAAGCGCAGCGGCGGGGTCCAGGCCCGGCGCCAGTATCAAGTGGGAGAAACCAGGCTAATCCGTTGCCTGGACGATCATCGCCTGGACCTTCTCATCGGAGAAGGACAGATATTGGCCGGTGAGGCCGTCGGAGGCTGGTGAGGCCAGAAAGAGAATCAGACGTGCAGGCTCCTCTGGGGAGTAGAGTTGTCCCTTCTCCCAGAGCCCGTGAAACCGGTCGAAATGTTGCTGTCCAATGAATTTAAGAGGTACAGCGCGTATCTCCTCTTGCATCCTGGTCTCGGTGACGCTGGGGTTCATAGCATTAACGTCTACATTGAACTCCTGGACCTCAGCGGCCAGGTTCCTGGTAAGGTAATTGACACCAGCTTTGGACACACCGTAGGCAGTGAAACGGGGATAGACGCGTGTGCCGATGCCTGAAGAGACGTTGACAATTTTGCCCTTGTTCTGAGCCATCATCGGCTCGAGGACAGCCTGGCAACACAGGAAGGTGCCCGTCAAGTTGATGCTGATGGCTGCTTCCCATTCTTCGGCTTCGATCTGGCTCACCAGTCCAATAGGACCAATGACGCCTGCGCAGTTGACCAGGATGTCCACGGTGCCGAACTGGTCTACAGTCTCGCCCACCATCGCTTTCACCGCGGCCGCGTCGGAGACGTCTGTCTGGATGGGTAGGGCGGGGCTTCCCAGAGCCCGTATCTCCCCGGCTACCCTTTCGATCTCTGTTGCCGTCCTGGCAGCCACGATCACATTGGCTCCCTCTCGGGCCAAGGCCAGGGCTGCCGCCCGCCCCAATCCCCGCCCTCCACCGGTGACGATAGCCGTTTTGCCCTTCAGTCTCATTTGTACTCCTCTGTCTTGATCACTTTATCTGCAAAGATGGTAGCATGTCCCTGATGTCTTCCTCGGCAATGGCTCCTGAACGCAAGATCGTAGGAGGATCAGTCGTCAGGTCCAGCACCGTAGAAGAGATGCCGCCGGGGCAGGAGCCGCCGTCGAGGATGAACTCGATCCGCCCCGCCAGTTCTCCCATTACTTCCTGCGCTGTGACCGGACTAGGGTTGCCGGACAGGTTGGCGCTGGTGGCGGCCAGGGGCGCGCTCAGGGCAACGATGAGGGCCTGAGTCACCGGATGATCAGGGATACGCACGGCTACCGTCGGGCCGAGGCTGACAGCATCAGATACGACGGCCCGCCTGCGGAGGACCAGGGTCAGCCCGCCGGGCCAAAACCTCTCCGCCAGCAGGTGAACGACCGGGGCAACACTTTCGGCCACGAGGGAGAGGTCATCGGGCGTCGCCAGGAGGAGAGGGATAGCTTTTTCTCGAGGGCGGATTTTGGCCGCGTATATCTTTTCCACCGCCTGAGGCTGGAGGGCATGAGCGCCCACGCCATAGACGGTATCGGTGGGAAAAGCCACCAGGCCGCCCGCCGACAGGATGCGCACGGCCTCGGCCATAGACTCCTCGGTTACGGGAAGGACCTTAGTTTTGATCACGTCTTTCCTCTCATCTGCCCCAACTCTGCTTCAATCCGGGCAATGGCTTCTCGCTCACAATACCATATCGTTGTGCAGGCTCGTCGGCGCGTCCATGCCATGTCTGGCTGCCCGTTCCTCCAGCCGGTTCAGGCTCTCGCACCCGGCTGGCCAATTTGACTGGATCGCCTGTCTCCGTCTGAAAATTGAGATGCAGCGCCGGGGAGGTTTCGGCCAGATGATAAAGCGGGATTCCATAATTCGTACGTGTTTACCGTTCAAATCCCTGTATCTTAAAGCGTACAGGATTATTGACAGTTTGGCGTAAATCTGGTAGAATAGTCTCAGTAGATCACGATTTTGAAGCGGAGCGGGGTCCCATGCCCGCGAACCGGCGGCGTGGGAGCCGCCTCTGCTGGGAATCTGTGATCTACCGAGTCTCTGAGATAGAGGTGAACGAATGGTAAAAGTCTCGATTGATCACGTCATCCCACTGACCGAGGCCCGTGCCCGTCTGAGCGAACTGGTCGAAAAGACGGTCGGTGATCAGTTCTGGGTGCTGACCAAAGGGGGCAAGCCCCGCGTGGCCGTGGTGGACGTAAACTACCTGGATCAACTGGTGCGTCGTGCATGGTTCAACAACCTGTCGGCCCGGTCGCAAGCTGCCTTCGACGACTATCTGCGCCGTCAGGGCCTGGACCCAGAAACGGTCAGCGAAGCTGAAGTGGAAGCCATCCTAGAGGCGGAGTATCCGGTGGGGGATGAGGGAGTCTGATGCCCGCGGACCTCGCCATCGTCCTCGACACCAACGTCTGGATCAGCGGCATCTTCTTCCGGCGTGGCGTCCCGGCTCGCATCCTGGCTGCCTGGCACGATGACCGCTTTGAAATCGTGGTCACCCCTGACACGCTGGCCGAACTGGAAACCAAACTGCGACAGAAGACGATTCAATTTGGGGCAGACCCCACCCTGGCCGACGAATGGCTGGACCACATTCGCACCTACGCCCGGCAAGTTCCACCTGCTGGGGTCGCCGCTGGTGTGTGCCGGGATCCGAAAGACGATCAATTCCTGGATGCCGCCGTCAGCGGCGGCGCTCGATACATTGTGTCGGGCGATAAAGACTTGCAGGCATTAGACATTTATCAGCAGGTAAAGGTCCTGTCACCCCGTGAGTTCGTCGAATTGATGGGGCTGTAGCGTCATGATTTCACCCACTTTCCTTCTCTCCTCACAGCCAGAATACCTGTACCACAGGCTCCACTTTCTCAAACTCTGGATCACCGGTGACCACCGGAGCGTCCAATTCCTTGGCCAGAGCAGCAGCGAAGGCGTCGGCGTAGGAGATGGCATGATTGGCTTTGATGTGTGCGGCGCCCAGAACCCGCTCCTCATCCACATCGGTGATAAGGATGGGCAAGCTGTGTACTTTCTTGACCACTTCGTCTGCCACTGTCTCCCCTCTCCTCCGTTCGACGATATAAACTACCTCGCTGAGGTTGATCAGACCGAGGTAGACTTCTGCATGGCCCTTCTGAGCTTCTCCCAGTAGGCTTCTGACCTCGTCACCCCCTAGCTCCGCTCGGAGATAGGCCAGAAAAGCGTAGCTATCCAGCACGTATCTTGGCTTCTTCACGTTCCAGGTCCTTCGCCCGCTCTGCTAAAAGCTCCTCGGTCAGGGAAAGGCCGCCATCGGCCAACATCCCATAGGCCTCTTCTACCGGATTCTGCACATTTGGCAACAGGACGATCTTGCCGTTGGCATCTTTGATTTCCACTGTCGTCCCTGGCTCGATACCGTATTTCTTGCGCAGAGGGGCAGGGATTACCACCCAACCTTTGGCTGAAACCTTCGCTCGCTTCGGCTTTGCTGCGGTCACAGTTCTATCCTCCCCGAAACGTTATACCTATCTGCCACAGACGTATAACACTGAAGATTGCCCTTGTCAACTCAAGGCAAACTTCTCGATCACCTCAACCACACCCTCTTTATCTACATGAGGGGCGATGTAGTCAGCGGCGGCTTTCAGCGCCTGGCTGGCGTTGCCCATGGCCACTCCCAGACCCGCACGCTCCAGCAACTCCAGGTCGTTGTCGTTATCGCCGATGCCGATGGTCTCTTCCAGGGGGAGGCCCAGATGGTCGGCCAAGCGAGCCAGCGCGTGCCCTTTGGAGACGCCCAGAGGGATGCCTTCGACGAAGCGGGGGTAGGACCTCACAAACCGCATCTGGCCAGCGAACAGCGCCCCCAACTCCGCTATCAGCGGCCAGGTAGCGTCGTCGGAGAGGATGATGATGAACTTCATAGGAGCACGATCCAAGAAGGCCAGCATGTCACCGACGGGATAGACGACGGCCCTCGCAATTCTAGTGTAGTACCTGGCTTCAGGGGTCATGCGCTCCACGTAGGCACGGCCATCCAGGTAGACGTTGAGATGCACCCCCCTCTGGCGGGCGAAGTGGATGAGCTGTCGCGCTAGCGGCAAAGGCACAGACTGTTCGTAGATCACCTGTCCACTCAAATGGTCCTTAATGAGCCCGCCCTGGTAGCAGATGAGAGGCGAATTGATCCCCAGTTCCTCCGCGAAAGGGAGAACTGAGCCAAAAGCGCGCCCCGTGGCTATGGTGAACCTGACGCCCTTCTCCATAGCTCGACGCGCGGCGTCTTTTACTTTGGGTGAGATAATGAAATCCTCACCCATCAGAGTGCCGTCCAGATCAGCGGCTATCAGTTTGTATGTCAATGACCACCATCCTATCCAACCCGGCATAGTCCTGGACGACCTCAACCGTGGCTGCTGGAAAATGACATTTGGCCAGATTGGTCACGGCCGCTCCCTGTGTGGCTCCGATTTCCAGCAGGATCGTCGCCTGTGGTTTAAGATGGGACTGCGCCTGGGCCAGCAAGCGGCGGATAGCGTCGAGGCCATCGGGGCCGCCGTCCAGCGCAGAATGGGGTTCGTAGGCAGCTATAGCTCGCGGCAACTGTTCCCACTCGGCCCGACTCACATAGGGCAGATTGGCGACGATGAGGTCCACAGGTTCCGTCAAGGGCGAGAGCAGGTCCCCCTGGTGCAGATGGACGCGTCTCTCAACCCCGTGGCGACGACGGTTGAGGGCCGCCACCTCCAAAGCATCGGGCGAGGCGTCGAGGGCGTAGGCGATTGCCTGGGGTAGGTGCAGGGTCAGGCTGATGGCTATGGCCCCACAACCCGTCCCCACATCGACAAGGGTCAGACGGTGAGAGATGGCCCGTCCGATTTCGAGCCCTTTCTCCACCAACAATTCCGTCTCCGGCCGAGGAATCAGCACCCGCCGATCCACATAGAAATCGAGCCCATAAAACTCCTTGTGG
>Ga0180437_10010791_pt1 | contig 11082 bp, 7 predicted proteins | sample SS_ome_4_FD_132410 | JGI IMG/M metagenome (GOLD analysis project Ga0180437, IMG submission 132410) | Hypersaline lake sediment archaeal communities from the Salton Sea, California, USA - SS_3_D_1 metaG | ecosystem: Environmental > Aquatic > Non-marine Saline and Alkaline > Hypersaline > Sediment... | reverse complement strand
TGCACTGCTTCGATCGCCATAAGCGATAATTCACGTAAAGATGTGTTCCAATGTTCACCAACCGGTGTTTGCCCGATACCTGCTATAACTATATTAGTCATTTTTCCTCCAAAATACAGGGGGAGAGAATATTATTTCTCAGAGATATTTGAAATTATTGATTCGTGGTTATTCTCTTTTCCCTCGCGAAGCATCCCCTTTTGGGGGTTATCCCTTGATTTTTATTTAACTACTAATTTCCCACGCATTCTTGCATAGGTCGCATAATCAATCTCAGTGCGCCTGTCGATGTAGTCCTGTGTGAGCGGCGCAAGATGCCGGCGTTCATTGATTGCACCGGTCACTGTGATCGCGAATGCGTCAGACCCGGCTCCGGAACCAAAAGAAACCATCAATATGCGGTCACCGGGCTGCGCCACATCGAGCACCGCAGTCAGCCCGATGATGGCCGCGCCGGAATATGTATTCCCAATTACCGGCACCAGCAGACCAGGCGCGATTTGCTCCTGGCTGAACCCCAGCATACCAGCCACTCGTTGGGGAAACTTCGTGTTGGGCTGGTGAAACACCGCGTATTGATAATCTCCCGGACTAGTGTTGGTCGCTTCCATCAATGCATTCCCGGCTTCTGTGATGTGTCGAAAATATGCCGGATCACCGGTAAAACGCTGTCCGTGTTCGGGATACTTCTGATCCGCTCTTCTCCAGAAATCAGGTGTATCGGTCACAAACGAATAGGTAGAGTCGACAACTGCCAGGGACTCCTCTGCCGGACCGAGAAGAAAAGCCGCGCCGCCTGCGCCTGCTGTGTACTCCAACGCGTCACCAGGTTTGCCCTGGGCGGTATCCATACCTACTGCGAGCGCGTATCGCGCCATTTTCGAGCCGACAAATCCTATCGCGGCTACCATTGCTTCTGTCCCAGCTTTACAGGCAAATTCCCAATCCGCTGCCTGTACATTTGGAACGGCTCCGATCGCCTCAGCTACCAAAGTCGAAGTCGGCTTAACTGCGTATGGGTGTGATTCTGATCCCACCCAAACCGCGCGAATATCACATGGGTCAATTGCTGCTCGTTTTAATGCATTGCGGGAGGCTTCAATTGACATCGTCACCACGTCCTCGTCTAGACCAGGGACCGCCTTCTCTTTAACCGGCAGTCCGCCTTTTCCATCCGTCCATATTCTCGAAACTTCACTAGCTGGCAGTCGGTAACGCGGCACATATGATCCGTATCCAACAAAACCAACCGGATGCGTCGGTTTCAATAAAATATTTTCATTCATTGGTTTTTATGCATCTCCATATATTATTCAATTACTTATAGTTTCTCATTTCAAGTAAAATTTCCTGCGCCCGATCGATGCGGATCACCTGCTCTTGGACCAGCTGCTCCGCAAGGCGGTCGACTATATCACCTTCAGCCCCGGCTGCTATTGCCACCTGGCGTGCATGCAGGTTCATATGTCCGCGCTGAATCCCTTCAGTCGCCAGAGCCCTCAAAGCCGCCAGATTTTGCGCCAGACCAACCGAAGCGATAATCTCAGACAGTTCACGGGCAGTCTCGACACCCATAAGTTTGATGGCTGTCCTGGCGCTGGGGTGCACTTTTGTAGCGCCACCTATGATACCGACTGCCATCGGCAGCTCGAGTTCACCCACAAGATTTCCTGCGCTGTCTTTGCTCCAGGTGCTCAGAGAAGTATATCTTCCGCTTCTTGCAGCATAGGCATGCGCGCCAGCTTCAACTGCACGCCAGTCATTGCCCGTTGCAATCACGACCGCGTCAACCCCATTCATAATGCCTTTGTTGTGCGTCGCAGCCCGGTATGGATCGGAAGCCGCAAAAGCCCAGGCTTCAATGATCCCATCCCTTACTTCTTGGGCGTTGAAATCGTCAAATGCAAGCTGGCTGGCAGGGATACAGCAAGTAGCCTTCGCTAACCGGCGGTCTGCCAGATTCGATAGAATCCTTAAATGCACTCTTCCACCACATATATCTTCAATATGCGGCGCAAGCCGCTCAGCAGCCGTATTCACCGCATTGGCGCCCATCGCATCGCGAACATCATAAATTAAGTGAACCGCCAGATAAGGTCCAATTGGTGAATCGTTGATTAAACGCACTTCCAAATCACGCGGTCCGCCTCCCAACCTGACCAAAAGCGGGTCTACTTCCGCTGCGGTTTTCAGCAGCTTTTGTTTATTAGAAAGCAGCCTATCTCGTGCAGTATCCAGGTCTACCAGATCCAGAACCTGGATCTGTCCAATCATCTCTGGTTGGCTTGTCCAGGCTTTGAAACCGCCCCGCGCGCGGGCTAATTTAGCCATAAATGAAGCGCCAGCGACTACCGATGGCTCCTCAATTGCCATCGGTACGAGTACTTCCCGATCGTTCACCACGAAGTTTAATGCAATCCCTAAAGGCAGCGCGAACATGCCGACCACATTTTCGATCATGTGATCTGCCTGATGTATCGTTAAAGAACCTTGGTTATTCAGAATATGGATTTCATCTTCATTCAATTCGCTGGCATCCAGTAGTTTTTTTAGCCGCTCATCAACTTCTAATTTATAAAATCCAGGAATCCTTGATCCACGTTGATTACCTTTCATATTTGAAAACTGTCCCTCGTTTGTTTATATATCCTTTAACATCCCTCATATCGTCAATCCCGATTCCCTTTCAAATCAACGGTTTATAGCCTGTCAAGACTAGCAAAAACTATCAAACTCGGACAAATTAAGGTAAAATTGTCCTGCGATGAGGTCTATTGGATGGTAATACTAACCCGCGAACAACTTGAAGACCGGTTGGCGGTCTTGCACCGCGCAAGTCTGGAGTTGGTCGGAGATCTCACTTCCAAGACCGTTCTAGAACGTATTGTTAAAATAGCCCGCCAACAGGTAGGAGCCCGCTATGCTGCCCTTGGGGTTTTTGACCAGCACGGGAACCTTGACCAGTTCATCCCCATTGGAATGACGCAGGAGGAAATGGAGCGTATACCCAACCAACCGATTGGTTTAGGATTGCTGGGTATGATTCACGAAGAACCGCGCACAATCCGCATCCCTGTGGTATCTGACGATCCACGCAGCGTTGGTTTCCCCAAGAACCATCCTGAAATGCACGCATTTTTAGCTGTTCCAATCATGCTGGGAGATAAGCCGCTTGGACAGCTTTACCTTGCTGATAAGATAGACTATCACGAATTCACCGATCAAGATGAGCGAGTAATCGAAACGCTGGCAGCTTATGCGGCCGTAGCCATTAACAACGCCCGCATGTACGGAAAAATCGTCAGGCGAGACCGCCAATTGACCCAGCGTAATGAAGACCTCAATCTCCTGAATGAAGCCGCCACGATTCTTGCCAGCTCTTTCTACGTGGATGACATCCTGGAAAAAACCCTGCGCCTGGTCATGGCATACCTTGGCCTGGAAGCAGCGGAGATATTCCTGCACGAAGATGGCGATAAAGACATCCAACTAACCCTGCATCGCGGTGAGTTTTCCGAAACCTTCTTTTACCGGGATCATTTCCCAATTGGTCAGGATTTTGTCGGCAGAGTAGCCGAGACCAATGAACCCATTTTATGTACAAATCTGGAGGACGAAATTGAATCCCTGCGCCCAGCGGTTCTGGAAGCAGGTTTTAAATGTCTCGCATTTATCCCGCTGTGCGCCAGCCGGGAAGTCGTTGGTGTACTTGTAGGAGCCGCACGCGATGTAAAACAGATTGATGAACGCAGGCTGCACCTGCTCACCAGCATTGGAAAATGGACCGGGATTACGCTCGAAAATGCCCGGCTCAACCGCCAATCTCGCCGCCTGGCAGTCCTCGAAGAACGTGAACGAATCGGCATGGATTTGCACGATGGGATCATCCAATCAATCTACGGCGTCGGCTTAACACTGGACTATGTACGCATGCTGCTGTCTGAAAATCCGGAACAAGCGCAATCCAAGATCGATGAATCAATTGAAGATTTAAACAAGGCTATCCGCGATATTCGGGCTTATATCCTGGATTTACGGCCCCGCCAATTTCATGGGGATGATCTAAAACAGGGATTACAGCAGCTTATAGATGAGTTCAGGGCGAACTCAGGTACGACCGCCGTGCTTGTCGGACCGGAGGATGGACTGGTAGATTTTCCAGCCGCTAATGCGACCGCCCTTTTCCATATCTGCCAGGAATCTCTCGCCAATATTGCCAAACACGCCAATGCGCAATATGCAGAGGTCCATCTTTGGAGTGCCAAGGACCGTGTCTTGTTGGAAGTGTCGGATAATGGAAAAGGATTTGACTTGCAGAAAATGAGCGTCACTCTGGGCCACGGTTTATCGAATATGCATGTACGCACTCGCAAGGTTGGCGGGGACGTTGAAATCACTTCACAACCAGGAAAGGGGACCACAATCCTGGCATGGGTACCTCGCTGGTAAGCTTGAATTCCCATAAAAAATGACCTTCATTACCAGTCGAAGCAATCCGAAAATAAAAATGATTCGCGCCCTTCGCCGGAAAAAGACGCGCCAGGAAACAGGCACATTTCTGGTCGAGGGTATCCATCACGTAGGACAGGCAGCGGAAGCAGGCGTGGAAATCGATTCAATTCTTTACGCACCCGAACTGCTCAAAAGCGAATTTGCCACACAATTAATCCAAAGGTTGTCAAACGCCAATATCCCATGTTACCCGGCAGCCTCTGAAGTTTTCAAATATGCCACTGAAAAAGAGAACCCGCAGGGGATCCTGGCCGTTGTTCGACAATTCGAAACTGAGCTCGATGAACTGTCTGCTCAAAATTTTGTCTGGGGTGTGGCAATTTTATCCCCTCAAGATCCGGGAAATATCGGCACAATCATGCGCACAATCGATGCGGTTGGCGCCAGCGGACTAATATTAATCGACTCGAGCGCCGAGCCATTTCATCCCAACGCGGTTCGCGCCAGTATGGGTACCCTATTTTGGAATTCCATCACACATACCTTTTTCTCCGATTTCTCAAATTGGACAAAAAATAAAGGATACACAGTATACGGCTCCTCCGCCCACGGCGATTTGGATTACCGCGAGGTTGATTCCTATAAAACTCCGTGCGTATTGTTGATGGGCAGCGAGCGTGAAGGGCTTAAACCTGAACATGAAAGAATATGCGAAAAAGTACTTCGTCTACCAGTTCAGGGTAGAACGAGTTCCCTCAATCTGGGAGTTGCAGCTGGCGTTCTATTGTACTCAATGATGACCAAACGATCTTAATAATTATTGGATCGTGTAAAATTAAACAAATTTCAAAACCTAAGCCAATTTAATAAAGGAGAATAAATGTCGGACAAAAGCTACAGAACGATGGGACAACAATTTGGTCGCCGGTCGTGGGCAGAACCATGGAAGATCAAGATGGTTGAACCATTGAGAATGACCAGCCGTGAGAATAGAAAACAGGCGCTGGATGATGCTGGATACAACACATTCCTGCTGCGCTCACACGATGTATATATCGATTTGCTGACGGACAGTGGAACAAGTGCCATGAGCGACCGCCAATGGGCAGGCATTATGCTGGGGGATGAATCATATGCCGGCAGCCGCAACTTCTATCATCTGGAAGAATCGGTTAAGACTTTCTATGGTTATTCGCATGTAGTACCCACTCACCAGGGACGGGGTGCCGAACACTTGATCAGCCAGGCAACCATCAAACAGGGTCAAATCGTCCCCGGCAATATGTACTTCACAACCACCAGGCTGCATCAGGAACTGGCTGGAGGGAAATTTGTGGATGTCATCATCGATGAAGCCCATGACCCTCAAATACTTCACCCGTTTAAAGGGAATGTTGACTTGGTTAAACTCCAGGACTTGATCAAGCGAGAAGGCGCTGAAAATATTGCCTATATAAGCCTGGCAGGCACAGTAAATATGGCTGGCGGTCAACCGGTGAGCATGGAAAATGCACGCGAACTGCGCGCACTCTGTGAAAAACATGGCATACCAATCTACTTAGACGCAACCCGCATGTCGGAAAACGCGCTGTTCATTCAACAGCGTGAAGACGGCTATGCCGACAAATCAATTGCTGAGATTATTTTAGAATTCTGTGGTTACACTGACGGTGCCTGGATGAGCGCCAAGAAAGACAATCTAGTCAATATCGGAGGATGGTTAGCCGTAAATAACTATGACCTTTTCGATAAACTGCGCAATATGGTGGTGATATTTGAAGGTTTGCACACCTATGGGGGTATGTCTGGGCGCGACATGGAAGCGCTTGCGATCGGTATTGCTGAAGGAGTACAGGACGACCACATCCGGTCGCGTGTCGGGCAGGTCCATTATCTTGGCAGGCTTTTAATCGATTGGGAAATTCCCATCGTCCAGCCAGTTGGGGGACACGCAATCTTCCTGGATGCAAAAAGTTTCTACAGCCATGTCCCGCAGGACCAATTTCCCGCCCAAATGCTGGCTGCCCAGTTGTTCCTGGATTCCGGCATCCGCGGTATGGAACGCGGGATTGTCAGCGCAGGCAGGGACCCCGGGACAGGAGACCACCGCTACCCCTCACTTGAACTAACTCGATTGGCGATTCCCCGGAGAGTATACACACAAGCGCATATGGATGTGGTTGCCGAAGCGGTAAAAACCGTTTTTGACAACCGCCATAAGACCCATGGTCTGAAGATGGTGTACGAGCCGGAATACCTGCGTTTCTTCCAGGCGCGCTTTGAACCTCAGTAACCATTCTTGAGTTGTGTTCGTTCTTTTAATCAACAAGGTATAAATACAAAATATAAAAATTGTAAAAGTGAAAATACATGCGAGAAGATTTGTTTGAAGCTTTCATTCAGGGTGCTTCCGAGGGTGAAACCAAACTATCAATAAATCAAGGATCTGCGGAGGACCAGGTCGAGGTCATGCGCAAGGATGAGGACACGGATACCGAAATATCCGGTCAGGTAATCGACCGAAATACAAAACGGGGCATACCTGAAATCCTGGTCATCGTCATAAAACCCAATGTGAAGGTGGCTGATTTTGTTCGCCAGAAGAGCAAAGACATGGCATACACATCAAGCCGCACGAATAGGAGCGGCCGGTCTGCATTTCCAAAACAGATCCCTAACGGTCAAGCTTTGGATTGGTTGTGTTGCCTGCGGGTACAAGGATATGGCTATCTAGGGCGCGCTGCCCATCAGCCCTCAAGCTCCGGAGAAAGCCCAGATTTATCCGATCCCCATGATGGCAGCATAAAAGATTCAAAAACAAAACCTGCCTTAACTATTTAAGCTTAAATATCTTCACTCCCGTAACCACCTCCGCCAGGTGTACGCAAGCTCAAGACATCACCAGCCTGCACCGTGATCGAAACCTTACCTGGCAGGGTGGTTACTTGATCATCCCTAACAAGCAGATTTTTTCCTTTTTTCCCGGGATTACCTCCAAACAAACCGTAAGGAGCCAATCGTCGGCGCTCACTCAGAATGGTCACCTCGCTGTCGACAAGAAACTGAATATCGCGCCGGATGCCGTTTCCGCCTTTATATTTTCCGCCTCCACCGGATCCTGGGCGCAGCTCATACCGCAGCAACCGCAAAGGATAATCAAATTCCAAGGCTTCAATCGGAGTATTCAGCGTGTTGGTCATATGCGAATGCGCCGCTGAGGGTCCGTCAGAATTTGGCCGCGCACCCATACCTCCACCAACCGTTTCGTAATACGCAAAAGTACGTTCACGATCGGCATCATATCCGCCAATAGTGAGATTATTCATTGTTCCCTGGCTGGCTGCCGGTACAACTGCCCCTGCCTCTCCCCATTCAATTTTAGCCAGTGCGCCCAGAAGTACATCAACGATACGTTGGGATGTCTCAACATTTCCCCCTGCCACGGCGGCTGGCGCGAGCGCATTTACAACCGAACCTGGCGGGGCTATGATCTTGAGCGGAGCCAAACATCCCGAATTATTCGGCACATCTAATCCGAGCAGGCAGCGGAAAACGTAATAAACAGCCGATTGCGTGATGGCGATAACGGCATTTATACTCCCTTTCTGCTGAGGCGCCGACCCACTAAAATCAATCGTAGCTGACTCGCCATCAATGCTAACCTTCACCTTGATCGGCACCGGGTCGTTGGATAGACCATCATCATCCATAAAATCACCGAAACCATATTCCCCATCGGGCATATTTGCCAGTAAGCTGCGCGTCATCCGCTCGGTGTAAGCTAACAATTCTCCCATATAAAAGTTAATTTCGCTCCAGCCATAGCGATCGATCAACGCCATCAAGCGTGAGGAACCGCGCTGGTTTGCCGCGATTTGAGCCAGTAAATCACCTTTACGCTCGCGTGGTGTACGCACATTTGCGATTATCACATCCATCAATCCCCGATTAATCCTCCCGCCAGCTACTAACCTGGCTGGAGGGATTATTAATCCCTCTTGAAAGATCTCATTCGCGACCGGCATCGAGCCAGGCGTTATACCCCCGACATCGGAATGGTGCGCTCGGCTGGCTACAAAGCCGACTATTCTATCCGCCTCCTCACTAGAGAAATTAGCCCCGCCTGGAGCCTGCATAAAAACCGGCGTCACCAGAGTGATATCCGGCAAATGGGTACCCCCTCTATATGGGTCGTTCGAAACGATCACATCCCCTGGCGCTAAATCTTCGAATTCGTCAATCGCAGCCCACACAGATAAAGGCATTGAACCCAGGTGGACCGGGATATGCGCAGCTTGGGCGATCATATTGGCTTGCGAGTCAAATATAGCGCACGAGTAATCGCGCCGTTCTTTGATATTCGGAGAGTAACTTGCTTTGCGCAGCACGACCCCCATCTCTTCTGCAGCGGCAGCAAATAGATGCTTAAAAATTTCAAGGCGGATTGGATCATAATTACGCATAAATCACCACTTTGATCGGGATAGAACCAGCGCAAACTTTATACACCAGAGACAGTAATTGACAGATTTCCAAAGTGATCGATAACCCCTTGATCGCCATGTTCCAGCAGCACCGTTGTATCAGACCGCACCACGACTGCCGGTCCAACAATTCGGTTATTGCACTCTAGCATATCCCAACGATAGAATGGTGTATTCACCTCTTCATATCCTTTGCTTTTACCGTCACTCCCAGGTAGGCTAAAGACAACCGGTCTTTCATCGAACTTTGCGAAATCAGCCTCTGCTCCACCTGCAGGTACCTTCACGGGTGCAGGAGAAGGGATTGAGCCAACCGCCTGCACACGAATGTTCACAATTTCAACCGCCGCATCCGGCTGGTCGTACCCGTAGGCAGCGCGGTGCGCATCGTGAAAATCCACCTCAAAAGAATCGCTGTACGGCAGGATCATTTCGTATGATTGCCCTTTGTATCGCATATCCAGGAATTTACCGACCTTTATTTTATAGTCAGGAATCCCTTCATTCTTCAGCGCTTCTATACCCTGTCTAACTAGCGGTGCAAATTTACCTTCAACCGTTGAAGGAGTGCATGATGCCTGTATCATCACCGTCTGAGAATAATCCTTAACAACATCCACCGTCAGCATTCCATAAGCGGACAGCGTTGAAGCCATAGGCGGAACGAGAACTATTCCAATCCCGGACCTGCGTGCCAAATCCACCGCATGCAAGCCGCCCGCACCGCCAAACGAAAGCAAACAAAAATCAAGCGGGTCGTAGCCTCGTTCCACGGATATTACCCGGATGGCGCGTTCCATATGGGCATTAATGATTTCCACCACACCCAAAGCCGTCCGCAGTGGATCGAGGTTTAATGGATCTCCCAATTCTGATATCACTTGAAATGCACGCTCTTGGTTTAACAGCATCTTCCCGCCCATAAAATAATCGGCCGCCAGGCGACCCAACACCAGGTTAGCGTCTGTCACAGTGGGGAACTCACCCTTTCCGTAGCAGGCTGGACCAGGGTCAGCGCCCGCGCTACCCGGTCCAACCCGCAACGCGCCGCCCGGGTCAACGGATGCGATCGATCCGCCGCCTGCCCCAATGGTGTGAATATCCAGAACCGGAATACGGATGGGATAACCGCCTACCAACGCTTCGGTTGTAACTTTAGCTTCTCCTTCAACCAATGAAACATCCGTGGAAGTGCCTCCCATGTCGAAGCTTATCACCCTCACATTAGACAAAGTCCCCTCGCTTCGATCAGCCTCAGACACTGACACTAGCCACCCGGCTACGTACTGAGCGCCAGCCACGCCGCCCGCCGGTCCCGAAAGGATACAGCGTACCCCATTTGCGCGCGCTTCATGGATGCCAATACTGCCTCCGTTTGACTGCATAACCCTTAAAAGCGTTTCAATGCCAACCCCATCTAATCCGCTTTCAAGATAACTCAGATATCGGTCCAAGACCGGTGAAACATAGGCGTTGATCGCAGTGGTGCTCGTCCGTTCATATTCCCGGTATTCCGGCAGAACCTCACTCGAAGTTGAGACAAAGTAACCCAGCTCCCGCAGCCGCCCGGCGATATAACCCTCATGCTGCGGGTGTAGAAATGAAAAAAGCAGGCATACCGCTACAGATTCGATATCCTCAGCTTTCAGGTTCTGGATGAGAGTTTCAAGCTCAGCGGGTTCTAATGCCCGCAAAACTTCACCCCGAAAATTTACCCGTTCGTCCACCACAAAACGACAATTTTCAGGAATAATCGCCGGCGGCGGATCGGCGGAAAGATTATACAATTCAGGCCGGTTCTGCCTTCCAATCTGCAGCACATCCCGGAATCCCGCCGTGGTTATCAGCGCGGTGCGCGCCCCTTTTCGCTCAAGCAGCGCGTTGGTGGCTACCGTCGAACCGTGGATGAGATCGACTTTGCAATGACCTTTTGTTTGAAATTCGCTAAATATCCTCTCCAATCCTTCCAGTACCGCCCTGGCTGGATTATGCGGGGTAGAAAGGAGTTTAAAAGACATTAATTCGCCCGAAGAAGGGATATAGATTACAAAATCCGTAAATGTGCCTCCGATATCAATTCCAATGCGGATATCAATCCCATCGTGGATATCAATCCCATCGTGGATATCAATCCCATCGTGTATAC
>Ga0180437_10010790_pt1 | contig 11083 bp, 4 predicted proteins | sample SS_ome_4_FD_132410 | JGI IMG/M metagenome (GOLD analysis project Ga0180437, IMG submission 132410) | Hypersaline lake sediment archaeal communities from the Salton Sea, California, USA - SS_3_D_1 metaG | ecosystem: Environmental > Aquatic > Non-marine Saline and Alkaline > Hypersaline > Sediment... | reverse complement strand
ATCTGCATTAATGTACTCTTTCAAAGCTGAAACCAATCTATCAACAATAGTTTTACCAATAATTGAGAAATTAGTGATGAAAGCCTGTTTCAAATGAGTTTTTGTTTGATCATTCGCATTTCTAATCTCCTCAAAACTCTTCTCCATCTCTGCATACCATTTACTTATGTAATCTATATGGAAACTTGTTTTCATGAAGTTCAAAATCTTCTTGATATAGATAATGTTCTTCTTTGTGTAAACATTAACACTCTTGCAATACTCCTCAAATATCTCCATAATGATAGCATCCCTATTTGGAAGATCTGGTGGATTTCTATATGGAACTATACCAAAACCAATCATTTCACCAGTTGCTATATCCTCTGTTGATTCAGATGTACCTATTAAGAATTCTGACATTCTCTTGTTATGTTTCTCTGGATCATCCTTTACATTATCAGTGTAAGTGTAGAATCCGTCTGCTGGTGTTTGGTTGTCTGTACAAAGATAGTTATCACCAACATTTTCTCCACTATCAATAGTTGGTTCATATTCATTTTCGACCTTATCAGTTTTCATATTATCCTTACGAGGATACACTATATTTCCAAGTCCACTATTTTTCAATAAATTATTTAAAAATTTCATATCATTTTGATCCCACTTTCTATCAACAAGATACAAATCATCTTCACCATTTTGTGTTAATTTGAAATGTTGATCTTTATGATTATCAATCTCAGCATATTTACATTCTTTATTATCAGAATTATAAGCGAATATAATACTTTTTATATTATCATCTCCTTTCTTGTGCAATCCAATAATAACATTGCCACTATCTGGAGCTTTCTCAATAATGAAAGGAAAATGTTCCTTGAATTTCTCAAGATCATCTCCTTCATCCAAATTTGAATTCACATATCCATTGTCCAATCTGTGATACACACCTCTCAAATGTTCATCAGTTTCCTTGTCACTCCAGATTTTATTAGTTCTCCCACGCTGAATACCATATTCATTACTCATATCGATTGTTTTATTATTGTATTTGAATAGATAGACTGTATTGGTTCTCAAAAGGGACAAGTAATTATCGAAACCCTTTTGAATGTTCTTTACAACTGGATCAGAAAGTGTTCCATCACTCTCAACTTTCTTCATAATGATTCCGAAAACATTGTGTTCTAAATAGTTGTAAAAAGTGAAAAGTGCCAAGTAGAGCAACTCCTTTGCAATTCTTCTATTGATCTCTTCTGCACCATCCTTCTTGTGAATCGAGAGATAGTCCATACCCTGTTTTGTGTAGACAGAGTAAAGAACAAGAATCATATTTCTAATCTCTTTGATTGATACATTATTCTTCACTTCACCAATTTTCAATTGATGTTTCTTCAAAACATCCCTGTTCATTGGTCCTAAATACAGTTCATCTCTTTGTGTTCTTACATTTGCTATCTTTTTCTCGGCATTATCATCACATTCATATAGTCTAAAAAGGTTACCACTGAGGAACATATTGACTTTTTTGTCATCATTACCTTTCTTTTCTTTTATTTTTATCTGTTCAGATTGAATACCGAATTTATTTTCCAAGGGTGTTGGATGAATATTAAGATTTCCAAAATCGGTCATATCCAAATTCAAATAACAATGTTGAATATCTAAATCAGAATCTATTGTTTCAGTCACCAAACCATCCAATGGAAAATCTGGCAAATAATCGTTTACTCGAATATTTTGGACAAACCCATAGAAAACACCATTAATCAAATAACTCATTCCACTTGATCCAGTTGTGAAGATTGGTCCGAGAGATGGTATAGTTAAATCTAATGCTCTAGATGTAACAAATGGTTCAACAGTTTTGACCAAACTATCACAATTGTAGTAATCCTGTTCTGGTGTAAGTGCGAATATCTCTTCTGGTCTCCCATCAGCCTTTATAGAATCTACCGTTCCCACATTCTTCCTCTTATAAACTCTCTTTGTTGAAGTCAGATCAGCACCAGTGGATACAGCATTTTGTGAACAACCTAATGCAGTTCTCGCTTGTGGTCGTATATCTCTCAAATACTTATTGTATAAATATGTGTATGTACTGTTGATAACGTTTTGTGGCAAATCTTCATCATATTTCCAATTCATGATGTATGTATTAAGAGGACTCTTGAAAACATACTCTGATGTGTTCTGAGCAAACATACCAGCCATACTTCTTGATGCAGCGATCTTCTTGAACCAAGATAATGTACTTGTTGCATCAACTGTGTATTTCTCCAATTTGTCAATCTCCTTAATAAATCCCTCAACTAAATCTTCACTATTACTTGTAGATAGATCTCTCAATAGTTGATTGAGAATGTATCCGTGATAAATTTCCAACATTTTTGGAACAAAAGCTTTGTCTACAGTGTGTTCTGTATTAAATTTAGTTATCTTTTGAATAAGTTTGTATATGTTTGCATTACCTTCTGCAGAAGTCCTGATACCTCGAAGTTTTTTACTTATATCTTCGGTAGAGTCAGTGGCTTTAATCCATTTATCGTCCGAAAGTAAATGATGTCTAAAGGGCATCTTAATATATAATAAGAACATATTTTTTTTCAATAAAAAACAATTAAGAACATCCGAGTATATCAACCTCTTGTCCTGCAACTAGTGAACACCTTGGCAAATCCAATCCACTATCTGTGTACTCAATCTGTTTATTTGATAATGCATATAGAATGTAACTAACAATTAAAAGTTCAAGAAATGTGTAGACATGTAACATCTCAATATCAATAGTTTCACCCAATGATGCTTTAGCAATAGCTAAACTACCTGGTATACCATATCTTGTAAACTCAACTGTGTAAGTATAATCCTTCTGATTATATACAACTCTACCTATTGTACAAACTGGCATTCCTTTGTCAATCTTGTAGATACAATGTCCATCAAAACCGATTACCAATTGTGATTTAATAGAGAATATTGAACCTTTAGCAAAAGTCATTGAAACACCTGTGGAAGATTTAGATACAGTCACCCTATTAGATGCATAATTCTTCTTTCCAATTGCAATCTTTATTGTAGAACTTGTTATTTGTAACAATTCTGTACCAGTTGTTGTTATTAAGAATGTTGTCTTGGATTGTTTCATAGTCAATTCCCTCAATGAGTCATAAACGGCTTGTCGGAAATCAATTGGTTTGTATAAGGAGAAGAATTCTGTGCTTATCTCTATTAATTGTTTTATAATTGGGTTTGTTTTAAAAATTGTGGTGTACTGTGTATTTTTAACAACCATCTTATTTGATGTATTCTGTTTTGTACTCTGAGGTGCTATAACAGTTCTAACTACATAGTAATAGAGATCATAGAGGTATACACAGAACAGTAGAGATTGTGATATGTCTCTAGGTGTTGTCATCATTGTGTTTAACTTTTCCATGTCGAATTTTACACCAGCATATGTTTCGTAGAAGAATCTTTTGGTTATGAAACCTATAAATATTGTAGCAATTATTCCTTTATTAATAATATATGAACTTTGAAAAGCAGTTTTTGCAACATTGTTGATATTATTCATTGGATCAATTAGTAAGGATCTGGTGATTTGTGCATAAGATTCATTCATCTCTTGTATGATCAATTTCACTTTTTGGTTTGTGCTATTTTGTAGAATATTGAATAGGTTGTACTTAATTGCACATAATAAAACCGTAATAAAATCGAAAAGTGATTTTTGATCAACATTTTTCAATATACTTTGTAAACTGTTCTTATTGAGTGAACACAATGTTTTCTTTGTGTTCTGGGTTATATCACTATTCATCATTATTGCAATAATAACAATGACTATGATATTGGGGACATCTCCAATACCAAACATTGCTAATGTTACTTTGTTCACTACATTATTACCAAAAAACTCTTCAGATAGAGCATATAAATAATCACTTTGAGACATGTTCTCCCTTTTGGTTTTTATATTGAATCTCCCTTTCTTCTTACATAGAGTTTTTGATCTGTTCTTTATTGGATTATTTGTTGGATTTGAGAAAGATGGAAAATTTGGTAAATTAATCATATAAATATATGAATATTTTATTTTATGATAAGATGCTTAGTTAAGGTTATTTCTTCCAGCCAAGTAGTTAGATGGTGATATTCCATCAAGACCTAAGTGTGGTGGATTTGGGTATGCACTGAATGGGAGAGATGCTGCTAAAATATTACTTCCCATTGTTGAGAACAGAATGAAGAATATTATTGTCAAAATGATAATTGAGAATACAGACACAAAGTTCACTTTCTTCAACGCACCTAATACAATCAAACATGCCAAAACTAACGCAACCACAAAATACATAACAACTCTACTAACAGATATGATTGGTACTCTGAAACCACGTGTATTTAAATGTAAACTTGGCAAATGACTTCCACAATCCTTATTAAGATTTTTGTTTTCCATGATATATTATATACTACATTTTATTTTTTTCTTGTCGATGTTTTTTTGCCAATGTTTTTTTTTTTAAAAAAGTATGTTCACTCATGAATTACTACAGCCCACAGAGTCATCATTGTTGGATCTGTGAAAGTAGCAATGTTCTGAACCGCCGTCTTCTTTAATGGTGTTTCTCCATCCTCCAAGAATACCAATCCACATGCAGGTGTATAGTTCGGACTCATCTGTACAAGGGTAACACCTCTAACGTAAGATACCTGAGCACACAAGTAGAAACTATGTGCTGAGAAACCATCTGTATTGGTGATATCCTTTGCAAATTTGTCGAAAGCTGGTTGCAACTTTTGACATGCAAATACACTTGTCAAATCAGTGTCCTCTGCAGGAGTGTGTCTGTCCATAAACATGAACTTCACGTTGCGACTCTCTGGATTCTCAATGAGAACAGCGTGTCGCAACTTCTCTGATCTAATACCTTCTGCACTAAAACGATGTTGAATGTCATCACCACAATGATCACAACTAGATCCATATCCTGTATTTCTAAAATTACGTTTCAATGTGCAATTGTATGTACCATCATCAGATCGAGTATAGCCAAAAACAACGAGATCGTTGTAGTTTGAATTTTTCTTCTCAGTGATTGCTGACACAAACACACTACCATTTCCAGCAGAAACTAGAGTATCCATTTGTGGATCAACACGTTTGCAAGTAATCTTGTAATCACCATATAGCCTATCCCGTGTTCGTTCATAAACAGGTTTCATTCTAATTGGTGCACCAGCCGGTGTGTCAAAATCTCCACCAGGAGTCAAACTTGACTGAACTTCCGGTGCGGAAGTTTGTCTAGTCAAAACTGGCATAGTAGGACATGTATTTGCATTCTCCTCAAAAATAGGCGGTAGCATAAAATTGCTCCCAACTAAAGAGGGTAGCACAAAGTTACCCAACGAAGGTGAAACAAAGTTGCTCGACGAAGGTGGTATAACATGATTTCCTAGTGGTGGTGCTACAGGTGTTGATGTTTGATAACGCGTTGGCAATGTTGGTTCAGCAACTTCTTCTTTCCAGGATTTTCCAGTTTTGATACCAAAGTTCTCCTGTTTGCATGTACCACATTTTTCTTGATCGTTAAAGCACTCAGCACACAGTGGATGTCCACAAGGCATCATCAAAATTGGTGTGTCTTCATGAGTATCCCAACAGAACTGACAACGTGTTGAAAAATGTTCCTTTCCAGAAGTTATTTTCAACATGTTATCAGTCAAGGGATGTACAGGAATCTTCTTTGCGATAGACGCTGAATCTCCGTGCTTCTCCGTTGTCAAACAGTGAAGACAATAAAAACCATCTTTGTATGCAGCAATCAAAGGAAATCCTGGAGTCAACCCCACAGAAACTATCTTATTAGCTCCATCAGCTTCCCAGAACTCAATATTGGCAACGCCTAGTTGCTTTGCACACTTCAAGCACTTTATGTCGGATGGTTCAGTGTCTGAACAATACTTAACTAGCGAATTAATCGAAGTCATGCTATAACAATTAACATGTGAACACATAGTTTTTTCTCTTCAATTTTTTTTCTGTCACAAAAAAAATAAAAATGAAAATGGCGAGATATGATTTAAAAAAATATTAATAATTATATAATACACATTATGAGTGATAATTTTACTAAAGAATTAAATTCTCAAGATGGATTGGAAAATATTGCTGGATTGCAATTCAGTATATTTAGCCACAAAATGATTGACGAAGGCTCAGTAGTTGATGTTCTCACTGCTGATACGTACAATGGTTCTATCCCAGTTCCTAAAGGACTGTTCGATGCTCGTATGGGTTCGATTGATAAGTACATTATGTGTCAAACAGATGAGTTAGATAACAAGACCTCTCCAGGTTATTTTGGTAGAATTGTTCTGCCAAAACCAGTTTTCAACTTCAACTTCTTGCCGTATGTGGAAAAATTATTGAAATGTGTATGTTTTAGGTGTGGAAATGTTCTCTTTAACAAGAGTGATCCAAATGTTATTAAGAGACTTGAAGGAAAGACAGGCTATACACGTTTCGTTGCTGCTGTCGATCTAGTGTCAAAGATCAAGATGTGTATCAACAATAATGGTTGTGGAGTTTTTCAGCCAAAAAAGTACACACGTTTGACGATTGATAAGATTCAAGAGAAAGATTGGATTGTCAAGATTATTGGTGAATTTAACCAGAATGCGTTCAAAGATCCAAATATACCAAAAGATCAGAACTTTACTCCTGAAATGTGTTATAAGATCTTCTCGAAGATTAAGAATAGTGATGTTAAACTGTTGGGTTTCTCGCCAAAGTATAGTAGACCAGAGTGGATGATTATTAAGAATCTGCCTGTTCCACCACCTTCTGTGAGACCTTCTATTAGACAGGATAACAATCAGCGTTCTGAGGATGATCTTACATACTCGCTTTCACATATTACAAAGCAAGTGAAACTTTTCAGAGAGAAATTGGAAAGTGATAGTAAGAAGGATATCTCGTTGTACCACGGTCTCTTGCAATACTATGTTACAACGTATATGAACAATGACATTCAACATGTTAATCCAATCAATCAAAGAACATCTCAGAGACCCCTAAAGGCATTAACACAGAGATTGAAAGATAAGGATGGACGAATGAGATGTAACATTCAGGGTAAGAGAGTCGATTATTCGGGTCGTACAGTTATCTCTGTAGATCCTAATATTAAGATCGATGAGTGGGGAGTTCCAATGAAGATTGCAATGGATCTCACTTACCCAGAGATTGTTACAAAGTTCAACATCAACAAGATGTATAAACTTATGAAGAATGGACCAAATACCTATCCAGGTGCTAAGTTTATTACGAAGATGTTTAGAAATGAGTTGGGAGAGAAGAATCCAAGTGTGTTCAGTTTGCATAAAATCAATCTGAATGTGACATTGGAGTATGGTGATGTGGTTCACAGACATTTGCAAGATGGTGACATCTGTCTGTTCAACCGTCAGCCGTCTCTTCACAGAATGAGTATGATGGCTCATAAGATTAAGGTTATGAAGTACAAAACATCTCGATTGAATATTACCATTTGTAATCCTTACAATGCTGACTTCGATGGAGATGAGATGAACATGCACGTGCCACAGAGTATCGAGTGTGTTGAGGAGCTTAAGAGAATTGCATTGGTAACTACTCAGTTGATCAGTCCTGGTAGCAGTTCTCCATGTACACCTATTGTACAGGATACTATTATTGGTGCTTATCTGTTGACAAAGGATGAGAACAGACTTACAAAGTCTGACATTGATAATCTTATGATGTTCAATGATAATTTCTCAAACGAGTTGCCTGAACCTGCAGGAAAGAATGAGTATGGAGAGAATTATTGGGATGGTAAGCAACTGTTCTCAATGATTCTTCCAAAGATTACAATTAAGACTAAGACTATTGAGGTGAAGAAGGGACAGATTACTGATGGTTACTTGATGAAAGATAGTTTGGAGAGTTCAACTAATGGATTTATTCATCAGATCTACAATGCGTATGGTGTTAAGGAGTGTTCTAACTTCTTGAACAATACACAAGATTTGATTACTAAGTTCATGACCTCTCAGAGTTTCAGTATTGGATATGGTGATTGTATCATTCCAAAGGAGATTATTGAGGAGAACAAGATTATTATTAAGGAGAAGATAGATGCTATTGACAATGTGATTAGATCTGCACAGGAAGGTGTGTTCAAACCGGAATTGGATAAGAAGTATCACAGAGAGGCATTGGAGAAAGAGATTATGCAGAATATTAATGAGGCTACAAATTTGATTGAGAAAAATTTGGCGAATAAGATCGATGCTACTAACTGTTTCATGAAGGCAGTTAGTTCTGGATCTAAGGGTAAGACAGTTAATATCAGACAGATTTTGGGAGCTGTTGGACAGCAGGAGGTTTGGGATGAGAGACCTACAAATGGTTTCACAGATCGTGTACTCCCACACTTTGCTAGAATGGATATCAGTCCATCTGCAAAGGGTTTCGTTCAACACTCTTATGCTGAGGGTATGTTGGCAGATGAGATCTACTTCCACGCTATGACGGGAAGAACTGGTGTTATTGATACTGCTATTAAGACTGCGGATTCAGGATATATTTCCAGAAAGTTCATTAAAGCAACTGAGGATTTAGTTGTGAACTATGATGGAACTGTTAGAAACACAATGGACATCATCCTACAGTTTAAGTATGGTGATGATGGTTACGATCCAACTAAGTTGGAGAAAGTGCCAATCACATTGATCAGATACAGTGATGATGAGATGGCTGATCTGTATGCTTACGATTATGAAGATGCAGATGACAAGAGTTATTGGTTGGGATTCATGACTGATGAGGCTGCAGAGAAGACTATTAAAGAGGATGATCTTCACAACAAGTTGGAAGATGAATTGGATAGGATTTTTGATGGTCGTGATATGATTAGGAATGAGTATTGTAAGAGTTGCGAGTTTGTCAGAGATGCAAACACTTATGTGCCAGTTAACTTCTACAGATTGATTGCGATTATTAAGGAGGACTTCAATATCAAGTCATACAGTTTGACCGATATGTCACCAATCTATGTGATTAATAAGGTTAGTGAGTTGTTCGATGATATTACACAGTTCTCATTGGAGAAGAACCACAACCTTGAGATGCACAAGTTGGTCTACTTGACGTACTTGACATCAAAGAACATTCTGTATCATCACAGATTTAACAAAGTTGCATTCGATTACATGATTGAGAAGGTTAAGAATAAGATTTTCGAGTCATTCATTACACCTGGAGAGACAGTTGGAGTTATTGCATCGCAGACTTGTGGTGAGCAGTCTACTCAGTTGACTTTGAACACTTTCCACTTGGCTGGTGTCGGTTCTGGTTCTAAGGTTATTACGAAGGGTGTGCCGAGATTGAGAGAGATTATTCACTTGAGTAAGGAGATGAAGATTGTTGCTATGGAGATCTATTTGAAAGAGCAGTATAGAACATCACCTGAGCAGGTTGATATCATTGGAAGTGAGATGTTGTACACTAAGTTGTCGGATGTTGTTCTGAGAACTGATATCATCTATGAGAGTGATCAGACAATGTCTGGAAATGAGGTTGAGGAGTTCATTGTTGTTTACAATGAGTTTGATGAGTTGTTTGATTTGAAGAATGATAAGTGTATGTCAAAGTGGGTGTTGAGAATTGTGTTCAATAAAGATAGTCTCATGAATAACAACATCAGTGTGTCTAAGATTCAGGAGTTGATCTATCAGAAGAGTGGAAGTAATGACATCAAGTGTGTGTTCAGTGATGATAACTCTAGTGAAGTCATCTTGAGAATCAACGTTGTTAACGACGGAGATACAAACAACTTAGACTTCATTAAGGATATTGAGAAGAATTTGATGAATATGACTATTACTGGTATTAAGGGAATTGAGGAGATTTGGAAGGTTGATGGAAATGTAATTAGATACATGGATGATGGTTCATACAGACATGAAAAGGAGTTGTTACTTACATGTAATGGAACAAACTTGAGAGAGATTCTGGCAAATGATAAAGTTGATATCACCAGAACTAGATCGAATAACATCAATGAGATCTATGAGATCTTCGGAATTGAGGCAGCAAGAGCTCATATTATTGAGGAGTTATCCAATGTGTTCGATAATGGCTTGAATCCAAAACATATCGATATGATTGTTGACTTGATGACATACAAGGGTAGTCTGATTCAGATTGCACGTCACGGTATCAACAGAAAAGAGGACACTGGACCAATCTCTAAGGCATCGTTCGAGGAGATGATGAACATATTCGTGAAGGCTGCTGTGTTTGCAGAGACGGATAATATGAAAGGACCATCAGCAAATATGTTGGCTGGTCAGTTCTGTAAGTCTGGTACGAACTCGTTCGATATCCTTATGGATACAGACAAGGTCATCAACAGTCAGTTCGAAGACACATACAATGAGTACAAGAACATTGATAAGGATGATATTGGAACAGATGACTTCGATTCATTCATTTCGAATGAGTTTGGAAAGAATAAGGAGGTAACAGATGACGATTTCAACTTCGGAATCGATCTACCAACCACAAAGCTGGACAATGTTGAGCTTCCAAATATCGAGATTGAGATCACGAAGAACAACAATGTTGTTAAGAATATCACAATTGAGAATGACAATGTCAACCTTGGAAATATTGACATTAATGAAGAAATCGATGATATAACAACTGAAGATGAAGGTGAAGATGAAGGTGATGTCTTCGGAAATGATGAATTTGAAGAGTTGGAAAGTGATCAAGAAGACGATGAAGTGGGAAGTGACGAAGTAAACGACGAGCCAGAGAGTGACGAGCCAGAGAGTGATGAAGAAGACCTTGAAAGTGATGAAGAGCCGGAAGACATTGAAAGTGATGAATAAAGCAAATTAACAGTTATTGTGCCACAATAACACACATGAATAAAACTATTACATTTTTGCTGTTATTGTAGGAAAGTTATGAGATTTTTCATCTTCACATTCCTATAAACATATTATGCATGTTGACATTAGTTGAAAACTACAATTATTATCTCCTTTAACTGTTTTTATT
>Ga0180437_10010789_pt1 | contig 11083 bp, 7 predicted proteins | sample SS_ome_4_FD_132410 | JGI IMG/M metagenome (GOLD analysis project Ga0180437, IMG submission 132410) | Hypersaline lake sediment archaeal communities from the Salton Sea, California, USA - SS_3_D_1 metaG | ecosystem: Environmental > Aquatic > Non-marine Saline and Alkaline > Hypersaline > Sediment... | reverse complement strand
GGCGCCGAGGACATTTTCGCGGCCATCTCGCGCGACGACGGCAACACCTTCAAGCGCAAGAACCTGTCGCGCGCGGCAGACCGGTCTTCCTTTACACTGGCAAATGGCGAGGAGTACTTTGGCCAGACCAAGAAACCGGTTTTCCAGGTCAAAGGGAACAATATCCTGGTCGCCTGGACCAGCAAATTCTGTAACGGCGGCCGGCCGGCCTATGCGATCACTACCTGTGACGACCCGGACACGGAAGCGATCGAGACCCCTGATACCGGCTGCCAGATCGTGTGTCGTGGCAACGCGGAGAACGAGGTCTGCGAGCCCGACTACCCGTACGACGATGAATACTATACCGAGGACATCTGGGGCATAGGCGGCCCGCAGCGGTCCGTGGACTACACGGATCAGGGTTTCCCCGAGGTTGGCGAGGTTCCCTATAGCTGTGTATGGACCGCCCGCGGTACTATCGTGACTCAGGGTATGATCAACAGCGGCGGTTTCTGGGCTAACTATGAGGTCGGAGAAATCGTGTGGTTCAAGCCCGAGCGGTTGACCTCCGGCCGGCGTGACGCCAATCAGGTCTTTATGGGAGGCGCGCCAGGCGCTGGCTTTGCCATCGCCTGGCAGGAGGACCCTGAAGGTCTACGTCCTGGCAGCGCCGCCGGGCCCGGGCCGGGCTGGGGTGGCGCGACCACCAACCACAAGACCGACATCTGGTACAGTTACATCACCATGGAGGATTTTCGCAAGGTTGATATGAACTTCGTACCCGGTGGCGATCCCGAACACGACGATCCAGACTTTGTCGGACGCCCCAAGGCCCTGGTGCCCATGGCGCTGCCTGTCCGCTTGTCGGACAATGACGTGGTCAATACCGACAACCTGATGGTCGAACTGGATGGCAACGGCTACCCTGTGGAAGATGGGAATGGCAACTGGATTCCGGTCATAAATCCGGATACAAATGGGGAAGGCACTGGTTCGCACGCCTACGGCTACGCGATTGAAGGCCTCTGCGTGGACTTTCACGAGTTCACGAACGAGCAGGGCGTACTGAAGCACGTCTGCATCACCGAGGACAACCGGCTGCTGGATGGCGACACGGGAGCCTCGCGTCCCAACGTCTTCCTGCAACCTTTCACCAAGCCGGATGGAACCAAGAGCGCCTGGGCCATCCTGGCCTACGAGGAGACCAAGGGCGTCGGCATTGGCGCGCCGGACCACGAGCCGGGAGGAGGGCCCTACGGCGACGAGTATGTACCAGACTCGGGCAAGAACGTCATCTACCACAGTTTTGAATTTACCAACCCGGACCTGGTCAGCGCGGGGAATATCATCAATCTGCCCGAAAGAGACGCCGATGGGAACCTGGTGTACCTACGCGAAGTTACGACGGATGCGGACGGGAACCCCGTACAAGACGCGGACGGCAACTGGGTGCTGGGCGATCTGATCCTGGACTGGCAAGGGTTGCCGCAGTTGGCCTACGAGAACGCGCGCCGCCCACGCTTTTTGCTTCAGGGCAAAAGTGCGATGGGCGACTCGAGGACCATCTTGCTCATCCTGTACAAGGAAGGGCAAGAAGGCCAGGGCCGTCCGTCGGACATCATGCTGCGCCGCGTCGTCGTTCCAGCAGGGCAGACGGGCAACCCGTACAGGTTCTCGAACCTGGTGTGTGATGCGACTGTGGTTGCCGACAATGGCGTAACCGTCTGCGTCGATGGTGCCCAGAACATGAGCACCGTCACACCCACCGAAACCTGGATTAATCCCAACGCTGATCCAGACGCGCATGGGGATGGGATCAAGGTCGTACGCTGGGAGCAGACACCAGATAACCTGGACGATCCTTCGTGGCTCAATCCCTACGAGGAAGCGCGAGCCCACCGTGGGCAGCTCCGGGGTGACTTCGCCATCATGGGCTACTCGTACACGCCAAACTGGGCGGCAGCCAGAAATGGCAACGACAAGTACGACTTCTACGTGCGGCGCTCGTTCGACGGTGGGCAGACCTGGACGACAGATCCCGCGGGCAGCGGGGTAGAGCACTGCTACACCTTCAAAGACCCCGAGACCCATGAAAGGGAAGAGGTCTGCACTTTCTATCCCGCGGGTGCATTCGAGATGGCGCGCAACCTTTCCCAACTCCGCAACAACAAGGAGAGCGTGATCGAGCCACGCATCGTCGCCACGCCGGGTACGATCAAGGATCCCGCGACCGGCCTGTGGACCGGAATCGCCGAGGACAAGCAGAACAAGAACGTGTTCTACGTGAGCTATGGTACATCCACCAACCCGCCGCAGGTTCACGGCGACAGTGACGAAGAACAAGAGTATCCGGTGCCGCTCGACCTCTACTACAGCTTCAGCATGGACAGAGGCGAGACCTACGCGGAAGTGGAGTGGGTGGTGAATCCCGATAGCTTGGGCCACAATGCCGGGGAGACGGTAACGGGCTGGGATTGGCTGGCCAAGGGCGATCCTGAGCAAGGTGAAGCGCAGTTGCGAATGACGCCTGACGGCTCCAGGTTCTATGCCACCTGGCTGCAAGAGGGGGAAGAAGGCAGCGACATCTGGTTCCGTAGGATCACGCCAAGCGCTTTCCCTAGTAACAACCTACCAGAATAGTACGACGGGAGTATGGACGCCAGTTGTGCCGGCGTCCATACTCTGTCTAACATATCGGGACAGGAGACTCCGATACAAGGTCGGTTTCTCTTGATAGCGAACAAAGCAAAGGAAAGGAGGTGAAACGCAATGAAAAGGCTATTGATTTTCACAACGGTGCTCGCGGTGCTTCTGGTCGCTGTTTTACCCGTCAGTGCCAAGGGTTCCCCCGGCAATCAAGGGGAACCGCCGAACTGGACACCCGGACCCGGCCCTCACGGATGCGACGCCGAAACCGCGACCTTGGGCACCAGCGACATGCCTGGCCCTCCTGATCACTGCCCTGGCAGACCCAACTTCCCTATACCGCCGAACTGGCCCCATCCTGGTAAGTAACATCGAGCCGGCGCTGTCCACCTCGGACAGCGCCGGACGGTTATCGCTCATCCCTTCTGATGCTATGAACCAAGCAGGACAACAGCGGACCGAACGTTGAGAACTCGCAGATACGATGGCAGATTGGGTGACCGTCCGTATCAGCGGAAGATCATCGGCAAGTAGGTGTGGCACTTGGCCTCGCCAAACAGCGCGAACTGGGTGAAGTGTGTCGTCGTGAAGGCCAGTGCTCCCGACATCACGCGGGCTGGTTCCCCCATCATTGCCCAGGGTCCCTCTGGACCAGAGCGCGTCCATAGGCGCAACGTCTCGCGCTTCAGCCCAAGCACATCGGTATCCGTATAGTTGACAGTGATCGTGAGCGGTCGGTTGAATTGACGCACATGTTCGCCAAAGCGGAGCGCGTTCATCTCGAAGGCTCGATTGGCAAACAGCATGCCACCAGGAGGCGAGGTAGGTCGCGTGTCTGTGAAGAGTGGCCTGAACTGGAAACGCGTTGTGTCGGTCACAGTACCGGGTGGAACAGTGAGGGTGACGCCGTACTGGTGGTGCAACTGGCCGCCCTGGTACGGACCCAGCGCCAGCGCGCCGTAGGGCAGGGTGACCACCGTGGTGACCGGCCCGAGTTGCATGTGCTGCCCTCCCCAGCCAAGCCTGGCCACGTTGGTGATGACCGTGCCAGGTGTGACCACTCCCTCTACCCCCAGCCGATATTGGAGCGTGAGTGGATGTCCGGCCTGTACCCGACCCTGCCAGCGCAGCATCTGGCCATCTATCGTCGTTCCGGTCAGCGTACCGCTCCAGCCCAGGAAACGCACCTGGTGACTGAAGGGCAGTGTGTCTGTCAAAGTAGCCCAGCGCTCGCTCATCCCTCCGCCGGATTGATACGCCACCCTGATCGTGTAGGCGAGCACATCACCCGGCATCACGTATCGTGCATGCGCTTGCTTGGCCGAACCAGCCATGTCGGACACCACGCTGGACACGCTGATCGCGTTGTTTGTCGTGTCGGACTCTACGGCGGTTGTGGCGATGGACGCCGAGGTGGTCAGGATTTCCCCCTCTGGCAGAGCTTGATCCACTTGCAGGGTGATATAAATGTGACCCCAGGTCGAATCGGCCGACAGCGGATAGACGGTCCAGGTCAACACGTTGCCATCGATCCCATCCGGCGTGAGTGGTTCACCCCAGGAATTGGTGGCGGTGACAAACTGCGTCCCCGGCGGCAGCGTGGCTTGTACCCAATTGTCCGGTGCCGCTGCTGTACCGATATTGGCGTAGCTGACGTTGACAACGAATGTCGACCCAGCCGTAACGCGCTCAGGTGCTTTCATCTCGACTATGAGATCTATCTCCCCGGCGGCAGCCGCAGTGGTGATGCCTGCCACCATCAAGATGACAACAGTCACTCCAAGGACCGTAGCTAGTGTGAGCAATCCGATGCGAGCAAGGCGTTTCATGGCAATCCCCCTTTACTTGTTTTCGGGTTCTCTTATTGTCCTTTCATTCAGCAACCCAGCCCTGATGGATTCGTCAATTAGTATGACGGAAAAACACCCAAAACCATACGGTGACCCTGGAAAAAGGTGGCCTGCTCAGGTCCAGGCCGCTCCGCATAGTTTTCGGCCGTTTTTGCGTCACGAGGTCAGTGAAAGATCAATCGTTACGTGACAAACGAGCACACGCTGCTGGAACGAGCAAAGCAATACGACGAAGCGGCACTGGGGGAACTCTACGCCCATTATGCCCCCCGCATCTATGCCTACATCTACCGGCGAATTGGCGATGCTCACCTGGCGGAAGATCTCACAGGAGATGTGTTCGTGCGAGTCATACAGGCGATCCGGTCGGAGCGATTCTGGCATACTTCGTTCCAGGCCTGGCTCTATCGCATTGCACACAATCTGGTGGCGGACCACTACCGCCGCCAGCCACCAGTCGCCGAGTTGGAGTTGGACGAGCGGATGGCGGCAGACGCGGATGACCCGGCCTCTGCTGTGGCAGAGCGGCTCTCCCACCAGCGTCTTCGTGCCGCCATCAGGTGCCTCACACTGGGCCAGCAACAGGTGCTGGCTCTGCGCTTCGGTGAAGGGATGACCGCACGGGAGGTAGCCGCGGTGATGGGCAAAAGCACGGGTGCAATCGAGGCCCTCCAACATCGAGCTCTAGCCACACTGCGCCGTGTCCTGAAAGAAAAGTAGAGTGACCCAAATAGTGAAGCCAACGATTTTGTCTGCCGTCTCGTGCATCATTTCGGCAGACGTCCTCCCCGCACGGGCACTTGCCTGTTCTCCCAATCTGTACTACAATAGGTGTGAGGGTGGCCACCGGGTATACGAAGATGGGAACGACGACTCCGGTCACAATCCGACGTCACGTGCTCCCCGGCGAGGAAGAGGGGAGTATTGCCTGGTTCCACCGGCAGAACGGCTTCGAGCAGCAGGAAATCTTCCGCCGGGTCGCCTTCAAGCGGAGCCGCTGGACCCCTCTCCCCGATGGCCAGTCGAGCAAGTGCTCTACCTACATCCTCCTTGCTGGTCACGATTGGCTGGCCGATGCTATCTTTTCCTACTTGGATGAGAACAACATTCCTGTGAAGAGGAGTTTGTGATCTATGCGCTTCATGCACATCGCGGACGTTCATCTTGGTTATCAGCAATATGGCTCCAAAGAGCGCTTTGATGATTTCAGCCGGGTCTTTCTGCACATCGTGGATCAGGCGGTTGAGCAGCAGGTCGACTTCGTCCTGCTGGCGGGCGATCTGTTCGAGAAGCGCACCGTGGACCCGTTGGCCATGCGCGTGGCCGTCGAGGGATTCCGGATATTGCGTGAAGCCGGCATTCCGGTCCTTGCTGTCGAAGGCAATCACGAAAAGGCCCACTACCGTGACCAATACTCGTGGATCGATTTCCTGGATGGGCTGGGTTACCTATGCCTGCTCAACCCGCGTTTTGAGGACGGGCGCGCCATCCTGGAGCCATACGGCGACGATGGCGGGGGTTACGTCGATCTGCCCCTGGCCTCGACTTCCGAGGATGGCGCCCGCGTCCGGGTCTACGGTGTCAAGTATTACGGCGCTTCCACGGGCAAGGTCTTTGGCCTCTTCGCCGACGCCCTGGCCGACATGGACCACAGCCAGGTGGATGCTTGCATCTTGCTCTCCCACGCGGGCCTGGAGGGACAGGTCCCCCACTATTCGGGCACACTGACGCACAACGACCTGGCTCCGCTGCGGGAGCACATCGATTACCTGGCGCTGGGGCACATCCACAAGCCCTGCGCCGTGGACGGCTGGATCTACAACCCAGGTTCGCCGGAGACGTGCGGCATGCGGGAGGTGGCCTGGCCGGAGCGTGGGTACTACCTGGTCGAGATCCAGCCCGGCGGCGACCCTGTCCATCAGGTCGATCTGGTGATCACGCCACGCCGCCCTTTCCGCCGCCTGCACCTGGAGGTGGATACCTTGACCGAGCCCAACGCTGTCTACGACGCGGTGCGCCGGCTGATCCGGCGGGAGGATGGGAACGTCCCTCGAGACCCCGCGCCGGTCGTCGAGCTCACGCTGGGGGGCGTGCTGCCCTTCAACCGTTTCGACCTCGACCTGGACTACGTCAAGGGCCTGCTGGACGACGCGTGGTCGCCGCTGGTGACCCGGGTGCGCAATTCAACCACCCCGGCCGAGTTCGAGATCGCGGTGGACGTCGAGGCCAGCCGTCCAGAACTGGAGCGCGCGGTGGTCAAGGATCTACTGGAGCGGGACGCCCGCTTCCGCCCGTCGGCGGAGGAATGGACGCAGGTCGCGCTCGACGTGAAGCGGTTGGTTCTGGAAGGCAGCCCACCGGGGGCGGTGATCGACGCCCTGCGCCGCGCGCGGACCGAGCTGATGGCAGAGCAGACCTCGGAGGTCTAGGCACTGTGGCGGCCGACGCTCCGAGGTATCCGCTGGATGGTTGTATGGGCTCGGGGAGCGCCACTGGGAGACCCCCGAGGTCTTAACGGAGACGTGGAATGCAAATCACTCACATCGATCTGGAGAACGTCAAAAGCTACCGGCGCGAGACCGTGGCCTTCACGGAGGGCACCAACGCCATCTGCGGGCCGAACGGCGCCGGGAAGAGCACGCTGCTGGAGGCGATTGGGTTTGTGCTGTTCGACTTTCTGCCCACGACGCAGGGCCAGTTCGTCCGCGAGGGAGAGAAGACCGCCACCGTCACCGTCCACCTGGCGGACGACGATGGGAGAAGTTACCAGGTGGTGCGCAAGTGCGGCAGCAGTAGCCAGTACTACGTCTACGACCCCGAGATCGGCCAGAAGCTCACCGATGGCAAGAACGAGACCGTGGCCTGGCTCTACGAGTTCCTGGGGGTGGACGACACGGCCGATCTGTCGGCGCTCTTCCAGGACGCCGTCGGCGTGCCCCAGGGATTGCTGACCGCCGTCTTCCTGGAGACGCCGAGCAAGCGCAAGGACACCTTCAACCCGCTCCTGCGGGTGGATGAGTACGAGCGGGCCTGGGGCGCGCTACGAGAGCCGCGCCGCCGGCTGGAGGGGGGGATCGTCGAGCAGGAGAAGTGCATCGCCGGCTTCGAGGCCGAGGTCAAGGCGCTGTCCGGCTGGCAGGAGAAGGCGGTCGAGCTCCGGGCCAGGATCGAGGCCGACGAGGAGAGCAAGACCGCCGCCGGGACGAAGCTGGATGAGGTGACCCAACGCAAGGAGAGCCTGGAGGCGGTCAAGGAGCGGCTGGACGTGCTGGAGCGGTCGGTCACCCGGGCCGAGGCGGACGTCAAGACGCTGGAGGTGCAACTGAACGATGCCCGGGCCGCCGTCGAACGGGCGGAGGATGCCCGAGCCGTGGTGGCGGAGACGGAGGCTGGGCACCAGGCCTACCTGGCGGCCCAGGCGAACCTGGACGAGCTGGAGGATCAGCGGCGGGAACGCGACCGTCTCAATGGGGCGCTTCAGCAGCGCTCCACCGACCTGGCGCTGGCCCGGCAGGAGGCCGAGAGGTTGGAAGCGGAGCTGGAGGCCATCGCCTCGGCCGATGCAGAGATGGAGGCACTGCGCCCACAGGTCGAAGCCCAGGAGCGGCTGGAGGGCGAACTTGACCAAACCCGTCGCGCCGCCGACCGGCTGGCCGACGCACAACGAGCTCTGGAACAGGAGCAGAAACGGCTGACCGGCCTGGAGGCGAAGCTCTCGGGCGTGCAAGCAGGGCTGGAAGAGTTGGCGCTGGTCGAGGGGGAGAGCGAAACCGTGCGGGCGGACCTGGAGGCGTTGGACGAGCGGCGCGACGCGCTGACGGTTCAGATCGCCGCCCACCAGGCAGAACTGGGCCAGATCGGCGAGCAGACGGCCGCGCTGGAGGCCGCTGAGACGGCGGAATGTCCGGTTTGCGAGGGGCCGCTGACGCCGGAGCACCGCGCCGAGCTTCTGGAGCGCAACCGGGCGCGCCAGGCGGAACTGGAGACGGCGCTGGCCGAGGCACGGGCCGAACAGGATACAGCAGAAAAGGCCCGCCGCCAGAAACAGGGGGCGCTGCGTAGGTTGGAGAAGCGGGCCAAGAGGCTGCCCCGCCCGGCGGAGGCGGAGGAGCTCGCGGCCCAGGTCGACGCCCAGCGGGGGGCGACGGAGGCGGCTGAGGCGGCACTGGCCGAATGGGCAGAAGCCCCGGCCCAGGTCGCGGGGTTGGAGGCCGAGCTGGAAGCACTGGGCGACCCCCGCCGTGGATATCAGCGCGCGGCCGACGTCGCCGCCCGGCGTGATGCTGTCGAGAAGGGGCTGGCCGAGGCCGGGGAGCAGGTCGTCGAGTTGAGCGGCCAGATCACGGCCCTTGAGGAGGAACTGGCGGACTACGCGGACCTGGGCGCGCGCGTCGAAGCGGAGCGGGCGGCGCAGGCCACCCACGAGCCGGACCACCGGCGCTACCTGGAGCACGTGCGCGAGGCCGAGACGTTGGAGGAGCGGCAGGGGAAGGTCGCGGCGCTGGGCGGGGAACTGGAAGCCGCCCGGGACGAGCGCGAGCGCCTGGTCGAGGAGCGGGACGGGGTGGCGGCCGGGTACGACGCCGAAACCTACGCCGAGCTGGTGGGGACCTACACCCACCTGCGCGACGAGCTGGCCACGCTGGAGGAGCGGCTGCGCCAGCAGCGGGGACAGCTTGCGGAGGCACAGGCCGAGATTGAGCGGTTGACCGGCGTGCAGGTGGAGCTGGCGGCGGCCCGCGCCGAGCGCGACGAACTGGACGAATTGCTGGCCCTGCTGGAGCACATCCGCGGCGTGCTGCGGGACGCCGGGCCGAAGGTGACGCAGGCGCTGGTGGAGATCATCTCGATGCAGGCGGCCCGGCTCTACGCCGACATCATGGCCGATCACACCACCCGGCTGCGCTGGACGGAGGACTACGACATCGTGCTGAGCTCCAGCGGGCGGGCGCGCGGGTTCCAGCAGCTTTCGGGTGGAGAGCAGATGGCGGCCGCGCTGGCGGTGCGGCTGGCGCTCCTGCGCGAGGTCTCGGCCATCGACGTGGCCTTCTTCGACGAACCGACGGCCAACCTGGACGGCCACCGCCGCGACAACCTGGCCGAGCATATCCTGAACGTCAAGGGCTTCTCGCAGCTCTTCGTCATCAGCCACGACGACACCTTCGAGCGGGATACAGACCACGTACTGCGGGTGGTGAAGGAGAATGGGGCCAGCCGGGTGGTGGAGGCCTGATGTTTCACCGGGGGAAGGTCATTGCTGCGTTGGAAGCCAAGGCTGACCGTTTTACCGGTTACGAAGCGACGGCCAGCGAGGCGCTGGCGGGCTACGAACAGGCATTGTCCGAGCTGTCCAGTCTCGACCGGGCCGAGGTCGAAGCGCGGCTGGCAGGCGTGGACTGGCCCGGCGCCCGGCCCACCGTCGAGCACGACAAACATCCAGAGATCGTGGTGCCCTTCGGCCAGACCTGGGCCAACCACGAACAGGCGCGGGCCTGGGCGCGGGGGGTGCTGGAGGGCGTGCCGACCGTCGCCGTGGATGGTTCACAGATCACGCCCAGCAAGGACATCTCGCTGCCGGTGGGCGCCGTGCAGGTCGGCTGGTTCGTCAACCCCCACGCGGAAGGCCAGCCGTACGTCAAGGACGTTACCTTCGAGGTGCTGGCCCCCGACGAGTTGGCTGACGAACGTGAGGATGTGCTGGGGTTCCCCGACTGGCGCGTCAACGCCCGGCGTTTCGCCCTGGAGTGCCAGAAGCTGGTGGAGATGATGAAGGCTGCCCGGGAGTCGGCGACAAAGCCGGTCTGCTTCTTCGACGGGTCGCTGGTCGTCTCCTTTGTCCAGCACATGCTGCCCGAGCGGCAGCACCTGTACGTCGACGCGGTGATGGCGATGCTGGCGGCTTCTGAGGCGTGCCGCGTGCCGCTGGTCGGGTACGTGGATACGAGCTACGCCTATGATCTGGCAGCGATGCTCGACGTGCTGACCGGCCGGCGAGCCCGCCAGCGGATCAGCGACGGCGCGTTGCTGCGGCCCAGGATGCAGTGGGGTGACCGCACGGCTGCCTACATCTGTGCCCGCGACGACGCGGTGCTGCCGGTGGATGGGAGCAAGTACTACGACCGGGTCTGCTTCGTCTACCTGAAGTCCGCAGCCGACCGTCCGCCGGCCCGGCTGGACCTGCCCCGCTGGCTCTTGGAGGCGGGGGCACTGGAGCGCACAGTGGATGTATTGCGGGCTGAGTGCATGGTCGGGAACGGGTATCCGTACGCGATCGAGACGGCGGACGCGGTGGCGGTGATCACGATGCAGGACCGGGAGCGGTTCTATTGGGTGTTTTAGGAGTGTGCGGAGAAGAGGAGTATGCCGTTTCGCTTCATCCGGAAGATGATCAGCAAAGCTAGACGGAGACAGTAGGATTATGGACCAGTTTCCTTCCCTTGATCGATGGTTTGACATACACGTTAACGTACCGAATTCGCACGGATACACAAGGTATGACTTGATTGTCAAGAACTACTTGGTGGCCCAGGAATGGGATGAGTTCTTAGATGAACTTGCTCTTGTTATTGCACGCTTAAGATTGCATCGGGATTGGTATAAGCAAT
>Ga0180437_10010788_pt1 | contig 11084 bp, 7 predicted proteins | sample SS_ome_4_FD_132410 | JGI IMG/M metagenome (GOLD analysis project Ga0180437, IMG submission 132410) | Hypersaline lake sediment archaeal communities from the Salton Sea, California, USA - SS_3_D_1 metaG | ecosystem: Environmental > Aquatic > Non-marine Saline and Alkaline > Hypersaline > Sediment... | reverse complement strand
TGTTCGCAGCCGAGAGCGACATCCCACGCCCCTGGAAATGGGCCGGCTTTCCCAACACGGTCGCGGCGGCGTGCGGCTTGTCGGCGTCGACCACGTGGAGCCAGTCGCCGCGAAGGATCATCGGCTGCTCGTCCGGCTTCGCGGTCTGCGATTCGACGAACTCCACGCCGTCTTCGACCGTCAATTCCGACAGCTCCGCCTCTCGATCCTCCCGAACGAGCACCCGGGCCCGCAACAAACGGCCGACGACCTGGAAGTGTTGCTGCCGGGCGGGCGGCTGGGCCGCGGGTTGGTTTGAGGATTGGGTCGGCGAAGGTGCGACGACCCAACCCGACCGAGAATCGGCGGAATTCGGTTGAGCCGCCGGCGGTGGTGCGGCCGGCCCTCTTCCACTTACCGTCGCGGGGCCCTGTTCGAACCAAACCTCCAACCGCTCGACGACCGAGGAAAGCTGCGGCGAGTCGATCACGACTTGTTGCCCGGCGGATATCGGATCGCCCGGCGGCACAGGCGCCGCCGCTTCGTCCACCGGCTGCATTTGCCTCGGCTGTTCCTTCGGACAGGCGAGCAGCCGGTCGGGCCGCAGCTGATATTGCTTCGGATCGTCACGGCGAGGAGATTCCAGCAGGTAGAAGTGAATCTCCGGCGCCCGCAGCCGACCGACGTCGGGGGAATTCAGCCGGGCACCCCCGGTGAGCGAAATCACCTGATTTCCTTCGTGCGGACGCACCTGCAACAATTCACCCCAATGGGCTTCGAGTTGCTGATCGGGCCGCTCGTCCATCCGGCCGCGAAGCCAGCCGGGACCGACCGCCACGATTCGCCCCAGTTTCCCTTCGCCGGCGGACTGGTAGTCGAGGCGTTGAGCATGGATTTCATTGGGACCCTGCTGCAACATCACCGGCTGCACGCCGGCGAGCACGATCCGGTTGGTTTTCAGGTAGTACTGAAGTCGCTGTCCGCGGGCCTCCAGCTTCTCGCTCGGAGCCGACACGACCACCGGGTCGGCCCGGGCTTCGATCCGGTCCGGCTCGAGATCCATCGCTCCGCCGCCGGGCTTCGAGCCCTTCTTTTCGGTGAAGAAGATCGAGAGCAACTCGCAGTGCAACTGGTCGCAGGGGCCGTCGGGATTGACGCGCATCACCACCACGCGGTCCTCGAACGTGGCCTGCTTGCCGATCAGGTCGAAGCGGAACGGCCCCTCGCAGGTGACCTCCACCGGCAGGTCCGAGTCGCGCTGGAAAAGGGACCGCGACGCCTTGGCGGGCGTCGCGGGTGCGGACTTCTGCGGCGCTTGGGCCACCACGGGGCCCGGTTTCTGCTTCGTGTCCGGCTTCACCTCGCCCAACTCCAAGTGCAACCATTCCACGTGGCGCAGTTCGAAGGACCGGATGCCGCCGATGTTCGGGCCGTGTCGGCCGGCCTCTGGGGTCTTCTCGCCGGCCAAGAGGTTGATGACCATCTGGCTTCCCCGACCGTAGTGCGGCCCCCAGCGGAATTCGATCGGCTCGACCGTCGTGATTTGCTGTTCGGTCAGATAGACCTTCTTGCCGGAGATCAACAGGTCGTCTTCGGGTCCCGGCCGTTTGCCCGGGCTGCGGATCACGACCCGGTCCCGCAGTTCGCCGCCCACCAGCCGCCCGATCTTCATCCGCCGCAAGTCGAACGGCTCGTCGAATTTCAGCAAGGCCCCTTGGGGTACTTGCATCACCACGGGCGGGCGTTTGCGCCGCGGGGGATCATCATCCGATTGGCCGGGCTGGAGGATCAGGGTCAGCGGCAGCAACTCGACCTGGTATCCTTCCGCCTCGCTGCCGCCCAGGTTGCGGTACTTCTGGAACAGCAGCTTCACGCGATCGCTCTGGAGGACCTTGGGGCTGCCAAGCTCCCAGGCGTTCGGCGGAAACAGCTCGGCCAGCCCTTCCAGCTGCGGTCGGACCAGGTTGGCGCCCGAGGCCCGGTCCCGTTGGGAGGTCGATCCGTCCCCGTGCAGGTCGGCCGATGGCTCGATCCACGGCACCGCGACCAGCGAGTACGCCCCGTAGGCCAACAGCACGATCGCCAGGCTGCCGGCCATGCGGAGGACGCGAGGCGTGGGGAGTGCAATGGGCATCGAGAAAGGCCGTTCTCTACAGGTAGGTCTGGATCACGTCGTCCCAGCGGCGCTGGGCCTTGAGGACCTGCTCGACCGTCTCGCGGATCGCGCCGGCTCCGCCGCCCACGGCCGTCACGTAATCGGCGGCCTGGCGCAACTCGTCACACGCGTCGGCCACCGCCACCCCCAAGCCCACAGCACGGACCACCGGCAGATCGGGCAGATCGTCGCCCACGTAGCAGGTCTGCTCGGGCACCAGGCCCAATTCGTCGAGCACCTGCTGCAGCGTGGTCAGCTTGTCGTCCGTTCCTTGCCGGATGATCTCGATCCCCAACTCGGCCGCTCGAATCCTCACGATGCGCGAACTCCGCAACGTGATCAGCCCGAATCGGTAGCCGGCCTTCTGCCACAACCGCACGCCCATCCCGTCGCGAATCGAAAACCGCTTCGTTTCGATCCCCTGGTTGTCCAGGATGATGGTGCCGTCGGTCAAGACGCCGTCCACGTCGGAGAGGATCAGTTCGATCGGTTGGCAACGCTCGTGGAGGTTCATGGCTGGGGGTTGGGGGCTGGGGATTAGGGATTGGGGTCTTGCAAGCGTGTCTGTAAGGGTTGATGCGAGGCAGGCTTGAGGGTTCAGTGGTCAGGGTTCAGCATTCCACTTCCAATAGTCGTCAACCCGGAGTGCTGAACCCTGAACCCCGAACCCTGAACCCTCCTTTTACGTGTCTTCCCCCTCGTTGTGTTCGGGAAAAACCAGCCGGGGCCCCGTGGCGGCCGCGTCCGTAGCGGGTGGCGGCCCCGCACGGTCCGACTCGTTCAGCACACCGTCCGCAGGACTCGTAAGAGAACGACCGGGGGACTGTCCCGATTTTCGCGCAGCGAAAATGGGACTGTCCCCTTCCGCACAAAGGAAATCATTCCTGTACGAGTTCTCAGGCAACAGGTTCACCACGTCGGTGATGTCGATCATCCCCACCGGCTTGCCCGACGCATCGACCACCGGCAGCTCGCTGATCTTGCGGCGGGCCATCAGGCCCACGGCCTCGGTCATCATGGTTCCCAGCGTGGCCGTCATCGGGTCCGACGTCATCACATCGCGGATGGGACCGTCCAGGTCGCCGTCGCGTCGCTGCTCGAACAGCCGGGCCAGGTCGCTGTCGGTGAAGATGCCCGAGAGCCGGCCCTGCCGATCGGTCAGCATCGTGGCCCCGGTTCGCCGGCCCGGCACGCGGACCCGAACGAGCACTTCGCGGACCGTCTGACCCTCGGCGGCCACGCGGCACTGGGCCAGCGGACGCATGTGGTCTTCGACCTTGCTGAGCTTCTGTCCGAGGCTTCCGGCGGGATGGAAACGGGCGAAGTCGTCGCGGCCGAAATTCCGCATCCGGCTGACGACCAGCGCCAGCGCGTCGCCCACCGCCAGCATCACCGTGGTGCTGGTGCTGGGCGCCAGGCCCAACGGACAGGCTTCCTCCAAGGGTCCCAACTCGATGGTGACCTTGGCCGCCCTGCCCAGGGTGCTGTCGGCCCGGGCCGTCATGGCCACGATCGGCACGCCCAACTCGGCCAGGGAAGGCAGCAGCCGAACGACTTCTTCGGTCTCGCCGCTCTGGGAGAGGATCAGCATCACGTCGTCGCGGTTGACGCGACCCAGGTCGCCGTGGACCGCCTCGGCCGGATGGAGACAGTGGCTCGGCGTGCCGGTCGAGGCGAGCGTGGCCATGATCTTCTGGCCCACCAGCCCCGCTTTCCCCATGCCCGAGAGGATCACGTTGCCGCGGCACGCGTAGATGTGGTCGACCGCTCGGCAGACCTCGGCGTCGAGCCGTTTGGCCACCCGATCCAGCGAGCGGCTTTCGGTCTGGATAATCTGCCGGGCGTAGCGGAGTTGTTCGAAGGGCGTTTGCGGAGCGGGAATGGCAGCTTCCGTGCTCATCTACTCGTCATCCTTGACCGAGGTCGTCCGAGAGGAGGCAATACGGTGTGGCAATTGTAGCGTCGCAGCCCAATCGCGGCAATGTAGACATTATAGCATTATAGGGTCATTAATTACCACGCGAAGTAGGGGTCCCTGGAAGTTTGGCGCGACCGCCAGTAGAATTGCTAAGCTGTTGTATGCTTCAGAGGGTTGAAGTGTGGTCAGTAGGTTAGGACCCGCGAGGCGACTACTTGGGGACTGTCCCGATTTTCGCAGAGCGAAAATGGGACTGTCCCCTTCCGCACACCGGAAGTTGTTCCTGTACGCGTCCTTAGGTTGGGCCTGGCAGAATCGGGCCGGAGAGGTAAGAAAATTCGATGATCGTTACCACGAACGAGTTGTTCAAACATGCCTACGGCAATTACGCCGTGGGGGCCTATAACATCAACAACCTCGAACAGACCGTGGGCCTGTTCCGGGGAAATCTGGGCAAGTCGAAGTCGAACGAGGAGCCGGTCGATTCGGCCAAAAGCGCCCCGTTTATCGTCCAGATCTCGCGCGGTGCCCGGGGATACACCGACAAGCGATTCCTGGAAGCCATGATTCGCACGGCCGACGAGATCTTTCCCGAGGCGATCTTCGCCGTCCACCTCGACCACGGCACCGAAGAGGCCTGCTACGACTGCATCGAGAGCGGGTTCTACAGCTCGGTGATGATCGACGCCTCGCACGAAGAGTTGGCCAAGAACATCGAGATTACCCGCCGGGTGGTCGATCGGGCCCACGAGAAGGGGATCGTCGTCGAGGCCGAATTGGGCCAGCTCGGCGGCGTGGAGGAGGACATCGTCGGCAGCGTCTGCCTGACCGAGCCGGACCAGGCGGTCGAATTCGTCCAGAAGAGCGGCTGCGATTCGCTGGCCGTGGCCATCGGCACGTCGCACGGGGCCTACAAGTTCGCCGGCAGCCAGAGCCTGCACTTCGACGTGCTGGAGGCGATCCAGAAGGTGTTGCCGAAGAACTTCCCGCTGGTGATGCACGGCTCCAGCAGCGTGCCCAAGGAGTGGGTCGATCGCATCAACAACGCCGGCGGCAACATGCCCGACACCAGTGGCGTGCAAGAGGACCAGTATTTGCCGGCGGCCAAGATGGGCGTCTGCAAGGTGAACATCGACACCGACGGGCGACTGGTCTGGTGTGCGATCCACCGCGAGTCGTTCCGCGACGACCCGGAAAACTTCGACCTCCGCCCGCCCGGCAAGCTCTTCATGGCCGCCTACGCCGACTACATCGCCCACAAGAACGGCAAGCTCGGCTCGGCCGGCCAGTTGGAAGCGGTTCGCAAGACGTTAGGTAAGTAGGCGGCAGGTATGAGTCGAACCCGTTCGTAGTGCCCCGATTCATCGGGGCAGCAAGGTGTAGAAGTGCGCATGGCCGCATGAATGCGGCCACTACGAACGGGGGAACAACGCTGCAGTATTGAAAGCCCACCGTTTAGCGGCCGCCGGCACGGCGGCCTGACCCGAAAACACGCTTAAATGGACGGGCCGCCGTACCGGCGGCCGTTAAACGGGCGAAGCTACTGCTCCAAGTCCAACACCTCCGGCGGTGTGAACAGGCCGTCGTGCTGGGTCTGGGCCAGCCGCACCAGCAGCAGCTTCTGCTCCAGGTGCCCCGTGTCGTCGGTGAAGAAGTGATGCCCCAGGCTGCCCGGCAGGTTGGGCAGGCTGCTGAGGATCAGCATGTTACCGGGTGCGAGCATGGCCGAGATCCGCATCTCCTCGAAGACGCGGCGCGGCCGGCCCGGCTCCAATCGAAACATCCCTTGCTGACCCACCCAGCGCTGCCGCCACTCGTCGTGGTGGAGTTCTGGCACCAGTTCCACGCGGACGCGGCCGTCGTGCTGCGGAAAGGTCTTCACGGTCAGCACGCCCTGGGCCTTGCAGTAGGTCTGCCCGGAGACCTGACCCTCCTCGCAAAGCAGCACCGGCAATTGCCCGTACTCGTCCGACGCGACGATCTCTCCGCGGCATCCGGCGCGGATTTGCAGGTGGCGCCGCAGCGGCGGCTCCGACTGGCCGTCCGCGATGAGCGTCTGCTGCGTGGCCCCGGTCGGGGGCGGCTTGTCCTCCAGTTGCATCAATTGAGACAGGGCCGTGGGGATCTGGCCGTCGATCAGCCCGATGCGAAAACCGTTGCGCCACAGGCGGCCCCGCAACTCGGCCGGAAAATGCTGCTCGTCGATCTCCTGCCAGAGCGCCCCGTTGACGCCCGGATCGCCGAACGGGAAACGCACGAAGAACATCTCCAGCACGACGCTGTCGTCCGACATCTGGGCGGGCCTCAGCGGCGATTTGCCCTCCGGCACGTGGGAAGCACACCCGGTCAGGGCCAGGACCAGCGGCAGCACGCCCAGGATTCGGCTCGGCAACGGTGGCATGGGACGCGGATCACTAGAGGAGAGAGAACGCGGCAGATGAGCGGGACGAAGACTAATCGTCACCGTATGACGTGTCAATGGAAACTGGGCAAGATAGCCGCCGGAGGAATCTCACGCCGCACGGCCAGATTGGGGGGCACGCGCGGTGAAGCCCAGAGTTTGACTCGGCCGACGGGCCGCCTTAAGATGACGGTCCGGAAGCGGTTTCGAGCCAATAGAACACCTACCGTCGAGTGCAAATTCCCATGAGATCGACCCTGCTGAGTCTCGCCCTGGCCGTCACGTGCCTGGGCTTCCACACGCACGAACCCGCACGCGCCGCCGCTGCGGCGAACGATCGACCGAACATCGTCTTCATTCTGGCCGACGATCTCGGCTACGGAGACGTGGCCTGCTACAACCCCGAATCAAAGGTCCCCACGCCCAATCTGGACGCGCTGGCCGCGGAAGGCGTCCGCCTGACCGACGCCCACAGCCCGGCAACCGTCTGTACCCCGACGCGCTACAGTCTACTCACGGGGCGGATGGCCTTTCGGACGGGCATGGGAGGCGTGTTCACGGGCGCCGGCGGGCCCTGCCTGATTGAACCGGGAAGGCTCACGCTGCCCCAAATGTTGCGGGAAAAAGGATACGCCACCGCGTGTTTCGGCAAGTGGCACGTCGGCCTGACCTTCTTCGACAAGCAGGGAGAACCGATCCATCGCAGCGGGCTGGAGGGCGTCAAGCGGATCGACTACTCCCGCCCGATCCCGGACAGTCCAATCCATCGCGGGTTCGATCAGTTCTACGGCACCGCGTGTTGTCCCACCACCGATTGGCTCTACGCCTACATCGACGGCGACCGGATTCCCGTGCCCCCGACGCATATCGTGGATCGCACGCCGCTGCCGAAGCATCCGTATTCCCGCGACAATCGGCCCGGGATGATCGCCCCGAACTTCGATCTGGAAGAGGTGGACCTGGTCTTTCTGGAGAGGAGCCGGGAGTTTCTCCAGCAGCACGTCAAGGCCCACCCGAAGCAGCCGTTCTTTCTCTTCCACTCGGCCCAGGCCGTCCATTTGCCTTCGTTTCCGGCCGATCGATTCAAGGGCAAGACGAAGGCCGGGCCGCATGGCGATTTCATCTTCGAGCTGGACTATGTCGTGGGCGAGTTGATGAAGACGCTAAAGCGCCTGGGCGTGGCGGACAACACGCTGGTGATGTTCTCCAGCGACAACGGCCCGGAAGTCAGCACCACGCTGCACATGCGGGCCGACCACGGGCACGACGGGGCCCGGCCTTGGCGCGGCATGAAGCGCGACAACTGGGAAGGCGGCCACCGCGTGCCGTTTATCGCCCGCTGGCCCGGGCGGATCAAACCGGGAAGCACCTGCGACGACACCATCTGCCTGACCGACGTGATGGCGACCTGTGCGGCCATTGTCGGCGCCGAGTTGCCCGACGTTGCGGCGGAGGACAGCTTCAGTATGCTCCCGGCATTGCTCGGAGAAGAACGCGCCGAGCCGGTCCGCACGTACACGCTCCATCAAACCATTCGGTTGGCGCTGGGGATTCGGCGCGGGCCGTGGAAGCTGCTCGACCACAAGGGCTCGGGCGGCAACCGGTACCGCGGCAACCCCAGTTTAGAGCCGCTGATGATCGAAGACACGGCTCCCGACGCGCCGGGCCAGTTGTACAACCTGGACAGCGATCCGGGCGAGACGGTGAATCTCTATCTGAAGCAGCGGGAAATCGCGGCCGAGCTGAAGGCCCGGTTGGAGGAGTCCAAGGCGACCGGCCGGAGCGCACCGTCGCGCAAGTGACGGGGCGATCCACTCACATCGACACCCGCTGGGGCCACGGTTCCTGTTTCGACGTGCCCCACAGCTTGCTGATGTAATCGATCGAGAACAGGTCCTCCAGGGCGTGCAGCCAATAGGCGCCCTTGTCGCTGAGCACGATCTGCTGTCCGTCGTCCTCGACGAAGCCGAGGACTTGCAGGGGCTCGAAATAGGCCCCGTAGACCCGGTCGAAATCGTGCCCGAACCGCCGCCGAAAGTCCTGCTTCCCGAATCGCGTCTCGTACAGCCTCCAGTAGAGCCATCCGGCCATCTGCATTTTTTCGGACAGATCGAGAGAGAGGGCGATGGCGGTGCCTCGGGTCTGCATGGCCTCGACGTACTCGGCCACGTTGAAGGTGTTCAGATAGAACGTGTCCTTGAGGTAGGAACCTCCGCTGGCGCCGAGCCCGAGGTAGAGCGGCACGGTCACGGAACAGTACCTGGGGACTCCCGCTTTAGTGAACGCCCACACCGAAGTGCGCTGAAAACCGGCCTCGTAGAAGATGCGTTCGAGGATCTTCAACATCTTCCTTCGCTTGAAGATGGTGGCCAGTCCGTAGTTGTCTGCGTTGCCGTTGCTTCCCATCCGCGTGTAGGGGAACCGGAACAGGGGATAGGCGGCGACCTGGTCCACGCCCATTTCGACCAGGGCATGTCCGGTCTGCTCGACCTCCCGGCAGGTTTGGCCGGGCAGGGCGAAGATCACGTCCACGTTGACGCATTGGAAACCTCGGTCGACGGCCCGCCGCACGGCCTGCCTGGCTTTCTCCGCGGTATACGGCCGGTTGAGGAACCGCAGGTGCTTGTCCTGCAGCGCTTCTACGCCGGTGCTCAGATGTTTGACGCCCAGGGAGCGGATGGCGTCGAGATTCGCGTCGCTTAAGTCGTTGGGATGGCTCTCCATATGGACGTCGCACCGTACGTTGAAGACATTGTGGATCCGCTCCAGGATTTTCTCCAGACCGTTTCCGAGCATCGTCGTTGGCGTTCCTCCGCCGATGTACAGTGACGTCACCGGCCGGCGGCCCACAATGTCGGCATAGAAGTCGATCTCTTGCTTCACGGCGGCCGCATAGCTTCTGGCCAGGTCCGGTTGATAGAGTTCCTTGTTGTAAGGGCAGTATGGGCAGATTTGCCTGCAGAAGGGAACGTGCAGATAGACGCCCAGCTCGTCTGTACTCTCATACATCCGGTGAAGCTGCTCTCGCGTGGGGATTTGGTCCTGCAGGACGATTTCGCTCTGTCCCGTAAGTGCCCGGCAGAGATGCTTCCGCAGAAAGGCTCCGAACATCGGTTTGGATCCTCCCCCGTTTAGCCGCCGCCGGTACGGCGGCGCGCCGCGGGAACACGCTTTCCCAACGAGGCCGCCGTACCGGCGACCGCTGAACGGTCCATTGTCGAAATCGCTTTATGAACGAAATCGGAAAGTGACTTTCTTGATCGACATCAAAAGTACTTCAACGCGTTTAAGATGGCGGACGGCTTCAGTTTGAGGGTCTGGTCGATTTCGGCGTAGCTCAGATAGCCGCAGTCCCGGCATAGCTCGGGATCTCCCGGATACCGGCAGCACTGGTAGTGGTCTCCTTTTTCGTAGACCGAGCAGACATCCAGCGGGCGCTTCCAGTCGTTGCGGATGGCCGATTTCAATCCGGCCCGCGAGTTCAGGATGCGATACTTCCTCTTGTACGCCAACAATCGCCGCAACACGGCGACCCGTTGGGCCGGCTCGACGTACAGCTCGTCGTGGCCGTAATATGGGGTGTGGAAATAGAAGAACGTACCTCGGATCGGCGCCAGGTCCTCCACGTACGAACAGAACTCTTCGATTTCATGCTGGTTGCGGCGGTTGATCGTGAAGTTGACGAACAGCGAGGGATGCGTCGACTGACGAACGTTGTCTATGATCCGGTGGAACGAAGTCCCCCGCAGGTCGTCATGCGTGGCTTGCAGTCCGTCGATGCTGATGAAGACCGTATCGGCGGAGGTCTGAAGCGGGATCGTGCCGTTGGTATAGACGATCACGGTGAAGAAGCCCACCCGGTGCGCATATTCGACGACGTGTTCGATGCCGTATTGCCCGTCGCGCCAGAGAAACGGTTCGCCGCCCTCCAGATAGAGGCACCGCCCTCCGTCCCGGTAGAAAGCATCGACCACCCGGGCGATCTCTGCAAACTCCAGATCCTTGTCGCCGCGGGCGGAGATCTTGCAGTGTCGGCAGCGCAGGTTGCACTTGTTGGTCAAGACGAGGCCGCAAATCAGGGGGGCGTTCTTCCTGAGGAGGTGATGGCACAGCACGTACTTGACGCCAAAGAGCACGGGTTTCATGTCCACCCCCGCCGTGGTCGCGTTGCGGCTCGCGAGCCGGAGCCCAGGTTCACGGTACCGCAGGCGGCACGCTTAAGCAAGAGCGTCCACCGGTGATGCGGCAGCCGGGAATCAGCCGTCTGCCTCCGCCTCTTACAGGCGACGGCCGGCGGGAAATATCACGCCGGCGGTCGAGCCGACGCTAACGTCTCTTTCGAGACCTTCTTGAGCAGCTCGAAGTTGCAGATCCGAATCAGCGGCAGGCCCTTCTCGTCGACGGCCAGCTGTTGCCGGCGGTCGATCGACAGCAGCAGGTGGTTGCCGGAGGTTGAGGTCCTCGATGCCGGTCGCCGCCAGCCGCTTCTTGACGGCGCGCATCACCTGCACGTACCCCCGCTGAGTCAGGCGGCCTTCCCGATAGGCGGCCAGGGCGTCGATCCCCTCGTAGACTACCTCGTCCTTGACGGCCAGCACGTCGTCCGGTCCGTTCCAATAGCCCCAGATGGT
>Ga0180437_10010787_pt1 | contig 11085 bp, 12 predicted proteins | sample SS_ome_4_FD_132410 | JGI IMG/M metagenome (GOLD analysis project Ga0180437, IMG submission 132410) | Hypersaline lake sediment archaeal communities from the Salton Sea, California, USA - SS_3_D_1 metaG | ecosystem: Environmental > Aquatic > Non-marine Saline and Alkaline > Hypersaline >... | reverse complement strand
TGTTGGGGAGGGAGAGCTTGCCGATGTAGAGCTCTACCGGGTACGGCGTGGGGTACGAGGCCCGGAGCCAGTTGGCGACCTGCTTCAGGCGGTCCCTATTTCTTCGAGCACGCGGCATCAGTGTGGCCCTCTGTCACCCATACCGCGCCTCGATCTCTCGCAGGTCGTGCCAGCGCCAGGAGCGGACACGGCCGTTCTCGACGCCGCGCAGCTCGAGGATGCCGCGCGTCCACAGATCCACGTCCGTCAGCGCATACGCTTCGTCATGCTCGAAGAAGCAGCCCGCGTTGAAGCACTGGATCATCCCGCCCCGGCCGTCGGGCTCCGCATGGTATCCCCAGCGATGCGTATGGCCCGTGACCATCGGTGTGTGATACTTGAGCAGCGCTGAGCGGGCGACGTTCACGCCCCCAACGGGCCGGTCGGTGGCCCCGAACTGCTTGGCGTAGTGGACGTAGGTGAGCCCGTCGATCTCGACCCGCTCTAGGAATGGGTACACCTCCCAGCCCATCTCTGCGTCCCGCAAATCCTCGAGCCCCACCACGCCCTCGAATCGGGGCTCGTAGGCGATGATCTTCTCGATGCGCTGCTCGTGGTTCCCGTTGCACTTCACGAGCCGGGGGCGGTCCCGCTTCGGCATGGCCGCGATGGGCGCCCCTAGCCGCTCCTTCGCGTCCACGTAGGCGTCCACGTCCTTCCAATATCGCCTGCCCTCAAAACACTTTCGGCCCACATCGTAGTGACAGAGCGAATCCATGCTCGCCGAGTCCCCAATATCGACGACAACCCCAGGCTTCAGGTCCGAAATCATGGCCCCGAGCCACTCCCATCTGTGCGGAGGGTGCTCTGCGGTCTGGTGCCCGTCCCCGATCACGAGATGCGTGGCCCCGTTCAGCTTCGGCTTCTTCCGCTTCGGGAGCTTCGGCGGCGTGTGCTCTCCCCGGAGCCGCTCAGCCGTGCGCCGCCGGAACTCCAGCGCCTCGGCCTTGTCGCGGTCGAGGAACGGCTCAACCATCGCCCTCACCAGGCCACGGGTCGGTCCAGAGCTTGCAACAGCGGAGCCAATGCTTCGCCGTGTTCTCCGGTGTGCCGAATGCGGCGGTGATGGCGTCGGCGACGGTTTTCTTCTTCGGCCTCGGGTGCCCGCCGTCGCGCGTCGCTCGCAGGCCAGCGTCGAGGAACGCCCTCACCTCTGGGCGCTTGCAGTAGCCACACTTGCAACCCCGCGCGGGGTCAACAAACGGTTCCGCCTTCTTGCCGTCCGCCATCCCTCACCCCTCCCCAGGGGCCGATGTGGTTAGCGGTTTGCGTCGGCCCATGACCACACCGGCAGCATCTCCGTCGATCCCTCTGCCCCATCGACCCCGAAGGCAGTCTGGATCTTGCGGTTGAAGTCCTCGGTGATCGCCTTCACGAGCCGGGCCTCCTTGGCGCACGGCTCCGACCACTCCATTGCCAGCTTCGCGATCAGCGCGTCCACGAACAGGGAGTCCCACTGCGCCGGGTCCACGACCCGCGCGAGGTAGACCACATTCAGGGGCGGCTCGATGTCCGTGGCGATCTTTCGCCCCTTGACCTTGAACCCGAGGCTCTCGGGATCTTCCACCTTGTAGACGCGCAGATCCTAGGGGTCCGACGAGCGCGTGTATGCGTAGTCGAACTCCCAGACCGGGGGCGTCGCGTCGGCCGAGAGTTCGACCCGCTGCATGGCAAAGTTCCAGGGGTGGGCGCGGATCAGCTCGTCGCGGATCAGGGCGAAGGTGGCGTTGACGAGCGGTGCGTGCCCGAGGTTGGAGGTGAAAGACTGGATCGTGTCCTCACCGATCCGCAAGAGCGCCGCGTTGGCGATCTGGAGCTCGCTGGGCAGGCCCCCACCGGCCTCGATCATCGACCTGTCGCGGAGGTCGATAACCGGCGCGGGCACGACGAAGAGAATGGCCGTGGCGCCGGGGGTGATAATGAGGCCGCTGCCGACGGAGACTACCGGGGCTGGGGATACCAGCGTGATCGTCGCAGGCCCCGGAGTCAGTGTCCGCAGTAGCGTCGGCGCCGGCGCCGCCAGCGTGATCGCGGTGGCCCCTGGCGTCAAGACGCGGGAGAGGTCGAGGGTCGGTGCCGGAGCGACGAGCGGGATCGCCGTGGCGCCCGGGGTGAGGGTTTTGAGAAGGGTCGTGGACGGAGCCACGAGTGAGATCGCCGTGGCGCCGGGGGTGAGTGTCTTGAGCACCGTCGGAGCGGGAGCCACCAACGAGATCGCAGTCGCTCCAGGCGTGAGGTAGATCCCCACCTGCACCGTCGGCGCCGGGGTAACGAGCGTAATCGCGGTGGCTCCTGGGGTCAGCGTCCTCAGTAGCGTGGGAGCCGGGGCCACGAGGGGGAGGGCCGTGGCACCCGGCGTCAGAAGGTGCGTGCGGTCTACGGTGGGGGCAGGGGCAACGAGAGGGATTGCTGTCGCGCCAGGGGTCAGCGTTCGCAGCAAGGTGGGCGCGGGGGCTACCAGCGTGATCGCCGTGGCGCCCGGAGTCAGGGTTACGGGGGTCGCGGACTTGCTGACCGTGATCTGCGGCGTGTCGGTGTAGCCGAGCGTGAATGTTTCGGTAGATCCCCAATTCCCCCGAATCTCGATCAGGTCGCCGTCATCGACCCCATCCGAGTCGATCTGGAACGTGCCCTCCCACTCCATCTCTTCGTGCGCGGCGCCGTATGTATGTGAGCCGGTGCGGATCTCCCCGCTGTCCGTCGTGGTGAACGTGCCGGGGCTCGTGCTGTCCGCCCATGTGCCCGAACCGAGCCGCTCGGACGACCACTCCGTTGTGTCGTCCTGGTGCGAGAGGTATGACGACGCGACACCCTTGACCGTGGACGTGTCCGTGATGGAGGTCCATGACCCCCACGATCCGCTATAGCGGCGGTACTCCCAGCCCCCTTGGTTCGAGTAGCTCGTCTTCTGGCTGCTGCGGTCTACATCGACGAGAATCCGCAGGCGGAATGTCGTATCGACTTCCTGCGTCCAGTCGTCGCCTGCATCAACGCCAGAGATCCAGCTTGCGCCACCAGCACCCGGCCGATCTTCGCCGCCGTCGTCCTCGCGCGGGCGGAAGGTGATCTGCGTGGTGTAGTTCGAGGCACCCACTACGCAGCCCCGCCGAAGAAGTCGGGATCAGACTTCATGCGCTTCCACACGTCTACATACACGGCATCATGCACCCAGCGACCGACGAGGAAGCCGGAGAACTTTATGCGGTGCGCCAGCTTGTCTAGTATCCCGTCCCAGCTCGCGCCTATCCATCTGCCGTCTTCGTATATGTAGTACCGCTGACCGTCTAGTGGTCGCGCTCCGCCGTGTATGCTGGGCTGCACGATAACGATTACACCCCACGCGGGGGCGTCGTCCGGCCCGCCCATCGACGAGTCGAACGTGGTCCCGTCTGCGTAATAGATCCGCCACGCCAGCATGAGCGACTACCTCATGTGGCTTGGAGGATGCCCTCGGCGTTCCACTGGATCGTGACGTTTGCCCCGCCGCCGTCGAATGGGAACCCGCCCTCATCGACGTAGATGAGAGGCTCTGAGTCGTTGAGCGTCGAGTTCCACTTGTAGACGATGGCCGCTTGAACCTGGCGCGTCGCCGTCGCGAGTCCGCTCCACGATGCGTTGTCGGCATCGAACTCCGCACGGTCGTTCGCCGAATCCTCGGCAACCGTCTCGCCCGTGAGCGCGACACCGCCCGAGCTGTAGCCCGCGCTCGCGTCGCACTCGTCGAGCGTCGTGAAGTCGGCGAACGTGTTGGCGTCGTCCTCGGTGTCGGCCGTGGTGTTCGTCATCACGAGCAGCACACGGATGTCGTCCGCGGCGTTCAAGTCCAGCTCTCCCTCGAGAACCGCACGCTTGGCCTCGTTGTAGACAAAGTTGCTCATCTCTCTCCCCCCAATGGTCCGTTGACACGCCCGCGCCTAGCGCAGATCGTCCAGTTCATCCCAGAAGTCGCCGAGCTCGCCGGCGTAGTATTCAAACCACGGGCATCGCTCGAGCTCGTCGCCGCAGCACGCCCGAATCTCCGCCTTCGCCCCCTCCGGCATCTTCGGGGGCGCCGGGATCACGATGACGGGAGCCGTCGTGCTACAGCCGGTCCAGAGCAGCAGAGCCGCGACGGCGAGTGCGCCGCGCCTTCTCACGCGCCGCCTTCGCCTGCTTCCGCTTGCCCTCGGCGAGCGACCCCGCCCGTTCCTCAAGTGCGCCACGCTCGCGCGCCTCCCTCTTGCCGGATGCGATGAGGTAGAAGATCAGGCCGACGATCACCGCGACGGCTACCCCCAGCACGGCCCACGGCACCCATGCCGCCACGCTATCCGAGCCTGAGCCACCGCTTGAGCACGGCGGCGATCTTGTCGTCCGTCTTGTTCGCCGTGCGCGCGGCCAGCGCCGCGAACAGCAGCACGAGCGCCGAGGCGGCGCCGACGATCAGCTCCCAATTCTCTGTGACGAAATCCATCCCCCACACCCCCCTTTCTGAACCCCTCTAGCGTCACGGACCACCCACCGCAACGGAGGGAAAAGAGCCTCCCTACCCATCCGGCCACCGCACGCCGAGAATCCTGTCGCGCGGGAACGGACGGACGCAGACCTGATCCGCCTGATTGCCGGCTAGCACGAGGATCTCGTCCGGGGTCGGGCTGGCGACGAGGAAGCCCACATGCCCAGGCGCGTCGATCACCTCCGGCCCCGGTGGGTCCGGGCCACGCGAGAGCACCACGATGGCCCCGTAGGCGGGCGGGCTGATCCGAACGCCCCACAGCAGGAAGCTACGGGCGCGGGCAGAGTCGGTGCCGACGTGACCGCCGAGCTCGATGCAGAAGTTGGCGAAGGCGGCGCACCACGGCACCTCGTCCTCGGTCGCAGCCAGCGACGTGCTCGCGTGGTACAGGAGAATGCGGTCCTGGTGAATCGCACCCGAAATCTCCTTGACGCCCCGCGCCGCCTCTTGCTGGGCGACCGCCATCCACTTCGGGGTCTCGATCATCGCTTCGCCACCTCCACGCGCAGATCGGAGATCTCTTTCGCGCACTCGCGCATGACGACGCGCGACTCCCTGCCCTCCTCTCGAATGGCCTCGATGATCTTCTGCGCGTCCCGACCCGCATGGCCGTTGCGCCGCCACTTCTCCCAGCCCTTGACGCCAAAGCCACCGCCCGCGAGCGCGACGAGGAGCGCGAGCACCTGAGCAAGCATTGTCGGCTGGGGGTCGGACATGGCTCACATCACCTCAGTACGCCCCGTAGTTCGTGTTCACATCGCCGAGAGTCAGGTACTCGATGTCCACAGGGGAGCCGACGATCTCGCCGGGGATTGGGGCCACGAGTTCAATCGTGTACGTGCTCGTCATAGCATCGTAACAATCCTCTGACGGGTCACAGATACACACGCCAGTCCCGCCAGTACCGGGCGTCACCACACAGCTCCCGTTGTATTGATCCGTGTTCGTGGTCGTGATCCCATTCACGAAGAAGTCGGCGAGCGTTGTCTGCATATCTGTCGATTCGAGAGCAATCTGGTCGCGCATATCCGACACGGTGGCATCGCTGGCGACGTTCGCATCCTCATCTGTCATGTAGAAGAAGCTAGGCTCGCTCCCGCTGTGCTGATTGACCACGGAATCCCTGATGCTGATCGTCCCGTCTGTCAGCCACCCACCACCGTTGAACCACGCGCCGTAGATCCCAGACGTAGCAGTTTGGAATACGTTGTATCTGGCGATAAAGCGGTTGAGCGCGTTTGTCACCTCACCGCCGTCGTTCGCCAGTAACGCAATACGACAATTCGAGAACGTGCTTTGGTATATCTCTATGTCGGTGTACTCGTCGGCGTCTGGTTGGTCGAACATTAAGCAACGGGCAGTAGCTCCGTTCTCGAAGCCGGTGATGTGGGTCCGCGCTATGCGAACCGTTGCGTGTGTGTTGTCGTCTGGCTGGATGCCGATTCCCGTGGTGAGTGCGACATTCACATCATCAATAATCGACACGGTTGGGCCAATCAGTGTAAGCTCTGGACAGCAGTCCGGTGATGCACTAGAAAGCACGCTTACAACGGCGCCTGTTGTATCATCTGCCGTCTTCACCATCGCCTTCGTTGAGATCCACGTCAGGCTACCGTCTTCGCTAACCAGAACGGTTGGCGAGTCGTCCGCGTACCCCCCTGAGTTAAGAGCGATGGTGTCTGCGCCCAATATGCGGAAGCACCTCGAAGCTGCGCCCGTGTTCCCGGTGCAGCGAATGTTATTTGCGACAAGCGTTGTGCCGTCGTCTGTGCCTGGCGTGTCGCTTTCCATGATGATTACGTCGGTACTGAATGCAGAGAAAACAATGTCCTGTAGAACAATCGTCCCACCGCCGCGGACGTGGAATACAGATAGAGTCGGCTGGTCTACCTCTGTGATCGTAACGGGGATTCCGGGTCGTGAGCTTCGGATGGTGAACCACGGCCGGTCATCACCGAGGCCGCTGTCCTGGTCGATCTCGGGATCACCGGCAACGGAGAGGCCGTCTGTGTCACAGAGGTTGTCTGCCCCACCACCCCCGACCTGGGGTTGTGCAGTCCCGTCGTTCACGTCCGTGCAATCCTCAAAGGTCATCCACTGGGAGTCTGCCGCATCGAGAATGCAATTCGCATAAGGACAAATCGTTTGCAGCTTCGCCCAGCTCGTACAGGGTGTGGCAGGGCTCAGGCAGTCATTCGTGTCGTCACCCTGCGCAAAGTCCCCGTTCCCGTCTGCGTCGTCCGAGAAGTAGTACGTCGGCCCGTTAACCCAGATTGGCACGTCTTTGAGGTTGTAGAGGTATTGGAGGGTCTGCTCGTTGCCGTAGTTCCCGTTCGTTCCGTTGATCCTTTCGGCGGAGTTGTTCGAGAACCCCGCGAAGAGGAACGGTAGACAGAAGAAGAGTAGAACGAGGAGCGCTCGCTTCATGTCAGCCTCCACACTCGATGATGGCGTCACCGGACCCGCTCACGTATTCGACGGTGATGAGTCCGAATGGAATTCCACGGGCGTACCAATCCGTTGCGTCCATCGTGACATCCCCGTGCGCGCCGGTTCGATCGTTCACGAGCTCGATCTGGTCGCAGTTGGCGAGCGTGCCATCGACGCACTTGTACGGCTTCACGGACAGCGTGCCGGTCACGCTGATGACCGCCCTCCCGCACTTGACCTCGACCATCGGCGCGTTCCCAGAGGCCCCGGTCCACGCGCAGGCGTCGCCCGGCCTGTTGAGACTAGAGCAGTCCATGTTTCCGGAGCCGCTGTAGCCGTCCTTCCACGAGCCTACGGTGTCCGCGTTCGCGGGCAACGCCAGCAGCAGGGCGGCCAGCAAGGTGAGTAGAGTCTTCATGGTGTTCTCCTCCCGATGATAATTGCTATGCACGCATCCCTATGTCTTGCCACCCGCGGACGCAAGCAACAAAGCAAGCAGATGTTTTTTCATGGCCCTACCAAATGTCTGCGTACACATCCAAATACGGATCGCCAGTTGTATCTGGGACAATCGTCCCAAACGAACTTGCCGCAACGTCGAACTCAATTACCACAACATTGTCACCTGCGTTGCTGGCATCCAGGTTTGAAATGTTACTCACCGTCCATTCCGTTATGGCGGCGATGGAAACCACCGCGTTGTAGGTTCTGAGCTTCCCCTTCAAGAAAAACGGCACCGAGAATGTCTGCGAAGACCCGGTTCCGTTGGTCCCGCTCCAGACGAAGAAGATCCTCGATTCTCCTGTTCCTATCGCATAGTGCTGATGGAACCTGTGGCACATGGCAACCTCGATTGCCGTCGGGCGTGGATCCGCTTCCACTGCAACCATTCCCTTCGTGAGACTAAAGGCGCTGACGTACAGACAATCCCCTACGTTGTTGCTACCAACGTTCCCGACGTCGGCCCAGAAGAAGACACCGATCATCTTGGCCGTACCGGAAATCGTCACGTCTTTGACTTCACACCACGTCCATGTGTCTGCGGAAAGCGCGAATGATGTCGCAGAAGAATCCTCATACGAGTAACCCCCGGCAAGTGTCGGATCTGTTCCTTGCCCCCCCCATGCGGAAACAATGTCAGCAAGATCCAGCCCATCACCATTGGTGCTACTGATGACCGCAGCCTTGATCGTCACGGCAGCAGTTGTCCTGGCCCAGAATCCGAGGGAAAGCGATTCCCCCCTCATATACTGTCCGATACGCTCCTCTACGAGCTGAACGAATCCGTACTTCTTTTCTGCTGTTTCCACATCAAAAAGAACAGCGTGTGTTCGATTTGTCGGTACAACGGATGTTTGCCTCTGGACATCTACGATGTCAGACCCATCGCTTACGAGCTTCCACTTCGGGAACAGATATGCGCAATCCCAATTTTTCCACACGGACACCGCAGTAAATGGCCCATTCCCCTTCGGTGCGTAGGCAAAGTCGCCATTGATGAGAAGATTGCCGTATGAGTCGTCATCTCCGACTTCCAGCAGTGTTCTCGCGGCCGCAGCATCAGCAGAAAGCCCGAGTGAAGCGCCGAATGTGGATAGCGCCGTCGTGTCAGCCGGGGCATCGAAAGCCACTGGCTCGCCATCGGTGTCGAATCCAAGATACTTGCCTGCCCGGACAACGCTGCTCGGCAAGTCCCCGATGGATGCGGCGGGGTCCGACGCCGGGAACTTCGGCGTGTGATCCACGTCCGACTTCCGCTCCTGCGCGTGCAGACAGGCGCGGTCAAGCGCCTCTTCGTGGCTCGCCGCCGAGAAGGCGTCATCTTCCACGTAGTCGATCTGCTGCGTGAGCGGCACGGCGCGCTCGATCACCACCGTCTCGCCGCTGGCCGGGGCCGCAACGAAGGTGACGGTCCCCGTGCCTGGTGCGGGACTCGGCGTCGTCGCGGTGTAGTCCGTGCTGATCGCTTGCAGCGTGTCCGTTCCCGTCGTGTCGTCGCGGAGCGTCACCACGAGATCCGTGTCCGCGAAGTACGGCCAGGTAACGGAGAAGTCCTTTGTCGAACCGTTGCCGGCGTATTGCAGCGGGGCGTAGGCGGTGGTAATCATTCTGTTTCTCCAACGAGATCAAGCATCTTGTTTCCAACCTTTGCCGTCTCGATCATTTGGAAATAGAGCTTGTCGATGAGTTGTCGCTTCTCTTCTGGGCTGACCGTCGGGTTGTTCCAGAGCAAGCGGACAACCCTCCGCGAATTCGATAGTGCCTTTGCAATCTGGCTGAGATCGACGAGACGGCCGTTCCTGATCTCAAACTCGCGCATCGCGGCGTCGGGCTCCCCCTCGCGAGCAAGGCCACGGATCGTATCGAGCACCTGCTTGTGCTCTGCGTACCCCTCGTAGAAGTCTTGGATGCTCTGTGCCCCTCCGGATGGATACCGAAGCGTGAAGGCTCGGATTACCGGGATGTCCGCGAGCGTGTCTGCCGGGGTCGGTGGGTCGGGGAGGACGCCAGCCTCGCGCAGCGCCTTGTCTGCGGCCTTTACGAAGTGCCTACCCAGACCGCTGCTCCAGTCGGTGATGAATTGGTCGATGATGACCGGCGATGCCGCCTTGCTGCGCTTCATTCCGGGGATGGAGGCAACAGTGCGGCCGATCGCCCTGGTGAGCTGCGTCGTGTAGGGCTGCGCTTGGTACTCGGGGAGCCACGTTTCGCGATTTTGCGGGATGAGGGGGCGGTCGGAAAAGAGGCTCTTGTTTGCCCACGTTTCAATGATGGGTGCCGAAAACGTCGGAACGACCGATGGGGTCGCACCGCGGAGCATCGTCTCCATGAACTCCTTGAATGCGTCCGGATCTTGGCTCAGTATGTACTCGACCATGCGCTCAGCGCCAGAGCCGAAGATGATGCCGATCTCAAACGGCTTCGGGAGATAAAACCAGTGATTCTCGCCGTTCCACTCAACCGCGATGGGCCAGGTGAGATCCTTCTTCCACTGCGGGATGTCATCCCACCCATCCTCGTCTCGGTTGAGCAGATAGAGCAAGATGGACGGAAGCGTGATGCTGGCGATGGTCTTCGCCGTCGTAGCCGTCGGGTGGTCGCGGAACGCGCGCACCATCTTGTTCGCGCCCTGCACCTGTGCATTGAAGAAGGCGGTGAGCATGTTCATGGCTCGTGCCTTCGCCCCGATGCGGCCGAAGTCGAGCGTGACCTCTCGGCTACCGAGTCCGGCGCGTAGAATCTCCTCTTTCGTTCCCGCCTTGCCGCGCGTCGCGCGGGCGAATTCCCCGATGCGCGTGCCTTGTTCTGCTGCGGCGCTTATGAGCGCGAGCATCTCAATGGGGGACTTGACGACGTTGCGCATCGTGTCGAGAAGCCTCGTCTGCTCGAGGATTTCTCGCGTGCCCTTCTGGAGATGGCGGCGGTCTAGCGCGACGAGTTCCGACTGTGGCCCGCCGCTGCGCAGCCAGTCTTGGTAGATTTCATCCTTCCTCGCGAGATGCACGACGCCGCGCACAAGATCGGCAACCGGCTTGTAGCCGGACTCCGAGAAGATGTACGCGGAGAACTGATCCCTGATCGGGTTTCTTGCGATGAACTCCGGGGAGAGAACAGCGCCAGCGCGCAGAAGCCTCGCCGGCGCACTGAGAATGCGCATGAGCAGGTTCGCAGATTGCGAGTCCATGCCGTTGAACACCTCGGCAATCTTCGGGTCCACGTCCCAGATTTCTCGCACGCCGCCTCTGTAGTAGGCGACTTGTTCCCTGCTGGGTGTGAATGCGTTGGGCCGGAATATCGTCGGGGCCTCGCCGGGGTCTACGGCCTCACCGCCCTCTTGTCGCTTGAGCCACCTGGCGATCTCTTTGTCAGTCACCTTGACGGCGTGCGAACCGCGCTTCGCCTTCTTCGCGAACTCCGCGCCGCGGGGGCTCGACTCGGCGAGACTCACCAGCGCACCAGCGATCTCATTGCGCTCGGCGAGCGTGACGAACAGGTAGGTGTTCTTGATGATGCTCTCGAGCGGGTCTACGATCTTCAGCTCGGAGCCCTTGATCTTCTTGACGGGCTGGGCGGTACGCAGACCACGCCCCACCCCGCCACCGCGACCGGACTCCATCTCG
>Ga0180437_10010786_pt1 | contig 11085 bp, 16 predicted proteins | sample SS_ome_4_FD_132410 | JGI IMG/M metagenome (GOLD analysis project Ga0180437, IMG submission 132410) | Hypersaline lake sediment archaeal communities from the Salton Sea, California, USA - SS_3_D_1 metaG | ecosystem: Environmental > Aquatic > Non-marine Saline and Alkaline > Hypersaline >... | reverse complement strand
GCTGTGCCGGCAGGCGTATCTAGGGAACTGGAAGTACTGTTTTGCGACATGACATTCAGCGGGCCGTTTGCCAGATCGACACAGGAAGAGCGGCTAATAATGAACCGCGGAACCGCCAGCGAAGATACTACTCACAATATAAAGAACTCAGAGGCATCTCTGTACGAGCCGATGTCCTTTTCCTTCGGCTGCTGGCTCGACGACACGGCAAGGACTCACGCGCTAGTCGACTGGCTTAGCGGATGCACTACCGTGAATAGTATAAGGATATACGGGTGGGAGACGAACAACGACGGAAGCAGTGGCGGCGGAACGAGCCTGCACGGGATAACTGTTCCTGCTCCCGCGGTTACTACCAAGCACCGGTACCGCGTGCAGATAGGCTGGGAGCGGGGCGATGCCGGGCTGTTTCCGGGAGAAGGTTTGCTGCCCGGCGGAGGCATATTTCCTGGCGAAGGCGGCAGGAGTTTTGTTCTTACTTACGATGAAGTTTATTTTGACCCGAAGTCAATAAACGTGACGGAGCAGGAAAACCGCGTAGTGCTCGGTGTAGCGGGGCAGATTTACGGTGACATTTCAATAGGAACGAACATATCAGACGGAACTGACATAATGGAGTAAAGACATGAAGAAATATATTTGGCTAATATTAATGGTTACAAGCTTGATGGCATGTAGCAGTAAAAGAATAACTAGAACGCCTGCTGCAATTGACTTCTGGACTGACAACACTAATCCAGCAATAACAGCAGCACGGTTAGACGCCAGAGAATTGGGGTACTACTGTTACAGCTACTCTGACGACGGCGACGCTACTATAACTGCCGCTAACAATGATTCCGATCCAGCGATGGCAATCTTAAATAGAGCCTGCACAGCTTCCGAAAACATCACAATAGATTCAGACGTGACTGTATTAATTTACGGCGACGGCTCTTTGGACATGAACAGCTACAACCTAACAATAAACGGGAGAGTAATAAATTTCAACGGCAGTTCTGCTATAACCGAAATAGGAACACTTGAGGGAGCTATTTTCGTACCATCAATAACTCAGGTAATCTCTTCTTCTGGAAACTATGACCTGTGGCCAGGAGATACTGGAAGCATAGTGCTCATGACAGGAGCGGGAGAAGTAGGCTTTCCGGACTGCTGCATTGACAATCTCGGCCTTTCATACTTTATCAAAGTCAGGGACGACTCGGAGCAAATAGAGTTAGTGATGGATGGAGATACCGCTAATGACTTGTTTGTTCTGCTAGACGGGACAGAGCTTGATGCCAATGACGAGGTTGATTTGGCTACAAATGCTGGATCTTCCGTGAGGGTAGAATGCTTGCAGCTTAATAGGTGGCATATTACTGAGCAAATTGGGGCAACCGCCGATGGCGGTCCTGCCAATTAAGGAGGGATTGTTCATGAAGAAAGACAAGATTTTTGTAGCATTGGTTCTTGTGCTGGTTTTTTCTTTGCCATCGTTTGCTTTTGACATTTCGAGGCAAGAAAACGTCATTATTGACGGTGACGGATACAACCTGTCCGTCACAGAATCAGGCAGTACCTTGCTCATGACAGGAGCAGGAGAAGTAGGTTTTCCAGACTGCTCCGCCAGCACAATAGGGGTTTGGTATTCCGTGATAAATAGGGATGATACGGAACAAGTAGAAATGGTGATGAATGGTGACACCAGCAACGACTACTTTGTTCTGCTGGATGGGACAGCTTTAAATGCTAACGACGAAGCGGATTTGTCAACCGATGCCAGTTCTTCCGCCTGTGTGCAATGCTTAGAAGCGAACAAATGGTATATCATGAGCACCGTGGGTGGAGTAACCGATGGAGGAGCGGCAGACTAATGAAAAATTTATGGTTAGCAGTCTTCTTTTGTTTTTTGCTCGCCGGTCAAGCGTGGGGCGCGACTGAGACGTTTTATGTCTGCCATGGCGGTGACGGATCGCTGCCTGAAACAAATGCCTGCGGTACTGCGTGGGACGAAGCCGACTTTAACAATGCGGACAACTGGGATACCGACGACCAGGACGACGGGAAGATAGGCCCAAACGACGAAGTCCTATTTTTAGATGATGGCGGGTCGTTTACTGCCGATCAGCTGACCATTCAGTCGAGCGGATTGAGCGGCAAGCCAATCACTATAAAAGCCGCAAGTGGAGACTCCCCAATTATCGACTTGGATGATTCCGCAAAATTGGGTCTTCGCGCAACCGAAAAGGATTATCTCACGATTGAGGATTTGGAGGTCCGCGACTGTTACGGCATAAGGTTTTCAGATTGCGAGCACGTGACTGTAGATGGAGTAACCACTGATAACACCTATATGGCAATCATGTTCCAAGATGGAGGTGGAAACAATACGGTTCAAAACTGTACTGTGCAAGACAATGTCAATAATACGGGAGCTTCCGGAATTGTCTTCTACGGCAGCGCTACAAATGCATTGCATGATTGCAGCATTTTGGACAATACGATTGAAAAAGAAGACGCCGCCGAATCGTGCCATGCTGATGGCATTAGCGTCCATAGAGATGCCAGTCTCAATGATGTCGGTTCAAATTTTACAATTAGTGGTAACACCGTTTCTTACTGTGGAGGGGATAATTTCGACTTGACCTCAGGGGATTACCTCACAGTTGAAAATAATATCTCGCACCATCCCGGCACTGGCTGGAACTATATAACATATCATGGAACCAAGCATATCATATTCAGGTACAACTACACATCAGAAGGGCAAGGGATTTATATTGGTGGCACAAGCTGCGAAGCCGACATCTATTATAATGTGATTGATACTGCGGGTGATAAAAAAGCTTTGCTCGTTTACCAGGGCGATGACCATGAAATATATAATAATGTGTTTATTTGCGCGAAAACCGAAAGCGACGAGTGCGTAAGGCATATCGGCGCTGCGACTGTGAGTGTAATTTTTAAAAATAATATTATCTACAACGAGACAGGCAATGGGATTCTTTTTAAGATGTCTGAAACTGATCCTGATACTTGCAGCTGGGTGTCTAGCAATAACTGCTGGTATCACTCGTCTGGGTCAAGCGCAGAGTTGTTTAGCGTAGATGATGGCGGTGACACAACGATGACTCTTGCTACACTTGCATCAACTTATGCAGGGGTTAGTGACACATTATTCGATAATCCAGATATGAGTGATGTTAGTAGTAATGATTTCCAGCTGACCGCTCAATCTCCCTGCATAGACGCGGGGACGGACGTAAGCCTGACGCCATGCTCGATAACTTCTGGAGGAACAATATCTGCCACAACTACTAATGACGGACTGCCGGACATGGGGTTTGAATTCGTAAAGTCTGGCGGAAAATAACAAAGGAGGAACCAACATGAAAGTATTACTTACAAGTTTACTTATTATCACTGTTTTACTTTTTACTCAAACACAGGCGTTCAGCCAGGGCGTGCAGAGCACGATAGTGGCAGACATGATAAAGTCTTCTACTTCTGCAACGGACCTGGCTACCATAATCACGGAAGGCGAAGAAGGCGAAGCCGACCAGGAAATGACAATACTAAACAGGTACGGCAGCGAGGAGAGACTGTTCAACGGCACGCTGGAAAAGACAATCGGCAGCGGCATTACCACCAAGGTCACCGCAGACTCGTGGGCCAGGAGCAAGGCCGAAGAGGCGATAGCCAACTACGTATTTTCCGGCGAGATCTGCGACATGCAGGCAGTAGGCAGCAAGACGTGGTCGACGCAGCTGACAAACGAGAGCAGGCTGGGAGTGACCATTGGCGGCATAACCGCAGACAGGAACGCTTCTGGCGTAGGGTTTGACAGCTTCTCGGTAGTACACAGAGTAATAGGCGAAACGGACTACTCCACCTTTACTCACAAGGCTGTAGCTACTGGCAAGTACGAGAGGCACGACAGCGTCTCAGACATGCGGGCAGTTGCTGGAGAAGCCGAAGAAGACGACTTGTTAAACTTGATGGACTTGTGCCCTGGCACGTGGGGCGAGCAGATGGCAAACTGGAAAGACTTCGTCTATCCTGTTGCTGAGGAAGAAATTCTAGTGGAATAAAATGAAGCAGATAAAATACCGCAGCGGATACAAGTATCAGCTAGTAGAGACTTATTCTACCAAGACTGCTGTTTATCCTGTTAATAATATCCACGCAAAATACCTGTCCTTAAGCACAAGTGGAGTGCTAACTATCAGAAGCGGGTACGCCTGGGACGGTCCAAGCGGCCCTACTTTTGATACAAAGACATTCATGCGCGGGGCATTAGTGCATGATGCCTTGTACGAGCTAATGAGGCAAGGATACCTGAGTAAAACATATAGAAGTGCCGCTGACAATGAGTTAAAAAAGATTTGCCTGGAGGACGGCATGTGCAGATTAAGAGCGTGGTATGTCCACAAGGGCGTATCAAAACATGCCGAGTTTGCTGTAGAACAGAAGGCGATAAAAAAGATACAAACAGCACCATAAGAGGTGGAAATGCAGAGAAAACGAAGACCAAACTTTCCAGACTATTACGTGCAGGCAACGCCGGAGATAGTCGCAGTTGCCGCGAAGCCGTACATAGCGGCTCCCGCCTGGAACTGGTGGCACATCATAAAGCCGCCTAAGCCGAAGCCGGTAAAGAAGGACCAGCTTACTACCGGCGAGGTGTGGGACATAGTAACAACCGCTACAGGCAAGGACGCAACGGAGGACTGGGAACCTGCGGACGACATTTACTACCCTGTCGTGGAAGCGCCGATGCAGAAAAGGCTTGTGCTGAGCAGAATCTCTAGGCTGGAATACATACCGAGAAAGAGGGACTGCGACAAGTTCACTGGCATGGGCATGTACGAGCTGCCGCAGCACGACGACACTCTAGGCATGACCGCCGTGTTCGACACTTGGGTCGGCTTTCCGCAGAACGGCAAAATGTACTGGCACTCGATGATGGGGTTCATCAACGAGAATTTAGAATTCAAGCTGCGCGAGAACCAAAACGACCAAATCCAAGTGTTTCCAAGGGATTGGGAGTTTTGGCGGCTGGACGGATAAAAATTTAACAGAATCTGTAAAAATATGTTATAATAAGTAAAAGGAGAATGAACATGCAAAAGAAACTGATAGTAGGAATGCTGGTGGGATTGATGCTAGGCGGCTTTATTGGCTGCCTTGGCGGGATGAACGAAGGACTGGAGCTGGCTGCCTATCTCGGCGGCTCAAAGTACGGGTACGACGGAGCGGGGAGAGACTATGCCAAATTCACAGGAGCCGCTAACATTGCCAAGGACGCGCTAGAAAACGGCATCGAAGTAAAAGAGATAGTAAACGCGATGGCCGTAAAGATTGCCGGCGAAGAGCTTGAAGACCCCTGGGAAAAGAACGCTGCACTAGCGATACTGACAAAATTAGACATAACCGTAGAAAATAATACGCTGGTATTTCCTGCCAGCAAGACTGAGCTGGTCCGGCAGGGCATACTTGGATTCATTGACGGCGTAGCGTGGGCTGTGCCAATGACAACCGAGCGAGGCTTGGGATTTACGAGGATGAGATAAATGGAACAAGAAATGTGGTACAGTATATTCAGTAACGACAACTTGACGAGTATTTTCGCGGACTACACCATTGCCCTGGTCTTTTTTTACTACTTTTGGAAGGCCGTGCAGGAAGAGACCGACTCCACTTTCCTGCGGCTGATAGGTCAGGCGATTGCCGCCGTCAAGGAAAAGATGTTCGGAAAAAAGGAAGGCTAGTCATAATATATTGCCACAGGTGACTAAATCTCGAAAGGAAGGAACATGACTACTAATAAATGCTGCGAAACATGCCAAAACGAATACAACGACTACATCAGGTCAACCAGCTTCCAGAGCAAGCAGGACATGGAAGACAGGACAGACTCCTTGTTCATCCTGCAAAACATTGCTAAGAAGTACGGCGGAACTGTGAAAATAGACCTGGAAACAGACACCTTGTTTTTCAACGTACCAAAGGAAAGCGAGGTGTCTTGCGCTCTCGAAGTGCAAGACGCTATGGCAGAGTTTGGCAGCGATGTGTTTTAGCGCAGATCGCCTTAGCAGGTTATTCTGCGCTAATAGCGAGCAGGTTTTAGCCTCCTTTTCCCTGCTCGCACCTAACAGTTAAAAAAGAAATTTAGACTTTTTTGTATTATGTGTTATAATATATAAGAAAGCATAGTCTGAGCTAGACAGACTTAAGAAGGAATAGTGGCAATGAAAAAACCAGTTTTAAATCATAAAGCCTCTTTTAGTAGGGGCAAGGTTGGAGCTAATACTTCTAGCTGCTGTGTTAGTTCTCATTTTGCCATGTCACTATTCACCTTGCCTCTGCTAAAAGGGGTTTTTGTTTTTTAAAAATAGAAAGGAGAAAGAAGAAAATGAAGGGACTATTTTATAAGCACTCGTACCAAGAAGCCAAAAGAGAAAAGGCAGCCCTGCTAAAAAACACTAAGTCCCTATTAGAAAAGTACAAAGGAACAACAGCAATCAACAAGCAAGAATGGTGGGGCCTTATTCGCGGCATGGACTGCTATCGTTACCCAGCCGCTTGTCAAAAGGTTTGGTCCGATTATTTGTGTGAGCACCCAGACATCACATGTAGCTTACAGGCAGGAAAAGCTGAATTCGCTATTCTTAAAGACCCGCAAGCGTTGAAAGAATTTCAGAAATGCATACAAAAGTATCCTATACAAATACCAAAACCAACAATACCAAAGTATCTGAAAGCCAAACCAACGGGAAAAAGAATAGCAAACTGCTACTATTATAATCCGTACAAATGCTACAAAGAAAAACTGCAAGACTTCGGCACTGATAGATGGTATTATACAAACGGCTTTCTGTTTAACCACTGGTTTGCATTAGCATTCGGTACACAGCCCAAAACATCTTGGGAAGTTGAAACGGAAAACACTCCCGACGTTTCAAGCCTGCTTAGCGGAAAAATGGAAGAAGCTGAAATCTTAGCCGAATGCTGCAATAATACTGACTTAGTTATGGCACACGTTCTCGGAACATCTGGCAAGGAATACTTTTTTAACGCCAAATACGTAGACCTTGCTTTTACTCTTTTTCCAAAAAGTGAAACTTATTTGCAGTATCACCAAAGCAAGCCTACCATGTTAGTGCTGAAGCAGGCTAAAAAAACGGTAGCGTTTGTTGTTCAACTTGAATTAGGAGACTTATTTGAATTTCCTAAACCAATACAAAGAAAATACGAAGAAAGGAAAAGAAAATGAGCGCTGACAACTATGTAGTAGTAAAAAGGTTTGGTCCTAACGACTACTGGTGGGTCATGTGGTTCGCCTCAGTCAAAGCAGATTTTTCCGATAAAGAATTCAAACACGGACCGTTTAAAACGGCACAAGAAGCAACCGAAAACGCCGTGCAAGAGCTGGCAGTCATAGAATACGGGATTGACTTTGATAAAAGCTGTTTTCGGGAAGACTAATGACTTAAAAGGAAAATAACGTGTACACTAAAGAAGCAATGGAAAGGTTTTTCATTTATTGGGATGAAATAACAGGCAGAAGCTCCGTCTCGCCTCTTGATAGGGCTGAACGATTTGCAATAAAGTTATTTTGCCAGTAGCTGAAATTGAAAGGCTACGATGAAAGGAAAAAGCAAGATGAAGCTAAAGAGCGCAGCGATAACAATCCTGTTTAACAGAGGCGGCCTAGAGATCCAGCTTGAAGACAGGGACGCGAGCAAAAGGTTTGCAGTTATTAAACTGACTCCAGAGCAAGTATGCACTTCTTTCTCGCAGCTTGTCTACACTCCGTGTGAAATCGAATTACACGACTTGGACAAAGTAGGCAAGAAGATGGAACATAAAGTCTTCGAGTTTCCAATGCCTGAAAATGCCCTCACATCTTACGATAAAAAAACTGCAATAAAAGAAGTAAAACGGATATGCCCAAAAGGATGGACTCCAGATTTACATTTTAGTTCACGGAATTCTTTTTTCTACAAAGACGAAAGAAACCTTAGAAAGCCATATGCAAGAACCAGAATAAGAAGGTGGGTTAACAATGACTAGGTACCGGGTAGACATCTCATGGTACGGCGAGCTGCACACCTGCTGGACCCACGCGAGGACAGAAAAAGGCGCAATGTACCATGCCGCAGTAAAGCTCGCCAGCAAACTAGGCCGCAATCCGTTGTCCGTATTCACACAGCTCTGCAATGGACATACAGGCTCCGTGCAATGCGAAGTAAAGGAGGAGAAGTGACACCGCTACAGATTTCAGCCAGCTTTGAAAAGTGCCCAATTTGTAGAGAAGTAATGAAGAAAGACGAGATGATGCGCTACAACGGCAGGCGCATGTGCGTGTACTGCGTTGACGCCGTGCTGGACGAAAGGAAGACCGCGCCAGCAGAGAAGATGCTGGTACACAAAATAAGAGAAAAAGTATACGAGGAAATATGAAGACAATCATAACAGGTAGTCGTACGATAGACAATGTAAATCTTGTCAAAAGCCTTATAAGCACAGTAGTAAGAGAAGAGGGACTGCATATTACACAAGTAGTTTCCGGCGGTGCATACGGGCCTGACACGATAGGAAAATGGTGGGCCGAAGACCACAGCATCCCGATAGAAGAATTTCCCGCGGATTGGAAACAACACGGAAAACGCGCCGGCTACATTAGGAACAAAGAGATGGCCGAATACAGCGAAGCTCTTATAGCGATATGGGACGGCAAGAGCAAGGGAACGCAACACATGATAGACCTGGCCGAGGACTACGGGCTAGACGTTTATATAAAAATAGTATAATAAGGAGTATCAGATTATGGCAGACCAAAAAAGAGCATTTGAAGGCGTATGGATCGAGAAGGACATATACTTGGCAACCGAGCTAAGCTGGACGGAGAAAATATTGCTCGTTGAGATAAGAAGCCTCAGCGAAACCGAAAAAGGCTGTTTCGCAAGCAACAAGTATTTCGCGGGCTTCCTTGAAAAAAGCCTGAGCACCGTAAGCAACGCCATATCAAAGCTAAAGAGGCTTGGCCTGGTATACGAGCAAAGCTTTGACGGCAGGCAGAGGACATTGGGGGTAAACCGGGAAGCCATTAAAAAACTAAGAGGCAGGGTTTTAAAAACTAAGAGGCAGCATATGAGAAAACAAAACAATAATATTATTAATACAGATATTAGTACAAAAAATAAGTTACCTTCTAAAGAAGGTAATATAACATCCTGTCAAACTACTTCTTATCAGACTACTCCCAGAGATGTCTCTGCCAGGCGCCAGCCACCTGTTCCTGCAGTACCTGTAAAGAAGCCGCTGAAGAAAGCGCACGAGCTGTTTAGCTACTGGAATTCCCTGGGCATAGTAGTCCACAAGACTAATACGGTGACGCACAGGAACGCCCTGCTCGCCGCTTCTGACATGATAAAGAAGCACGGATACGACGCCGTTTGCGTTGCGATTGACAACTACCGCTCGCTGCTTGACGCTGGCGGTTACTACAACAGGAAGTACAGCATGGCCGAGTTTTTAAATCCGAAGCGGCCAGGAAGCAAGAGCCTGCTGAAAGCCTGCCTTGACGGTTCTGTCTTTAACAACTCTAAGTTTATAGGCAAGAAGAACGGGAACGGCGGAGCAAAGGAGTCTGTCTCTGTCAAAAAGAAGGTGGCTGACCCTCACCCGGAGCTTACTAGGCTTCTGGCCGAGACGTTTACCAGGGAGGTGTACGGCGGCGCAGGGCCGGCAAAGCTTAACTGCCAGACCAAGGACTACATTCACTTCATGGACGGCGCAAACATAATCTACTGCATAAAAGATCGGGACGCCTACGCGACGCCTGAGAAGAAGCTGGCGCAAAGGATAGTCAAGTCGCTGGTAAATTTTGTGAAAGTGAGCAAAGAGCAGGATACGGGATTCCTGAAGGACGGCATGGTGTGGCCGGCATACCTGTCTTCAGAATACTTCGTCAGAAACGTCATACTTAGGAACATATGCGAGTATTACGGTTCTGACAGGATTGACGCCAGAGACATAGTGCCTGGAAAGTTCAAGCGGGAGTATATCCTGAATGGATGATCCTGTTGTCGACTACTCCCAGGCGCTGACCGTACTGCCGAGCCTCAACTCGGTCCTCGGGGCGGAGTACCAGGACATGGTGATGGCCTACTGCATTACCGACACCGGCTTTCTAAAGGTGTGCCGTAACCTATTCCCCGTGGAGTTCGCCCCCGGTGCGGTCTACCGCAAGATGCTTTCGCTGTGGTACTCCTACTACGACCAGTATAGGTGCGCCCCCGACGCGCAGTACGAGACGGAGCTTAACTGGGCGCTGGGCAGCAGGCAGCTGTCGGAGGAGGAGCACAGGGACGCCTTGCAGTACTGCGAGAAGCTGAGCAGGCTTGAGCTTGGAAACGCCGGCTACATACTGGACCGGCTTGCGCAGTTCGCCTTGCAGCGGAAGTGGTTTCAGGCAGGGGTAGATTTTACCAAGAAGGTGCGTGCGGGGCAGCTTGAGGAGGCGAGAGGGCTGATAAGCAGGTCGCTGCGCGAAGGATACGGGGCGGTACTTGACTCAGGCATTGACGTGTTTGCTGAGGACAACGTGGTAGATCGCGTGCTGAGGCGCAACACCACGTCGCCCTATCTGCTGCGGTGGGGCATAGAGCCGTTCGACAGACTGGGAATAGGTATGAACCGCGGGTGGCTGATACTGGGCGCCGCGGCGGAAAAGCTAGGCAAGACGTGGATGGGTGTGCACATTGCCAAGGTGGCTTTACTCAATTCTCTCAACGTCTTGTTCTGCAGTCACGGCGATCTCGGTTTGGACGAGCTTGGTGACCGGTTCGACCAGTGCTTCAGCGGGGCATTGCACTGGCGCAAGCGGCCGGACAACGCATTCGAGGTGAAGTACTTCAAGCGGGACAGGAGGAGCGGCAAGCATAGGATTGCCACCGGCACCGTTGGAGTGAGCACCATAGCGGACCTGAAGACGGTAAAGTCTGGGGTAAACACCGCCCGTTCCTTCGGCGGCAGGCTGAGGACCAAGTGGTGGCCGATGAACAGCTGCACCATGAGGCAGTTCGACGCCTACCT
>Ga0180437_10010783_pt1 | contig 11087 bp, 9 predicted proteins | sample SS_ome_4_FD_132410 | JGI IMG/M metagenome (GOLD analysis project Ga0180437, IMG submission 132410) | Hypersaline lake sediment archaeal communities from the Salton Sea, California, USA - SS_3_D_1 metaG | ecosystem: Environmental > Aquatic > Non-marine Saline and Alkaline > Hypersaline > Sediment... | reverse complement strand
TCCCCACGGTGCCGAAGCCCTGGATGGCCACGCGGGCTCGGTCCCGTTTGAGACCCGTAAAATTGCAGGCCTCGGCCGAAACCTCGGCAATCCCAAAGCCGGTCAGTATCTCCTCAAGGTTTTTGCCTCCGGCTGCTGAAGGTTCAAAATCATCGGGAATGTGAAGCTCCTGCCCTCTTTCTGCCATCTTCTCTTTGGCTACCTTGACCCAAGAAATGCCAACTTCCGTATAAATATAAGCAATATCCTCGGCCGTGGTTCCCAGGTCCTCGCCGGCCACATAGAGGGTCTTCAGGAATGGCGCAGCCATGTGGGCAAAGGTGGCGAGGTGCTTTTTCTTATCGGGAGAGTTGGGATCGGCTACGATTCCGGATTTAGCACCGCCAAGTGGAACCTTGGCCGCACCGAACTTATACGTCATCGTCTTGGCCAGACGTCTCACCTCCTCCAAAGTGACGTCTGGTGTCATACGAATTCCTCCACCTGCTAACCCCGTCTGTAGTGTATCGATCACCAAAAAGGCCTGTGTGTCCGTTGTTGAGTCATACATCGTCACTTCGTACAGAGACCTTCTCTTTGCAACAGTCGAAATGCTCATCTTAATTCTCCTCTTCTTGCCCAAATACAACAAAAGCCAACATTAGGCCGCAGGCATTGCCGACTGACCCACGTTATAGCGCCTGTTTTGGCGTGTCAAGCAGCTATTTTCACATGAGAAATGCAAAGCCTCTGGAGGAACGCCTTCGAGCGAGTTATGTCGGGAATAACTTTTTCCTTGAAATCTCAAGGGGTTTATTTTATCTGTAATGCTAATGTTCATAGGCTGGCGCTTTCATGAATGATGTGGTCGGATTCGGGGCCTTAAATGTCGATCTCTTCTATGAGGTGGATCTCTTCGACCGCCTCAATTTCGGAAGGGTTCGATTGGAGCCTGGAAGGGAAATTCAGGGCAGCGACGAGGAGTTCCAGCACCTGGTGAGGCTGCTCCATCGGCACGGTCGATTTAGGGGGAAAAGTGGGGGTGGATCAGCGGCGAATACGATCTTCGCCCTTTCGAGAATGGGCTTCACTACGGCATTTATCGGCAAGGTAGGGGCAGACGAGGATGGCGATTTCCTGATGCGTTCCCTCGAAGCGGGAAGGGTGGATACTCGGTGGATAAGGAGAGACCAAAGGAGCGGCGTTTGTCTGATTGTCCTGGACAAGTCTCAGGATCGATCCATTTTCCTGCACCCCAATGCCAATGACACCCTCTGTGCCGATGAAGTCGAGTGGGAACTCTTGTCTCAAAGTCACCTTCTCCACATGACCTCCTTTGGGGGGGAATTACCCATGCAGGCCCAAAAGGAGGCATTGGAATATCTCCCCCACGGAAAGGTGAGCTTTGACCCGGGGGAGATATATGCCAGGCGTGGATTAAAGGAGATAGAGCCCTTCATAGAGCGATGTAGGGTCCTCTTCATCACCGATAGGGAAGTTGCACTCCTCACTTCGATGGATTATGAGCGGGGGTGCAGAAAGCTCCTGGGCTACGGCCCTGACATCGTTGTCTGCAAAAGGGGAACAGCGGGGTCCTCTGTCTTATCTCGAGAAGAGGGCTTTGATATTCCTGCCGAGGAGGTTGAGGCTGTGGATAATACCGGGGCCGGAGATGTCTATAACGCGGGATTTCTGGCGGGCATGATTATAAACAAACCCTTGAAGGATTGTGCCCTTTTCGCCACGAGGGTTGCCGGTAAAAGTGTTACCGGATTCGGAAGGGATCAATACCCAACAAAGAATGATCTGATTGGATTTTTTGATTCTATGGGGGATGAGGGAAGATGAATTATACAATGGGGTGGTTCTCGACGGGACGAGATGAGGCGGCAAGGGAGTTATTGCAGGCGGTCTATGAGAACATTTCAAGTGGGGTGATTCCGGGGAGGATCGGGTATGTGTTTTGTAACAGACGGCCCGGGGAGACCCTTGAGAGCGATCGGTTCATCGAACTGGCAAAGATGCTGGACGTTAAGGTGATCTTCCTCTCAAGTTCCGAGTTTGAGCCACATCTGCGGCTGGCTTCTCCGGAGATATGGCGTACCAAATACCACGAGGAAGTGATGAACAGGGTGCAGAAGTATGGAGCGGAGGTCATCGTTTTGGCGGGTTATATGTTGATCGTCAGCCCGGAGATGTGCAGGCGTTACACCATGATAAACCTTCATCCCGCCAGGCCGGGTGGGCCTAAGGGGACCTGGCAGGAAGTCATTTGGCAATTGATTGAGAACAGGGCCATTGAGACAGGCGTGATGATGCACCTTGTTACGGAGGTGCTCGATGCAGGGCCCCCAATCACATACTGTACCTTTCCCATTCGTGGTGGGGGTTTTGACGCCTTCTGGGATGATCTTGAAATCAAATTGACGGAGAAAAGCGTGGCCGATATCATCGCGGAAGAAAAGGAGGAGAACCCGCTCTTCAAGGAGATTCGGCGGCAGGGGGTGAGGAGGGAGGTTCCGCTGATCATTTTAACCCTGAAGGCCCTTGCCGAGGGTAGGCTAATGGTTACGGAGGGGAAAGTCGTAAATGAGAAAGGGGAAGAGATCGGGGCAATTCTCCTGAACGACGAGATAGAAGGGTATTTGAGGAAGATGGAATTGGAATGAGACCACCGGAAACCGGAAAAAGCAGCTCTGAGCGAATTGCGGCTCTCTGGTGTTGCAGTGCTGCAGTCCTGCAGTTGGAAAAATGAAAGAGGCTAGAGTTAGAGGCGGAAGGCGAAATTTCAAATGTGAAATGACGAATAACAAATAACTAATAACTAATAACGAATAACGGACACGAAACACGAGCACGGACACGAGATTCTAAGCGGAGGGGAATTCGGTCAACAACCCAGAAAGCCGTGAATCAGATGAGAGGAGCGGATGTGACAACGAGGCAATTCAACACCGATTGCGAAGGTCCCATCTCCAAGAATGATAACGCGATGGAACTTGCCGCTTCTTGTATCCCGGACGGGCAGCGATTCTTCTCCATGGTCAGTAAATACGACGATTTCCTCGCCGACGTCGAGAAGAAGCCTGGCTACAAGGCGGGAGATACCCTGAAGCTCATTCTCCCGTTCTTGAAAGCGCACGGAATGAGCAATGCGGAGATGGTGAACTATTCCAGGAGGAACATCCTTTTGGTCCAGGGCGCGGTGGAAACAGTGCGGTTTGTCGATGGATTGATGCCCTCCTTCATCGTCAGCACGAGCTACGAACCGTATCTTCATGCCCTTTGCAGCTTGATAGGTTTCCCGATGGATCGGGTTTACTGTACCGAGGTAAATATCGACGCATATCCACTGGGGAAGGGGGAGGAAACACGCCTGATGGAGTTGGCCTCCGAGATTGTCGGGATGAAGATGATGAGCTGGGAAGAGGAGGCCGGGGGCATCGAGGATTTATCTCCTTCGGATCAGGGGACGGTGAGGCGATTGAACCAGATTTTCTGGGAGGAGATAGCCGAGATGGAGGTGGGGAGGGCTTTCGTGGAGGTGAACCCTGTAGGAGGAGTCGAAAAGGCCAATGCGGTACTGGATAGCTTGAAGAGGACCGGTGGTCAGCTTGCCGATGTGATCTATGTCGGGGATAGCATTACCGATGTCCAGGCCTTCGAGCTCGCAAGGGGCGGCCGAGGGATAGCTGTCTCCTTCAATGGAAATGGGTACGCTATCCGTTCGGCGGATATTTGCTGCATCTCCAAGGATACCGTTGTGTTGTCGATGTTGGCCTCCGTCTTTTATCGGGGAGGAAGGGATGGGGTATTGAAATTGGCCGAGAAGTGGAGCCGCTCCTCCATCGAAGGGAGAGCGTTGGATGAAGACGTGAAAAGCCGACTTCAATCCCTTCCCGATGAGGACTTCCCCAAGGTGGAATTGATCGCTCAATCCAATATCGGTCGGCTCATCGAGCAAAGCGAGGCATTCCGGAAGCAGGTGAGGGGCGTGGAGATCGGCGCCCTCGGATGAACCGGGAGGGTGGGAATTGTCGGAAGATCGGAACTTGATTTCGGGGATCGTGTATTTCGACAAGGGAATGCTTGAGAGCGCCATCCATGAGTGGAAGAAGGCCGTGGAGTTGAATCCCAGTCGGGCGGAGGCTCACAATATTCTCGGTTTTGCGTACGAAAAAAAGGGCATGCTGGAAGAGGCCATCGCGGAATATAAAAAGGCCATCGGGATTAATCCGAATTATGCCATGGCTCATATTAACCTGGGATTGGCCTACGCCAAAACGCGAGAGTATGGAGATGGATTCACCGACCTCATGAGGGCTTTGGCAAAATGGCCCAACCTAATTGAGGCCCACCATAGACTGGCCATCGCACATGTCCGAGCCGGCAGATTCGAAAAGGCCATCCCGCATTGGGAAAAGATCGCCTCCCTGTTTCCGGGCATCGCGGTCGTCCACTTCAATCTGGGGACTGCTTATAGAAAGATGGGTCGCCTCCATGAGGCCATCTCCGAATACAGGAAGGCTGTTCAGATTAAGCCTACCCATGCGAAAGCCCACAACAACCTGGCCATTCTCTATTCAGCCACGGCACATCATGACCTCGGGTGGAAGCACTTGCAAATCGCCGAAGCATTGCGGTATCCAGTCCACCCAAACCTGAAGGGTTTCTTCAGGAAAATGTTCAAGAAGGCATCTCGAAGCTGATTAGCCCGATCTCGCGAGCTCTCGCAACGGACGCATTCGCCTCAATTGGCGAGGTTGGAGGGAAGGCCAATCTATTCCCCTTGGTTTGGGGCGAGGATGACGGATCGGGATGAATGTGGTGGGGGTGATGATGAGGTCTACGGATACGTCCTTTTCTCCCCATGGCAGGTGTTCGAAGACCTGAAGATCATCGACCACGGCGATGATCGGCGTTTCCACACTCGCTGAGCCGATCTCCCTCAGGATCATATACTCTAAATCAAAGTATCCCGTCCCTTTTCCGATTCGATCCCCCTCAAGGCTGACGGCCACCGCCCCCGTTATCATCAGGTCGACTCGGCCGATTTCATCGAAGGTGGTTGCCAGTTTCTTCCCGTACCTGCTTACCCCCATACTGCTGACGGCTTTGCCCCAGAGAGATGGGGGCATTTGGTCGCCCGGTATTTCATAAAACCCATCTCGAAGGCCCGGTGTGGCCATGATCAACCTTTTTCGGTCCTGGAGAAGGTTGATCCTCACCTGGATCTGGGGCCGGTCCGGGGGGACCATAACTGTAAGGCTTTCCCTGCAGACGGCAGTCCGCCGGAGCCTTTCAGCAGCCTTGTTTTGACCCGGGAAGGGCGGAATCCTCCCGTATGGGTCCTCATGAAGGCCCTCCTGGGCTATTCTCCTCCATACCTCTTCGCGGATCGTTTGTTTTTCCATCGGGCCGTTCATAACTACATGTTTTCTCGTTTCTTAGCGACCTTTAGAGCCCCGGTTGACAAAGACAAGGGATTTTGCGTTAAATTATACGCAAATCGGGAGGATTACAAGGATATTTGATTCCTATGGGAAAAAGGAAGGGGAAAAAGAAGAAGGTCAAGGGCTTTTCGTACGGCGATGAGACTCTTCAGACCGTCCAGACCGTCATTGACAGGATCGACCTGTATCAGCGACAGGAAGAGGATTCGCAGCGCTCTCTTGAGTTTATATCCCAGTTTCTGGGAAAGTCGGACGAACTGGATACGGCTATTGTTGAGGGCTTGGCGGGGGTTCCCTCCGCGGCCACGGCGACGATCCTGATGCAGATGAAGGCTTCTTGTCGAAGTAAAGCCGTGCTTAAGGCCATAAAAAAGTCCCTTTATCGTTTGAAACAGAGGGGAATATCCATTGAGGACACGGGGGAAAAGGAGAGGACTGCTCCCGCAATTCGGCCTCTCCCGGCCAGTCCACCCAAGGGATTTGTGAGCGGAATAGACTACGTGGGCAATAGGCTCATAGTTCTTGGGATTCCCAGAGTTCCCCGAGGCCTTCATACCCTGCAGGCCCTTGCAAGCGACATCGAGGGGCTCTTAGATTTTCAGCGTGATGAGATGACGAGGAAGGCCTTTGATGGATTTTTGGAGAACCTGAGGGAGAGAACTCGGCTGCCCATTGTGGAAGTTCCACCGGCATATGGGCGATTCCTGTTGGAGGAGGCATGTAGCCTCACCGAGAAGAAGGGCAAGACCCCTTCCCAGGATTACCTCATGGCCAGAAGGGAGATCGGCGATATAGGAAATGGGGTTCATGGTCCGCTGATTTACCAATTTCTTGATCAAGACGAGATTAGGGGAAACGACCGCATCCTCGCTGATTCAAAGGACCTCCTCACGATAGAGGGTATTATCAATTGGCTATTGGAGCCCGAGGAGGTTGAATCCTACGTGAGGGAGGTGAATGACGCGGAGCAAAGCAAAATTGCCGTCAATCCCGCGCAAAAGGAGCAGTGGCTTCAGGGGATATATCGGCGAGCCCTTGGAGAACTCTTCCCCCCTGAGCGCAGGTTCCTCTATAAGAGAAGGCTTGAGGAGACGGCATATGTGCTTTTAAAATTGGATCGAAGCGATGAAGCCAAGCGTTGCCTCGCAGCAGCCCTCGACCTAGAAAATGAGATCAGCTCATTTCGCCCCAACCCTTTTTTGCTGCAGTTGGTGATTACATCTATTTACCGCGTCATGGCGGAGAAACATGAGAAAGCGGAGAAAGAGCCCTCCTTAATCATAAGGCCATAAAGATTTTTTCGTCGAGTCTTGGGAACGAAGGACCGCCTCAGGCGATTCTTGCAACGAAGCGGACGTTGAAATCGTCGAAAAAAGATTTTTGAGCAGCGAAGAGCGAGTTTTTCAAGGGTTTTAGCGTCTCGACAGGGTCAAGGCGAAGGGAAATCGAGATATGCCGGATAAATCAAGGGGAATAGATGCTATGTTTAACGCCCGTTCGGTGGCGGTTGTAGGTGCATCCGACAACGAACACAAGCTCGGCTTCCACGTTATGAAGAGCTTAATCGAAGGAGGATATCCGGGACGCATTTTCCCCGTCAACCCGGGAAAGGGGGAAATCCTCGGCGTGAGAAGCTATGCATCTCTGATGCATGTGCCGGGCACGGTGGACCTCTGCATTATTTCCTTACCTGCGGGCCTTGTAGCGGGGATAATCAGGGATTGCGCTGAAAAAGATGTAAAGGGGATAGTACTCATAACGGCAGGGTTCAGGGAAATCGAGGATGAATCGGGAGGGAGATTGCAGGAGGAGATCATGGATCTCGCCGATAAGGCCTGTATACCGGTAATTGGTCCGAATACGTTCGGCATTGTCAACCTTCACGCTGGCCTGAATGCATCCTTTACCCCGGAGTTTTCAAGGGTCAGAAAAGGAGGGATCAGTCTCCTCAGCCAGAGCGGTGGTATGTCCCACCTGATGGGCTTCCTTTCCATGAGGGACGATTTTGGCTTCAGCAAGATTGTGGGTCTGGGGAACCGATGTAATATGGATTTTGCGGATATGATCCCGTACTTGATGGAGGACCCCGAAACCAGAGTGATTGCCATGTACGTGGAGGGCATCGATAATCCACGCCGTTTGCTGGAGGTGGCCAAGGGTTTCAGGGGTAAGAAGCCGATCGTAGTGTATAAAGTGGGGATTGCTCACGTCAGCGATTTGGCGTCTAAGTCCCATACGGGCTCACTGGCCGGCCGGCATGAGGTATACGAGGGGGGCTTCAGGCAGGCGGGGATTTTCCCCGTGAAAGGCTCAACCGAGCTGCTCGATGCGTCCAAGGCCCTCTCATCGATTTCGCTTCCCAAGGGCTCTGCAGTGGCAATCCTCTCCGGTCAGGCGGGACCTGCAATGGTTGCCTGCGATATCTGCGAGAAAGAGGGATTACGCGTTCCCCCATTTTCGGCGGAGATCCAGAGGAGAATAGATGATCTCCTTCCCCCCATGGCCATAAGGACGAATCCCGTGGATATGGGTCCTGCCTGGTACGATTCACGGGCAACACTGGGGATCGTGGAGGCTGCTCTTCGGGATAAGGCCATCGATGCCATTCTTCTCTTCATCATGTTCGCCTCGGCCAATGAGGGCTCAATCAGGGCATTATCCAGTTTGCTCACACAGTGGGGAAGGAAGAAGCCGGTCGTATGCTGTTTCTCCTCCCCCCCGGGGATTTGGGAGGAGGAGGTGGGATCGCTGGTCCGGAAGGGAAGCATTGTAAACTATCCCACGCCGGAAAGGGCTGCAATGTCGCTGTGCGCACTGTGGAAATATAGGGCGATGAAGGGGATCCGATGAGGGAAGGAGGGACTGGGGGAGAGTTGGGGAAAATACATCCCCTGCGGAACTTCATGAAGTCTCTGAAAAACTCGCTCTTCGCCGCTCAAGAACATTTTTTCGGCGATTCTAAGCAAATGCCCATTTGGGCTCAAACATTGATGGGCTGTTGCCCATATCCCTGGAGCGAACATTAAAGAATTTTGGCTAAGCATTCTTAGTGAAGCGAAACGCCCGCAAATCCATCTGTCTGAGCCCGAAGGGCGAGTTTTGGATTTGCAGTGAAGCGAACTTTAGAATGGTCCAAAATTATTTTCAGTGAGTGGAATGGGTTTTGGGCAACAGCCCCTTGATTTGTGACCGTTCGACTTTCCAAGGATGATTACCGAAAAAATCTTTAATTCGCGCTCAGAGCTCGTTTTCCACATTTTTCAGAGCTCTCTTTATCCCTATTGGAGTTCGAGATATGGAGTATACCCCTGATGGGGAATTGAGATCCAGAATCCAGCGATTCCAGGATTTGTTGAAGGGACAAGGCGCAGACGGGGCCCTGATCTGTCAGAACGTCGACTTATTCTACTTCGCCGGTACGGTGCAAGAATCCTTTCTCCTTATCCCCCAGGAGGGAGAGCCCATACTTATGGTCAAGAAGAGCTGGGCCAGGGCGATGAGGGAGTCGGCTCTCTCCAAGATCATATCGCTTGAGAAAGTCCGCCATATTCCAAAGGTCTTGCGGGATGAGGGCTTTGCGCCCCTTGGGACCATCGGCCTCGAACTGGATGTCCTCCCCACCAACCACTACGGTCAGCTTCAATCCCTCTTCCCCCGATCCCAATTTATCGACATCTCCCGTCTCATCCTGAAGGTGAGGGCCATCAAATCAGACTACGAAATCGAACAGATTCGGAAAGCGGCGAGGATCACGGATGAGGTGATGAACTGGGCCAAGGAAGTAATCCGGGAAGGCATGACGGAACTGGAGATCGACGGGCTGCTCTATTCCTATGCCCGTAGAAGGGGGCACCAGGGAAGGTTACGAATCAGGGGCTGGAATCAGGAGATGTTCCATGGCCACATCCTCTCGGGGAAGGAAGCCGCCTATACCTCCTTCTGTACATCCCCGGTTTGCGGCGAGGGTCCAAATCCCGCCATCGCCCAAGGCGCAGGTGCTCATAGGGTAAGGAGGGGCGAGCCCATCTATATCGATTACGGGGTGGGGATCAATGGATACGTGAGCGATGAGACGAGAACCTTTTGCATCGGGGATCCACCCGAGCTCTTCATGAAGGGATTTGAAGCGCTCCTGGAGATCAAGAGGGATATGGAGCGTAATGTTGGCCCGGGCGTCTCCGGTCGCGGGATATACCGAAGGGCCGTCGAATTGGCCAGGGCGAGGGGATTTCAGGACTACTTCATGGGCCATGGTGACGGAAAGGTCCCTTTTGTCGGGCATGGGATCGGCCTCGAAATTGATGAGCTTCCCCTCTTGGGTATGGGCGTTAATACCCGCCTGGAGGAGGGCATGGTTTTCGCCTTTGAGCCCAAGTTGGTCTTCCCCGAAAAAGGGGTGATGGGCGTTGAAGACCTCTATCTGGTATGCTCCAATGGGGTTGAAAGGCTCACCTTGACGAAAGATGAACTCCTTCTTCTCCCCCAATAGGCCCGGATCCCTAACCGAGGGTTTTGGAAAGGAATGTGCGGGGAGTGATCGTTTGGAACGGCGGGACCACAACCGTGGGAGATCCGTAAGGGAAGGGGGGACCCAGTGAATCTGGCTATTATCTCTTTCTTCTTCGTAGGGATGATCTTCATTGGTGCCATAAGCTTTAGGCGGATCAAGGGTATTGAGAGCTTCTTCGTGGCCGATCGCAGGGGAGGGCGTCTTTTTATCACCGGATCCCTCATGGCCACCATTGTGGGAGGGTCCAGCACCATCGGCATGGCCGGGCTGGGGTTTGAAAAGGGGCTCGTGGGCGTATGGTGGCTTCTTGTGGGGGTGGTAGGGCTCCTGATCCTGGCCCTTACTATGGCCAAACGGGTTCGGAGATACGCGTTCTATACCCTGCCGGAGCTCCTGGGTGATCAGTACAACTCCGGCGTGAGATTGGTGGCCTCCATTATCATATCCATCGCTTGGCTCGGTATCATCGCGGGTCAACTGATCGCGGCGGGTAAGATCATCGACGTGCTCATGCCGGGTTATTTGGACTTGATGATTGTGCTGTCGGCCACCGTCTTCATCATTTACACCCTCCTGGGAGGTCAGTATTCCATCCTTCGCACCGATACCGTGCAGTCGGCCATCTTGCTCGTCGGCATTCTTGTCTGCCTTCCCTTGGGCATTGCAAAGGCCGGCGGCCTTGGATCCCTGCGGGTCAACCTCGATACCTCCTATTTTTCCTTCCCCACCAATGCCCATGGTGATTGGACCTACGTGATCACGCTTCTGCTCATGGTCGGTTCCGCCTATGTGGTTGGTCCGGATATCTATTCGAGGCTTTTTTGCGCGCGAAATGAAGGGGTGGCGAGGAGTTCGACGGCCATTACAGCGCTGATTATGATTCCCTTGGCGTTCTCCATTACGCTTATCGGAATGTCGGCCAAGGCGATTGCACCAGGAATCTCCCCCGAAGGGGCCTTTCCCATGGTGGTCAGGGATGTCCTCCCCATGGGGGTCAACGCTCTGGTCATGGCGGGGTTGCTTTCTGCAGTGATGTCCTCCGCGGATACGTGTCTTCTTACAACGAGCAACATTATCTCTTAGGATATTATCAAACCGTGGGTGAGGGGTGGTATCGCGGACGTGCATATACTCCTTATCTCCCG
>Ga0180437_10010779_pt1 | contig 11091 bp, 10 predicted proteins | sample SS_ome_4_FD_132410 | JGI IMG/M metagenome (GOLD analysis project Ga0180437, IMG submission 132410) | Hypersaline lake sediment archaeal communities from the Salton Sea, California, USA - SS_3_D_1 metaG | ecosystem: Environmental > Aquatic > Non-marine Saline and Alkaline > Hypersaline >... | reverse complement strand
GATAGGTCGCAAGCAAGCGAGAATTTGATCTTTTACGATGGATTCGCGCATAAAATTGAAGATGTTACCTTTCATTTTGATAGAGAGGACTTCTTGAAGCCGTGGAAATTCACGAGTAGCGACGGTCGATTTGAAATGGATTTTAAACCTATCGTGGATAGAAACTCGATGTTTAACTTTTTGATCATAAAATCCGAGCAGCATCAAGTTTTTGGTTATTTTACAGGCGATATAATACTTGACGATGGAAAGAAAGTGCATATTGACAAAATGTTAGGTTTTGCAGAAGAAGTATATAATAAATGGTAAAATACACATGAGTTACATTATAACTCCAATTTTAATGTAAAATGAATTCAAACAACAATAATCGTCTGGAAGAAGATTTTCTAATTATTGAATATAATGAAGATAATACGCTCAGAATTAATAGACTTGAACGATTAAATAATCTAAAGATAATACCAGATGAATATTTTGATTTTTTAGAAGACTTAGCAGTCTCAGATCAAAATCTTAATGTGAAAGCTCTTGCAACAAGAATCCTTATTGAAAAATTTTACATTAAATCTGAGTTTTTAATAAATTGGATTTTTGAATCAGAAACCTCGCCTACGATTATATTTCAGGCAATCGACTCCCTGAGTAAAATAAATGAAAAACGCTTAAAAACACTCCTAATCAATAACATTACCCTAAAAATAAATCCTAGCAAGAATAAGATTATTGAGAGTTATAACAAAGAATTAAGAAAATATTTTACTGAAAATCCATTAGATTCTGAAAATATTGAAGATTTGAAAAATATATACATAAATTATTCTTTTATAGTCCATTCAGAAAGAAAATATCAATTTTCTGAAAATCCAAATTCATCTACTCTTGATTTTAAACTTGAAAAAGGTTTCATTACTGAATTAAGAATCTGGGGATTAAATCTTTTAAAAACGAGTGAAATTGATGGACTTGGATTTCTAACCTCTTTAAGGTTATTAGATCTTTCTGGCAATAATTTAAAGGAAATCGAAGGATTAAATTCGCTCCAAAAGTTAGAGATTCTTAAATTTGGAGATTTGAATTATGATATCGGTAACCAAATAATTGAAATAAAAGAAATCCAAGAGCTATATGGATTAAGAATATTAAATTTATCTCATAATTACATCAAGGAAATCAAAGGAATAAACAATTTAAAGTCATTAGAAAGATTATATTTAGTTGATAATTCCATTAAAAAGATTCAAGGGTTATTTGGACTTCAGAATTTAAAATATTTAAATCTAGAGAAGAATATCATTACAAAGATTGAAAAACTTAATAATTTAAATCAGTTAGAAAAACTAGTTTTAAGTGAAAATTCCATTAGTGTTATAGAGAATCTTGAACAATTGAATGAATTAAAAGAACTTCGAATTAATTCGAATCCCATTTCAAAAATTAAACCCCTAAAAAATCCTAATTTAATTATTTACTTATATCGTTCTGAAATTGAGGAAATGGAGTGGTTGAATTCTATAGAATTTGTTCGCATTAGAAATATTGATAAAGAGAAACCAAGCGAATACAGCTCCCGATATCTTCAATAAAATATTTATTAAAATTTGATATTCTCACATAGTATTACCATTTTTTGTAAAAGCTTCAAATATCAAGCATAATATAAAAAAATTTAACCAATTTTAAAGACTGGATGATTTGGTGGAGCTATTTTTCCTTTATCAAATAAAAGCTGTGAATGTGCAGCTTTTACTAATCCAACACATGGAAATATAATTTCTGCTAATTGAATAGGGCCATAAAATACAAAATCCGCACCAGCAGCTAATGTAATGGTTGATGCCGCTATTTTTACATGCTTCTTGATATCTCCATATTTTATGGACAGGTTTTTCCACGCATCAGCAAGATTTTGTCCGGCAGTACCTGCTGGATATCCATATTTATTTTTAACTTGTTCTATTGTATTCATCGCAATCCCTAACGATGTATAATCAATAACACACGTATCTATGAGAAAATTGTGTTTCTTAAAATCGTATGATAGTGCTTTTTGTATTAATTTATCAGTAACATCCATTCGAGCTTGAGTTGTCCAGTATTGCGATTCAATGGGTAATAACACGAAATTTTCGAGTTCTGTTTGAGCTAAAAGTTCGAATTCTTCATTAAAAGAAGAAGAAGTAATCGTATTATATACTACTTTTTTATCTAAGCCGGTTTCTATGAGATATTTTATTAAAGGTTCTTTCACTTCCCAATACGGAGCATCAACCAATACAGGTGTATTAGAAACAGTAAACACAAATTCTAATATGGGTTCGATAGAATTCTCAAATGACATGACGACATCTAACAACGGTGTTAATCCCGTTTTATCTGCTAATTCCTCTTGTTTTTTTATCAGTGTTTCTGCGTGTATTTTATCTATTTTTCCCTTTTTCTCATCTATAAAGATTTTTTTTTGTCCTAAATAAAAGATAGTTCCCGCTAAGGCCGTAGGAGTTTTTTTCGGGTCTCCTCCTATTTCGTAGGTTCCTATTTTGTATGACTTCTGTTGAACTTGATAGTTGAACATTTTTAATAATTCTCAATGCAAATTTTAACCAATTTTAAAAACTGGATGAGTTGGAAGAGCCATTCTTCCTTCATCGAATAATAACTGTGAATGTGCTGCTTTTATGAATGCAATATTTGGATATATGAGATTAGCATGTTGGACTGGGCCATATAATAGAAAATCTGCTCCCGCTCCAAGAGTAATCGTGTTAGCAACGATAGACGCGTATTTTTTAATATTCCCAAATTTTGCTTTTAAATTTCTCCATGTATCGACAGCATTATGGGCTCCTGATCCAACCGGATATCCGTATTTCTTCTTCACTTCAATCATTGCATTCATTGCAAGGCCTAAAGATGTAATATCTAATACTGCCGTATCAATTATGAAATTATTTGTAGCTAAATTAGCGCCTTTAGCCTTCTCAATTAATTCATTTATTACATCCATTCTAGCTTGTGTAGTCCATTTGGAAGATTCCATGCCTAAAAGGACGAACGTTTTTATTTTGCTTTCGCTGAGTGCTTTAAATTCCTCGTCATCAGATTCCGGCGTTATGGAATTATATATTATTTTCTCTTGAACTCCCATCTCTTTCACATATTCAAGAGCTTTAAATTTAATATCTACCGTAGGGGCATCCAGTATAATTGGTACATCGGTAGCATCAATAACAAAATCTAATATATTTTTGATACACGTGTCGTAAGAAAGGATGACATCTAATCCTGGAATTAAACCCGTTTTATCGGCGAGTTCCTCTTGATCTTTTATTAATTTTTCAGCAAAATCTTTAAAGATTTCTCCCTTTGCCTCATCTTTAAAAATATTTTTTTGTTTGAAATAAAATATTGTTCCAATAGCAGCAGTTGGAGCTTCTCTTGGATCCCCGCCTATTTTATATTTTCCAATTTGATAACTTTTCTGTTCTATAGTATAATCAAACATCTTTAGATCACAATATTGATTTTATTATGGTTTAGGAATTAATAATCTTATTTTTAGCTTGAGCTTGTCATCTCAAGCATAATTGGTAGATATTCATATATTCATTAACAAATACTCTTATACTCATTTCACTCATCTAAAAATAGAATCAAATATCTTTTTTTCAATTTTACGTAAATGCTCGCATACAGCACTCTGGGAAATGTTAAAATGTTTCGCGAGTTTTTCAGAGGTCAGTTTGCGAGGTATGTCGTAATATCCATTTTGAACGGCATGAAAAACAATTTCTCTTTGGCGATCTGTGAGTTTTAAAAACAGGTTTTCAAGATTAGGATGAACAGGTGTAATACTGAGAATTTCGTAATCTTCATCACCATATATTTCTGATTGCGAATCCAATAATCTATCAATATTCTCATTGTCAGTTAAAAAACTAATTAGTAATTTATCATTCTCGAGGATTATTGGGGGATCCAAAATTATTTCCAGTTGATCAAAAAATAATTTCATTTCCTCAGACCAATGATGCTTTGAAAAGCAGATGTATTCATTTTTAGTTTTATCTTCTGCCAATATCTCAACGAAGTCAATTCCAAATTCTTTACCTTCCATCATCTTTGGTTTCATTTTTGGGTCCTTAAATTTTAGCTTTTGGGTTACAAAAATGTGATCATCGTCGAATCTGTGAACCTGATGTATTTCATATTTATCTACTAACTTAAAAAATTCGATATATTGAGGAAAAATGGGTATTCGGACTACTAATTTTTTTAACTTCTTGGTTGTCAATAGCTTCTACCTTCTAATAAAATCATTTTAATATTATTTTTTTGATGGCTTGAGTGTTCAAGCTCAATCATTAATACTTAATATAAATAACATTAATTAAAATTTTTTTTTTAAAAATCAAATTAAAAATTGGTGTAGTTAATGAGAAAAGGAGAAAGAATAAGATATCCTAAAATGAATCACATGTGGCGAATGGCTTCCAAAGAACAATTAGAAATAATTGATAACGCAGCATATCACATTTTGCGTGAGGTGGGAGTACACATTGATGATAAAGAATGCATCGAGTATTTAAAGGATGCGCCCGTAGAAATTGATGAAAAGGAGCTAATCGTGAAATTCCCCGAGTATTGGATACGGGAAATGATTGCAAAAGCTCCAAGAACTTATGTTTTAGCGGGGAGAGATCCAGAATGGGACTTACTAGTGAAAAATTACCACGAATCCCACTTTAATCTCTTTACAAGTGGTTCAACAAAAATCTATGAGTGGGATGATAAAATACAACAATGGAACTCACGTATACCTGGTGAAGCCGATGTAATTCGAAGTCATAAGATGATTGATGCTATAGATGCCTATGATGGATTTTTTGGTACTCCTGTTGAAGACGTAGAGAAGACGAATGAAGGGCTTCCTGCTGAGCTTCACACAGCATACAGTAAGATGAAAAACTGTGTAAAGCACGGAGGTCCTTGTGCGATTACTGAAGGAGCAATGACCGAATGGGATTATTTAGGAAAATTAGCCGCAGAGGTTCAAGGAGGCTTTGATGAGCTCAAAAAACGCCCAATATTAGCCAGTTTACCCTCTTGTATAGGACCATTACAAAGCACCAGACAAAACTTCTGGGCAACGGTTGGAGGGGCCAAGTACTCTATGCCAACCTTTCCATATTGGGGAGGTACAGCGCCATTTACCGGTCCATCAACAGCTCCAGCAATGGTTGCCATGGCTATGGCGTGTACTCATTATTGTATTGCTTTAACGCAGTATTTATCTCCTGGAACACCATCCGTTCCTTGGCCAAATACTTTGACAACAGATCCTAATTCTGGTCAATTAGCGATGACTCCATTTCTTACCATAGGAGATGGATTTGGGGCGCAGATATATCAAGATTTGTATGGGCTTCCAGTTGCTGGATGTGCATATTGCTTAACATCGCCTTTAGATGAAGCTGGTGCTGCGTGGGCATTGCAATTAATAGAGCAAGTATTATGGGGCGTCAATGTGCAACAAGTAGGCTCTACTCCGCAAGCATTTATGTTTGAAACGATTCCTATGGGTGAAACTCTTGTTAATTATTGTAAGGAAAATATATTCCAACTTACTGAAAATTTTCTAAACATTACTGATGAATTCTTGGCTTTGGATTTGATAAAAGAAGTTGGTCCTAAAGGTATGTTTACAACAAAACCTCATACGTTAAAGTGGATCGATCCTAAGCACGGACTCTTCTGGCGTTCTAATGATTGGATTTATGAACATTCGGATCAGTGGCTTGCAAAGGGAGCAAAAACTTGGACTGAAGTTTGTCGAGAACGATTGAAAGAACTGGATAAGCACGAAGTGACCCCGCCGATTGATAAAGATGTGGATGAGCGTTGTAATGCGCTATTAAAACAAGCAGACGAGGAGCTTGCGTTATTTTAGAGAGGTGATATGTTAAATGGCAACGAAGGAAGAAATTTGTAATGGAATGAAGGACGCAATTCTGTCTTATGACAAGGCAAAATGCATGGAATTAGCTAAGCAAGGCGTAGCCGAGAACATTAAGGCAATTGAATTGATAAACGATGGATTAACTCCGGCTATTCAAACACTCGGCGAGAAATTCGGAAGGGGCGAAATTGCGCTCCCTTACTTAATGGTTGGAGCGGAAACAATGCAAGAAGCCCTGAATTACCTATTGGAAACCATGCCCAAGGGAGAGTATAAACCAAAGGCAAAAATGGTACTCGGCTCTGTAAAGGGAGACATTCACGATTTAGGAATAAGCATCGTGGAAGCCGTGTTTCAAGCCAACGGAATTCATGTCTACAACCTGGGAAAAGACGTGCCGAAGGAAAAATTCCTCGAGAAAGCTGAAGCAGAAGAAGCCGATATAATCGGTTGTTCTGCTCTCCTCACTGGTACTCTATTCGAGCAAAAGGTGATGGCCGCTTTCTTGAAAAAACAAGGCCTTAGAGAGAAATACATTTATCTCATTGGCGGTGGTGCGTGCCCTTCAGCTCAGTGGTGCGAGGAAATTGGTGCGGATGGCTGGGCTACGGACGTGATGCTCGGACTGGACGCTGCTAAGAAATCTTTAGCAGAAAAGAAAGGAATTGAAATCTAAAACTAACTTAAGGTGATAAAAAAAAATGGTTACAGCTATGGATACCTTTAACTGGATGAAAGAGCACTTCAATAAAGAAGCTTGCGAAGCGTTCACAAAACCCGTTAATTTTGAATATCATATAGATGGAGAAGGTGGAGGTGTTTGGCATATCGCACTTGATGGGAAAGGAAATTATGAACTTGTAGATGGTGAAGCAGAGAAAGCCGTCGTCACTTATAGTTTCGGAAATGCTGAGGATTTCTACAAAATTTCTACGGGTGAAATTGATGGCATCCAAGCCTATATGCAAGGGTTAGTTAAGGTAAAAGGTCCTGTCGGACTTGCTCAAAAGTTTGAACTTGTTTTTAAAGCATAATTAAAGGACTAAATTTCAATTTTTTTTTTATTCTATTTTTTAACTCTTTATGATCAATACTAATAAAATTAGAAATTTTTCTAGAATCAATTTAAATATTTGGGCGCCATTGGCTTGGAATTGGAAAACCGATGATAGAATAAAAAATCGAAAGAATACTTGGAGATCCTTCGAATGTGTAATAATCATTCATCCATCCTTTTAGTTCCTTCATTTCCTTCTTGAGATATTTTAAAAATCCTTCAGAAGTCCTAAAAGTGAATTTAAGATTGGGTTTTTCCACGATTTTTCTAACTATATTTATTTCTTTACCATCAATAACTATAGCCCAGTAGTTTTTAATATCTCCTAATATCTCATATTGGACAATAATACTTCTTTTAAGTTTGGAAATTAGGTTTTTATCGTAATTGTTTCTAATTTTTTCTAATTCCTCTTTTATTTCCAAAACAATAATTTCGTTCATACTTATATTACACAACTAAAGAGATTTTATATTACTTTTACTTGTCATTTCAAGCAAAAATTTTTAAACAAAATCAAAGATTACTGATATTGACATGGAGGTTTTTTTAACAGGAGCATTTGGAAATGTTGGGGTCTCCACCCTAAAAAAGCTATTAAAAAAAAAAATATGAAGTTACTTGCTTTGACATAAAGAATAAGCAGAATGAGAAAAAGTGGAAGAAATTATCCAAGAAATTGCAATTTAAAGTAGTATGGGGAGATATTACTGATGAACAATCTGTTTCAAAAGCCATGGGTGCAGTTGATTGTATATTACATGTTGCTGCTATAATTCCTCCAACTTCTGAGAGGTTTCCAGAATTAGCCAGAAAAGTCAATGTGGAGGGTACAAGAAATATCATTAAAGCTACAAATAAATTGCAGAAAAAGTTTAAGATAATTTTGGTCAGCTCAGTATCTGTACATGGTCCTAGAATGCATTTAGACCCTCCTATAAGAGCAAGTGATCCTTTAAATCCATCAAATGTGTACAATACAACAAAAGTTGAGGCAGAGAAGTTAATTCAAGAAAGTGGATTACCTTGGACAATAGTTAGATTGGGAGGCGTCCTTCCTTTAAGCAATGATCTTACATCCTTAACCAAGATGTTCGAAACACCTTATGAACAACGCATGGAGTTTATCCATGTTGAAGATGTAGCAACAGCTTTATCAAATTGTGTAGAAGCCGATGTTAATGAAAAGATCTTACTGATAGGTGGAGGAAAAGATTTGCAATTTACAAGCGGTGCTTTTTATGAAGAGCTGTTTTCAATTTTTGGTATAAAAGATTTACCCAAATCAGCTTTCAAAACTGCCAGATCTCCTAAGGAGCATCCAGAAGATTGGTTTTTCGTTGACTGGATGGACACGAACGAAGCTCAAAACCTTTTAAATTTTCAAAACCATAGTATGGAAGATTATTTAAATGACTTAAAAGAATACGTGGGCGGATTACGGCATTTAGCAAAATTATTCGGGCCAATAGTATCTATGATACTTCTGAACAAATCGCCATATTACAAAAATTAAAATATATTACTTGAATAGACAAGCTCATATTTTATATTTTACACATAATATTTCCAATCAATAAAAATAGAAGTTGATTTTAAATGTTAAAAGAGAAAGTTGCTTTAATAACAGGTGGAGCGCAAGGAATAGGACAGGCAATAGCTATAAAATTTGCTGAAGAAGGTGCAAAAATTGCTATAGTTGATATTAAAAATGCCAAGAAAACGATAAGCGCTATTGAAAAAATAGGCGGTGAAGTCATTGCTTTTGAGTCTGATGTGGTTGATGAAGCGGCAATGAATCAGGCTGTTAAAGAGATAATTGAAAAATGGGGAAAAATTGATATTTTGGTTAATAATGCTGGAATATATCCCTTAGAACGCTTTATAGCAATTCCTATCGAATTAGTGAAACGAGTTTTTGATGTAAATGTTATTGGAACATATATATGCTCACAAATTGTTTCAAATCTTTTAATTGAAAAAGAAAGCCCTGGAGTAATCATAAACATAGCCTCAGCAGCAGGAGTGGCGCCAGATAAATATCACGGGCATTATAGTGCTTCTAAGGCAGCTGTAATATCGGCAACAAAGGCAATGGCAATGGAATTAATGGAACACAAAATTCGCGTCAATGCTATAGCTCCAGGGGCAATCGCAACGAGAGGTGTAAAAAATCCGGGTCTTTTTCAAAAATCTGGAGAGATACCCGCTGACTTCATGCAAATGCAATCTAGCAAGAGTTCACCATTAGTAAAAGGAGGAATGGGGCAACCAAGCGATATAGCCGAAATGGCCTTATTTCTCGCTTCAGATAAAGCTAATTATATTACTGGCTGGACTTTTGCGGTAGATGGAGGTCGGCTTTTATTATAAGTAAACATTGGAGAAATAAAACGATATAGAACGTTTTAAGATGTAATTTTTTATAGGAATAATAAAATTCCTCTTTTTTTTAATCTTATGTACAGTTGAGTTTTTTATCAATGCTATTGGTACCAATAAAAAATTTATTTGACTTGAAATAAACAGTGATATTCATATAAAAGGTTATTAATTATATAAAACGCGATATTAAAAATATTAAAATTTAAAAATTATTAAAGAAGGAATTAATATGGGGAACGAAACAGAAGTTATTATAACATTTCAACCAGATGGAAAGCGAGTAAAAGTTACAAAAGACTCAACTGTTTTATCCGCGGCTGTAAAGGCGGGAATAGATTTAACTTCCATTTGTAGTGGCAAGGGTACCTGTGGAAAATGCAAGGTGATAATTGAGGAGTCTAACAAGGTTAATATTCTTTCAGAAAAAGAAAAGGAGCACCTTAACGCCGAGGAAATAGATAAAAAGATCCGTCTCGCCTGCTATACAAAAGTGCAGGGTGATATTATTGTAAAAATCCCTGAAATTAGTAGAACTGGAAAACAAAGACTCCAGATAGAAGGAATAGATACGCCCGTAGAATTAAATTCCTCCGTTAAAAAATATTACATCGAACCTGAACTCCCCACCTTAGAAGATCCAAGATCCGATGCTGATCGGATTACAGATACTCTAAAGGAGAAATTTAACCTCTCTAATGTGAAAATCAGTTATCAATTGCTAAAGGAATTAGGGGAAAAAGTTCGCCTTGAAGAAGAATGGAAATTTACAGTTGTTGCATGGGATGATGAGATAATAGATATTGAACCTGGAGATACAACGGATCGTATTTTTGGATATGCTGTTGATATAGGGACAACGAAATTAGCAGGGTATTTATTAGATTTAAACACGGGTAAAGTCATAGCAGCAGGATCGTTGATGAATCCTCAAATACCATATGGTGAAGATGTTATTAGCAGGCTTAATCATCCTGACCAATCTAAACTTCAAAATGCTGTTATAGAAGGTTTAAACGAGATACTTAAAGACTTGAATGAAAAAACGGGGATCAAATATGAAGAAATTTATGAGATGACCGCAGTAGGAAATACAGTTATGCATCATATTTTCTTGGGAATAAATCCTTTATATTTGGGACGGTCTCCTTATCCACCTGTAATAAGAAATACCATGATCCTTCACGCTTATGAAATAGGGATAAATATCAATAAATGTGGAAAAATCGTATTTTTACCAACTATTGCGGGATTTGTAGGAGCTGACACCATAGGTGTTATCCTGTCAACTGAGATATATAAAAAGGATGAGATATCGCTAGCTATAGATATCGGAACGAATACTGAAGTTGTTTTGGGCAATAAAGATAAGCTCTTGGCGGCATCATGTGCATCTGGACCTGCCTTTGAGGGTGCACATATTAAATTTGGGATGAGAGCTTCAAGTGGTGCTATTGAAAAAATTAAAATCAATTCTAACTCATTAAAGGCGGAATATGAGACTATTGATAATGCCCCCCCAATTGGAATATGCGGGTCAGGAATGATTGATCTCGTCTCTGAAATGATTAAAAATGGAATTATTGATGTAGGGGGAATTATTAGCCAAAAAATAAGCAATCCTCTTCTTAGAATGAATAGCGAGTCTTCAATGGAATATATTGTCGTTAATGCTTCGGAGTCAGGGAATAAT
>Ga0180437_10010776_pt1 | contig 11092 bp, 2 predicted proteins | sample SS_ome_4_FD_132410 | JGI IMG/M metagenome (GOLD analysis project Ga0180437, IMG submission 132410) | Hypersaline lake sediment archaeal communities from the Salton Sea, California, USA - SS_3_D_1 metaG | ecosystem: Environmental > Aquatic > Non-marine Saline and Alkaline > Hypersaline > Sediment... | reverse complement strand
GCCGGTGCTCGACGACGAGAGAGGTGCCGTGTACGTGTCGATCGACACGGAGAACTCGTAGCCGTAGATCGTGCGGTTGATCGGGCCCACCGTGGTATGCGGCAAGAACCATGTGTTCGGAGGCGGACCGGGAGACCACGGGACCACTCCGGAGGCGTTGATGTGAATCTCCGCCCCACCACCGCCCGTACCGAAGGTGACACCCCCATGAAAGGCGGTCACCGGCGGTTGGAAGTAGTCGTCGACCGTGATCTGAGAGTTGTCGAGGTAGATCGTGAGGACGATTTGCCCCTCGGGCCACGGTGCCGGTGGCGGAGGAACCGGCGTCGCACCCGGAGGTCGCCATGCGATCAACGTGTCGAGGCGTCCGATGATGTCGAACCGGACGAAAGCACCCGGAGAGTTAAGGAGAATGTCGTTCAGGTTGCCGAAGCCCGGTGTCCCGTTGTGAAAATAGGGGGCCGTCGGCGGGCCGCCACCAATGGACGAGAAGATGAGCTTCGTCTGGACCCCGTCGTCCTCGATCTCGACCCCCGGAGGAGGAGGTCCCGCTTGGGCGTCCGGGTAACCGGAGACGTTGTCCATCCACACGATTGCATTGTCGAACTCGTAGCGGATCGGCGACCCAGTGTTGTTCGACGCACCCGAGGTCGGCGTCGTCGCCGTCACGAAGCGTGGTGGTTCGATCCAGTTATCGGACACGTCCCCCACGGTGAGGATCCCGCGGTATGGGTCCTCCGGGGTCACCGCGTCATGGACCTCGATGAAAAGCAAGTCGTAGGGCCGCACGTCGCCCACGCCGAGGTCGGGACTCGGGAGCGGCTTGAAGTCCTGGGAGGACATGAGAGCCGCCGGGCGGTCCGGGAAACCGGGCCACGGGCTCACGACACGTCCGTCCGTGCCCACAATCTCATCCGGGTAGACGAAGAGACCACTCGGGTCCGTCGTGCTCATAACGAGAGCCAAGCCGGCGGAGGCTTGACCGAAACGCTCTAGCTCAGTGTTGCCGGTCTTGAGGTACGGGATCTGGTAATCACCGTCGTCGTCTTGCACGTCTCCCGTAAGGGCGGGGATGTTGAGTGGTAGCTGGCTCGTGTAGACGAACTGGACGTCGCCACCCAAAGTCGTAAGCGGACCGGGCGGGTTTTGCCCGAGCATCTCTTTCAAGCCCCACGTGACGGGGTCGTCGAGGGAGGGCAAAGAGAGGTCGCGAACCTCACCGCTTTGCTGGATCTCGACGTCGAAGCCGAGACGGAAGCTGCCCGATTCCTGTGCGGCCTTGGCGATATCCGTGTAGGAGCCCGAAGCCACCGGAGGATTGACGAAGTTGGACGCCGCCTCCGCCCGGATCGTGTCTCCTTGCTTCAAGGTCGTGGCCGCCGGCTCCCCGGTCGTCGGAGACGTCCCCACAAGGATCTGGTTCGGCCCGAAGATGTTGAGGGGCGGCGAGTTGGCGTCCTCGAAGGTGATCACGCACCCATAGAGGACCTGGCTCACGAATACGCCCGTGAGCGTGTCCTTCCCACCCACCGTGACGGTGCTGTTGGCGTCGAGGGCCAGGTACCATGTCCCGTCCGGCGTGCCCCACCCCACTTGGTCGCCGCTCACGAACCCCGGCACGGCGAGATCCGGATCCCCCGCTTCGAGGTCGGGGAGATCTCCACCTTGTGAGAGGAGTTTCGTTTGGTCCGGGTAGCCCGTCTCCGGGTTGATCGGGAAATCAGCGAGCAACCCCGGCGTGGCGATTACACAAGGTTGGGAGATCTGGATCGACGGAACACCGCTCACGTCAAACGCACCGAAGGGGAGCCCGTCCGGGTAGAAGCCCCAAATCCGAGCGCGTGCTCGGCGTTTGAACAGCGTGGAGTTGACCACCTCCGAGATGTCGCCGAGCACCGGGTTGGAGAGCTGAGCGATCGCCTTGTGTGCAGTAGACGTCGCCGAATACGTCCCGGCGTCCGCACCCGCATACCCCACGCCCGGATACGTGTAGAAGAAGGCTTTCACGTTCCGAGGGAAGAGCCGACTCAGGAAGTGCGTGGCCGACATACGCTCGTAGACGCCAAGAGCCGCGAGCCGGAAATAGGGCTTCACGCCCGGGGTCTTGACCTTCGTGTTCTCCGCGAGCGTTGTGAGCACACGGTCGTCCACGTCGTTCAAGATCTGGAGAGCCTGGTCCTCCCGGAGAGCGTCGAGGGCTTCCACGTCGAGGAACGGGCCACCAATGTAGCCGTTGGTGATCTCCGCTTGTTTGGGCACCACGACGTTGTCGATGTCCGCGAGGAAGGTGATATCGCGAACCGGATCTGCGGCGTTGAACACGAGGGCGAACACGTTGCGGGGATTGAGAACCCCGGTGATCTCGTCCTCGAAACCGGGCGGGGCATATTCCTTGCCTCGACCGACGAAGAAGCGGAACTTGCCATCGTGGTCCCCGATGAAGCCACCGGAGATCGTCTCGTTGATCTGCTCGAAGGCGACTACGGTGGTGTTGTAGAAGTCGAGCATGACCCGAGCGGAGCGGTCGAGGTCTTCGAGGTGTCGACGCTCGGAGAGGAGCCCAAGTCTCCCCTGTTCCCAGTTCTCGGCATCCTCGGTCGTCACGATTGTACGGCCGGTGGCAGGTTGTTGGCTCGTGATCGTCCTCACGGCCTCTTCCACGGCTTCGGCGAGGAAGGACCGGAGAAGCACGATCCGGGCATAGTAGGTGTCGGGGTTCCGGTACGAGTAGGTAGCCGTGAGCCGGCCTCCAAGGAACCCGTTGTCCTCGGAGGGGAGCGTGTTGTAGCGGTACTCAGCCCGATAGCGGGGCGAGATGATCAGGCCGTCCTCAAGGTACGGCCCAAGTAGCGTTTGCTTCGTGTAGTAGAGATAGAGCGTCTGATCGACCGCCATTGGGTCCTGGTACGGCTCCAAGAGGGTGATCGCGCCGTCGGGACCGAGCGTGTAGTCGATGTTCGGGACCAAGGTGCGGCCGGGTAGCTCGTTGTCATCCGTGTCGACCTCTCCGAAGAGGACTACTTCGGTGGGCTCGGAGGTGACGATCGGATCTCGGCCGACGAAGTCCCTCGGCTCCGGCGGGTACACGGGCCGATAGGAGATCCGGACCGTTGGGGCCAAGGTCACGTTGATCCCCTCTAGGACCGGCACCACGAGCGTGAGGACCGTTCGTGTGCCGTCCTCGGATAACTCCACATCGGTGATCGTGTAGGGCTTGCCGGCAAGCTCAAGGATATGGCCCGCCGTCACGGTCCCGGTGAGGTCCCCGAGGAACACGATCGTGGTTTGGCCGCGGCTCACCGGCTCGAAGGGGAAGGTGTCGAGTGGGAGGTCCTGCCAGAACCCCGGTGCCCCATAGCCGGCCAGGGAGATCGGCCGGTCGGTGATCAGGTTGAGTACGTCGTTACCGGGGGCACGGCTCCCGACCTCGATCACGGTGGGCGGATAGATGTAGACGCCGGTGACGTCTCCCTTGACCACGGGCTCACCGTCCACGATCTCCGTGCGGAGCGGGTAATACTTGGTCCCGGTCACGTAGAAGGTGTACGGCCCCACCCGGAGCATCTGGCCCTCGGTGAACTCCGCCGTACGGTCACCGCGGAGACCGAACTCGTCGACCCCCGCCTTGATGAAGAAGGGCGGCTTGTAGACGGGCCTCGTGCTCGTCTCATACACCCGCTCGCCGCCACGGGCCTCGAAAACCGAGTAGGTCACGACCACGTCGATGTAGTCGACGATCGTTTTGTCGGTGAACGTGATCCGCCCACCGCCGTCCAACTCCGTCGGATAGGAGAGGATAAAGTCCTGAGGGCCGAAGTTCTGTTGGACCGGGCCAATGTAGACGACGGGCTCGAAGCGGGTATCGACCGTGTTCCCATCGAGGTTGAAGTCGAAGTTCTGCTCATCGACCCGCGTGGTGACCTCGTCGCGGACCATGACAGGGAGGAACTCAGTGATCTGGCCCGCCAACCGGCGACCGGCCGTGTCGGCTTGGTAGTAGGTGGCCTCGACTACCTGGCCCTCCGCAATCGGCGTGTTGAAGGAGAAGGCGCCGATCATGGGGGAGATCCCCACGTCTTGCCGGTTCTCCGTGACCATCTGCTCCACGAAGTAGAGGTCCGTGCCGTCGAACCCGTAGAGCTGATCCTCGGCGATCTGGATCTCACCCGTGTTGCGGTTGAAGTCGGCGACGAGGGAGGGGATATCGGCCGGCTCTCGGAACGTCTCCACGTAGAACACGTCCGCACCCGCAAATCCCGTGAGCACGTTCGACCCGAAGTGCAACGTCCCCGTCTCGTACACGCTCCAATCGGTCGTGAGGTACTCGATCGCGTCTCCCGAACCGGGGTTGACGCTGAAGAAGGTGACCGGGAGAAGATCGACGCCTTGTACGAAAGTCCTCGTACCGACCCGAATCGAGAACGCCTCCGCGGTGACGTGATCGGTGGTCGGCACGACGAGGCTCACGTCGGCGAGCGTGCCGAGATTCTCCGAATCCAGCTCGTAGAGGGTCGCCGTGTTGAGATCGTTCGGGGCCTCTAAACCATAGCGGAGGTTGACGAGGCGGCCACTATCAAGAGCACGCCCCACGTCGGCTTGGAATCGCCCCGTACCGGCCGTTTCGACGGTGCCGAGGAGGGTGAGCACCCTCACTTGGAACGGCTCTTCCTGGAGGAGGTTGAAGGGCTTGTAGAGGACATCGGCCACGAGGGCCGGGTCGAACAACTCGCGGACGATCCCGGAATAGATTTCCCAAGCCACAGGGCGATCAGGAGTAGCCAGGAAGGGGGGTTCCACCCGCAGCTCGACCGGGCTGAGGATCTCTCTGACGATATAGGAGCCCAATGACTCAACGGGTCCGGAGGTGATCTTTAGTCGGAATCCGACCCCGACGTTCTCCTCGAAGTTGATCGAGCCGAGAAGGTCCGTGAACGTCGTACCCCCGGAATCAAAGGCCCCGAGCGCCCCCGTGAATAGGAGACCCCCGATCTTGTCGGAGAGGAGTGCGTACCCGGAGGCCCCGTCCCCCGGGAGCAGGTACTCGACACCTTGTTCCAACAATTCGTATTGGCCGCCCTCTTCGGCCACGTACAAGCCGCCACCGATGCCGGGGGCATTGAGCAAGGTCTCGGGAACCACGTTGAGGTTCCCGAGTTGGAAGGCGGAGACGGGTTGTTGAAGAGTCTCCGTCTTCTCCCCCTCCTCAAGCCACGCGAACTTGCCCTCGCCGAAGCGGTATTGGATGTCCTCGTAGTGGCGTAACGGGCGTTGAATTAGTTCCGCAATCTCCCCTTGGGTCGTCAGCGACGTGAGGTGGAAGAACACGTCCTCGTCGAAGCCGGCCACGTCCTGCAAGGGTACGGGGTTGAGGAACGTGAACGGGAACGGCTGAACGTCCTCGATAAGAACGTAGTCGTCGATGCGGGCTTCCGCCGCGTAGTCGGGTGTCGACAAGGAGCGATCAAGGTTGACAGGACTACGCCTGAGGCCGAAGGACACCCCGGAGTCGATTAGCCAACCCGCTAAATCTATCTTAGTGCGCCACCCCGGCTGGAAACCCAGAGAGGTCGCCCCGGAGAGATCACGTAATCCTGACGCGCCCCATCCGATCTCGACCGAGTCCGTCCCCTCAATAACCACACGACCATTAAGAGCGTAGACGTCCCCTGTTCCCGTCAGGACACCGTAGATGCTCGCCGCCACCTCCTCCGCCGTGTAGAAGTCCTGGGCGGGGAGTGACGAGGCCGTCCACGTGTACGTGGTTCCGTCTACCGCGAAGTAAAGAGTGTCCCCTGTTGAGAACCTGAAGATCAGCCGGTTCCGTGAGTAGAGCTTCGGCGAGTCGGAGTAGTAGGCGGGCGTGAAGTCCGTCTGGGCGAAGTAAATCGGGTCTCCGGCGTACTTCGAGCGTGCTCCCGGCCCGAGTGCGACCTGAGAGCCGTCGCCACTAACGTATTCCTTCGCCACGTAAACGGTGTCTTCCGGCACCCGACGCTCTGACGGAAGACTGGCGGTGGTCAGGACGACTTCGAGCTTCTCGACCACTCCTCGACGACTAAAGCAAAAAGTGTCACCTAGCAGAGTCCTAACTTGACGAACCCTACCGGTGGTGGGGTCGTCGAGCGTGTTCCCACCGGGTCGATAGGCCGCAGGAGTTCCGGCGAGGTCGGGGATAGCGCCCGTTCCGTCCGGGGCGTCCATAACCCCGCTTATACCGAGCCCTCGGTATGGGTCGTCGGAGGTGAAATCGTCGGGAAGAGCCACGGAATCGGGGACGAACAAGGTGTTCTTCGGACCTACGACCGCCGGCGTGCCCCCCGCCTCGGTGAGCCTTACGGGAGCTTTCGTCGGCTGGGGCCTCTGGTTTAGTGAGACGCCCCCGTAGACCACCTGCTCACCGAAGTAGTGCTTATCGAAGTTGAACGAGGTCGGGTCGGCCTTGCCTATGTCCACGTCGGAGAGCTTGAGCTTACCCGTAGAGAGCGCCACCCCGACCTGACCCGACCCGACGATGAGGAGCGGAAGCTCCGCCTCCGTGTCCACGAGGATCGGGTACATGTCCCGTCGGTTGCCCAGTCTGATGATAGGCCGGTCCGTCGGGCCCGGCACAGGGGCGATGAAGAGGTCGTCCCCGATCTCCCCTATGACCCCCTCGAAGCCCTCCTCGAAGTCCTGGTAGACGTACCAAATCGCCTTGCCGGCGTGGAGGTCCACGTAGTCGGGGTTGAACCGAAGGACCCCGCTTTGTTGGCCCACGACCCCGGAGTACATGACGGGGAACTCGTACTCGGCCGCGTCGGCGTCGGACAACACGAGGATTCCGAGCCACACGTCGGTCCCCGTGGAGTCGGGGGCGACCGGGAGGCTCGAAGAGTCGGGCACCTCCCCGAGACGGATCATGGCGTAGGAGTCGAGAGAGGAAGCGTTACCCGGTAGGATCGACCCGGCCGGGTAGCGGGCGAGCTTCGGTGTGAGCGTGTAGGTCTCGTCGGAGGTCAACCGGCCGAGGTTCTTCGGAGCCGACCCGTGGTAGGGCTCCCACTTTTGCGAGGTGCCGTTGTACCCGAATCGCGTGTCGTACCTGTCGTTCCGGGTCCACCAGAACCGGGCGGGTGCAAGGGTGTACCGGACGGTAATGACCTCGTCCCCCCGATCATTGGAGAGGCCCCCACCGAGCACACTCGCCAGATCACCTTGTACGAGTCCGCTGCCCGTCGCCGTGTAGACGTTGAAGTCCGAGAGCGCCACCGTACCGAGATCGGCGTTCTGGTCGCTCAGGGACGCCACTACGACCGGATAAGGGTTGGTGCCCTTCCGACCTTGGGAGGGGTCGTCGTCGTCAACCCACCCCGTGTCGTTGTAGTCGGTCACGTCACCTCGTGCGATCACGAGGTGGGTGATCCGCGAGAGGCTCCGGTTGCCGTTATCGGTGACGACTACACGGAGGGAACCATCCGTGTAGGGGTTCGGCTCAAAGCCTTCCGGGTCGGGGTCGCCGTTCTCCACCTCGACGTCACTGATCGGAATCCCGCCCGTGCCGTCCTCGACCCACCATGATGGATCGTCCACCAAGGAGAGGTTGGAGGTGTTCTCGGCCCAAATGAGGTACTCGATGGGGGTCGTGCCGGCGGCGTCGAGAACCGCCACGCGGTATTGATCTCCCCACGTGTCGACGAGGGCGGGGGCCTCAGGGGCGGCAAGGTCGTAGACCGGAGGAACGGGCTTGATATCTCGGACCACCCCGGTCGTCGGCTCGGCGGATGTTGGCCGGTTCGTGGTCGCCGTGCGGGGTCCTCGTAGGACGTGCCCTGAGAAGTCGAAGCCCATCTACACCACCGCCGAGGTCGTTGCCGTGCTCGCCGGGGAGGGCCCCGCCGGCCCTACTACCGTACCCGTCCCCGTTCCGGAGAAAAGGACGTCCGCAATCCCGAACCCGAGCCCCTCGCAGAAGGCGACGATATTCGGTCCCGAGCTTTCGAAGGCGCCGTCAAGCGACCAAAACAAGGTCTGTGCGAGCGTCATGCCATTCACCGTCGTGATACTCGACACGTCCTGTCCGCTCCCCACTCCGACGACGGCACCGGCGTATTGGCCGAACGAGGAAAAGGCGGTCGAGATCCCCGTTGCAACCACGGTTGCAAGCGCCGAGGCGTTCACACCGTTGATCTTGGCCCCTTGTAGGGCAGCGAGAAGCCCGGAAGGGTCGTTCGGAACGACCATTTTCGTCGTGTACGGGGTAATGGTGCCCGAGCCCGAAGTCCCCGTCGCCGTCCCGGTGAGGCCCAAGTTGGAGACGTTGCCCGTCCCCCATTGGGAGACCGCGTCTCCGATGCCCTTCGCAAGCGGATAGAAGGCTTGTCCCAGGAACTGTGGGTTCGATGCCTCTCGGGCGGTCATGACCGCGTCGGTGATTTGAAAGGGTGTAGGCATTAGGCGCTATCGGCTACCAGGTGTCCTTGTGCTCCAAGCCCCCACGTAGAGAAGGGGAGGCCCGTGAAGGGTTCGATCGTGCCGGAGGTGAGAATCGCACCTTGCTCCGTGCCCGTGACCGGAGCACGAAGCAAGATCCCCACCGAAGACTCCGCTTCCACGAGCCCATCGGTACATGTGAGGAAGAGCCACGTGCGGGCCGTGACGTCGGTGGACCCCTTCTTTGATTCGAGGGTGAGATCTCCGGCCCCGGCCGTGAGGCTCGCGGCACTGTTAGACAGTTCTAGGGTGTTCGACCCGGCCTTGAACGTTGCGGTTCCCGACTGAGTCTCCCACGTGATGTCCCCCACTTTCACCGTGGTCGAATGGTCCCCTTGTTTGAATGTCTCGACCAGGCTCCCGGCCTCCGCGATGAACTCTTGCACGGTGTAGCCGGTGCCCAGAACGGTAGAAGAAGGCGAATAAGTGACCTCGTGCAAAGGACCGTTGCTCGGAAGGTTCTCCTTTGGCCCCGAGTAAGTGTCCGTCGCCTTGCCGGAAAAGTTCCTCCGAGCGTGCTTCGCACCTATCTCTAGGAACTCGGCCGTGGAGATCCGGACCTCTTGGTGTCCCAGGAGCTTCGCGACCGAAGCGTTGTGTTCGATTTGCTCGGCCTTGGTGAGGACCTTGAACTCGGCTTGGATCCGGGCGCTTCGAGCGGCTTCCAGCTCAAGCGAAAGCTCCTCCCTCTCCTTGGCCCCCAAGCCGGTGACCCGTTGGACGAGGTCCTCGGCCCCCCTCTTGACACCACCCCCGTAGATCCGCACCGCCCCCTGCTCCGACGAGAGGTTGAGGCCGACGTTATCGGTCTTGCCCTTCTTCCCGCCGAGGGTGAGCCCCTCTTCGAGAACCAGGCGCAGCTCGCCCCCGACGGAGAGCTTGAGGCCGCCCCGGAGAGCCGCTTCAACCGAGTTCTCCTTCGTGGGGCCGGAGATCGCGGCCCGAAGTTGCCCCTTCTTGTTCACGCTCCAGAAGGTGTCAGGAGCCGCCCCAGAGGAGATCGGAGGCGAGAGGCGGAAGAGGGTAGCCGCATGCTCCTCAATGGGCGTGGGCGTGTCCCCTGACTCCGGTACGGCCACGAGCTTGACCGGGGCGAGGCGCGGGTTCGGACTATCGCTCGTGCCATCGAACACGATTGCGACAAGGGGGATCCCGTAACGGAGCTTGCCCTCTTGCGAATAGGGATCGTTCCCGACGACGCTCCCGAGCACTTGCTCGATGAAGGGCGTATTGGGCGGGGGCGTTGTCCGAGCACCGCTGCTCTCAGGGTCGGTCGGAGGAAGCCGTTCCGCGTCGAACATGTCGGTTTGTTCGGTCACGGGGAGCCGACCATCAGACGTATGGGCCACTTCGATCCGGTACTCGGTGAGGGTCGGCTTGTCAGCGTCGAGCACCGCGTTCTCGGTCCCGGACGAGGCCACCCGGAAGATCGCCTTACCCCCGTACACGGCATCGGAGTAGCGGCTCGCCGAGTCGATCACGTACCCCTCGTCATTGACGAAGCCTCCCCGCTGGAGGATCTGGTATGGATCCATGTGTTGCTCGACCTGGATCACCGCGTCGCCGAGCTTGTTGTTGTCCTTGATCCGCCGACTCAGGGGGCGAGGCGGCTTCAGGAAATCCTCCGGATTTGCGGTGTCAGGTGGGATCAGCTCGGGCGGCAGGGGAACCCGCCCACTCGACTGAAGGGGCCCGTCCCACAGTTCTCCGTCGGAGATCATGGTCGTGGCGAGCAGATCCGCGTCCCGTTGCACCATGCCGCCGTAGATTCGGGCACCGCCCATCGCGTGAAACTGCTGAAGGCTTCGAGCAATGAGGGCTTGGTCCTGGTCCCGGAGACGGATCTCGTTGCCCCGGCGATTGGCGATCGTGACCCCCTCGTCGAGCACAAGGTCCGAGCCTTGGGACGAGGACGCGACGATGTTGCCGGGTTGGCAGTGCCGGAGCTTGCGACGGATCCGGTCGTGGACGCCTTGGACAACGCCACGCTTCTTCTCCGAGCTGTAGTCGTACTCGTCCTCGGTGAACCCCGCGGTCGTGACCCACTCGCGACCGGGCCACGTGCCGGGGAGAAGCCACGCGACGATCACCGGAGTACGGGTGCTCTTCGCGGTACCCGTCTCTTGGTCCTGCCACGCCACGTAGCACAAGTCGCCGATCTCCGGCATGGCCCCGAAGAAGTGCCGGTTGCCGGCACCGGGGAAGCTCATGGGGACCGGAATCCGGTCGAACTCGTCGGAGGAGCCCGTGAGGGTGCGGAGGGTGACGTAGAACTCCTCGTAGTCGATGTTCATGACCTTGCAGATCCCAAGGCCCCATGAGAGATCCGGACTCCCCTTCTCGATGTCCCGCCGGATCTTCTCGGTCGACCCCATGATTTGACCACGGGAGACCTTCTCCAAGACCGGGACGGCCCGGCGTCCTAAGCGGCGCTCGGTCATGATGTAAGCTCCTCAAGGTCCTCAACCGGGGTGAGCCCTGCTTGGGCCGCCGATTCCAGGGCTTGTTGCGCTTGGGCCTGTTGGCGACCAACCCCGTCCGTGAGGGCCTCCGCCGCCCCCATGGCGGTTTGGATAAGTTGACTGCCGCCCTTGTCGAGAACGGCACCCCGGAGAGCGTCTTG
>Ga0180437_10010775_pt1 | contig 11092 bp, 17 predicted proteins | sample SS_ome_4_FD_132410 | JGI IMG/M metagenome (GOLD analysis project Ga0180437, IMG submission 132410) | Hypersaline lake sediment archaeal communities from the Salton Sea, California, USA - SS_3_D_1 metaG | ecosystem: Environmental > Aquatic > Non-marine Saline and Alkaline > Hypersaline >... | reverse complement strand
CGCTTCGCGTTACCCGTAAATGGAAAACGTTGGAAGGACCCAAATTTTTTTTAAAGGAATTACTTAGAGAGGCGGCGCTAGGCTGGCCCGGACGCGGCAAGGGCGCGCTTAAATTCTTTACTAAATATCTGGCCAGCATTTTTTAAAACGTATTGCTCGACGGTCTGGACAAAGGGCCAGGTTTTATCAATCTTGGCACGGCTGGACATACCCCAAAGATATTTTAAAGGCTTACGCTCTGGACCTACGCGGACAGCTATAAAAGGTAATCCGGCGGTGCTCTCAAATAAAAAAGGCCTGGGTTTTCTGTGGCGTCCTTTTTTTCTCGGGCGTCCTATCCTCGTGGCCTTTATCTTTGCGATCATTGCTCGCGGCGTCAATCTCTTTTTTATCTTGCCTGTAGCGGTCCGGGCGCCCTGGGCCAGGAGATCGTCGCGCGGTATAGCTACATAACGGTGACGCCCTGGGCGCTTAATGCCACCTGTAACGTGTAAAGGCATAAAACGATCAATGTCGTTTACTTCACTGTGCATTGTGTCGCGTTTAAAATCGGCCTTACGCGCTGGCTTAATCCTTACGCCCTGTAACATACGACGCTTTGATCTTAAATTAAAAAACTTGTCCATTTCAGATCGGATCCGCAATTGGGATCCCTGGGCCAGGCGGGTAAGGGTGACGGCGGCGGCAAAAGGGATCTGGCGTTGGTTATAACGCTCGATCGCTCTAAAGGTTTTTTTAAAATCAATTTCAACGGCGACACGCATATTTTAAATATCGGTTATTCCCTGGGTAATGTCAAGCGGGCGCCAGGCCGCGCCGTGGCCCTGGACTACTTGGCCGGTCCGGGTGCCCGGAATAGTCCAGGCGGCCGCTCCGTGGGCCCTGCTGGGCGTCCTGGGCCCTGTCCTGGGCCGTCCGGGCCGTGCCGTGGGTAAATACGGCCACAAGTGAATAAAAGGGCCCTGGGAATGAATAATTACGGCCGTTTGTGAATAGATATTTATAATAATGAATAAAACGCCTAAAACTACGTTAAAAAGGCATTTACTACACTTACTACACTTTGCTAAAAAAACGTAGTATTTTATAACTTGTTTAAAATTAATTTTTTACACTACGAAAACTACGTTACTACATACATATACATATACATATACATATATTTATTTATTTATATAAGAGGGGATCCCATTTTGTAGTTATTAAAATCCGTGTTTATGTGTGTGTGTGTATAAATCCAATTGTAGCGTAGTTTAGTAGTAGGCCTTGTAATTCAATGCCGCGCCGTGATATAAATATATTACGCTGTCAAGTGGCCTAACTACGCTGTAGTAAATTTTTATAAATATCAAAATTATTCGTAAATATCATAAATGCCGGCCGCCGGTCCTGGGCCCTGGCCCTGGGCCGCCCGCGCGGCCGGATCCCGGCAATGGTGGAAAACCCGCCGGCGGTAAAAGGCTTGTATATTATTGTATTACAATAAATAAGCCGGATCCTGGGTTTGGCACGCTTTTTTAATAGCGTAAGGCCTTGAAAATAGGCGTTTTATATATGGTGGAAAATCCGGCATTTTCCGAGATCTCAGGCCCTTGGCCAGCCGTCCCGTGTTTATTGTAATACAATAAACAATATTGAGTTACGGCCCTATTTAATGTATTACAATAAATGGCATGATATTAGCTTTATATTGATCAAACAAACACAAACCCAGGAGGTCGAAAAATGAAAACAAGAGTTATCGAAAAAAACGGACGCCAGGCAGTCGCCACCATGTCGGCGCGGCCTCGAGCGTGCCGGGGATCGTGGCCTCGTTACACAAAAAGGACCTGGTAACAATTGACGACACGGATCCCGACGGTGAGACGATCGCGCTTACGGAAAAAGCCCTTAATTATCTCAAAGCCCTTTAACATTAACCCGCCGGCCGGGGTGCCCTGGGCCCTGGCCGGCAAAACCCAGGAGGTTTTATTTATGAGTGAACAAAAAAAACGACGTGGCCGCCCGCGCTTACCCGAGGACGATCGCCTAGTGGCGTATAATATCCGGGTGCCGCTCGCGGTCAAGGCAAAGCTGGATCGGATCCCGGCGGTAAAGATCCGCGACGAGTTAACCAGGATCGCGCGCCAGGCGTTTGATCCCACGGCTGAATAATTTAACAAAGGCGGTATTATGAAAAACAAAATTATCATTGAGTTAACCCAGTTTGAGGCGGCCCAGGTTTACGCAATGGCCCTTAAACTCTTAGAGGGCGCCGGCTATCGTTACACGGCCCACGAAAAGGCGGCCGGCACGCGTGGCCTGGACAAGATCGACAAGGCAATACAGATCGCGGACCGGCGGGACCTGGCCGGGGTCCCGGCGCCCACGAAAAAGCGGATCCGCGAGGTCCTGAAAAACCACGGATCATTTAAAACGGGCAAGGCCCAGGAGCGCGCGGATCAACGTAGCAAGTGTATGATCACTTATATTTGTGGCTACCGCGCGGCGGCCGCTAATATCGAAAACGACCTTAACCTTTAGGAGGGCTCTATTATGGAAAAAGAATATTATAGATCCGGCACGGGCAAAAACGGTCAACGCTTTGCGATCGAGCGCGTCTATTCTGGCGCCGCTCATCCGGGCGGCAAACCTCGGAGTAATTGGTATCTATTGGCCGATCTCGACGGTGCCGGATTAAAGCGGGCGCCGTTTGTTTGCCGCCGCCGTTTGGAAATTGTCAATCTTTACAAGCGGGTAATGAATCGCGAGGCCCGTATTGCCCGGATCGAGTTAAGCGAGGGCCTTTTTCCCGAGGTCAAGATCTTTAACGTAATTAACTAGAGGAGGGTTTTATTATGACAGTAGGCGAGTTAGTTAGCCGGCTGGAAAAGCTGGATCAAAGCGCCCAGGTTGCGATCGCAACGTGGAGCGCGGACGGCGGTAATTACTGGCTGTTACAACAAAACGCCCACGGCGAGTTAACCAAAAGGATCGCGCCGGCCCAGGGCGGCGGCACGGCGGTATTGATCGGCCACTTTGATCATTGCCAGGCCCACAACGCAAAACATATCTTTAAGTAAAAGATACCTGTAAAGAAAAAAGCCACAAGGCCCGGCGTCGCTCGCCGGGCTTTTTTTTTGCCCGGACCTGGGCCCTGGGCCCGGCGGGTTTGTCAAGTAAAACGCTTTAAAGTTGTCAAGCAAATTTTTAAAAATCGTTTTTAATTCCAAAAATAAAATAACGTCGATTTTCAGAGACAAACGACGAGCTGGCCAGGCCGGCGCCGGCGCCGGGCAGCCCGGACCGCCCGCAATGCGAAAACTTTACAGGTTGCGACGCGAAAAAATAAGGCCCTGGGCCGGCGCCCGTGCGGTTACAAAGTTATAAAGTATTGACGCTAAAAAGTAATAAATATATATTCGTAATATGGGCGCCGGTTAACTGGTTGGCCGGGTCCGGCGGCAAAGGGCCGGCGGGGATCCCACGGCGCCCGTGTTTTTACCTGGCGAGTATATGGACCGCGTGACCTTTGAGCAAATTAAAGCCCTTTGTATTCACATAGAGGATCAAAATTTACAGGCGATCCGCGACCTGTTTAAAAAATACGGCGGCGACTATGATCGCGTCGACGTTTTACTTTTCAATTCTAATTTATTCCCGGAATTAATGGGCTATCGTTTGCCGGCCAGGATCCGCTTGACGGACAAGTTACCGGCAAGTATAGCCGGCCTTATTCTTAACCCGGAAAGCTGGCATAATAAATTTTTAAAAGGCGGTATTTAATGGGAAATATTTACAAACAAAATAAACTTTGCACGCTGGGACCTAAAGAGTGTATAAGCCAGCCGCGCGGGTGCTATTTTTGCCGAACCATAAGGGACCGTAATATTAAGGGCCAGGTCAAGCGGTCCCATCAGATCCCGGCCGTGGATCCTAAAAGAAATATTGAAAACAATTGACGATCAGATCCTTTTGCGCGCCCTTTGCCGGCGGCTTAACGATCGGGAATTAGTTGTTATTCACATGAAATATTTTGAGGGATATAACCAGGCCGAGATCGCGCGGCATTTACATTTATCCCAGTCGCGGATCTCTCAAATAAAAACGGCGGCAATACGCCGCTTACAAAAGGCGGTAATATGAAAACGGAAAAGCTAGGCATTGACGATCTTGTTGAGGTCAACGATCCCCAGGTTGCCAAACTGATAAGCGGCCGCGCTTTCAAAATGGGCCGTGTCTGTGAATTGCACGAGGATCCACGCTTTGTTAAGGTGAGATCATCTAATCCAAAATGTGATCTGGAAACGGCCGAGGTTTGGTTTAGCACGGATCAGCTAGATAAAGTAAACACTTAAATCATAGGAGGCTTTATTTATGGACACGGTTTTAAATTGTAAGGTCCCAGCCGTTACGGATCGCGCTTTAAATATTTATTGCGCGACCAAAGGGACCACAAAAAAGGACGTGGTAACGGCGGCCCTGGACAAGGCGATCCCGCCCGAGTTTTTCAAAACGGCCGAGGCCGAGATCAACGGGAAAAAGCGAGGGGGTAAAGGATGAAATTAGCCGGCAATTTATTTTTAATGACATTGCTGGGCCTGGTTATTTATAAAGAGACAGGATCGATCAGCGTGCCGGTCCTGTTTTTTTTAACCTGGACCTGGATCGCTATTGTCCGGCGTGATCTAAAAAATACCCAAAAATTCACGGCCCAGGCCGGCCGGCTTATAAGATCAATGAAATTAAACAAAGGGGATCGGAATGGCAAAGGCAAAAATTAAGGCGGTTATTATAGGCGATCGTAAGGTCGAGTTTGACGGCGTTAATGTGCCCGGCTATCATCAATATCTAAAAGAGACAGCGCGGGAATTTTTAAAACGGACATTGACGCCGGCCGAGTATAACAGGACCACGGACATAGAGATCGACATTTACCGGCAAAAGAAAACCCGGCATATAGGGGGGCCGTCGCATGGCCAAAAAAACAATTTTAAATAAGATCACTGTCTCGGCCCAGTTAAGAATTACGATAAATAAAAAAGAAAAATTAAACGACGCCGAGTATAGCACGATCGCAAAATTTAACGAGTCGATCCCGGCCCTTATACAAGAGATCGAGAAAAAAACGGCCGTTACTTTTTTGGAATTAATAGGCGAGTTTCACGAGCGCGAGCGCCGCCGTAAAAAGGCGGCAAAGGGTAAGGCTAAAAAATAAGAGGGTTAACAATGTCCAAAATAGATTTTGAGAAGATCGCCCAGGCGGCCGCCGGCCGGATCCTGGACCTGGCCCAGGCATGGATCCCAGGCGGCCGCGTCGAGGGTAAAGAATATTTAATGATTAATCCAAACCGGCCAGATCAACGGCTGGGATCATTCAAGATAAATATTGATACTGGACAGTGGGCCGATTTTGCCGCCAGTGAAACGGGCGGGGATATTATATCTTTTTGCAAATATGTAAGGGGATTTTCTAACCAGGGCGAGGCCGCCGAGTTTGTGGCCCAGGCGCTCGGCGTGCCGGCCCAGGACGCCCAGGGCGCCCAGGTCCCGGCCCGCTCAAAGCCGGCCGAGGTTTGGAAAATGATCGCGCCGGTCCCGGCCGACGCGCCGCCGCCCTTTGAAAAACATTTTAAACTCGGTAAGCCGTCCGGGCGCTGGACCTATAAGGACCGCGCCGGCCAGGTGATCGGGTATGTTTACAGGTTTGAAACGTCCGAGGGAAAGCAAATTTACCCGGTTACATACCGCGTAAACGGCCGAGGCTTACGATCCTGGCGCTGGAAAGGGTTTAATAAACCGCGCCCATTATACGGCCTTGACAGGCTCGCCAGCGCGCCAGGCGAGCAAGTGGTTATTGTCGAGGGCGAAAAGGCCGCCGAGGCCGGCCGGGCCCTGTTTGGTGACATTGCGATCGTCGTTACCTGGCACGGCGGCACGGAAAACGTAAAGAACACGGATTTTAAACCGCTCAAAGGCCGCAAGGTTGTAATCTGGCCCGACGCGGACAAACCAGGGATCGAGGCGGCCGATCGGATCGCCTATCTTATAAAGGACATTGCCCAGGCCGTTAAGATCGTAAACCCGCCGGCCCAGGCGCCGCGCGGCTGGGATCTCGCGGACGCCCAGGCTAAGGGCTGGACCACGGCCCAGGTGATCCAAACCTTACAAAAGAATTTAAGGGATCCCGATCCGGCCGGCGCCGTTGAACCACGGCCCGCGCCGCCCGTGGGCCCTGGGCCCGGACCGGGCCGGCCGCCGGCCCAGGCGCCGCCGCCCACGAGCAAGGCATTTAATAGGGATAGTTACCCATTTAGGATCCTGGGATATGACGGGACAAGTTTTTATTATTTGCCGGACGGCGGCCAGCAAATAGTCGCTTTAACAGGTGAACAACACGACAAAAAACATTTAAGCGCGTATTTAGCGCCGATCGATTTTTGGATCGATACCTGGACAAGTATAAAAAAGGTTAAGGATGAAAAAGGCAATTGGACAGAAAAGCGCGGCGGCGTTGACTGGGAGGCGGTAAAGCGGTTTTTAATATGGGAATTACAATATAAACACGGCGTTTATAACGGCGACGGCGCGATCCGTGGCCCTGGGATCTGGCGGGATAATAAACGCTATGTTATCCACTTGGGCGACCGGCTGATCGTTGACGGCCAGGTTTTCAAAATGTCCAAACTTGAAAGCCCTTTTATATATGAGCGTAAACGGACAAAGGAATTACAGATCCTTGATCCGTTGCCAGGCGCCGAGGCGCGGGCCCTGATCGATATTGTAAATAGTTTTTCCTGGGCAAAAGAAATAAATGGGCCTTTACTTGCCGGCTGGATCGTCGCCGGCTTAATGGGCGGCGCGTTGCCCTGGCGCCCTCACTTGTGGATCAACGGTCCGCAAAGTTGCGGCAAGTCGAGCGTATTAAAGGACGTGGTAAGGCGGATCCTGGGCGGCTGTATAGGAATCTATATTGAGGGCGCGACAACAGAGGCCGGCCTTAGACAGCATACTAACCATTGCAGTTTTCCGATCCTATTCGACGAGGCCGAGAGTAACGACCGCAAGGGTCAGGTCCGCATGGAGCAAATAATTGAATTAATGCGATCGAGCGCCAGCCCGGACGGCGGCAAGCTGTTAAAAGGTACGCCGCGCGGTTACGCCCAAACTTACGACGTGCAAAGCTGTTTTTGTCTGGCGTCCGTGTCCAATAATTCTAACCTGGCGGCCGACGTGGCCCGGATCGTCAATCTTGAAATGTCGATCCCATCTAGCGCCGGCGAGAAATGGGAAAGTTTACGCGGCCGGGTAATGGACACGCTTAACCCGGAATTTTGCGGCCGCTTTCGTGCCCGTGTCTTTAAAATGTTACCCGTGATCCGCGAAAATATAGATACATTTATTAAGGCGGTCCGCGACGAGTTAGATAGTCAACGCTATGGCGACGTTTACGGCGTGTTACTGGGCGCCGCGTACTCAATTGACCACGACGATCGGATCGGCTACCCGGCCGCCCTGGCCCTGGTTAAAGATCAGGACTGGACAGAGGAGCGCGCGCAAAAATTCGACAAGGACGAGATCAAAGCAATGGTTAAAATTTTACAAAGGATCATAACGGTTAAGGGTCCCAGGACACAAGATAAAACAATTTGGGAATTATTAAAAATATGTCACGAGGGCCCGGCCGCGCCGGTTTACGACGACTTTGGAAATAAGGACCTGGATCAATTGACAAAGGCCGAGGCCGATCAGGCGGTCAGGCGTTACGGGGTTTTATATAAATACGAGGACGGCCAGCCCTGGGTATTGATCGCAAATAATAACATCTATATTGAAACATGGTTAAAAGATACGCCCTTTAGTCCAAATTGGTATAAATGGTTAAAGCGGATCCATGAAACGATCGACGGCAAAGAGTTTGTGGCCCGGCCGCTCACGGCCCGCGTTTTCCAAAAAGGCCAGCCCTCGGCCCGTGGCGTAATGATCCCTTATGAGATCGCCGGCTATTACCTGGATCCAAAGGATTAAAAAAAAATGAAATGTAACGAGTGTGAGAATATATGCAAAGATCAATTTTTAGAATTTAAGGCCCTGGTAAAGGGCGGCACGGAAATAAAAGTATTTAGGCGGCTCTGCTATAATTGTTTGAAAAAATTTTTATTAGAATTATTTTTAGATGAATTAAAAAACGGTCACGTTGACGACATATTAAAAAATCACGGGCTTAAAATTGTGTCAATCGAACAATAAAGGGTGCCCATTTTATCGTAACGGGTGCCCGGTTGTAAATTGTGAATTAAGATTTACGCCGGCCCGGTGTGCTTATTATGCTGAAATGAAAAACAAGGCGCCGGCCGGGGATCCAGAAAAAGAAAAGCCGCCGGAATTTTACGGCGACTTTTAATTTTAGAGGGTTGTATAATGGCCCATCAATTAGGCCGATATATCAATAAATTATATTTTATGTCCTGGATCATCAAGTATTTTAAGCGCGTCGCTTGTGCTTTTTGCCACGCCAGCCAGGCCGCCCGCCGCTTTAACCTGATCTATAAAATTCCTTTGATTTTCGGACGGCCGCCCAGCCGGTCCCTTGACCTCGATCGCAACAAATACGGCTACCCGATCCCCTATCATATCCGGCGTAACGGTAAGGACACGCCAGCCGATTAAATCAGATCCCCCAGGCGCTACGCCGTATTTAACCAGGGATCCGTCGCGGGCCCTGGCCGCGCCGCGATTATTCCTAAATAGGCGCGTGTCCTGGCGGCCGCCCAGGTCCTTTAATATTTTATTTTGGATCGGTGTCTCTATTTTGCCCATGAGTATTAACCGGCGCCGGCCCGGATCCGCGCGAGGCCTGGATCTTGCCTATTTCAAAGTTAAGGCGATCTAAGGCCTTTTGTATTTTGTCCGGGTTGTTTAACCAGGCCGGATCTAATTTCTGATAAGTAACGGCTTTTAATTTTTCACTGAATAGCTGGCCAAATTTTTGACCTCGGGCCCTGGCCTCGGCCCTGGCCTGTTTTGATGTCCCGCGAAAAAATTTGATATGTTTTATTGTCGTAGTAAAACCATCTTGATCGATATAAACGACGGCGCCGCTTTGAAGCTGGGCCAGAAAAGCCCACAAGTTAATAGGATCGTTTAATTCTAATTCTTTGAGGACCTGGGCCGGGTGTTTTATCGGCGCCCGCGTTTTAACGTCGTGGTTTATTCTCATGCTTTTAATATAATCTATTAGCGCGCTGGGCCGCTTTCTTTTGCCTGGCCGCCCATATATGGTTAGCCCAGCCCGGTTTATACCCGCGTATTTGTTCAAGGCGTAAAAGCTGGGCCAGGCTATTAGCGCGGCCCTGGGTCCGGCGCCGATCCTGGCGGGCCCGGATCTCGGCCATTTCCTCGGGCGTTAATCTCTTTAGGGTGCCCTGGACCTGATCAATTTTCCGCTCTTGCCCGATCCATTTTTCGCCGCATTGCGGACAGGCCGCCAGGTGGATCGGGAAAACGGCAAAACATTTTTTACACTGTCTAACGCGCTCGACCTCGGATCCGTTACCGCGCCGGGCCTGGCGCTCTTGCTCGGCCAGGGTCCAGGATCTAACCTCGTCAACTAATCCGTGGCGGCCCGTGTTATTAACATGATCTAAAATTATGCTTTCTTTTTTCTCCGGGTGTATTCTAAGGATCCGGCCGCATTGCTGTAAAAACATACCCAGGCTTTTAGTGGGCCGCAAAAGGATCGCGGCCGTAACGATCGGTATATCGGTTCCCTCGCTTACAATTTCACAAGAGGTTAAAACCTTGATCTGGCCGTCGCCCAGGGCCCGGATCCTAAAAGCGCGCTGGGCGTTTGTCATTGTCCCGTCAAGTCTGGCGGCCGGGATCCCGGCGGCGTTAAATTTCTCGGCCACGTTTGCCGCGTGTTTTATTGATATGCAAAAGGCGATCGCCGGCGCGCCGGGACATATTTTTTTATAATGGCCCACGGCGTCGCCCGTGATCTGTGATTTATCGATCCGCAATTCTAGATCGTCCTGGGCATAGTCGCCGCCGCGTGTCTTTACGCCGGTTATGTCGATCCCGATCGGCGGCGCGTAAACGACCGGCTGGGACAAATACCCACGATCTATTAACTCGCGGATCGACGGTCCGCAAACAAGGCGATCAAAATAACCTTGATACTGGGCGCCCAGGCCGTCGCCGTTTGTCCGGCAAGGTGTAGCGGTCACGCCGAGCAAATAGGCGCCAGGGTAATAAGCCGCGACTTTCCCCCACTTGTTACCTTTTATACAGTGGTGGGCCTCGTCGATAATAATAATATCAGGCGGCGGGATCCTGTCCAGGCGCCGGATCACGGTGTCAACGCTTGCGACCTGGACAAGATCGCCGGTCATTACGCGGCCCGGCCGGATCAAACCGTGAGGCGTCCCGATTTCGGTTAATTTTTCGGACGCTTGATCTAATAATTCTTTTCTGTGGACAAGGATCATTATACGGTTGCCGCGCGCGGCCGCTTGCTCGGCAATGTGACAAAATACGATCGTTTTACCGCCGGCCGTGGGCAATACATAAATGGGCGCTTTATATCCCTGGCGGTACGCGGTCCGCAAGTCGTTAACGCCCTGGGCCTGGTAATCTCGTAATTGATATTTCATTTACCGCCTTTAAGAAAAGCCGGGCGCCCAGGTTTTAACAGGGACAGGCGCCCGGTTTAACGTTGCGCTTAAAAATTAATATATAAAAATGTAAATTAAAAATCAATATTTCCAGTTATTTTTAATTATCCATAATTATTGACAATTATGTTTTATTTTTATATCTTTAGTATTAAAACCTAGCCGAGGCGGCAAAATGTTAGATCCAGAATTAGGCGACGCTGAATTAAAAATCATCTATGATCAGGCGGCAAAGATTTTGCCTCACTTGGCAAGGCTGGCCCGGACCTATTACCTTGAATTAAAAAAACAGGAATTTACGGATCGTGAGTGCATACATTTAACGGCTGATTATATAGCTACGATAAGCGGCAAACATTAACAAAGGCGGTATTATGAAAGTTATCAAAGTTACTTACGGGGATCGCGCCGAGCAATTAAAGGCGCGGATCCAGGTT
>Ga0180437_10010774_pt1 | contig 11095 bp, 8 predicted proteins | sample SS_ome_4_FD_132410 | JGI IMG/M metagenome (GOLD analysis project Ga0180437, IMG submission 132410) | Hypersaline lake sediment archaeal communities from the Salton Sea, California, USA - SS_3_D_1 metaG | ecosystem: Environmental > Aquatic > Non-marine Saline and Alkaline > Hypersaline > Sediment... | reverse complement strand
TCTGGACCGCGAACCATCGGCACGACGCAATATGCGCACCGGTTGTTGCATCCTTCCGCAATAGATACCCAGGCGCGAACGCCTGGTCCTCGCAGACCAAACTCCGCCTGCGACCTCGTGGGACGAACCTGTCCGCCGACGCTCGTTACAGGTCCGCCTTCGGCGATGGCGCGTTCGAGAAGCTCCGGCAGATCGTAAAGTGCTCCCGTGCCGAAAATCAGGTCAACATGCGGCAGTCTGTCGAAGATCGACCGTCCCTCTTTCTCCGCCATACAACCGCCGATGCCGAGGATGATTTCCGGCCGCTCCGTCTTGAGCTTGGCAAGCTGTTCCATCCGGCTGTAAACGCGCTGTTCGGCGTGTTCGCGCACGCAACACGTGTTGAACAGTATGACGTCCGCATCCTCCTCCCGATCGACAGACGAGTATCCTCTGTCAGCGAGCATGCTGAGAATGATCTCGGAGTCCCGCTTGTTCATCTGACAACCGAATGTGCGGATACAGAGTTTCATGATCGGCTGTTCCTGTGACCTGCTAAAGGCGCGACCGTTTTGCATCAACTCCGTACTCTTGGCTCTATTTCTCTGACGACACGGTCCACGAACTTAAAGTAGTCCTCCGCTTCTTTGCCCGTAATGACTTGCCCACTTCCGTAGAAATCCAAGTTGCGCTTTGTGCGCATCGCGTTACCGATATCAGCCACCTCTTGATCGTCGAGTAATTCAGCCATTTTCAGCAGAAGCTGCACGTGGTGGCCTGAAACACTCCTGACTCTTACGGCCCCAAGTTTTGCCAACAGCGTGATCCCTGCTTTGATAAGCGCGTTGTATGTGAAGGTAAACTTCACCTCGGGCGTCGTGCTCGTACGAGCTATGCCCAGATCGCGGAGGGCGTTGCGGAGATGGGCGTCAAGCAGCTGATCGCTGACGGCGTACTTCTGGAAGAACCTTGGATCAAAATCTGTCATATTAGTTCGATCTTCGGGCCGTTGAGGATATTCTTAAGAAAAGGATCTTCAACACTTCTCTTGCGGAACTCTGCCGGGCAAATACTGGTGGCGTTAATCTCTCTGCCAAACTCATCCTGCAATATCCTGATCTTGCGCTGCAGCTCGATGGTGTCTTGGGAGCCAATGACAAGCAGATCGATGTCGCTGCCGGAGTCCATTCCTTTCTTGGCGTATGAGCCGAATATGTATACTTTCTCCGCTCCCTCCATCTGAGCCAGAAGCTCTTTCGCTTTCACCTCAAACCCGACGGTTTTTAGAACAATAGCCTTGTACTCCTTGTATAGAGGGTGTTTCTTGTTCAGGAAGTAATATCTCTGATTTCCTCGAAACTCGCTGAGAAGAATTCCTTGATCCTCAAGTTCCCTGAGTTTCCTGACCAAGTTTCCCCTGTCCAAACCGAATCGTCGTGCCATCTCATTAACATAAAGGCTCTCCGTCTCGTTAAGAAAGAAGTAGCCCAGCACCTTTCTGGAAACCTCTGATCTCAGGCTGATCATGAAGAAAGCCCCCAGTGTAAAGTCTTACACCAATGAGTGTAATTTGGTGGGCGCGGTCTTGTCAAGCTATGGACCCAAACCGGAACCCAACTTCGCCGCCTGCTCCTAGCGAGCATGGCAATCGGTATTATAGCATCTTTGATAGCCGTTTTGCAGGGGCAGATCAACCGTCGCGTAGCTTGGGGAAGTTGACGGATTTTGACGCGATTCAGCTTGACAGTTGTGTGGAATCACCTTTACTATGGCGGTAACATGCCCCGCTCGCATCCAGTCCTTGCACGAGTGTGCGGGTCGGGCATTAGTGGGCGTATCTTTTTAACGCCGAACCGATGGGCGAGGAATAGGCGGTGTTTCACCAGATCCTATTCTTGCGAAGCGTCAAGAAGGGAGGTGGGAGGTGTTGAAGAGCGGACGAACGGTGGTTGCAGTGACAGTATCGCTCGCGCTGGTTTACCTGGCTGGCGGTTGCGCCGGCCTGCAGCGCGGGCCGAGCGATGAAGAGCTTCTCGGCGAACTTCTCCGAGGTTGGCAGGCTGCTCTGGACGAGGGTAACGTTGACAATCTTATGAGTCTTTACTCCAAGGATTATATGGCAGAGGACGGTACCGATTATGAAGGGCTGGCGGATCGGATGGAACAGATAGTGCCGCTTCTCAAAGAGTATGGAGTTGAGATCTCGACCGCTGATGCCGAGATTGAGATTGAACGTAGCAGTGCGACACTGGGTCCCATTGCTTTCGACTCATCTTTCGGCTCGAGGACCATGTCGATTGAAGCGGCGAAAGAATCGGACGGCGTTTGGCGTATAACCGGCACTACCGTCGAACAGTAGCACGAGCAGGAAAGATATCCGATGAAGGCAGGTGGAACCGTCTTCCACCTGCCTTTTTACATTCCTGTGCGGCGTCGAGATCTTTCCGTCTGATCGCGAGGAGCGCGCTGTGGGGGTGCTCGAAATAATTGTCCCTGACTGGTTTCTTGTTTAGCAGCCGGGAGCAGTGGTATAATATCTTACGAGATGTCGGGAGCGCCGTACTTGCTGGCAAGGGCTCGACCGTGGCAGAAGGTCATTTGTTATGAGCATACCTAGAGCAGCCGTAATAATTCCTGTGTGTCTCTGGTTCATTGTCGCCACAGCGTTTTGCCCTACCGAGGCTGCAGCAGCGTCGCGGTCACGGTCTTCCGGAGGTGCTCGGTCCTCCGCGGGGAGGTCCCACGGGCCGGCCGGCGGCGTTTCCTCGTTCCGTCAGGTGCCTGGCGGATATCGCGGTACGTCAGTTCGGTCCGGCGGGGGCGTCCACGACCGGCGGCCTATTGTTTTCTCTCCGACACGACCGGCGCGACGTGAGCCAATAACGTCCGGCCGCTCTCCGGAGCGCATCAGGGTTAGCCCGAGCACGTCCCGCCACCCGGTCGTAAGAGACCCGGCGATCAGCGTGGGGCGTACAACTCACCCCAGATACTCGCACGCGACCCCTCGGACGCGGCACTCTTACTACCCTTATTACCGTTATTACCCATACTACGACTACTACCCGTACTACTATTTCGGATTGAGTTTCGGATATCCGTGGTACTCGTACTACAGACCATGGTACTGGTGTTCGTGGTACGACCCGTGGGGATGGTACCCTTACTACAGCGGTTGGTATCCCTACTACCACGATTGGTGGTGGGATGGATGGGGATTTGGCGGTGCATGGTATTACAGTCCGCGATATGACTATACGTATGATTCCCCGGTTGAGGTTACGGAACGAGTCATTCGTTCCGGGACACCGCCGGATTACGCTGCGGCGGATGCCGTTCAGGCGAAGGATTGGTTTGAGAAGGGGCGGTACGGCGACGCAGCGGAGGTTTACCGTCGGCTCAGTCTCGCTGAGGACGAAGGGATGCTTGCCGGGTTGGCGCACGCACATTGTCTGCTCGCCGACGAACGGTACGAGTACGCGGCGTACGTTGTCCGGAAAACTGTCGGAGATGACCCCGATCTGACCGAGGTTTTCTTACACTTGCGCGGGTATTATCCTGACTGGGCCGTCTTTGTGAACCAGGTCGTCAAGCTCGAACGTTACCTTCAAGAGAAACCGGAGAATGGCGCCGCGAGGTTCCTGCTGGGCTACGCTTACCTTTTCTGGGACCGCTGCGACGAAGCCGCGTCAGTGTTCCGGGAACTTCTTGCTCAGGAACCGCAGGACCGTGGGGCTCAGTCATTGCTGCGTCTCGCGGAGAAGAACGAAGAGCGGTCACGCACCGACTCTTGACTCCGTTCCGTTTCGCGTGGTGTGGGCTGAAGAGGTAAGAAATCGAAGGGGGCGGAATTGGGCCTTTTTCCAGGTGAGAGCCGACCAGAGCAGCGGTGTGTCTGCCGACGCTCGGCTTCCGGCGATAGCCGGGAGAAATACATGTGCGCTGGTGTGCCAAGAATGGCGGTGATATGGGTTGCCGCTGCAAGCCTGATCGCCGTCCTTGCCAATAACCCTTGTCTCGCTGGAACTCAACAGCCGAAGAATCTTTGCACCAACGGGGGATTCGAGGCGCTCGATGATAAAGGTTTTCCGAAAGACTGGACAGTGTTCCACGAAGGCACGTCGGGCGAAGATGTGGTAATCGGGGTGTCTAAAAACAGCCGGTCAGGGGACAGCTCCTTCTCGTTTGTCGTGAGAGGAGCGCATAAGGCAGGGCTTAACCGGCGGCACTCCCCCGGCACGGATATCGGCGGGCTAATACCGTTGGTCAAAGGTGTCGCCCGGTTCTGGTACAAGGCGATAGAATCGGGCTCCGAAGGGGACAACCTCCGTTTCTGCGTGATAGCGATGGACGAAAAGGGCCAATCTGAGGTCGGCAGGGTGCAGTACGTTGTTCCGGCGGCCCACGTCGGTGACGGGCAGTGGCATGAGGGTATCGTGGAGTTCGATTTCTCGAGCAGCAGTGCGGCACGTTACGTTCATGCGGCACCGCGTGTGAACGAGGTCGGCCGAGCATCGCGAGGCGAGATACTCTTCGACGATATCGTCGTGACGAAGCTGGGTGCCCGGCTCAAGGTGGAACGTTTTGGCCCGGACAAGGCGGTCGCGCGCGTCGGCGAGGAGATACTGTTTCGCGGGTCTGTAAGTAACGTTGGCGATGAAGCAGCCGTTTCCGTCACGGGGTCGGTTCTGCTGGACGGCGAGAAGTTCGGTAAGCCGGGGACCGAATCTCGAATCGGGCCGGACGAGACTGCCGAGTTCGAGTGGCGCTGTCCCGTCGTGAACGAGATGAGCTGTGTTGCCGAGATGCTGGTCAGCGCGGACAACCTTGAATCATTTTCTGCCGTTTCGCACGTTGCCGCACTTACCGAACGTCCCGCACCGGCGGACGTCGTAGTCGAGGGCGAGAATGTGAAGCTTGCGTTCGGCTGCACGCTTTACGGCTATGGTCCGGCAAAGTTGCTCGTTCGGAGCGAGAGTTCCTGGACTGAAGTGGCCCGGTTAATGTCGTTCAGTCGGCTGGCGTATAGGTCGAATGACGGCGCGGTGCGCAGGCGCCTGATATGCGGCGATATCGCAACGTACAAGAAACACAGGGCACTTTTCGCAAAAGACATCGTCGATGCCGACGGCGATATGTGGCGTTTCAGGTTCAGTTTCACCGCCGGCGACGATGGTAAGAGCATCCTTGCGACGTACACGGTCGTTACCGAGAATGATAAGGAGCTGCTCGCCTTCGGCGGACCTACCGTGTACGTAGGCGATGGCACGACCGGCGGGGAGAAGGAGAATGCGCTATTTCCCGGGCTGGAGTATCTTGAGTTGGACGAGGTTTCGTCGAGCACACTGGACATCAGCCCGCCGGGTAATGTCCGGCGTGTCCCTCATCCCAACAAGATCACCATCCCGGTCATGGCGGTTAATGTACGCGAACACCTTGTGGGAATGACGTGGGATCCGTTTCAGAAGTGGGACGGGACGACCGATCGACCGTGCGCTCTGTTCTCGTCCCCGAACCGGTTTGAGAACATGGGATGCCATGCTATGGGGCTCTTCCTGCCGAGCTGTCCGACGTGGGTTGCGGAGAACGCAACGGAGGCCGCCCAGCCTTACCGGTTGCGAGCGGGAGAGGAGTTGGAACTCGTTGCCGAGATCTTCGTGGACTATCCCGCGGAACGTTCGATCAAGGCGGTACGGCACTGGATTGAGGCGAACGGAGTGCCGCCGCCTCTTGACGCGCCGCGCGGCACGCTGGAAGACGAGGTTGGGTTCTCCCTTGCAGCATATATGCGCACTTTGTGGGTCGAGGAGGAGCAGAAATGGCACAACACGCTGGATTGGGACCCCTGGCCGCTCGGACGCAACCCGGCATTTGTACACCAGCTTCTTCTGGGCGCGAGGCGCACTAAGGATGAGCAACTGCGCGAACTGTATCGGGGCCGAGCGTCATCCGTCCTCGAGAAGATGTCGGCTGCGGAGTTGGGACTGGATCTCGCGTTTGAGGTCGGTCATTTACAGGAGGTTCTGGCTGGTCGGCGCGCTCATATGAAGGGACTTATCGAGAAACAGCAACCTGAAGGCTACTGGGCGTTCGATCCGGACGAGTCGAACAAGCGCGATACAATCCACCATAAAGACTATCATATATTGGGTGACATGGGCGACGTCGAGGTCGGAACCTGTGCGAATAACGCGTATCAGATATTGAAGTTCGCAAGAATTTCGGCCGATTCGGAAATGCTCGCTGCCGGGCTGAAGACGTTGAAGTATATGCGCAGGTTCGAGGTGCCTCGGGCGGCTCAAGTGTGGGAGGTTCCCGTGCATACGCCGGATCTGCTGGCTTGCGCCCATGCGGTGCTCGCGTATACAGAGGGATACAGGCTGACAGGCGATCAGGGCCACCTCGATGAAGCTGTGCGGTGGGCGTGGACCGGCCTGCCGTTCATTTATCTTTGGAACAACGACGATATGCCCTACATGCGCTACGCGTCGATTCCGGTGTTTGGCGCAACCTGGTTCACCCACAGCTGGTTCGGGCGTGCGGTCCAGTGGAACGGGCTGGACTATGCTTACGCTCTGCTCAAGCTATCCGAGCACGATGCGACGTTGCCGTGGCGTAAGATCGCCACCGGTATAACGGTGAGCGCAATGTACCAGCAGGACGATAGCGGCAAATACGAGGCGTTATACCCCGATTCGTACGATTTCATGACGAAATCCAAGGCGCAGTGGTGGCTGAGCCCGTCGGGTATACTCAGGAACGTCTTCACGCTGCTTGGCGACGACCCGGATGTCACGACCGCGTTCATAGAGGGAGACGACGAGCGGGTCCACGTCAATTCCGGTACGAAGGTTGAGAGTGCCGGCCTCTGGCGTCGGGGAGTAAGCTTTGACCTGATCCTGCCACGTGGGGATGTCTCGCACTGTGTTGTCGTACCGGTTGCTCAGCCTGACAAGGTTACTGCGAGCAGAGATAATCTTAAACAGTTTATGGAACTCGAAGAAACTGACAGCGGGTGGACCTACGACGAGAAGAACCGCGCGCTCTTCATCAAAGTGGTGCACCGGCGGGAGAGGATGCGAGTGGTTGTCAGGGAGGCGCGCGAGTGAGTCCGGGCTGCAATGACGGGGATCTAACGGTAGGGCGAAAGACGGAGGCGGGGGTACGGTAATGTATCACGGAGTGGACAGGAGGAAACTGACCGACCGCAGAAAAGAGGAGAGACGGAAGTTCGACCCGGTTGCCGCCCAGGCGCACGAGGAAGGAGTCAAGCGCGGGGAGCTTGTCGAGCGCCGGAAAGATAAGGATAGAAGAAAACGGGTGAGGCGTCAGGAGGAGCCCTGGGAAATCGATCCTGAACCCTAAGGTATTGGCGTCGATAGCGGTTTCGCAGATCCTTAAACCAGCAGCCTGCCATTGTCCGGCGGAGATTACTTGCTGCAGATCCCGAAGCGTATCGATTGGACCGGGGGACTGATCGCATGAGGAGGCACAACCTTCGTCGTTGGTCGGACCTATGTGTGACGGCCTTCACTGTGCTTACGCTCCTGTTCCGGCCTTCGGTTGCTGGAGGCAGCGCCGTTTCATCAGCGCATCGAGAGGAGATACGGGTCTACGCGCAGAACCCGGCGTACTGGGAGTACGGGGGGCGGCCGGTGCTTCTGCTGGGCGGTTCGGTCGACGATAACCTCTTTCAGATCAAGGGCTTGGAAGCTCATCTCGACCTGCTGAAGTCGGTGGGTGGAAACTATGTGCGCAACACAATGTCCAGCCGGGACGATGGCAACGTGTGGCCGTTCAAGAAGGTTGACGGACAATACGACATGGGCCAGTGGTCCGAAGAGTACTGGCGGCGGTTCGAGAACTTCCTCGAGCTCACCTCCGAGCGGGACGTTATCGTGCAGATAGAGGTATGGGCGACGTTCGACTACTATCGCGACATTTGGCTTAGAAACCCGTTCAACCCGCGAAACAACAATAACTACACTTCGCAAGAGTCCGGTCTGCCCGTCGAGGTCAACAGCCATCCGGTGCGCACCGGGAACAACTTCTTCTGGTCCGTGCCTGCGGAAAGGAACCGGCGGACCGTGCTCAAGTATCAGCGGCGGTTCGTTGACAAGATGCTCTCGTACTCGCTGAATTTCGGTAACGTGCTTTATTGCATGGACAACGAGACCGCCGTGACGCCGGAGTGGGGAAAGTACTGGTCGGAGTATATCCAAGCCAAAGCGGAAGATGCCGGTGTTTGCGTGCAAACCACGGAGATGTGGGACCCCTGGGATCTCTCCGATCCGAAGCACAGTGCGACTTTGGACCATCCGGAGACGTACTCGTTCGCGGACGTCTCGCAGAACAACCACAATACGGGGCAAACCCATTGGGATAACGCTCAGACCCAGCGTGATCGCCTGGGCGACAAGCCGCGTCCGTTGAACAGCGTCAAGATCTACGGTGCGGACGGCGGCCGGTTCGGTAACGACCGGGACGGTATCGAGCGTTTCTGGCGCAACATCTTCGGCGGGATGGCCTCTGTGCGTTTCCATCGACCGCCTTCCGGATTGGGGCTGGGCGAGAAGGCGCAGGCGAGCATACGGAGCATGAGGATGCTGACGGACGAGATGAGTATCTTCGCGTGTGCGCCTCACAATGACCTGCTTTCCGGCCGGCAGCCGAACGAGGCATACTGCATAGCGAATCCGGGCATTGAGTACGCGGTCTATTTCCCCAACGGCGGCGAGGTCAATTTGGACGTCACCGGGCTAAGAAGTCCGGCTGCGCTCAGATGGTTGCACATCATGAAGAACGAATGGGGCGAACCGCAACGCGTCGAAGGCGGAAACCGGCTCAAGCTCATATGCCCCTCGCAAGGCCATTGGGCCGTTCTGATTCAATAGGCCCAATCGATTCTCCCTTACAAGTCTCAAACCAATGCCGCATATTCCCCTCATTATTGCAGGTGTAGCGAGGATGCAGGTTTGACTGCCCAAGCAGTACCGGTTATGATCGACAAATAGAGGCAGATCCCGGGAAAGTAATGTGGTATCGGAGCTGAATCACGCTACCGTGGCGGGGAGAGAATCGGATTTGAGAAAAGGCAAGGTTCTCATAGGGACAAGCGGCTGGAATTACAAGCATTGGAGCAACGGCGTGTTCTATCCGGAGGGATTGAGACCTGCTAAATGGTTGCACCACTATTGCCAGTATTTCAGCACTGTGGAGCTCAATTACTCATTTTACCGGTTGCCAAAGAGAGAGACGTTCGAGAAGTGGTACGGTGCCACGCCGAGTGGGTTCGTTCTTGCCGTGAAAGCGAACAGGTTCATAACGCACGTAAAGCGGTTGAAGGACGTCGAGCAAACTGTGCCGAACTTTCTCGCCAACGCTTCCGCTCTGAAAGAGAAGCTTGGACCGGTACTGTTCCAGTTTCCCGCCTCGTTCCATGCTGACGAGGATAGGCTGAAGAGACTTCTGAGATATTGGAGCAGCCAGGATATCGTGCCGGGCGCTCGAGCGGCGTTCGAGTTTCGACATGAGAGCTGGTTCACTGACGACGTACTCCGGTTGCTCACAGATGCGAACGCGGCGGTGTGTCTGGCGGACTGGCCGGAGCTGGATCGCGAACCGGAGACAACAGCTGATTTCGTATACGTTCGCAGACACGGCTCGCAGAGACCCTATACAGGCTCTTACTCAAGGAACGAACTGGAGAAGGACGCTGGGCCGATCCGCCGGTGGTCTGCTAAGGGTAAGGACGTGTACGCGTACTTCAACAACGACGCTTTCGGATGGGCGCTGGAGAACGCCCGAACGTTACAGGAACTCGTGATGAATTGAGCCAATCTGCGGTGTAGGCCCAGCCCGCTATAGGGAGACGTTAGGGTAGTTTGTTGCGGATTTGCGACGGCGCGTCGGCTCGCGACTATTCTGCCTTGAAGAACCTGCAATCTATGCCGTCCGGTCCTATCTTCACCTCGAGTCGGCGGCAGCATTTCGGGCACCAGCCTACATAGGCGGTTTTCGCCCGGTTGATGTACACCCTGTTGTATATTCCGCAGCATTCAAAAAGGACGCTGATGTACTTTCTCCCCGTTGCGGATGGAGAGGAGGGACCGCTGCCAGGTTCAGGCTTCTTGTTGGGGTTCTTCCGGTTCGGGTTGTTCTTCATTTTCGGTCACGTCCGCGCTCTTACGGCCGGCCAATCTCTCGGCGAGCGTCCATACAAAAAACACGGTGCTTCCGACAACAACCGCCGTAATAACCGATATCGTGACGATAAGAGCGAGCTGACTCAACGTACCGCCCTCTTTATTGTTTTCCGCCTCGAGTCGCCGCCAGTTCCTCGCGTTGAATCCCCGCCACGTACGCGAAGATACGGTCAACGTAATTTCTACCTTCCGGTGACTGCTCCAGATCCACGAACTGTATACCGAGTATCTTCATAGTCCTGTCAACCAGATCCTCGCGGCTGTGTCTGACGATTCCCATCAGTCTGATCTCGTCTGTTTCCTGTTCCAGTTTGAAAGCCAGCTTGAGCCGCGTGGCGATGTCTATGTCTTTTGACTGCTCCCTTGGCACGCGTGCGGCAATGCCTCCGGCGCTGATGTTCATAAGCTGAGCTCTGATTGCTTCGAGCCGCTCCTCGTAAGTCCATTTGCCGTCTTCCCTGTGTTTGAACGTGGTCATCCGCACAGGGATCGGCTTTGAGGTTAGCGGACAGACGCGATAATAGGCGCGTCTCTGGCTATTCTCGAGCACATCAGGATATGAGACCAACAACACCGGCACCTTGGTGCCGGCCAGCGCGAACTTGGACTTGTCCAGCACTTCAGCTTCGAACAGGAACCGCTCTGATTTCGCCGCAAAGTAGATTTCAACCATACTGCGGCGCGGTAGCGCGACAAAATGTCCCTCTTCGGTGGGAATGTCGATTATCACGCATTGTTTGCCCGCATGCTCACTGATGTCGTAAAGTCTGCTCTTGTACGTGTGCGCTATCCTGCCTTTGAATACTCGTATGTCTGCCGGCGCGTTCAGGGAACACGCCAGATTCAGGTGTTCGTGGACGAGAGACGGGTTGTCAATAACGTTCAATTTCATCGCGGTAAGCCCGACTGGGATG
>Ga0180437_10010773_pt1 | contig 11095 bp, 9 predicted proteins | sample SS_ome_4_FD_132410 | JGI IMG/M metagenome (GOLD analysis project Ga0180437, IMG submission 132410) | Hypersaline lake sediment archaeal communities from the Salton Sea, California, USA - SS_3_D_1 metaG | ecosystem: Environmental > Aquatic > Non-marine Saline and Alkaline > Hypersaline > Sediment... | reverse complement strand
GGCTCGGCAGTCTAGGAAGGCAATGCTGAAATTGAGGTCCTAGTAGCATTTCATGAGCCACGAACGACACCACACCGGAAGGGAATTGTTCATGGCTTCGCCAGCGCCGGATGCAGCCCTCTTTCACTGCACTCGATACCACGCTTTCCGGTCATTTAATAACAGAAGCTGGCAACGGAGGAACTTTTTGGAGGTAGTAATGCAAGGTGGCACTTTGCAGCCCCCATTCTTATACTGGACGCCACTTTGGGAAACACCGAATGGCAGGGCGTCGGAAATTTTATCGGGAAACTGAATACGTTAGGCGAGGAACATCTATCCGTGAGCCCACGAAGAACATCACACTTTTGTACTTCTTTGTTGCAGGAACTGATGGACTGTTTGGACAATTGGCATGGCGAGGACAACTGGGATTTCGTCAGGTTTGGGCCAGTAAGGCGATCGCGGATAGACTCGATCACCCACAAGTTAATGAACCTACTGACAAGAAAAGGGATTGCGATCTGGCCCAGGCATTTGAATCTCCAAGTCAAGACTGCGTTGAGCCAATTGAAGGGGCACATGGAAGGACTCGGCAGAGTATATGATCTCTTGGAGGATGAGGCCTCCAAATTGATGCTTGTAAAAGTAGTTGCATATCGAATAATGGGCTTCAGAAAGGTGAAGTTGCCGTTGAACAACCCTTCTTATTGGTCGATGAGAAATCTTGTTACTTCTTTGGCTAATAAGAATGACACAGTAAAGACAAGGTTCTTGAATTGCAGGCTGAACCGCTACCAACTTGACAAAATTGGGATTCCTCTTGATTTATACTCAGGGGTTCCTGCTATCACGTCGCTTTTTGTTCTTAAGCAATACGAATACAACAAGACAACATCTCCTATCAAGGCCCAATACGGAGATTATGTAATTGATGCCGGAGGAGGTTGGGGTGATACGGCACTGTACTTTGCTCGAGAGGTGGGTAGTGAAGGAAAGGTATTTACGTTTGAGTTTATGCCGAGCAATCTTGATGCTATGTTACGGAATTTTTATCTCAGCGCCAGCCTGAAGCGACGGATAGAAATAATACGCAAGGCATTGTGGTGTGAGTCAGGTTTGTCTCTTTTCTTTGTGGACAAAGGTCCTGCTAGCCGAGCAAGAACAGAGCCAACCGGTGACCTTGACCTTTCGGTAAAGGCTTTGTCTATTGATGATTTTGTCAGGAAGCGAGGATTACCTAGAGTTGATTTCATTAAAATGGACATTGAAGGGGCCGAACTGAAAGCCCTCAAGGGAGCCGTACGAACCATCAAAAGGCATAGACCAAGAGTCGCAATATCGCTATATCACAGCTTGGATGATCTTGTTGAAATACCACAGTTTCTGTCCTCTTTCAATTTGGGATATAAGTTCTACTTAGATCACTTCACTATACACAGAGAGGAGACGATACTATTTGGCGTTTCTGAATAGCCTTTCTTTCATGTTCGCGAGGCAGAGGGTAGAACTGGCTGGGAATGTCATGATTATGGCGTGTGCTTTCTCTCCTGTCGGCAGCGACCCGAGACAGTCCCGGAAAAGGGTTCGGGCCTTGAGCCTTTCCTCTGTTCAGCAACGGCATGATTCCATTTCAAGTCGCACACCAAACAAAACAGGATTGAGTAGCAAACATAAATATTGACGAGACGAAATATGAACCACTTTCAGCACATTGACCTTTTGCTTCGTTTTAACCGCGCCTTCAACCTGCGACGTGCAATCGAAACTGCATTGAAGGAGGGGGACCGCGTGATGGATGCCGGATGCGGTTTGGGCATACTGTCTATGTGGGCAGTCCGTGCCGGGGCTGCCCACGTCACCTCAGTAGATCGGGAAGGAGTTGAACTGGCCAGGGCCCTTGCTGAAGAGAATGGCCTAGGTGACAGAATAGAGTTCCGCCACGGCGATCTCTGGCATATGCAACCGGTCCCAACGGAAGATAGGGTCGACATTCTTCTGGCCATGGTATATTTGAATGACCCACGCCGGGATGAAAGCCTGGCGGAGCTTTCCTTCACTGTCAAGCGTAACTGGCTGCGTCCGGGCGGGCGTATGATCCCGGAACGTGTGGAATACACCGTCGAAGCACTTGATTGGCCGGAACAGGACTATCCAACCTTGTTGCACCAATACGACAAAAAAGTCGTACAGATCGAACAGCAGTATGGCTTGCAGTTCGATGCCTTACGCACGGCAATAAATCAGTCTGTCGATAAGAGAGATTTTCCGATCCGTCTCCCTGATGGCACCGTTTTGCGGCCTGGTGCCCGGATTCTTTCCGAGCCAATGACTTTTTGCGATATCGACTATACCGCCCCAGGGTTTGAGTACCCAGCCCAGATTGACCTGCCAGTGATCTGTCCGGGAACTGCTACGGTGCTGTTGTGGACCCAGAAATTGTGGTTCCAGGATCTTCTTTTGTTTAGAAACGAATCCATCACGTGGATACAGAACCCAACATCGGTTAAGTCGGGTTCTATCCTGCGGGCTGCCATGGACGATACGTGGAGAAAAGTAAACCGCGTTCGAGTGGAACTGCTGGCGGGCGACGGACTATGACCTTGAACTGGACCGCATTGGATCGCATTGCTCGGCACGCCGGTGAGTCGTTTTATCTTTACTGGCCGGAGGCTTACCGGCAAAACCATAGCGCTCTCCTCAAGGCATTCAGGCAGATATACCCAAATACACGACTGGCCCACTCCTATAAGACAAACTACCTACCGTCCGTATGTCGATTGGCCGACGAACTCGGTTCTTACGCGGAGGTGGTCTCTGAACTCGAGTATTCTATGGCATTGCGATTTGATGTGAACCCCAGGCGAATCATCTTCAACGGACCAGTGAAGCCAAAGGTTGACCTTGTCCGTGCTCTGGATGAAGGCAGTCTAGTCAATATTGACAATGCTCGCGAAGCCCGGATGATCACCGAATACGCCCGAGGTAACGCTGGTCGGCAGATTTCTGTTGGAATCCGTCTAAACTTCGACATTGGGACGAATCTGGTGTCGAGGTTTGGTTTCGACGCAGAGTCTGACCAGTTGAAAACTGTGATTCGGGATATTGAGGAGACGCCCAACTGTCATATCCGTGGCCTGCACTGCCACTTTTCGGGTGCACGCCAGTCAGAGTTCTTCCAATGCCGGGCCACTCAAATAATTGACCTGGCAGACAGACTATTCCCAAACTGCACTCTAGACTACTTGGACATTGGCGGGGGCTTTTGTGGCGTTATGGAGCCGGATATGCGCTCTCAGTTCACCTATGACATCCCCACGTTTAGAGAATACGCAGAAGCTACGGCAGGACCTTTTGCCAAACGTTACGGGTCCCGTCCAGACGCTCCTCTTCTCATTGTCGAATCTGGCATGGGGCTTTTGTCTGACGTGCAGGAATTTGTCTGCCGTATTCAGGCGGTAAAAATGATACGTGGACGCCGTTTTGCCTTCTGTGCAGGCAGCATCTATGACACACAACCATTGTCACGCTCAATTGTTCTGCCTGCCACTGTCGTGCATGCTCCCGAAAGGGATTGTGATGCCTCACAAATGACAGCCACAGCCATCGGGGGTCACACGTGTATGGAAATCGATGTCATGCATCCGGGTTATGAAGGGTCAATAGATGAACACGATTTTGTCGTCTTTCCACATGCTGGTGCTTACACAACTGTTTTGACACCACCTTTCATTCATCCCGGACCTGCCATTGTGGAACCCATCGACGACCGGGGAAGCTATCGCCTGGTTCGTAGACGACAAACGCTGGACGATGTCTTGGCCCCCTATTTGCTTGGCGACACCCCCGCCAGCCAGACGGAAGCACCGTTGGCCATATAGGTCCTAAGTGAACTTACTCTTCTCCTGCATTGGGAGGCGCGGTTACGTGGCCGACTATTTCCGACCACATCTTTCCCGTCAATCCTCCATCATAGGCACGAGTAACACTCCTGCCACTCCCGGCTTCTTGTCGTGCGACAGTGCAGTTTTAATGCCGGACATTGAAAGTGATGTCTATGTTGATGTGCTCTTGGGCCTTTGTCGCGATGAAGCCATTCAAGGCCTTCTTTCGTTCTTCGACCCAGATGTCATGGCTTTGTCAGCCCACTTGGAAGACTTCCGTACAGCCGGGGTCGTGCCCATTCTACCTTCCGAGGAGCAAGCTCGCATAGCCTTCGACAAACTGGAGACGTTTCGTTTCCTAACAAGCAACGGCATTGAGACGCCACAGACATTCGCAGACCTGCCGGCAGCCATAGAAGCCCTCAGAGCCGGGGATATCACTTTTCCTCTCTATGTCAAACCCCGCTTCGGCTATGGATCCCGCCATCAATTCATCGCTGCCGACGAGAAGCAACTCCGCACGTTCTTCGGTATAGAAGAGGATATGCTAATCCAAGAGATGCTACGAGGAGATGAGTATAACGTCGACATGTGCAATGATCTCGATGGACAGGTGCTTGCAGTAGTCCCCTGGCGCAAATATTTATCACGAATGGGGGAAACCGAACATGCGGTCACGTGCGAGTACCCGGAATTACTCCAGCTTGGCGTTGAGCTTGGGGAACTTCTGGGCCATACCGGTCCTCTGGACGTCGACATCGTAGTCCAAAAAGGTCGAGTCTCAGTGCTTGAGCTTAATCTTCGTTTTGGCGGTGGCTACCCCGTGTCACACCTTGCTGGAGCTGACTTCCCGGAGCTGATAGTCCAGATGTTACGGGGCAGACGACCCCGACCCCAAATCGGCAACTACCGGAGAGACATGGTCATGATGAAGCAGCTCGTTCCGTTCGGAGGACTCACTCGACGGTTTGCCAAGGAACAACTCCATGTCCAGCGATCCATGCGAATCGAATAGTATTCAGGCTGCAGGCAAAGCTCCGGTTCGACTGCATACATTTCAGCGCAACGTTCATCTTGAGGTCCTTGTGAAGGAACTGGCCGGTTTGCTCGAGCCAGCAGAAGATAGGGTCGTGGCAAAAGACGCGCAGCCGAAACTGCCTGTCGTTTTCGTTGTGGGTGCACCGCGGAGTGGTACGACGCTCGTCATGCAGTGGCTGGCGGAGCTGGGCACATTCGCTTACCCTACGAATCTGCTCTCCCGTTTTTTCGCAAGTCCGTACATCGGCGCACGGATTCAACAACTCCTCACCGATCCCAGATACCATTACGGCACGGAGTTCTCCGGCCTTGTAACCAAAGGACAGAAATATGCGTCTAACCTTGGAAAGACCACTGGAATCTTGGAGCCGAGCGAGTTCTGGTACTTCTGGCGGCGATTCATCCCGAATGAGCAGCCCCGTGTACTAACCCCCAAGGAAGAGACCTGTGTGGACAAGCATGGTTTCACGCGCGGATTAGCCGCGCTCGAAAAAGCGTTTGCCAAACCCTTTGCACTAAAGGGCATCATCCTGCAGTACAATCTGCGATTCTTGGCCCAGTTCATTCCCACCGCATTCTTTCTCTACACAAAACGAACCCTGCTCTACAACGCCCAATCGCTGTACCAGGCCCGCATCAAGTATTATGGCTCTCCATCCGCTTGGTACTCCGTCCAACCGCCGGGCACCGACGAACTGCGCGGTCGCGATAACTATGAGCAGGTAGTTGGGCAGGTGGAATATACCAACCGGTCCATTGAGGCCGAACTCGCAGCCCTGCCGCCAAGACGCAGCGTGACAGTCGAGTACGAAAAGTTCTGCCTGTCCCCAGGCGGTGTCTACGAACAGATTTGCAATCACCTCACTCGCTGCGGCTTCAAATTGTCACTCGGCTACCACGGTCCTTCTTCATTTCAGAGCACCAATGCAGCCCAGCTCTCGCCGCAAGATATGGAACGTCTAGCCACGGCATGCCGAAACATCGCTGCCGCAGACACGCCCTGACCTCGCCTTTAAGTGGCACATAGGAGGAAATGACACATGGGTAAGCGGATACAGCCCCTTTCCTGCAAGATTCCGGCCTTCGACACCATGCTGCACGTGGGGGGACCGAATATCGGCCATCGAGATCGGCTTATGCAGCGGATTGAAGGAATTCTTGATCGGCATTGGTTGACGAATCGGGGAGAGCTTGTCCAGGAATTCGAAACCCGTCTTCAAGACTATCTCGGCGTACGACACTGCATTTCCATGTGCAACGGAACCGTGGCTTTGGAGATTGCCATTAGGGCTCTTGGGCTAAAGGGCGAAGTCATTGTGCCGTCGTTCACGTTCATTGCCACAGCACATGCCTTGCAGTGGCAAGAGATAACCCCGGTCTTCTGCGACATTGCACCAGGGACATACAATATCGATCCAGAGCGCATCGAGGAGCTCATCACACCACGCACGACAGGGATTATTGGAGTTCATGTTTGGGGCAAGCCCTGCGACACTGAACCCTTGGAAGCGCTTTCGCATCGACACGGTCTAAGGCTGATGTTCGATGGGGCCCATGCCTTTGGGTGCTCGCACAAAGGAACGATGATCGCCAACTTTGGTGAATGCGAGGTGTTCAGTTTTCATGCAACCAAGTTCTTTAACACCTTTGAAGGTGGAGCCGTTGCCACAAACAATGATGAACTCGCCGAGAAGATTCGCCTTATGCAGAACTTCGGTTTCTCGGGCATGGACAAGGTTATTTACATTGGCACCAACGGCAAAATGAACGAAGTGTGTGCCGCCATGGGCCTGACAAACTTGGATAGCCTGGACGAATTCATTGAAATTAACAGGCGGAACTACAATCTTTACCACAAGAGACTTGCCGACATTCCTGGCATTGAACTGGTTCGATACGACACATCCGAAAAGAACAACTGGCAGCATGTGGTTTTCGAGCTCAACGAGACCAACTACGGTAGAAGTCGCGACGAATTGATGAAGCATCTTCACGCAAATGGCGTGCGGGCGCGTCGATATTTCTATCCTGGTTGTCACCGAATGGAACCCTATCGCTCCTATTACCCGCACGCGCACCTCCTCCTTCCCGAAACTGAGCAGTTGTGCGACCGAGTACTTCTACTGCCGACTGGAACTGGTGTCACCCAGGAAGATATTCGCACCATCTCCCTTATCATTGAGAAGGCGCGACCAGATAATTGGTAACTCATCCCATCGACGTGGAAGCTCACATGGAAAAACTCAACTTCGTCATCACAAGAGCCACTCCCGAAAGCATTGCGGCATTCACAGAGGAACGGACTCGGGAGCTTCCACACAAGTGCCTCCCTGAGCCCATTGTAAGCGTCTGCCTAATCACATATAATCATGAGAATTTGATTGCACAAGCTTTGGACAGTGTCCTCATGCAGGATACTGACTTCCTCTTTGAACTTGTGGTCGGCGAGGATTGCTCTAAAGACAAAACACGAAGTATCGTCCTTCACTACAAGAGTAGGTACCCTGACCGTATTCGTGTACTCCTTTCCACGGAAAATCTCGGCCAATATACTGGCAACGGTCGTCTCAACTTTCTTCGCAATCTCAAGGCCTGCCGTGGTAAGTACATAGCACTCCTTGAAGGAGACGATTACTGGACGCATCCCCGTAAGTTGCAGAAGCAGGTTGATTTCTTGGAGGCCAATCCAGGTTTTGTCATTTGCTGTCACAACACAAAGAAACTTTTTGAAAAAGAGCCGTCTAGGGTGGCTTACATGCGACCCGACCACTCCTCCCAGACAAAAGACGTCCTGACTATTGAGGATCAAATTAGGGATGTGTACTCATATCATACTTCTAGTGTCGTTTTCAGGAATGGCCTTTTGCGCTTGCCCGAGTTTTTCAAGAGTGTAGAAAGTGGGGATATTGCATTCTTTACGATGTTGGCACAATTTGGTAAAATCAAGTACTTAGATGACGTAATGTCCGTCTGGAGACGCCATTCCCAAGGAATAAGCCGTTCGCACAATGGTCCGGCCCTGTATGCCGGGCGAATCAGGATGAATTCTTATCTTGACGAGTATTTCAACGGCCGATTTACCCACCTTTATCAGGAGATTAATGACAATCTATACATGAACCTATTTCATGCTTACGCACATAGTCGACCTAACTCCCGCTTCTTGAAATATATAGTGGAGTACCTGTGTAGGCGAAATGCTTCCTCGGGGGGTCTTGTTTCTCGACTTTTTAAAGTGACCAGGGTCCTTGGTGTCTCTTTGTGCCATATATCAAAGCGTACACTCAGGTCCGTCTTTATCATCACACATATACTTTTCGACTTCTTGAGAATCTCCAGTCTTAAGTGACTTGTGACCTAGCCCTATCCCCCGTAAATTAGGTCTTTGCTAGGCAGAGCAGGAAGGCCTCAAGAACTCAAGGCAGTTTCGAACCCTGCAAGTTATAGAGTATCATAACGTAAGCCTTAACCGATGGACGTAGCCATTCTAAGCACGAGTGACATTATCGGCGGAGCAGCAAAAGCTTCCTACCGCCTCCACAAGGGCCTGCAGCTTCTTCGCCACAACTCCATCATCCTTTCAAGGGAGAAGAAATCCTCGGACGAATCCGTTCTTGCTGTGCAATCCACTAAGGCTCCATTCTCTGAAAAGGTGGTTGATCTCATTCAAACGAGATTGATAGACCATAACAGAACTAAACTTTCTGATACCCGATTTTCTATGCCCTATCCCGGTGTGGACATATCCGGGCTCAGTCTCATCCATGCCAGCGATATTGTTAACCTGCACTGGATTTCACATTTTCAGTCTGTAGAGAGCATTTCGAAACTTCTAGAACTGGACGCACCGGTTGTATGGACACTGCATGACATGTGGCCATTCACAGGTGGCTGCCATTATTCGGCTGGCTGCGAAGGATATGTGAGTGACTGCTATGATTGTCCACAGTTGAGAGACAACCGTCATCAAATCCCCCTTCATGTTCTTAAGAACAAACTGAGGAACATAAAGAAAAACCTGACAGTAGTATGCCCAAGTCAATGGATGGCTAGTTGTGCTGCAAGAAGCAGCCTCTTCAAGCACCTTAGAATAGAGGTCATTCCCTATTCCCTGGATATAGACATTTTCAAGCCAACCCCGAAAGAAGAGGCCAAGAATAGGCTGGGAATAGAACCTGAAACAATTCTCCTCCTTTTTGGGGCCCCCTCGACAATGGTTCGTCGGAAAGGCCTAGAGGAGCTTGTTAATGCCTTAAGGCTCTGCCTGAAACATGCGCCGTTTTATGAATTGGCCCGTCTATTAAAGATTAAGCTACTGCTTTTTGGACATTCTCCAGATTCCTTCCAAGCATTGGCGCCCTTATCAGTTGTCTCCACTGGATTCATAAGTGAGGAGGTCCGCCTTGCTGAAATATATTCGGCCGCTGACATCTTCCTGTTGCCTTCGTTAGAGGACAATCTTCCGAACACGATGTTGGAAGCTATGGCCTGTGCAACACCAGTAGCTGCCTTTGGGGCAGGCGGTGTTCCGGATATAATTATAGACGGGAAGAATGGTGTATTGTCAACGCCAGGTGACGTCAAGAACTTCGCTGAGAAAATACTGGCTTTGACTCTGCAAGAAGCTAAGAGAAAAGGGATGTCCGAGAGATGCCGGGCGGTAATGGAAGATGCTCATGGCCTCGAGGTGCAGGCTGAGAGGTATGTCGCACTTTTCAAAGAACTGTTGGAGACGAAAAATCTCTCTTCAAAGCAACCAAACAGCAGGTCGCATCCCTCTGAAAACGATGTCTGCCCTAAAGGAACATATGACGCCATCGACCCCTATTTTGTAAACATATACAGATGGCTGGCGGCCATCCGTCTGTTTTCCGGAATAATCAAGTCCATACTGACTTCTATTCGTTTGCCTGCGACAGGAAGGCTAACCCGGTTTTTTTCTCTTTTTCAAAAAGGGCATGATACCGCCTCGTTGAAAAATTATCCCCCAAAATGAGTCATAGAATATCCTATGTGGGAGGACCGCTCTTTACACCTATAAGGAATAGGCCATGTACGTAGTTGGCTATCCAAAGTCTGGCAACACTTGGCTGGCTTACCTCCTGGCCTATTGTCTGAATTCAGAATTTGACGATTTTGATGACCCTCAAGTTCATCCAAAGGATCCTTACCAGAGATTGTATGTGAAGGGAGGGCTGCCCCACAAAAGTTACCAAGCAGTATTTGGAAGAATTCTTAAGACACACAAACTAACTCTTCCCAACGAAACTGCGCAGAAAACCGTCTATTTAGTGAGAGATGGCAGAGATGTAATGGTTTCATACTTCTTCTATAAAAAATACGTTGCACAGCATCGGCAACTTAATCTCAAGACCTCGTTAAGGAAACTACTTAAGAGAAGAAACGATGGAGAGTTTTGCCGTTTTCTCAGAAATCATGTTCCTGAATGGAATTTCCATGTCACAACATGGATTGAAAAAGAACCCGACGTCATTGTGAAATATGAGCATCTTAAAGAAAATACTGTTTTTGCATTGAGTGATATCTTTAGCCAAATTGGAATTGAGGTTTCTCTGGTTATTATAGAGAAGGCTGTGCAATTGTTCAGCTTTGGGAAACTTGCAAAACGACAACCAGGTCAAGAGAACAGAAGATCCTTCTTTAGGAAGGGCGTTGTGGGAGACTGGACGAACCATTTTTCTCCCGAAGATTTGCGTTATTTTGCGAACGAGGCAAAGAGAACTTTTTCGTTAATCGGGTACACCCTTGAGTAAATGATACACCTGATTTTATCCACAGCAACTTAAGCATATGCCCCTTTTATCTCAAAAAGGGCTATCTGATCCACTGTACACTGTTTTTCAAACCATGATATTCGGCAAATGAAGGTCATGTTTGGCCACATCATCAATCCGGTTATTGTCAATGAATCCTCAGATCTTTTTCTTGCCCAGCCCATCACCTTTGAAAGCATGAGGATTGCAAAAGCTTTCAGCAAGGCCACTGTAGACGTGCATCTCCTTTCTGCTCAGTTTCCTGAAGACCGGAGACTTGTTCCCCATGATTTTGAGATTACTCCGGACTTGGATCAGTCTATTCTAGACATTGCCGCTTTTGCGCAACGTCGCAGGCTTCCTCTCCTGAACGATGTGCTGGATCGCCTCTATGAAGCCGCAACTGATGCTCACTATCTC
>Ga0180437_10010772_pt1 | contig 11098 bp, 8 predicted proteins | sample SS_ome_4_FD_132410 | JGI IMG/M metagenome (GOLD analysis project Ga0180437, IMG submission 132410) | Hypersaline lake sediment archaeal communities from the Salton Sea, California, USA - SS_3_D_1 metaG | ecosystem: Environmental > Aquatic > Non-marine Saline and Alkaline > Hypersaline > Sediment... | reverse complement strand
ACCCGGTCGATGCTCACGTTCTCTTCGTCCGTGCGGATGGGCGTGTAGAGCGGCGCCATCAGCACGTCCAAACCGGCGTCTTGCAGGGCCGCGGCCAGCGTGTTGCCGTGAAGACAACTGCCGCAATACATTCCGCCGGCCCCGGCTGCAAGATGAAGAATCTTCATTATTCTTCGCTGATGGCCAGCGGGCGCCGGTCGAGAATGGCGTCGGCGAGGAAGTGCAACAAGCGACGCAGCGGCTCGCAATCGAGCTGTTCCGCGGCGTCTCGGGCCCGCTGGTGATGCTTGGAGATCAACGCGGCCGCTTGATGGTAGACGTCGGCCCGGGCGTACAGCGCGTCGACTCGCGAGATCCGGGCTTCCGCCGGCGACGAGTCGTCCAACAGCGACTCCAACTCTCGTCGGTCCTGCTCGCCCAGGCCCTGCAGCGCCAGGGCCCAGAGCACGGTCGGCCGGCCGCCCAGGACGTCGGTGCCGCTGTGCCGCTTGTTCGATTCGTTGCCCTGCCAATCGTCCAGGTCGTTGACGATCTGGTAGGCCACGCCCAGGTGGCGGGAGAATCGGGCCGCCGCCTCGCGATACGGCTCGACCGGACCGGCCAGTCGAATCCCGGCCAATAGCGCCGCCTCGAACGCCGGGGCCGTCTTCAACGCGTAGATCTTCAAGGCGTCCAAGGGTTCCAGGCGCTTGTCGCGGGCGTCGCGCCAGAGCAATTCGGCGCCTTGGCCTTCGCAGAGCCTGGTATGCGCCCCGGCGAACTGGGCCAACACGTCGGCCACCGTCTCGGCCGGCAGCTCGTCGCGCTGGGCGGCCACCATCCGGTAGCCCAGCCCGATCAGGTAATCGCCCACGTTGATCGCCGTGGCTGTTCCGTATTTGCGGTGCAGCGTGGCCCGGCCGTAGCGAAACGCGTCGTCGTCCTCGATGTCGTCGTGCACCAGCGAGGCCTTGTGGAAGGTCTCGATCGCCAGGGCAATTCGTTTCACTGCGTCGGGCAATTGGGCCACGTGCTCCGCACCATCGGCCAGCGTGCCCTCTCCGCCACGAAGCGCGTCGTACACGGCCAGGGTAATGAACGGCCGCGAGTGCTTTCCGCCGGCCGCCAGGAAATCGTAGGCGATCGCCTCGGTGCAGGCCACCGGCTCGATCCCCTCCAGCCCCCGCCCGTTACTCTCCGCCAACGACGGCCCGTTGCGGACCCGCGGAATCAACCGCTCCAGTTCCGCCGGCTCGAACATCTGGGCCGCACACCGCATCAGGTGGAGATAGGTCCTGGTCTCCGCGGCGGCCGCGCGGTGCGGCGTGTTGAACATCCGCCGGACCCAATCCTCGTCGACCGAAGTGTTGCGGCAGCCGTTGCACAACAGCGGCACCGCCATGCAGGGAATGCCGGCCAGGAGGATCTTGTCGAGCGTCTTTTCGAGTACGTCGAGACAGGCCACGCCCAACAACGCATCGGCGTGGCCGCCCAGGATGATCTGTATCACGGCGGGCGAACCCTCCGCGATCAACACGTGGTACCCTTTGCGCCGGGCCTCCGCGCGAAGATCGGTCAGTGAGCACGCTCCGCAATCCTGGCACAACAACCCCATTTCGTTGCATTCGGCCGGACAGACCTCCTCGTTTCGCAAGCAATCGGGCAACAGCAACAGCCGCCGATGAAAGGGCACGGCCGCCACCTGCTCCTGCCAGAAGGCCGACGCCAAGGCCACCATGGTCCAACCGAGATACGCCTCGGGCAGTTCCAGGGCGGCCAGCAGCCCGCGGGCGTGGGTCTCCATCTCGTGACGCGCCAGCACGCGCGATTTGTCCAACGAGGCCGACAACTCCTCCGCCCGCGTGCGGATCTGCTCGCGGACCGCCTTCGCCGGCGGCACCTGTTTGAGGTGGTCCGTATCGCGGCCGTTGCCCGTAACCGGTAGCGTGGGCGCGTCGGTCGCGGAAGAAGGTCGTCGGGGCGGCAGCGCGGTAGCCAAGGTGATGTCTCTCAACCGGCGGTTTCGGTGTCGCCAGGGGATGGCGGTGTGGGGACCGGTTCCAATCCGGGGCCAAGCCGGCGCAGGGCTTGCCCCAGGGCGGCAACCGCAAAAGTCAGCGGATACATCCTTTCATGATACCACAACTTGGCGAAGTAGAAACCGATGGGGGCCGTTTCGCGGTGCCGCCCCTGCTCGACGGCATCGACCAGCCAGCGGATTCCGCCCGCCAGCGCCGGCTGCTGCCGGCCCTCGCGACGGCCGGCCAATAGGGCTTCGACGGCCACGGCCGTCTCTTCCACGGTGGAAACCCGTGGCCCCGGGTCGCGGGAATCCTCCCCGCCTGCTCCTCCCCAACCTCCATCCGGCCCGTGACTTGCGTCCAGCCACGCGAGCCCTCGCCGGGCCGGCTCGCCCTCGATTTGGCCCAAATCGCGATAGGCCAACAACACTCGGGAAGTGCCGTAGACCGGGTTCGCTTCGCCCGGGTGGTACTGATTGCCGAACCACAGGGGGTCCCAGCTCCCGTTGCAATGCTGCTCTTTGGCCAGATAGCCAAATCCTCGCCGGATGGCTTTGTCGACCCGGGCACCGCCGGCCGAATCTCGCCAGGCGTGCAGCGCTCGCAGCGCATGGGCAGTCAAGTCGGCGCCGCTACGATCGAACGGCAATGCGCCCCAACCGCGACAGAACGTAGGCCATCCGCCGTCGGCGTTTTGGATCCGCAGCAGCCAGTCCACACCGGCAGCAGCGGCCGAATCGATCCGCGGATACTCTCCCTCCGATCCCGCATTGCGCAGGACCATTAGCGCCAACAAGGCGCCGGAGGTATCGTCCACGTCGGGCACCGCACCGCTCAGATCGCTCCAACCCCATCCTCCCGGGGCGGCTTTGCTGAGCGGATGCACCCCGTGATGCTGGCACGCGAGTAACCAGTCTAAACACGCCAACGACCCGACGTCACCGCAGGTGGCCAGGGCCCCGGTGGCGAGGCTGGTGTTCCAGGTGGCCAGGTTGGTGTCGATCGGCCAGGATCCGTCGTCGCGGATCGACGCCTGCAGGAACTTCACGCCTTGACAAACTACAGCATGATCGGCCCGACCCGTCCCGGCCAGCGCCATCACCACGAAACTCGTCAGCGGCGTCGCCTCCAGGAACCCGCCGCTGGCCGGTTGCATCCGCTGAAGCACGCTCAGGCTCTTGCCGATCGCCAGGTGGCGGATCACCCGTGTCAACGGGTTGATCGGCTTGCGATGAAAGTACCGCGCCTGGCCGATCGCCACCAGCGCCGGGATCGCGTAGCTGACCACCGGCAGCCGCAGCAGCCGCAACATCGGATGCGGAAAACACGCCAGTTCGAACGGCAACGGCGCCACTTCCTGCCACGGCACCAGCCCGGCCAACGCGCAGTTGGTCAGGATCGGCACGGCAAACGTCTTGTCTTTGCCGTAGCGGCGCCGCAATCCCGAGATTCCGCCCTGGGAGTCGAGGTACTGCTCCGCCCGGGCGAGCATTGCCGCATGCCGCTGGGCCGCCTCGTTCAGATGGAAAGCGGCGCGCACCAGCATCGTGGTGGCGATGTTCGAGAAGCTCTTGTCGGTGTCCCCCCAGCCCCCGTCGTCGTTCTGGCAGCGGCCCAGCCAGTCGATTCCCCGCGCTGCCAGTCGACGACACGATTCCCGCCGGCCATCGTCGTCGGTATTTCGGCCCACGATTGCCAGCGCGCTGGCGGCCGTGGCGGTCGACGGCGCCGAACTGGAAAGCTCGCCGACCCAATGGCCCGCCGCCACGCGTTCAGCAAGCAGGTCGCGTCGGGCCGTTTCGTAGGCGTCGCGGAGTCTGTCGAAATCGATCATGCTGCTATGGAAGAAGGCCCAACGTGCCAACGCAATCTTTCAGTCTAGGCCAACCCACCGACGATGTCGAGCGACGGTCTCCGTGCCGCAACGACCCCCATCATTGGGCGGTCACGTGGGCAGCGGCGACGTTCGGTTGGTATAATGGAGAGTTGTCGGCGGTGAAAAGAAGTGACGCCCTCTCCAGTCCATAGCGCGGCTGGCGGCCGCTACGACGCGTAAGTCGTTTTTGAACCGTCTCCGTTGATCAGGTCGCCGTACCGGCGACCGCTAAACTCAAACCACCAATCCCCAATCCCTAACCCCCAATCCCTAACCCCCAATCCCTAACCCCCAATCCCTAATTCCCAACCCCTAACCCCTAGCCCCCACCCCATGCTCCTCCGACTCGCCTACCGACTCGCCACCGAGGTCTCGCCGCGGCTGGCGCTGAAAGCCGGCTACCTTTGGGCCTACAAGGGCACGTGGGCGATCCGCGCCTACAAACGGCGGGTCAAGCGGGGCAAACTCTTCCCCCCCTTCCTGTTTCTCGCCCTGACCAACGCCTGCAACCTCCGTTGTCGCGGATGTTGGATCGAAAGCAACGGCGAGAAGCACCAATTGCCCGAAGAGGACGTCGACGCCATGATCGCCGCCGGCAAGCGGCAGAAGTCCTACTTCTATACCTTGCTCGGTGGTGAGCCGATGCTCCATCGCGGGCTGTGGAACATCGTCCGCCGCCACCGCGACTGCTACTTCCAGATCATCACCAACGGCATGTTTTTCAGCGAGGAAAACGTCGGCCGCATCCGCGACGCGGGCAACGTCACACCGCTGGTGAGCATCGACGGGCTGCAGCAGAACAACGACCAGCGCCGCGGCGAGGGCGTGTTTCAGGCGGCGATGGAAGGGCTCAAACGGCTCAAGCAGCGAAAGATCCTCTACGGCGTGGCCACCACCGTGACCGGCAAGAACTTTGACGAAGTGCTCACCGACCGGTACGTGCAGCAATTCATCGACTGCGGAGCGATGTACTTGTGGTACTACGTCTACCGCCCGGTCGGAGCCGACCCTTCGCCGGAATTCTGCGTCGAGCGCGAGCAGATGATCGAGCTGCGCCGCCGGCTGCTTAGGCTGCGACGCAAACACCCCATTATCCTGATCGACACCTACTGGAACGCCGACGGCCAGGCCGTCTGTCCGGCGGCACTGGGTATGGGCTTTCATATCGGGCCGCAGGGAAGTATCGAGCCGTGTCCTCCGCTTTCGTTCGCCTGCCAGACGATCCGCGACAACGATCGGAACCTCTTCCAGACCATCAACCAGAGCGATTTCCTGCGGGGATTTCAGGAGTTCGCCAACCAACGAACCCGCGGCTGCGTGATCCTGGAGCATCCCCAGGAACTCGTCGAGTACCTCCGCAGCCGTTCGGCCGAAGACTATAGCGGTCGCAACGCGTTCGATGAGATCGCCGCCGGCACGCCCCGCACCAGCCATCATCTTCCCGGCGAAGAAATACCCGAGGATTATTGGGTCTACCGGCTGCTGAAGAAACAACTCTTCTTCGGCATGGGTGGTTACGGCTAGCCGCTCACGGTTTCGGAACATAGAATTTCGCCGGTGGCAACCAGAATTGGCCTACAGCGAAGCCGAGTTCCATGAACGAATCCGAGCATCGGAGTCTTCGCCTCACGCGTCCTGCGTACATGAAGCGGAAACGGGTAAAGCCCCGCCTCTTTTGGCTAGGGTGCGGCACCTACCTGGTCGCGATGGCCGTCGCCGTTTTTCTTGCCCTCGCGCTTGTGATTTCTTTGGGTGGGATTGACGATTCTCCTGGTGGTAATGGCTGCCGGTGGATTCTGGTCTACGTACTACCGGTCGTTGCGCTGTGGCTCATTCTCTTAGCGTGTAGGGCGTTGCTCATCCGACTTGGATTGATGACCCAGGAAGAGGCTCGGGGTTTTCCGTTCCGGACATCTCGTTGGCCTGATTCATGGCTGGAGTCCATAGACCAGCACGAAGAGGCCGGGGAGACGGAAAAGAGGACGGAGCCCAACGGGAGTCCGTGAGGAAAGAATGGGGGTGGGATCAAGACGGAACATGGTGATCGGGTGAAGTTGAAGGGATCGGAAGTCATCAGCCGACCGTGTACACTGGCTTCACTCCCTTGATGCGTTGCGATACCATGGACGATGTCGCACGCGCATAAGGGGCATAACGATAACTTGGTGGAGTGGCCATTTGCCATGCATCAATCCTCTTGTCGGCTATTCGTGATCCCGGCTCGTGACGCGCCGACTGCACTTGTTTTGCGGCGCGGTCCAAGCAAGTGGTATCACTTGATACGGTGGCACATGGCCAGCAACGTTTTCGAGCCAGGTGCATGGTTCCGCGGGAGGATTTATGAGAGAAGATGCGATCTCTCTCCCGACGGAAATCTGTTCGTGTACTTCTGCCACGGTGGGGCCGTTCGGCCCGGCTACACCGATTCGTGGACTGCTGTTAGCAGGGCTCCTTGGCTTTATGCTCTCGGCCTATGGCCTTGGGGGTCGACCTGGGGTGGCGGCGGTCGCTTCGTGGACAATCGGAGACTGATTCTCCACGTCAACATGCCCGTAGACACACATCCCGACCATCCCGCACGCGAACTCGAAATCATCCAAGGCAGTGCAGAATACCTTCAGTCAACCGCCGAAGTGCATGATGCCGATTGGTCGGGCCAAGACCACGCAGGGTGCTTGATATTCTGCCGATATGGAAAGCTGTTTCGACGTGACCAGGATGGCCAGGACCAGGAGATCGCAGATTTCAATGGCCTTCGTCCCGACCCACAGCCAGCGCCGGATTGGGCCAAGGAGCCTCTTGCTGCCAGGAACAAGAACTCGCGTAGGGATTAGAGGGAATCGATTCGACGGTTTCGGTCTCTTTGGGCTTGCGAGGATGCAACGACCCAATCGGGCAACGTCGGCGCTGCTTGCAGATTCTCCTGATCGAAAGCTCTACGGCAAACAGTGCCATAATTCGGACTTCGCGTTTTACCGAACCTCCACAAGGAGTGGCACACATTCGAACAAAAGCAGCCGAAGTGGTCGCGACCGATAATCGCCGCTTTAGTGGGGGGAGAATATTCGCACCACACCACCCCGCGGCAGATCGGGAACCAGCACCGGGTCGTTGCTCCCCAGCCTCGTCAACACGGCCTCCGCGGCCAGGTGGCCGCTGCGGACGGCACCTTCCATGGTGGCCGGCCAGCCGGTGGCCGTCCAATCGCCGGCCAACGCGAGGTTCTCGATTTGCGTTCGCTGGGCCGGACGCAAACGGTCCACGTCCGGACGCGCGGAGAACACGGCCGCCGGTTGGCGGACCACCCGCCAATGCAGTAGCCGCGCGTCGTGCGTATCAGGCCAGATTGATCGCAAATCCTCCTGCACTTCGGCCAGAATGTCCTTCCGGTCGCGACCGGCCAGTGCGTGGGACGCACTGATGACGACTTGATAGTAGTGACCTGCTTCGGGACTTGCCGGTGTGCAGAGGGGGACAGTCCCATTTTCGTTCCACGAAAATTGGGACAGTCCCCGAGTAGCCTCCTTACCGGGCCCAAAGACCCACTGGCTCGTCTTTCCCACCAACACCGCGTGAGGCAGTCGCATGATCGGACGGTCCAACCAGAGGTGCACGGCGGTGATGGGGGCCGGCCGCATGTTTTCCACGCCCGCCAGCTCGGGCAGCGCCGCCAACATCGCGTCGGGAAACAGCCCGCGGACCCGATGCCACGGCACGGCCACGACGACGAAGTCGAACTCGCGCCGTGTGCCGTCGCCCAGCACGATCCCGGTGGCCCGACTTGCGTCGCCGTCGATTCGCAAGACTCGCCAGCTGAGATGGACCGTCACGTCGTGCCGCCGCAACCATGCCGCGGCCCGCCGGTTAAAGACTTCGTCCAGCGGGACCTGGGGCACTTCGAGTTCGTAGGCCCGGCGGGAAGCCAGGAAACCGTCGACGAACACCTTCTGTGCGGCGGCCAGCGAGGCACGGTCCACCGTTTCGCTCAGCGCGCCGACCAGCACCGGCGACCAGAACCGCTCGATCGTCCGTTGCGTCGCGCCTTGTTGCCGCAGCCACGTGCCGACCGTCTCGTTATCCCGCAACCGTTCTCGGGCCAGCCGCTGCATCGTGCGGACGATTCCCCAGCGCTCGCTAAGCGTGAGATACCGCAGCCGCATCAGACCAGGGGCGAGGTGCAGCGGTGCGGGCAGCCAAGCGCAGGACTTGACGTCGGATCGGTTCCCTTCCGGGGAGAAGAAGTGCAGCTTGCGATCCCGGCGGAAGCAGTCGGCCGCTTGGATCCGGCGGCAGAAATCGGCCAGGTTGGTGCAGCAGCCCATGCTTACGTGCTGGCAGAAATCAACCGGCCGGCCGGTCTGCCGATCGTGGAACGATCCGGCCCGGCCGCCGAGCCGTTTTCGACCCTCGAACAACTCCACCCGCAGCCCCCGCCGGCACAAAGCCGCGGCCGCCGCCAGGCCCGCCAGTCCTCCTCCGACCACGGCCGCGCTCGAATTGCGGGGTTGGTCCGATGCGGCGTTCATGAGAGCAGGGCCATCCGTGGCGGCAAAAGTGCCCAGCGGACCACGATCCGCAGCTTCTTCGAGCGACCCAGGCGAACGCGGTGTTTCAACACCTCGCCCGGGCGACGCTTGATCTTGTGCAACAGGGCCCAATAGGTCGACATCATCATGCCGAAGATCCGCCGTCCGTCGGGCTGGAGCCACTCCATCAGCTGGGCGCCTTCGCGATAGAACCATTCCGCCCGGCCGATCTCGAATTCCATCAGCCGCACGAACCGCTCATCGGCCACTCCGCGTCCCAGGTCCTCGATCGAATAGTCGCACTGCCGCAGATCGGCCAGCGGCAAGTAGACGCGCTGATGCTCGGCGTCTTCCTTCAGATCGCGGAGGATGTTGGTCAACTGCAGCGCGATGCCGCATTTGCGGGCCGGCTCCAACGCTTCTCGCCCGCGAAAACCCCAGACGTGAATGCATGCCAATCCGACGGCCGACGCGACCTGCTCACAGTAACGCTCCAAGTCGTCGAAGGTCTCGTAGCGTCGCTGCGTGAGATCCATTTCGACGCCGTCGATCACCGCCAGCAGATGTTCCGGCGGGATGCCGTATTGCTCGGCCGCGTCGACGACCGCGGGCAGCAGGTCGGGGCCAAACGGATAGTCGGGATTGGCCGACCGCCCGTTGTGAGACGGACGGCGCGTGGACAGCTCGAAGCGTCCCTGCAGCGCCGAGGCCAGCGCCGTGCGCCACTTGGCCAGCGATTGGCGCCGCAGTTCGGCCGGCAGCGGATCGTCGGCCAGGTCGTCGGTGTGACGCATGAAGGCGTACAGAGCGTCCATCGCCCGGCGTTTCTCCTTGGGCAACCCCACGAAACACGGATAGAAATTGGAGCCGGATCGTCGGGCCAGGCGGCGGCAGGCCTTGTAGCTGACGTCGATCGCGTCGGAAGAGAGATTCACGGCTTGTTCCCGGTCAGAAGACCCCGCCTGAGCCGCCACCAGCAACTGAGGAGAATTCGCAGCTTGCCTATTTTAGGGACTTCCGGCCGGGCTGTCCAGACGTCGAAGCCCCGGCCGCGAATGGCGTCCAGAATGGCCAGCCCGCCGTGGATGAACAGAGCCACCTGCAGACGGAAGTCCGAAGGCATCTTCTCGACCAGCGGCAGCCCGCCGCGCAGCCATCCCTCGGCCTGGTCCACCTGGGCCGCCAGCAGCCGGCGAAAGGCCCCATTACACTGCCGCCGGGCGAAATCCGACTCGTCGTATCCGAACCGCCGACAATCGGCCTGGGGGAGGTAGATGCGACCCCGGTCCCAATCCCGGGCCACGTCCTGCCAGAAATTGGCCAGTTGCAGGCCCGTGCAGATCGAATCGGCCAGACGTACCCGCTCCGGAGTGTGGCATTGGCCCAGATAGAGCACCAGCCGGCCCACCGGATTGGCCGAGTACCGGCAGTATTCCAGCAACTGGTCGAAGTTCTCGTACCGGGTCACGCGCTGGTCCTGCCGGAACGCCACCAGCAGATCGACGAAGGGCTCAGACGGGATCTCGAATTTCCGGATGGTGTCGGCCAGGGCCACGAACACGGGGTGGTGTGACTGGCCGGCGTAGCACTTGTGAAGCTGCCCTTCCCACCAATCCAGCAGGTCCAGACTCCGCCGCGGATCGCCCGTCTCGTCGGCCAAATCGTCGGCCCACCGGCAATAGGCGTAGACGTTGCAGAAATGCTGCCGCAACCCTCGGGGCAGCAGCCAGTTGGCCACCGTAAAATTCTCGTAGTGGCGCTTCGCCAACCGCCGGCAATACCTTCGGCCGCGTCCCCGCGAGGGCCGTTTTGACTGCGGGGCTTCGGGCCCATATCGGGCCAATTCGTCAGCAAACATGATACGAGAACCAGCGCTCCACTCTCGACCCCAGCCCCGCCCAAAAAAAAGTCGGGACGCAACTGCCCACTACCCACCAGCCACTACCCACTACCCACTACCCGCTATCCACTATCCACTACCCACTTCCGCCCCCATCCATTATGATGTCTCTTGGCAAATGAGGAAACCATGCGCATCTTACTGGCCGGTCCGCGCGGCTTCTGTGCCGGCGTGAACATGGCGATCGAGAGCCTGCAATTGGCGATCCAACGCTTCGGCACGCCGGTCTACGTGTATCATGAGATCGTCCACAACCGCTGGGTGGTGAAGCGTTTCAGAGACCTCGGGGCCGTGTTCGTCAATGATTTGGCCGAGGTCCCCCGAGGGGCCCACCTGCTCTACTCGGCCCACGGTGTCTCGCCGGAGGTCCGTCAGATCGCGGCCCAGCGAGAGTTGCAGGTCATCGATGCCACCTGCCCTCTGGTGACCAAGGTCCATCGGGAGGCGATCCGCTATGCCGGCTTGGGCTACAAGATCGTGCTGATCGGTCACGCCGGCCACGATGAGGTGGTGGGCACGATGGGCGAAGCGCCCGACTCGATGCTGCTGATCCAAACGCCCGAGCACGTGGACCGGATCGAAGTCTCCGACACCGAGAAACTGGCCTACCTTACGCAAACCACCCTCTCGGTCGACGACGCGCGGCAGATTGTCCAGCGGCTGCGGCAGCGGTTTCCGAACATCCTGGGCCCCCCAAGAGAAGACATCTGCTACGCCACGCAAAACCGGCAGGAGGCCGTCAGCCAGTTGGCGGGTGAATCGGACGTCGTTCTGGTCGTAGGCAGCGCGAACAGTT
>Ga0180437_10010771_pt1 | contig 11099 bp, 7 predicted proteins | sample SS_ome_4_FD_132410 | JGI IMG/M metagenome (GOLD analysis project Ga0180437, IMG submission 132410) | Hypersaline lake sediment archaeal communities from the Salton Sea, California, USA - SS_3_D_1 metaG | ecosystem: Environmental > Aquatic > Non-marine Saline and Alkaline > Hypersaline > Sediment... | reverse complement strand
CTTGCCGGCGCCGGGATTTGCCGACGGCTGGCGAACGGACGGCGACGTCGCTGTCTATGACCGCGAAACCATCTACGATTATATCGACGGGGAGGCCGAACTCTATTATCCTTACGGCTTCAAACGCGCCGCCGTGGCCAACTACGTGAAAGCCGATGAACCCACGTTGCTAATTTCTGCGGACGTGTACGAGATGGGCTCCCTGCTGGACGCGTTTGGCATCTACTCGAACTACCGTTCTGCCGAGGCCGAGGCCGCTGGCGTCGGCTGCGAGGGGTTCCGCGACGACTACCAACTGATGTTCTATCAGGATCGCTATTTCGTGCGCTTATCATCGCTGGCGCCGCCGGCTCAGAACCGCGCGCATATGACGGCCTGCGCGCAGGCCATTGCACGAAACCTGCCCGGCGCGACCACCTTGCCGGCCGAGCTGGCCTTGGTGACCACGAACGAGGCCGTCCCGCGCACGCAGCGCTACGTCGCCGAAAGCCTGCTCGGCTACGATTTCTTCCCGCGCGGCCTCGATGCGCAAGCCACCCTTGACGGTAAACGCGTCCGCCTGTTCGCCGTGATGCTCGAGGACGAAGCCGCCGCACGCGGCGCGCTCAATGCTTACGCCGCGTTCCTCGACGAGTCCGGCGCGAAACCCCGGCAAACGGCGCACGATACACTCCGAGAGCTCACGGCGCACGACCCGTTCTACAAAGGCGTCATCGTCCGGCAGACGGGCGCCCACTTGCTCGGCGTAGCCGGCCTCGGCGAGCCAAATCGAGGGGCCGCCGTGATCGACCGCATGTGCACTGTGTTGGCCGAAGCCGAGCGTTGAACCTTAGCAAGTCACTCAAACGCCGAAAAAGGAATGTGTCGCCATGCTCAAGAAGACCCCGGTAATAATCTTAATCCTTTGCGTTTTGGGATGCGTCACCGCCACGTCAAAAGGCCCTGTAGAAGGTCGGGTCAATCACATTGTCCTGTGCTGGCTCAAGGAGCCGGGCAACGCCGATCATCGCCAGCGGGTCATCGAAACATCCGAGTCATTCCGCCAAATCCCCGGCGTTCTCGAAGTACGGGTCGGCCAAGTGGTCCTGAGCGACAGAACCATTGTTGACGATAGCTTTGACGTCGGCATGTGCATCGCGTTCTCCACCGTGGACGCAATGACCGCCTATATCAACCACCCGACGCACAAGAAGGCCGTCGACGAAGTCCTCGTTCCGTTGGTACGGAAGACCGTTGTCCACGACTTCGTCGAATAGGGTGCTCTCAGCGCTTCGACGCCCATATCCAAACCTGTCATTCCCGCGCAAAGCGGGAATCTCCCCGCATACCCGTTGCGCCAAACGAAGAATGAGATTCCCAATGAAGTTGGGAATGACAAGGTTGGGGTCCTCTCGACAGCCCGCGGTCTGTCAGACACGCGAGCCCGTCGACCTGTAGAGGTGTCCATTCTTGGCAAGGGCCGCAGCCACCGTTGCGCTTTGTTCAACCGAATTCGCCGAAAGAGGCACAAAACACCCAAGTTTTCTTGGGCTTCTTGTGCCCTCTGTGGCCAATCCGCAATCCCTGTATCTATTCTAGTCGCGGATTCCTTATGAGATGCCGTGGACATAAGTCCAAGAGACCAATTACCCCGTCATTGCGAGGAGTGAGTCTTCGAGCGACGCGGCAATCACTTCAGCGCAAGCCACTCGTCGATAAGTGATTGCCGCGTCAGCTTGCGCCTCCTCGCAATGACGGGAAAATAGAGCTGCCGTCGATGAGGTCTTCTCCGATGGGGAGGTCTTCAAAAGAGAACACCCGACTCTGTATAGGCGTCTCGCACCCATGGCGCTAACCATATAGAGGCGCGTGCCCGTCTTTGTTTCCGCTCGCAGAGCGGTGCTATCGTGTTTCGAGAGCAAACTTCTATGCCAGAAGTTGGTACTTGCACAGTGAAAGGCCTTTTCGAGGTGCTCGGAGATCGGAAGTGAAAGACTTGAGTTCATTGGTGTCGCGTGCGCAGGCGGGCGATGTCGAGGCCTTTGGCGCGCTTGTGCGGCAGTTTCAGGACATGGCGGTGGGGTATGCCTATTCGATTGTTGGGGATTTCGGCTTGGCCGAGGACGCGGCGCAAGAGGCCTTCATCCGGACGTACTGGGATCTCGGCAAGCTTAGGCAGCCGAAGGCGTTTCCCGGTTGGTTCCGCAAGATCGTGTTCGGGGAAAGCCAACGCCTGGTTCGAGGGAAACGCGTTCCGACTGTGCCGCTCGACGAGGCGATAGGCGGCGCCGCAACGAAAGACGACCCATTGAGCCATGCCCAGAGACGAGAGCGGCAAGACAGGGTGCTCGGCGCCGTTCGAGCGCTGCCTGAGAAGGAACGCATCGCCACGACCCTATTTTACATCAACGGCTACTCGATGGCGGAAGTGGGCGAGTTTCTCGACGTGCCGGTTTCCACCGTCAAGAATCGCCTCCATTCAGCACGGAAGAGACTACGAGAAAGGGTGCTCGACATGGTAGAAGACACCTTGAAAGGGAACGCGCCCGCCCCGGATACGCTCCGCGAACGTATCGCTTTCCTGTTGGACATGGCAAAACGGTTCGCGCGAGGCGAGAACCTAGGGATGGTACTCGATCACTGGGCGAAAGCGGCGAGATCCGATCCCTTGCGCGCTGCCGTCCAAGAGATCCTCGACGCCGTCATGGCCGGCAGCACACTTTCCGAAGCGCTTGCACAACACTCGCAACTGTTCCCCCCGAAAGTCGTTTCGCTTGTCCGCGACGGTGAGATGCGCGGCCTGTTGGAGGTATTCACGCGTTTGGCCGGCGAATGGATCGAGACAGGCCGCTGCAAGGTAGACCCGCACGTGTATTCCCGGTGTCTCAATTCAAGCCATTGGTTCAGCGATGCGGTAGCCTGCGGCGCCGAGAGCGTGTGTATACGCGCCGAGGACGCCCCTACGACGCCACAGACGGATGAGGCAACTCGCGTATGGCTTGAATACGTCATGCCGGACGGCACAGTTCAGAAGACGCATCCATACTACAGCCACGAGGAAGCTGCCCGGCTCTCAAAGAGTCCGGAACCCTTCCGCAACTTACACGCCGCCCTGGACGCCGTTCAGTTCCTCAAGTTTCAGACGGTTCTCGATGAAATCCAGAAAGGAAACGAGACAACAGGCACCTTGCGCATCCGCCTCAAACCGGAGGACAAGCAGGAAACACGCCTGCCTATCTGCGTCACCGCCGGCTCGATCATCGATGAAGTGCGAGTTGCCCTCACACCACTCCCGCAGCCTTAGCTTAACGGGACATCATCTGGCGACACACAGGCATCGCGAGGCAAGGCGCGTTGCTTGGCTTGATTCTTCCGGCGTGCCCCCGTATCATACGCCCATCGAACCGGCCGGCAGCGGCGGCTGTCGCCGAACGCGGGGAACCGCGCGGACATCCACACACGAAGGAGATCACGACATGATCAACGAACGACAATTGCAGAATCTCGCCAAGCTTTCTCAAGAACTCAACACAGAAACCGATTCCTTCAACAAGTCCATTCTGGACCTCGAGAAGCGTCTCGCCGACATGAACATCGGCGTCAGCGTCTGGCGCCGTGGCGTCGACAAGTATCTGTGCCGTCACGAGGAGCAGCGGGACGGGGATCCGGAGAACTACAGAACCGTTTCCGGTTGGATCTGGGGATACGACAAGGTTGGCGACGCGTGGCGTTTCGGCGTTCAGAAGCGCACCGACGTCTGGTGCTATGCGCCGGAAGGCGACGATGCCAACGGCAAAGAACCGCAGTTCGTGCGCTGTATCGAGAAACAGCCGCCTGTGCCGTTGACCAGCGCGCCGCGCGCGGTTCGTATCGAGGCGCCCGAACACATCAAAGAGCTGCTCGACGGCATTGAAAACACCATGAAGAAACTCCTCAAGCGCATCAAACAGGCCAGAACCGAAATTGCATAGCCAATAAACGGCGCGGCCGCCGCCGCGCCACCTCCCGAGCCATGGTACGCGTACCCTTTCGTGCATCCTGTGTGGAGAAGTCCTGCGCCTGAAACGGCGTTGTTCTTTCCTCATTCGTACACAGCGCCTGCCGTGCAATCACCAAATCGGAGCCCGTGACGTTATACTACTGAAAGTGCGTGAGACGATGAGGTCCTTGGGAGGTTGGCAATGGAGCCGACTGACACTGCGTTGCTCGACCAATGGGTATCGAACCGCGATGCCGGTGCTTTTGCGGAACTTGTAGCTCGGCATGCCGCCATGGTTTACGGAACGTGTAGGCGTATCATCACCGACCCGGCCGCCGCCGAAGACGTAACCCAGGAGTGCTTCCTGAAGCTAAGTCAGAGAAAGGGGAGTTCTTCGCGGTCGCTCGCGGGATGGCTGCATCGTATGGCCACCCACCGCAGCATCGACTACGTTCGCGCCATTAAACGGAGGCGGACGCGTGAAGCTGTATTCCAGGTTGTCCGTTCAACGAATACGGATCCTGCGTGGGACGAGATTGAGCACTGTATCGACGCCGCAGTCGCCGAACTGCCGGATGACCTGCGGGTGCCCGTGCTCTTGCACTTCTTTGAGGGTCAAACGCATGCTGCCATTGCCGACACGTTAGGGATGACGCGCTCCGGCGTGACGCGTCGGATTCAAAAAGGCACGGAACAGATTCGTCGCGCCCTGGAGCACCGGGGCATACGCACGCTCGCTGTGGGGGTTCTGGCCGGACTTTTGACGCAGCATGTGAGTGAGGCAGCAGCTCCACCGGCGCTCTTGGCCCGGCTCGGGAAATACGCGTTAGCGGGCAAAAGCGGGGGCGTTTCCGTAAGCCTGGAAAGCGGCTCGAAGGAGCTTAAGTTTTTTCAGGGAGGGACCTTACCGATGAGATTCCTAGCGGTTTGTGTTGTTTCGTTGTTTGTGGTCACGGCCGGGATTCTTCTCAATCGGAGCATGGATGACGAGGGGGTCGTACCCGCTGAGATGGTGGCGCAGGCTCCAGAAACAGAAGTAGCCCCATCCCCGCCCGTTGCGACTGAGACTTCGGAAGTGACTCAGGCGACTGAATCCGAAGACGAATCGATGGATACCCCGCCTGCTGGCGCATCTCTCCGATGCGTCGATCAGGATGGTCGCCCCGTGGTCGGCGCAGAGGTCTATTTCACGCACATTGTCAATGACGCACCGACGATGGTGAGAACATTCGGGAAGAACTCGTCAAGGGCCACCGATATCGGGCCCGTGTCGGCGGATGCGGATGGTAGGGTTGCGCTACCTGTTCTCGATGAATCCGAGGATCCCGAACGGGAACTCCTGTTTGCCTACGCGCGCACGCCCGGAGAAAAGGTAGGCGCTTGGCGGCGCGCCGAGTCGGGCCAAAGCTCCGAACTGATCATGGTTGACGGAACGGCCATTGAAGGGAGGGTCGAGGTCCCCGAGGGCTTCATTCCCGCAGACGCGACAGTGCAAGTGCTGACACTTGCGGTTCTCGATGGGAAGAGCCGTTACGGGACGCCGTTCCCAGCTTCACACGACGGCGAGGTGCGCTGGTCCGAGCTGTTCTCTACGCGGCCGGACGGCAGTGGACGATTTCTTTTTCATGATTTGCCGAAGTCGGGCCGCATCTACCTCGCGGCGAATGCACCGGGACTTGCGGAGACCCAGTTCATGTCTTTCGACCCAGCCAACGCAGGAACGGTGAAACTGGACATGCCCCCCGAGGGCATCATCGAGGGGACGGTGCGGTTTTCGGACACCGGAAAACCTGCAACGGGATACTCCGTGTATGCGCGGACTCGCTCGGCCGGGGGCGTGGCTCACCCACACGCGACCGTAGTGGAACGAGATGCGTCGTTCAGAATTCACGGCTTGCCTACCGGTGAGTACTGTGTAGTCGTAGCGCCTATGACGTGGCCGCGTCAGTACGTGGCCGCTGTTGAATCGAAAGTTGAAGTCGAAGCAGGACTCACTACCGGTGGTCTTGAGCTCTGGCTGGAGAAGGGGACCGTGTTTTCCGGCACCGTTAAGGACAGCGACACAGGAGACCCCATTGCCGGCGTGCTTGTCGTGGCGCTGAACCCTGGAATGGGCGGCGAGTCGATCGGCTCGTACACGACGGAGAAGGACGGCCGCTATGAGATCCGCCTGCCCACTGGCAAGTCGATGTTCTACATAGCCGCAGTGCCTGACGGATACGTGTATCCCAAGGATCAGGCCCGGCGGTACGTGGATGTATTCGGAGACGAGACTGAGGTCGCCGATGTCGGTTTCCAGCTTGCCCGACGCGAAGGCCCCGACCTTCGGGAGGCCATAGCAAGAATCAAAGGGCGGGTCCTGGATACTCAGGGAAAACCGGTTGCAGAAGCCCTCGTGACGGAGGAGTGGGAGTACAAGGATGGGGAAGACGATCGAATGGTTGGGGGCGTTTCCCTTGGCCATGCTGACGACGATGGGTACTTCGAAGTTCAGATTAGGGCATACGGCAGGCATCGCATCACCGTGGGTAAGCTTGGCTATTCGGCCGCCAAGGGGGAGTGGTTCACCATATCCCCGGATGGCGAGAAGGTGTTGCCCGACTTGACGATCTACCCTGCCGCCGGTTGGATAGAGGGCGTCGTGCTGGACCCGGATGGTTATCCGATCGCGGACGCCCGAGTACAGGTTAGCTCCAGACAAAGTTTTCCGACTGCTCTCTACGTAAGAACCGATCGCGATGGACGGTTTCGAGTGGAGCATCTCGTTGACGAGGAGATTCACATCTTCATCAAGCGGACGGGGTTTGAGCAGGGGTTCTTCGAGGTGCAGCCTCGCGCCGAGTATGAATTCACGCTCACACTTGCAAGTGAAGAAGGGCCTGCCAATTCTGAGCAGCCTGAATGACTCCGAACGGAAGCGGTCGTTAGCCGTCTGCGAGTGAGGACAAACAGGAGACGCTTCTGCCCGTCACCTGCACGGCGGGTCCGAGCACCGATGAAGTGCAAGTTTCGCTCACACCAGCCGCCCAGGCATAGGCTGCCACAGCCTGAGCCACGTCGCGTGTGGCCAAAGGCGGCAGGAATTGTGCTCAGGAGACCGGCACTCGGTAGACGCCTCTCGGTAGGATCTCCCCGGGGACATCGGTACTTTCTGCTCAAGCGCCATCAGCTACCGAGGAGCCAGAGCAGCTCCTATTGGGGACTATCGACCTGCTTCGCTTTGCGGCGGGACCTCTGTAGAGAACGGAGTTCCTCGGTCCCTTGCCGCCAGTAGGCTAATTCCTGCTCGAGCGTCATCCCCGCAGTCTCCTGCCGCACCTTTTCGGCCCCCTTGCGTTTTATCGACACGCAGTCAGATGTCTTTGTCTTCGTCATTTTCAGTAACCTCCAGCGGGCAATGTGCGCGGATTGTTTGGTGGCCTTGCGCCATATTCACTTCGTCGTACTTCGGTACACACCGATGATTCGTGTCGCCGTTATCGAGGTCACCGGATAGACAAGTTGCACATCCTGCGCAGACTATTCCCGGATGCGGGGATTCAAGTGTCTCCGTCGCCCGCACTCCGCTGTGAAAGGTACTTCTGGCGCAGGTTCTCAAGCGGCTCCGCCTCGCCGGCAGAACCCATGGACTGCCAGAAGACCCATCCATTCGGTGCATTGACGTTGTGCTTTGCCGTGATAGCACCGCCGGCAGCCGAGGGCGTCTTGTAAGTCTGGCCTTCGAAAAGTATCTCCCCGTTCCCCTGAAGAAGGGCGACGTACCGATTTCCCCTGTATTCCGCAAACAACTCAGAGCCCTCCGCGATAAGCCCAAGTTCCATCATGTCTGATAGCCGAACTCGTGCACCGCCACCCCGAGTTGTTGATCGTTCCGGTTGCTTTGGTGACGTGGGTAGAGTCACTTGAACGTTTTCGAGGATCGCCGCCGCAGCTTCATTAAGCATTCTCCGAAGAGCAGCAACAATGTGGTCCGCCGTTACCGAAACGCCGGTGTTGCGCTTGAGAATCCTCCTGAGATTGGCTATGGCCTCGTTCGACACCAGCGCTTTCAGGAAATTCTCCGGGGCGAGGGCATCTGTCCTTTGCCAGAGTGTATCGAGAAGGCCGCGCTTAAGACTCTTCAAACTGATGAAGCTGAATTTTCTCGCCAAGATCTCTAGGTTGTCGTTCAGCAGATTCCAGTGCTCCACCATCTTTGTTTCAGGCGGTTGGCCGAACTCCACATGATGCAACTGCCATTCGCGGCCATTGGTGACTAGGACCCATTCGCACCCAGCGTCCACGGCATACCTTGAAGCCTGCTTGACGTGTTTGGCGGCGAGGTCGACGCCCACCCGCTTCAATTCCACCATCATCATAGGTGCTACTTCGTCGCCTTCTTCGAGCTGTACGGCGAAATCAACATGCTCGGTATCGCCGACGCCGTGGACTGCACGCTCTCGCGAGAGATGAACCAACGGGTCGTAACCCATGACCCGCTCAAATATCCGTTCCACGCGACGCCTGGTCTCCGCTTCGTTAGCGTCCCTTCTCATGATTGACTGAATCAGGTTCCTGGCGTCAACCAAGGGTCGTGTGTCGTCCACTTTCCGGTTGTGTGACATCGTATTTCCCTCCCTACTCCCTCGATCTCCCTCCGGTGCCGACTCGATGTCCGACATGCCTTCAGCGTAAGTGAATCCGTGCCAGAAGTTTTGAGGATAATATAGCACATCTGCCCTATAGATAGCCATTCAAGCAATCGTCATAACGACTTATCGTTGCAGGAAAGAACGGGATATGGCTACTAGGCCTAGCCACGGACGCGCCGAAGTTGACCAGCGCCTCACATAGTCCAGAAACGGTGCGGCCGCCGCCGCGCCGTACATCGCTCCGCCTTGCCGCGTTCTTTACGAGCGGATTTGGGACGGTTCTGGTTCCCTTGTCTTCGCCTGCGAGTTCAGTGTATGTTCGTGCGCGAAAGTCATTGCACCTCAGCCATTCCGCGAGGAAGGGGGCAAAATGGGTATCGGCATCGGCTTGGTGGGCTTGGGGGGATTTGGGCAGGCGTTTGCGGACTTGTTCCGCAGCCATCCTCTGGTGGATCGCGTTGCGCTGTGCGATCGCGAGCCGGAGCGGATGGAGGCCGTTGCGTCGCGTCCCGGCTGGGACAAGAAGTTCAACCGACGCGACATGTACACGCGCCTCGAGGATGTCCTTGAGACGCCGCTCGATGCCGTCGCCATCATCACGCAGCCGTGGCTTCACGCGCCGCAGTGTATCCAGGCGATGGAGACGGGCAAAGACGTTTACAGCGCCGTGCCCGTGATCAGTGTTCCCGACGGCGATGAAATCCTTCAGTGGTGCAGCGACCTGATTGAAGTCTGTCAACGTACCGGCCGCCGCTATATGTTGGGCGAAACCACCTATTACCACCCCGAGACGATGTTTTGCCGCCGCAAGGCGGCCGAGGGCGCATTTGGCGATTTTGTGTATGCCGAGGGCGAGTACTTCCATGACGTCGACTCTTCCGAATGTTCGCTGCGCGACGTCCGCAGTGCAAGGTTGGACGGCCAAGCCGGACGAGAGTGGCCGTTGGCGCTCGAGCGATACCGAAACGCAGGCATCAAGGACGGCCCCATGCATTACCCAACCCACTCCGTTTCGGGCCCCGCTTCGGTCATGGGCGCCCGCGCGCTCAGAGTTACCGCATACGGCTACGCCAACCACAATAACGACCCATTCTTCGAGGACGACGCGTTCAGCAACGAGGTCGCCCTGTTCCAGATGAGCAACGGGGCCACGGTGCGGATCTGCGAGTTCCGGGAACTCGCCGGCTCGCTTCATCAGAGCGAGACGTTTCGCATTGTGGGGACGCGCGGCACATTCAACGACGGCATGTGGAAAGAGAATTTCCGAAGCGCGCCGTTTACGGCCAAGCCCCTCAAAACTACACGCCTCACCGATGAAGCAATGCGCGATCCGCTGCCGTCCGAGGTCGCGCTGGCCTTCAAACGAATCAAACGCCCGGAAGCCGTCGACGGATCCGATTTCACACCCGAAGGCCATCGCGGATCGCATCCCTATTTGGTGCACGAGTTCGTCGATGCGGTGGCCAACGACCGCCAACCGGCAATCCACATATGGAAAGCGGCTCGATACATGGCGATGGGCGTGACGGCCCACAAGTCCGCCCTGAAGAAGGGCGAGACTCTCGACGTGCCGGACTTCGGCGACCCGCCGGCATGAGGCGGCCCGAGGCCCCCAAGAAGGCGGGAGGTGTTCGTGATGAAACTCATTCTTTTTTTCATGGTGGCGGTTGCAGTGGCGGGCATCGGGGCGCCGGCGCAGGCCCTCGAGCGCGGGAAAACGCGCAGTCCGCGACAACTCGAGATGGTCTCTCTGCCGAAAGGCGTCTTTGCGCGCGCCGACGCCAGCACGGTTTCGATACCGGCGTTCGCGCTGGCCGCCACGGAAACGACCAAAGCCCAATGGGACGCCGTCAGGACATGGGCACTCGGCCACGGGTATGACATGGCTGCGGGCTCCGGGAGCGGCGATTTCCCCGTCGGCAATATCACGTGGTACGACGCGGTCAAGTGGTGCAACGCCCTCTCGGAAATCACGGGCAAAACCCCCGTCTACTACCTTGACGCGGCCCATGTGGATGTGTTCCGCTCCGGCCAGACGAACCTCAGCGCCGAATCCGTGAAGTGGGACGCCGACGGCTACCGGCTGCCCACCGAAGCCGAGTGGGAATATGCGTGTCGTGCCGGAACCAGTTCCCGGTACTACTGGGGCGACACCGCCACGCCGGGCGCGGGCAACCCTTATGCCTGGTGCAACAACTGGGAAACGCCCTGCGGCAATACCAACGAAGTGGCCCGGCTCACGCCCAACGGTTTCGGCCTGTACGACATGAGCGGCAACGTCGAGGAATGGTGCTGGGACTGGTACGGCCCGCACGCCGGTGCAGGCGAAATCGAGCACCCGAAGGGGCCGGCCGCAGGCGCGTGGCGGATACTTCGGGGCGGCTCGGTGGCCCTCGACAGCGACGTCGGCAGCGGCACCCGCCATTACACATACCCGGCCTACCAGATTTTCGACATCGGGTTTCGCGTGGCCTCTTCGCGTCCCGAATCTGCCGGCCTTGTTGGCATCG
>Ga0180437_10010770_pt1 | contig 11100 bp, 11 predicted proteins | sample SS_ome_4_FD_132410 | JGI IMG/M metagenome (GOLD analysis project Ga0180437, IMG submission 132410) | Hypersaline lake sediment archaeal communities from the Salton Sea, California, USA - SS_3_D_1 metaG | ecosystem: Environmental > Aquatic > Non-marine Saline and Alkaline > Hypersaline >... | reverse complement strand
GGTTCATACTGTTTCACCGGGTTTGCCACGGCGCTTGACCGGGATGTGCTGCCGTATTTTACAGTTGCCGGAAACCGTGCCAGGGCGAGAGGGATCAACAAGGAGGGGCTGGTGCGCAAGGGATTCAAACCGGAAACCATCCGTGCGCTCCAGGATACCTACAAGATACTTGTCAAGTCCAAAGGCACGATGAAGGAAAAGCTCGAACGCGTCACGGAACTCGCGGCCGTGCATCCCGAGGTGCAGCGGATCATTGATTTTCTCGGCGAAAGCGAACGCGGCTGGACGAGGTAGCAGGGTCTGCGCGGTTGAGTGATATTGTTCAACGCAAAGACGCAGAGACGCAGAGGCCGCAAAGGATATTGTTCGAGTCTTATTGATGTAATCTGATGCTTACCATCATGTTTTGCTCTGTAGGAGCGGCTTCAGCCGCGAATGAAGCTACATTAACGCGAGCAATTCGTGGCTGAAGCCGCTCCTACCAAACAACAGCAATCCCCTGAGCACAGGGATAAAACATTAAAAATCTTTGCGTTCTCTGCGTCTCTGCGCCTTTGCGTTAAATATCAACCGTCAGATATCCTCGAGTTTCCAGACATCATAGGCAGGTTCCTCGTAAGGATGGCTGCTTTTCAGGGCGGTAATGACGTCCTTGATATGCGCATCGTCACAGACCATCTCGACCTTGAGCTCGGCCACGGTCTCGATCCGGTCCTGCTGTCCAATCCTCGGCGAACTGCCCTGCAGGGGCCTGAACTGGCCCTGGCCGGGCGTCTGCCAGCAACAGCGGTCGTAATCGCCGATTCTGCCGGCGCCGGCGTCGAACATTGCCTGTTTCACGGTTTCGGCGTTGCTTTCGGGTACAAATACACTTATTTTGTACATGGTTTGCTTTTTGGAAATTGAACGAGATAGCGTAGAATCTACACCCTTTGGACACACAGGAAAATCCCGACATGAGTGGAGGCATTCAGCTATCCGGAGATCTGATCGACAATGTCAAGCGTGTGCTGGTAGAACACGATGCATCGGCCGACAATGACCTCATGACCATGCAGTATCTGTCCGCGATTATTGGCTACGTGCTTGCGCATCAGGCCAGCCCCGGGCTCGACAAGCGCGGTTTTCTGGGCGATTTGAACGCGTTCATGGGCCAGGTGCTGGACCAGGTAGAGGCCGACATCAGGCCGCAGCAGCCTTCAGAAGACGCGTTCGGCATCTGGAGACCCGGCGAGGGATAAGCACGCCAATGGAGATTGATTTCTGGCTCGAGCGCTGGAACAGGGGAAAGACAGAATTTCATCAGCAGCATATCAATCCGTACCTGGGCTACTATTATGGGGAAATGGGCCCGCCAGCGGAGAAACGGTCCGGGCTGAGGGTATTCGTCCCGCTCTGCGGGAAATCAAGGGACCTGTGGTGGCTGCAGCAAAGCGGCTACAACACCGTCGGTGTCGAATGCAGCGAACTCGCGGTTGAGCAGTTTTTTGCCGAGAACAGCCTGAGTTTCAGCCGGGGCAGCCGGAACGGCCATGTAAGCTACAAGGCGGATAGCCTGGAAATACTGCTGGCTGACTTTTTCAGCCTGGAGCAGGAAGATATCGGGGTTTTCTCCGATATCTATGACCGTGCTTCGCTTATCGCGTTGCCGTCCGCGATGCGGAAACAATACGTGGACAAGATTACTGAATTACAGCAGCAGGGAACGCGCACGCTGCTCATCACCCTGACTTACCCGGAAGAGCAGATGGAGGGGCCGCCGTTTTCCGTCACGGACGACGAGGTTCAGCAGCTGTACGCTGACAACTACAGGATCGACAGACTCGCTGCGAAAAATGTCCTTGAAGATGAACCAAGATTCAAGAAGCGAGGTCTTACTTCATTGACTGAAACAGCCTATAAACTCACAAAGATACGGAACACATGACAACACAGGTCGCAGAAAGCGCAGAACCGGTTAAGGGTAATTCATATCCGACGTTTACCTGGATACGTTCACAGCGCATCGATTCGCTGAACGTAACCATCGAGGAGTATCAGCACGTAAAGACGGGTGCGATGCATTACCATATCGATGCCGATAACAATGAAAATGTCTTCATGGTCGCGTTCAGGACCGTCCCGATGGATTCGACCGGCGTTGCCCACATCCTCGAACATACGGCCTTGTGCGGCAGCAGAAAATACCCGGTTCGCGACCCGTTCTTCATGATGATCAGGCGCTCGCTGAATACTTTCATGAACGCGTTTACCAGCAGCGACTGGACCGCTTATCCGTTCTCGAGCCAGAACCGCAAAGACTTCAACAACCTGCTGGATGTGTATCTGGACGCAGCGTTTTTCTCCAGGCTGGATGAACTGGACTTCCTCCAGGAAGGGCACCGGGTTGAATTCAGCGAGCCGGATAATCCCCGGTCCGAACTGGTCTTCAAGGGCGTCGTTTTCAACGAGATGAAGGGTGCGATGAGCTCGCCGATCAGCGTGTTGTGGCAAACCCTGAGCGAGCACCTGTACCCGACCACGACCTATCACTATAACAGCGGTGGAGAGCCGGTCAATATTCCTGATCTCACCTACCAGGAGCTCAGGGATTTTTACAGGACGCATTACCATCCAAGCAATGCCGTGTTCATGACATTCGGAGATATTCCCGCTTTCGAGCATCAGAAGCAGTTCGAGGAAAAAGCGCTTTGTCATTTCGAAAAGCTCGATATCGACATCCATGTTGATGACGAAAAACGCTTTCAGACACCGCAGGCTGTAGAGGAGGCGTATGCCTTCGACCTGGTTGAGGGTGTCACGACCGATCACAAGACGCATCACGTTTTGGGCTGGCTGCTGGGTCCTAGCACGTCGCTTGACGAAGTGATGAAATCGAATCTGCTGTCGCACGTGCTGCTGGAAAACAGTTCCTCGCCATTGCGCAAAGCGCTCGAAACCACAACGCTGGGTTCGGCTCCGTCCCCGCTGTGCGGGCTGGAAGACTCGAACCATGAAATGTGTTTCATGTGCGGTATCGAGGGCAGTGAACCCGAAGACGCCAAGGCGTTCGAAAAGCTGGTAATCGATGTGCTGCAGGACGTGGCAGAAAACGGCGTGCCGCGAGAGCACCTGGAGGCCGTACTGCACCAGCTCGAACTGAGCCAGAGGGAAATCGGCGGTGATGGATACCCCTACGGGCTGCAGCTGGTACTCAGCGGTCTTTCGGCGGCGGTTCACCGCAGCGATCCCTCGAAGTTATTGAATCTCGATCCGGTTATCGAGTCGCTGCGCGAGAAAATACAGGACGCGTCATACATCAAGCGACTGGTCAGGGAGCTGCTGCTGGACAACCCTCACCGCGTCCGTTTGACCCTGAAGCCTGATCCGGATCTGAGCAAACGCAAGGACGAGGAAGAACGCGAACGGCTGGCCAGGATGAAGGAGGCGATGAGCGACGAGGAAAAATCCCGTGTGGTCAAGCGGGCGGCCGAGCTGGCCCTGCGCCAGCAGCAGGAAGATGATCCCGAGGTGCTGCCCAAGGTGGGTCTCGAGGACGTACCGCCGGAAATGAAGATTCCGAAGGGCATATCGCGACGCATTTCCGGCACAGATTCGCACCTTTACGCCCAGGGTACCAACGGGCTGGTGTACCACGAGCTGGTGGTCGATCTGCCGGCCCTGGAGCAGCAGCAACTGGACAGGCTTCCGCTGTTCTCGAACTGTCTGACCGAGCTGGGTGTGGGTACAAAGGATTACCTGGAGGTACAGAACTGGCAGTCAGGCGTCAGCGGCGGTATCAACGGCCACTCGAGTATCCGGGGGTACAGCGACGATGTTCAGCAGACCCGGGGCTACTACGTGTTCTCGGGCAAGGCGCTCGAACGCAACAATGAAAAGCTGTCGGAACTCATGTGTGACACATTTCACCAGGTCCGTTTCGACGAGCATGACCGCATTGCGGAGCTGGTTTCCCAGCGCCGCGCGCGACGTGAGCAAAGCGTTACCGGCAGCGGACACACGCTGGCCATGTCCGCGGCATCGAGCGGCATGTGCCCGGTCGCGCACCTGGGGCATCGCTTTAACGGTCTCGAAGGCATACGCATACTGAAGGAAGTAGACGACGCGAACAGGTCAGGCCGAATCGCCGATCTTGCCGAGACCTTCAGCGAAATACATCAAAAGCTCGTGGCTGCGCCCAGGCAGTTTATGCTGATCGGCGAGGACGACAAGCTCGACAGTATGGTCGGCGGCTTCGAGAAGGTATGGACGCCGGCGGAAGCAGGACAATCTTTTCAGCCCTTCACTTTCGCCAATGTCGACCAGGCCGTTAAACAGATGTGGATTACCAACACGCAGGTCAATTTCTGCGCGCGAGCCTATAAAACAGTGCCCATGGATCACCCGGATGCGGCCCCGCTTTCGGTGCTCGGAGGCTTCCTGAGAAACGGTTTTCTTCATACCGCGATCAGGGAGAAGGGCGGGGCCTATGGCGGCGGCGCCAACCACGACACCAATATCGGGGCTTTTCGCTTTTTCTCGTACCGCGACCCGCGACTGAACGACACGCTCGATGATTTCGATCGCGCGATCGACTGGATGCTGTCGGGTAAACACGAATGGCGCATGGTTGAGGAAGCCATACTCGGCGTTATCGGCAGCATCGACAAGCCCGGCTCGCCGGCGGGTGAGGCCAGGCAGGCGTTTCACAACATGCTGCACGGTCGGACAAAGGAAAAACTGAAGGCATTCAGGCAGGCGATACTCCAGGTCCGGCTCGAGGACCTGAAGCGGGTTACCCGGGCTTATCTGCTCCCGGATAAGGCAAGTACCGCAGTCATCACCAGCGCCGCCACGCTCGATCAGAAAGGCGATCTCGGTCTGGATGTAATCAACCTCTAGCCTGTATCTGCCGTATGCAAGCGCGGATACACGTGTTGCTGCTGATCGTCGACTGCCATATTCCGCATTCGCGTTCGCTGAAACAGAAGCGTGCAGTGGTCAAAAGTCTGATCGACCGTTTGCGCGCGCGGTTTAATGCTTCTGTCGCAGAAACCGGTTTTCTGGAGGAATGGCAGCGCGCCCTGGTTGCGGTAAGCATGGTGAGCAACAACCGGCGCTACCTGCAGCAGCAGATAGAGGCGGTAGAACAGCTGCTGACTTCGACCACGGGTGACCTGACGGTGTCGAAAATCGAGCGGCACTGGCTGTAAAGCAGTGGCCAGGTACGTAGGAGCGGCCCTTCGGCCTGGCTCAGCACAGGCTTTAGCCGCGAATGACGCTGAATTCGCGATCAGGCTCGCCCCTGCGGGTCCGATATCCCGGGTGGCCTGGATTAGCGAAGCGTAATCCGGGTTAAAATAATGAATTCCGGGAAAAACCGATGCAGGCCAGTAAAAGCGGAGCGTTGCTGGCGATTTTGATAGCCGGTAGATGACGATGCAAAAAAATTTACAGGAATACCAACTCGTTGAAACGCGGCTGCAGGAGCAGCTGCCTAACGGCACGACGCGCTGCAACCTGTGCCTGTGGCGCTGCAAGATCGGACACGGTCAGCGAGGGTTCTGCCAGGCGCATGTCAATCGAAACGGTACGCTGTATAACCTGTCTTATGGCATCCTGTCCTCGATTGACGTCGATCCGATCGAAGACAAGCCGGTCAGGCACTTCAGGCCGGGCACCCGGGTAATGTCGGTGGGCAGCTACGGTTGCAGTTTTCGCTGCGGGGGTTGTCACAACCTCGATATCTCCTGGGGCGTGGAAGCCCTGGACGCACTCGCGCGAGGTGAGTCCACCGAGGCCTGGGTTACGCCGGAAAAACTGGTTGAAACCGCCACAAAAGCCGGTGTGCAGGGCATCGCCTTTACCTATTCCGAACCGGCGGTCTGGCTCGAATACATCATCGATGTCTGCAAACTCGCTCAGGCTGCAGGCCTGTACACGGTTTACGTGTCCAACAGTTTTGTGACAGACGAAGCGCTGGAGCTGGTTGCGCCGCATCTGGACGTCCTGTGCTCGGATATCAAGAGCATGCGCGACGATTTCTACCGCGAGATCTGCCGACCGGCCACGGTCGAGCAGGTTCTGCACTCGATAAAGACTGCGCACAATCTTGGCATCCATGTGGAAACCAGGACCAACATCATACCCGGAAAAAACGATGATCCCGAGGAGCATTTCGCGATCGCGCGCTGGGTGCATGATAACCTTGGTGCGGAAAGCCCCTGGCACATCACGCGGTTTTTCCCGGCCTACCGCCTGAGCCACCTGCCGCCCACACCCGATGATGTGTTGATGGCGGCGGCCGGGCAGGGGCGACGTGCGGGCCTCAGGCATGTTTACGTGTATAATGACAAAGGCTGCGACTGTGCCGCGGAGAACCGTCCCGTCGAGTTTTATCTCGACAGCGGAGCGGAAGCGCTGCACCAGGTCAAGAAGTGTTCCGCCAGTTGCTGCGGCGACGAAGGCATATTGCTGAAGAAATATGAACAGGGTTCAAATCCGGAATAATTGAGGTTGTCATGACGAGAATGATTCAATGTGTTGTACTCAAGACCGAAGCCGAGGGGCTGGACAAGCCGCCCCATCCCGGCACGCTGGGTATGCGCATCTATGAAAACGTATCCAAGGAAGGCTGGAAGCAATGGCTTGAGCGCCTGACAACCATCATTAACGAAAACGGCCTGAACACGGCCGATCCCAGGAACATCGAACTGATCGAAAAGCACATGGCCGGGTTTTTCTTCGAGGAAGGCGACTATGGCCAGGCGCCGTCTGGTTTCCAGGCTGGCGGGAAGAAGTAGTTAAAAACTACTTAACGCAAAGACGCCAAGACGCAGTGAACGCAAAGTCTACCCGGGGTTTGCGCGCGCGACTCAACCGCTCGAAAGCGGGGATTTCGCACCAGACCGCAGAAATCAAATTTACCGTAGGTTGTCGAGCCAGAAACAGAATTCGCGACTAAAGCCGCTCCTGCGAAATATATAAAGAACCTTTGCGTTCTCTGCGTCTCCGCGTCTTTGCGTTGAAAACAGTCTTTGTTCAAACCGGCGCCAGTTTGAAAACCGGCGCGGTCACGATATTCAGCTTCTCGTGAGCGGCCCTGAGGGCCGCGGTAACCTCTTCGGGCGTATCGGCCCGCGCGAATATGAAGCCGAGATACTGGTTGCCTTCGGGCAGCGGTACCAGTTCATGGCCTTCGCTGATCACGATGTCGATATTTTCTATGTGCGCGACTTTTTGCGCGGCCAGCAGCCCTTCGACGCGCCGCAGCAGTCCGCCCTGCCGGATTGGTATCATCATTACGCCCCTGCTTTGCGTGATTTCCGGCGGTCTGACAGGGCTGCCGGTGGCGAGTGATACGGTCAGCTGTTCCAGGCTGTTGCTGGTGTCGCTGTCCAGGGTGCGGGCACAGTCACCTCCTATGGTCCTTGAGGCGACTTCGAGTATCCAGGCATCGCTGGCATTGACGCGCAGCTCTGCATGGACCGGGCCGGTCGTAAGGCCATAAGCCTTGCAGGCCTGCTGTACGCGCTGCTCGACACGGCGCTGCATCCCGGGTTCGAGCCGCGAGGGTGTGACGTAAATCGTTTCTTCAAAGAAAGGCCCGACCAGCGGGTCCGGCTTGTCGAACAAAGCCAGTGTGTGCAGCACGTTCTGGTGCAAATAGCCTTCGTAGGCGACTTCGGTGCCGTCGATGTAGTCTTCGACCAGTACGCAGCTGCTTTCGAAAGCGTCGTTCGATTCGGCGATGATCCCGCGTATGCGATCGCAGGCTTCGACGAACTGCCGTTCATCATCCGCGCGTATCACGCCCCGGCTTGCGGACATGTTCAGCGGCTTGATTACGCAGGGCCAGGGAAGGCCGGCCATCTGCGGGCCCAGTGGCTTGCCCAGGTTGATCAGGCAGTGTACCGGTACCGGGCAGCCGGCCAGCATCAGGTGTGCGCGTGCAAGGTCCTTCCGGCGTGAAACACGTGCAGCTTCGGGCGGATTGTGCGGCAGGCCGAGCCTGCTCGCTGCACGTGCAGCCAGTTCGACCGTGCTGTCGTCGCTGCCGATGATGCCTGTGAACGGCCTGGCGCGCGCTTCTTCGAGGATTACCGCGAGGGCGGCATCATGGTTGTCCAGGTCGACATGCAGTCCCTGGTTGACTTCGGTGGTCAGTGAATGTTCGCCGCGGGAGGCGATTAGAACACCAAGCCCCATCTGCCGGGCTGCGGCAAGATAGGGAGCTATACGGTAGCTGTTGGGTTGTGCGACCAGAAGCAGGCGCCCGGCCCCTGACTGTGTATTGATAACGTGCCTGGCGATACGGGTAGGGTGTTTGCAGGTGCCGGGCAGTGATCAAAAACAGCTGTCAAACCAGCTGCTTTTGCATCGTCGATCGAAACGCGTTCGCCCGGATCAGGTCTTGATCAGCCGCAGCCACCGCCGGCAGCACCGCAGGCGCCGCAAACGCCGGATCCGCCGGTATTGGCGAATACATTCTTGAATACGAAGCTGGCATTGGCGCCCTGGGTCTGGTAATCGACTTCAACGCCTTCGAGATAGCTGAGCGCCACCGCATCGACGTAGACCTTGAGGCCATCCTGTTCCAGTACGCAGTCATATTCATTGGGCTGATCGACAAATGTCATGCCATAGCTCATGCCGCCGCAGCCACCACCGGAGACAAAGATGCGCACGCCGTTGACGCCCTCTTCGTTCTCGGTCAGGGCCAGCAACTGCTTCGCTGCCTCCTGCGATATGTTGATCTGGTCGGACAACTGGTTGTTAAACTGGATTTCTGACATATCAACCTCATCTGTGTCGGATACGGGTATGGATTTTACCAAATTTATGACAAGATGAGCGCGCGAAAATTCATCCAGGGCGCTTTCAGGGTTGCAGCATTGAATTCCCCTGCGGAAACTCCGTGATTTACACCCGGCGCCGCGGCGGCGTGACAGGTATTATGAGCAAACCAGATATACACCCCACAGCGATCGTATCTCCGGACGCGGTGCTGGGCGAGGGCACCGTAATCGGGCCTTACGCAGTAATACACGCGAACGTGGAAATCGGTGCGAACAACCGGGTCGGACCACATGCCGTGATCCTCGATGGTGTGCGCATGGGTGCCGACAACCATGTGCACGCGCACGCGGTAATCGGTGATTTGCCCCAGGACATTTCATTCGATCCGTCCACAGAAACACGGGTTGAAATCGGTGACGGCAACACGTTGCGCGAAAATGTAACCATACACCGGGCGACCGCGCCAGGCGCCGCCACGCGCGTCGGTTCCAACTGCTTTTTGATGGTGGCCGTCCACATTGCCCACGACTGCACGGTCGGTGACAACGTGATAATGACCAACAATGCCGGTCTGTCAGGCCATGTTGAAATCGAAAACAACGCTGTGCTCGGCGCCTACGCGGTGGTGCACCAGTTCTGTCGTATCGGACGCAATACCATGCTGGCGGGTTTTATCCCGATCAGGAAGGACGTGCTGCCTTACACCATGGTCGCCGGTAACCCTTCAAAACACTACCGCCTGAATACCGTAGGCCTTCGCCGCGCCGGTATCAGAGGCGAACGCTACCGGGCACTGGAGCAGGCCTACCGTGCGGTCAGGTCCGGTGACAAACAGCTGCTGAACGTGGAAAGCACGGAGGACGTCGAATACCTGCGCGAATGGTTGTCCAGGGAATCGAAACGCGGGCTGACCGGGTTTCTGACAGAATAGAACCGGTTTGCCGGGTCCTGCTTTTAAAGCTTCTTTGCCGCGATAGTTTTAACCAAAGACCACCCGCCAGCGTTTGCTGGCCCCCCTCTGTCCGGCTTGTTGCCACAGCAACCGGAGGCTCGAAGCTGACGGCTGACCGCCAGCCGCTGTCAAACACTTGGCGCAACGGGTCAAGCCAAACCCGCCTCAAAGCACTAAATTTACAATCGTTCGATGCTGAAAAAGGAGGCATGCGATGTATGTTATTCAGATCTGGTCAGGACTGGCTGATCCCGAACTGCACCGTTCCTTCTTTGTGTCGACACCGCTGGCGATGGATGCCTGCTACCGGTCGCTGTGTGCCCGTGTGGCGGACACCTCGATGGAAAAACCGGCGTCGATCAAATGGGATTACGACGGTTGCAGCGGTGTTTACGTAGGCACGACCGAGTATGGCATTGATTACGAAATCTACAGGTTAAAACCATCAGGATAGTTTGAGCCTGTTTCACGCTGGGTGTGTGACGGGGCTGGCGGCATGCGGTTTTTTTGCTGCCGGCCCCATTTTTTTCGAGGGTACCTGTTTTGAGCAAGCTGGTGGATATGAAGCGCAGGACAGACTGTCTGGGTCTGATGCTATATGCAGGCAATCTCGGGACAATGATTCGCTACGCGCTGCACAGTCATGTTTTTTATTTCCTGTTCGGAATCGCGAATATTCTGATCCTCCGGTGACAGCCGTTTCGCGCACTTCAGCGATTCCATTGCCTGTTCTTTGCAACCGCCTTGGTACAGGGCATAAGCCAGGTTGTTCCAGATGCGGCTCTGGTCCGGGTCGATCCTTGCGGCAGTATACAGTGCGCCAATCGCTGCCGTGGTGTCGCCGGTCTGGTAGGCCAGGTTGCCCAGGGCCAGCCAGGCCGTAACATTACTGCTCCATCGCAGGGTTGCGCCGCGGTAGGCCTCGATCGCATGCTGGTTCAGCCCGGTCTCCTCCAGCGTGTAGGCCGTGCCCAGGTACGATGAAACCCGCGCGGTAGCCGGTATCGTACCGGCCGGGACGATGGCCAGGGCCCAGTGTTCCGCCCGTTCCCACGTCTTCGCGAAAGTTTCGAACGGGCTCTGCCAGCGTTCGGTGGTGCCGGAGCGGAGTATGATCTGACTGGCCGCGACATCGTAGCCGATTACGACAGCATAATGCCATTGCGGCCACCAGCCGAAGCCCAGGTTCTGCATCACCAGGACCGGGTTGCCTGCAGCGACCTCCGTCAGCAGGTCGCCCAGCCGCGGTTCCAGCGGATACGGCAGCATGCCGAAGCTCCGCGCGGCCGCGGCCATTTCAATCTGCAGGCTGCCTTCGCGCTCGGGAATGTACAGGAGCGGTATCAGCTGTTCCGGCAAGACATCGAGAT